>FWPU01010826.1_pt1 | contig 13218 bp, 16 predicted proteins | sample 2228361 | NCBI WGS metagenome assembly FWPU01 (sample SAMEA103939777, study PRJEB20133) | metagenome | reverse complement strand
AGGTAATCGCCCAGTTGTTTTTCAAAAGCAGTAATGTGCGGACCTACCGGTGCAATCCAGTTGGTTTCAAAAGCCTCCTGAACATATTGCCATTCCGATGCTCCGATATGGGGAGGAGAAAGCCAAATTCTGAACTTATTCATTTTTCGGGTTATTGTTACTTAACCGGCTTACTTCCATATAAAATATCGCAGGTATAACCAAAAGCAAAAGCAACGGATTAACAACCAGGCGATGCAAAAATGAAAAAAACGCTCCGGTATATGACGGGTAACTGACTTTTATATACAAATACGGAATCAAAATAAAGACCAACCCGAACAACTGCACCCATAAGGCCAAAACGATGTATTCTTTACGGGCAAAAAGTCCGTAAATGAGCAGCAGAACCAGTAAATCGTTTATTACAAATCGCAAAAACCTGTTGAAAATCAGGTTTCCGGGCCAGGATTTGATTAAAAAAAAAGATGCATAATCAGTATGCTGAAATAAATACATAAGCAACAGGCCGGAACAAGATATTATTATAAATATATATTTTGGACGAAAAACTTCTCTCATTTTGCTCTCAGAATATGCACACTGCTTCGTATCCATAAATACCACCCGATAAAAACTATGAGATACAACAGAGCGGAAAACAAATATTTATGAAAAAAATAGAACTGCCGGGGTATTTCCAGGACAACCCAAAACAAAAATATTAACCTTAAAATTGCCATTATAAATAAAAGGGCACTGCCCAGCAGAATGAACATCCACAGACGCGGGCCCCATGGTCCATAAGCAATTAAAAATGAAACAAACACTATCCAGACATTAACCCCGTTGCACCCCTCATAAATCAAAAGAATTTCCCGGGTATTATGCATCAGGCTAACAAATGGTTGATGAGCATGTGTCATGTACTGGAGTTGCAATCCGCAAAAACCAACGAGCTTTACCACGGCAGCCGTTAATTGAACCGTTATAGGATCGGGCTCGGGATAATAGGATATAAAAAACCAACTGTACAATACATTAAGAATGACATAAGCCACAAGAAAACGGACTAAAAATAACAGAGCGGGCTTGTATTGTTTTATAAACGCATTCATGTTACCCAATTAGTTTTGCCGGAACGCCTGCTACTTTTTGCCCGGGTTCCACATTTTTCGTAACAACCGCACCTGCCCCTATAATCGCTCCATCGCCAATGGTTACGCCATTAAGGATAGTGGCTCCGGTACCAATTAATACTGCTTTACCAATTTTTACTTTTCCGGAAATGTGAGCACCGGGCATAACCGAGGTAAAATCATCAATAACAACATCATGACCTACGGTTGCGTGTAAATTAATGAGCACATGCTTACCGATCTGAACATCGGTTGTGATGGTTACCCCCGGGGTGATTACCGTACCGGATTCCATACGAATGGTTTCGGGGTTTAGCAGAATGGAACGAGAATGTACTATTACCGGAAACTCCACCCGATATTGTTTGACTTTCTCGTAAATGTTTTTTTTGATTGATGGACTGCCAATGGCAATAATTAAGTTTTGCGCACTTTTCTTAGTAAAGAACATATCGGGATGCAACACGGGTATTCCGTTTAAAGATTGTATTACCTGTGCGTTATGATCTAAAAAAGCTTCTATCTTCCACCCCGGCAAGGTATTGATTAAGGAATACAACTCTTTACCCAGTCCGCCGGCACCAAACACAACTAAGCTAATTTTCGACATGCCCAATTGATTTTACGATTCTTGCAGGGTTTCCATAGGCCAACACACCTGCGGGAATGGATCGGGTTACCACAGCTCCTGCCCCAACCACAGCCCATTTTCCTACACTTACACCCGGTAATATAACGGCTCCCGCTCCTACCAAGGCGCCTTTTCCCACCTCTACTCCACCGCACAATATAGCCCCTGGAGCAATATGTGTATAATCACCAACCAAATTGTCGTGTTCAACAATAGCACCGGTATTGATAATGGCGTGGCTGCCAATTACGGAGGCAGTTTGAACAATAGCTCCGTGCAGAATCATAGCTCCCGGATGAATGGTTGTCTGATGGGCCAGCTTTGCGCTTTTATGCACCACCGTACCTGGTTTATGCCCGATTGTCTGGGCCAGACGATACCGGGTGCGGTTATCTCCGATTGAAATTATCAACTGTGCATGCTGAAACTTTTCGCTGTTATAGGACCCTAAAAAAGGAACCTGCATGAGCATGCCGGATTTATTTTCATCAAAAACACCTAACACCGAGTTACCCGAAGCCAAAAGCGCCTCGAGCACTACCTTGCCATGCCCACCACCGCCATATAGTACATATTCCTGCATACTCAATTGGTACCCCTGAATGGTTCCATTGTAACCGTAGCCGAATGGTCAATACCTTCAGACCTTAACACCTTGACTACCGTAATGAAGATAATACGAATATCCAGCAGGAAAGAAAGATGATCAACATACCAGACATCGAGCGCAAATCTTTCTTCCCATGAAGTTCGGTTACGACCGTTAACCTGGGCCCAACCTGTAATACCCGGTTTAACATGAAGCCTTCTTTTTTGCATTTCATTGTAAAGCGGCAGATACTCCGGCAGCAGGGGCCTTGGACCAACCAGCGACATATCGCCCTTAAGGATATTAATAAGCTGAGGCAGCTCATCCAGTGATGTTTTTCTTAGGAAAGTTCCAGTCCGGGTTATCCTTTCTTTATCGGGCAAGAGAATCCCCCGGCTATCTCTTTGGTCTGTCATGGTTCGGAATTTTATCAACCTGAAAATCTTACCATGCAGGCCGGTACGATTCTGTATGAAAAATATTTTTTTACCAAACTCAAACCATAAAATTAACACAATAAACAACAATACGGGCGACAGAATGACCAAAGCCATAGCCGCCGCAACCCGATCCATTGCAGGCTTGATAAATCTAAGGTACATAGAAGGACAAAGGTAATCAACCCGCATTTAAAAAAGAACGGTATTCTTTTAAAAGGCTATCCCATAATAGTTGACGTGAATACCGGGTTACTACATCTTGCCTGGCCTTTGCGCCATGGGTTTTCCGGATGCCGGGGTTTAGATAAAAATATTCCATTGCCTGGCTTAAAGCCGATGCATCCTTAGCAGGGACCAACATCCCGGTTCGGCCGTGATCTATTATCTCCTCACATCCTATAATAGAAGAAGCCACGCAGGCGCGCTCCATACAGGCTGCCTGCACAAGCGCATTGGGAAAGCCTTCTCGGTAGCTGGGAAATACGAAAACATCCATGGTTAGTAACCATGGCCTCACATCTTCCTGAAACCCGGTAAAAATTATTTTTTCATGATTTCGGATACATTCTACATCTTCCACAGGCAACGGTTCTCTTATCTGCTCCAAATCCCCCACCAGCAGCAATATTACATTTTCATATTTTGATGACAGGTACCGAAAAGCCGACAATAATTCGGAAATTCCTTTGTCGCGCACCAGGCGGCCTATAAAGCCAAAAATAACCTGATCAGACGAAATACCTAATTGATTACGCAGAGAACAGGCTTGCTGTTCCAATTCGGGCGATGAGGTAAAGTAGGATACATCAATACCATTGCTGCTGCCGTTTCCCAACATGCGAAGCTTAAACCTGAACAAGCTGAAATGCCCGTTTACATATTGATATAATCCTCGGGAATTGGGATACACACGGTGGGCGAAAAAATAGGTTATCCATTCAGCCATGAAGAGTATCTTTTTCCGCACACCCTTTGCTTCCATCAGCGGCAGGCCGGCAACGGTATGCATCCTTACCGGAACCCTGCAAACAAAAGCTGCCATCATGGCAAGGAGTCCGGCTTTGGGCGTATGGCTGTGCACGATATCCGGTTTTACCCGAAGCAAATACAACACCAACTTAAAGAGGCAAAATAGATCACGAAATGGGGTAAACGTTCTTGTAAAGGGTATGGTAAAAACTGATATGCCTTCGTTTCGGTAGTGCGCTAGTTCGGGGCCGTCGGCCGAAACCGCGTGCACTTCAAAGCCCTGAGATTGAATGAATTCGAGTTGACCGGTAAGCAACAGCCTAAATGAAACCGGAACGGTAACTACGCGCAAAATTTTCCTCCTCATGTTTTGTTCCCCAGGTTCATTTAAGGTTACTTTGTTTCCGCTCCAGTCCCACAGCATAAAATGAGGCGAGCAAAACCCAGAAAGGGGTAGCCCGAAGACCTTGGTGGGTGATGCTATACACTACAACAGGAAGGAAGTAAACGAAATCGAGCCAGGAGGAATTTCTAAAAACCCGCCATAGAAAAAAAATGAACAGCGAAAAACCGAAAATACCATAACAGAAAAGTATGGTACCGAATGAGGAATGGATTTCGCCTGAATATAACAGGGTATCGAACCGATAATAACCTCCCTCACCCGCACCCAGAATCATATATTCTGGGTCGTTCAGCATCCTGTCATAACCCCTGCCTTCAATAGAATCATCCCGGGATTCTCCAATGGTACTGAACCGGTTAAAGGCGTAATTATATAACATTACACCAATGTCGGTTTTGGTAATAAAATAGTTGCCTATAAAAGCCAAAGTTAAAATAATAAAAAGATGCTTGGCGCTAAGGGCCCCGCGATTGATGACTGAAACCAACACCAAAACAATGGAACCTGCCATAGCCGCCTTTGATGAGGAAATTAAACAGAGATATAAAAACGCAAGATAACCGGCAATTTGAAAGCCAATGGCTAAATTGACCATGCGGGACAGGTACACCAATACAGTCCCGAAAAGCAGGGCGTAATAACCCAGCTGATTAGGATTATTAAAGAACAATGCCTCACGACCTGACAAATTGCCGCTCCATAAAGATAAAACCATTTGCAGAATCATAGAAAGGCCTACTCCGTAGGCCGTGTATTTAAAGAAAAGTATCCTTCGGGTTAAGTATAAATAAAGTGCAAAGCAAAAAGTAAGATAATTGAAAACATAAAATAAGGTATGAAAATAAGAAGGAAATCTTTTTTCAAGACTTTGGTCAATAAAGAAAGCCCATACCGTATTAACAATGAGAACATACCACACAAAATAGCGCAATGTTTTTACCGGCAGAAATTTCCAGGTAAGAAAGTTTGCTCCGCCAAAAAAAACCAGCCCAATCAAAACTGCCAGCCACCAATCGGCCGGCTGGGGCATGCCGCTTTCGAATACATAAAACGGAAACAGAATAAGGTAAAGCACCCATCCCCACAACAACTTTTCACCTGTTGCTTTATTCTTATTCATCGATTTACTTTCCCTTCAATCATGTCAGCAATCCGTCGTGCCGATTGACCGGGATAGGCCACATAGCTTTGCCAGTAACTTCGTACCGTCTCTTCCGGAATGTTCCTCAGGCTAAAGCTGGCGGTATTATCCAGGTCCAAAGGCAAGGCTACGCCGGAACTTACATAATCGAAAGCATACCCGTGTCGCGGTAATTTAATAACACATAAACGCGCACCGAAAATAAGCGCCTCAAGCCCGACGGTAGAAGCAAATATAACGGTTAACTGCACTCTTTTAAACAATGCAAACATATAAAACGAGCGGGCGTCAACAACAAAATCGTTCAGGTTGAGCTTATTAATAACCGACCGGAACGCATCGATATCTTCGCGCGGATGAAGCCGGAGCAGTACCCTTGTATTCTCGGGAAAGTGAGATCGGGCAAAAAGTAAAAATTTTTCAAACAGGCCGAGTTTTTCATCAGTTGAGCAAAACCCCAGATCGTCAATTGGATTGGAGGCGAAGAGAATGTTAAAAGTTCCCCACGATATGGATTTATCGATTACCTTCAAGGGTTCCGTAAAATCCTCCTTAAGCAGGTCATCGTACCGCGGGCACCCGGTAACTACACTACGAAAACCCAACTGCCTGAAATATGCAGCCGATTTTTCGCCCCAGGATAAAATTAAATCGGCCCCGTTGCTGCCATATACTTTACCAGCCTCGTTAGGTACCGGAAACCGGATTCCCTCCTGCATAAGCAAAAAGGGAATTTTTCATTTTTTTAGCAACCGGCAGATGTAATTAAACGGGTATGCCACATCGTTTGGAACAACTGCCACAGCTGCGCGTCTGTGCAAATCCTTTACCAGTTGCGGTCTAAGAAAAATTATCCACAAAGCCCATCGGAAAAGATTTCTCACTGCCGACCGGTTGTCGCCTAATCCGCGACTTCCCAGACTGGTAGACAGGCCGGTTGTTTTAAACGGAAAAAGTCTTATTACTTCAATATCTTCATTCGGAAGTTCCGGTGTCGGCATCCGCCTGAACTCGCATAGCGATAATAACCTGACCCGGTAGCCTCTGACCTGTAGCTCTTTAAGCACCGGCCGGGCCATTTGCCAGTGGTGATTGTTGTTTGAAATATAGTAATCTATCAATCTCATATTAATTACCTGAAAGAATCCACGTAACTATCAACAGCCTGCCGATAGGAAAATTTCTTTACTGCCAAAGGGGCATTGCTTTTAAGTTTACCTCTTAAATCAGAATCGGTTAAAACTTTAACCATCGCATTAGCCAGAGCTGTCACATCGTCAACAGGAACAAGTATTCCGTATTCCCCTTCGGAACCCAATATTTCAGAAGGCCCGAAAGGGCAATAGGTAGAAACAACGGGAGCTCCGCAAGCCAAGGCCTGTATCAACACTCCCGGCATTCCTTCGTTGCGTGAAGAAAGTACAAACAAATCGCATCTGGAAAAATATTTGTAGGGATTGATGTCGAATCCTCCGAAACAAACCTTTTCTTCAATATTCAGTTCCACTACTAATTTTTTACAGGATTCTTTTAAAGGGCCATCGCCCAGCAGAAACAACCGGCAATCGACCACAGCGCTTGCCCGGGCAAAGGCACGGATTAAAGAGGCGTGGTTTTTCTGATGGACGAACCTGCCGGCATGGACAATTACCGGCACCTTGCGGGGATATCCGAACCACGGATGGTTAACCGGCTCGGACGATTTGACCAATAAATCCTCATCGACCAATGGACTAAAAACAACATTGATTTTTTGCTTAGGAAGCATTAGTTTGCTAATTAAATCGTTCTTCAATCCTTCTGAAACAGCTGTTATTTTGTCGACATACCGGTAAGTCAGAAATTTAATTAGAGCTAGAATGAAATACTTTAGTGGATTTTTGCCCGATGGTATCAACACACTTCTTTCCGACACAACAATCTTAGACGGACCAAAATAAAATATCGAAATAATTCCCAACAGGGCATTAACTCCTCCATCAAGAGAAAATACCACATCAGGCTTTTCTTTTTTAAGAACTTTCCACAAAGGAATAATAAAGTACCATAAGCTCTTAACATTACCGACATGAATTATCGCCTCTTGCGGAACCGCGGAAAGAAACTCACCCTCTTTTTTCATGAGCAGCAACTTTACACCAAACCCCCTTTCAAGCAGGCATTTTATCAAATGCACGGCCACGCGGTCTGCTCCGCCCTGCCCCAACGCAGCACGAACAAATAGTATTTTCTTCTTAGCCGACATGAAAATCTGTAATAATGGTTAAATTTTCCGATTGCCGGATCAATTCCTGAACAGGCAAAACAGGGGGTTTCCGGTCAATAGCAGCCTTGAGCGTATTAACCTTTGCATGGCCCATTACAAAAAGTACAACCTGTTCAGCGCGGCCAAGATAGTTTACTGTCATCCCTATCCGCATTTGACCGGTGTGCGGATTAACCGTATGCATTATCCACCCCAATCCGGACGGAACACGACTACCGGGAAAAACCGACGCTATGTGGCCGTCAGGTCCCATGCCTACATTAGCCAGATCGAGGTTGCCGTAAGGAACATTAATTGTTGCCAACATATCATGGTAACGCCGGCATTCAGCTTCCGGGTCGGTTTGGGTGCAATAAGGATGAAAATGTGCGGATAAGCTCGGAAGACCACAATCTATGGCATTTTTATAGTTGCTTTCCGCATGATCATGAGGTACCCACCTTTCATCCGTCCAGAAGAAATGTACCTTTTCCCATCCGGAAAAATTGTTTCCTGTATCCGCCAGAAGCCTGAAGAAAGGCAGGGCGCTATTACCACCGGGAATAGCCACAGCAAAAAATCCCTTCTTATTTATCTGATAATTTGCCTGATGGAGGAAAAAATCATAAAGCCAACCGGCAGCCGAATGAGCCGAGGAGAATTCTTTTATGGTCATACCCGTTCCATCATCATACTATGCAGTTCCTGCATGGTGTGTATTTTAATAACATCCATGTCCTTAAAAATTTCCGTATTCTCATCTGTTATTCGGGCAACAAAATCAATTTGATTCGCTACGGCAGCCTCGAAATCGGCCAGAGCATCGCCCACAAAAAGGCATACAGAAGGCGGTAAATTATATTGCTGAAGCAAACGCCCTACAATTTGGGTTTTTGTATCGGGAGAACCGTGAACTTCCCGGAAATACATCTGCGCCTTTCTGGCAAGAATAATTTCACAAAGTTCGGTCTCCGGTGTGCCTGACACGACAAAGCATTTGCAATTCCCCTGCAGATATTGAAGTAAATCTTCTGCGCCTGGTACCCACGGAGCGGCAATGACGCGTTTTTTTACAATATCCGAAAACCGGTCTCCCAGCAAGCGGAGTTGTTTTTCCGAAATACGCTGGCCCAGTATTTTTTCGTAAATGTGTTTGAATTTTACATGTCTGGAAATACCCGCATGGGTTTTATGATACTGCATGATCTCATCCGCCTGTTCAAATACTTTAAACATTTCGTAAAATGCCTCTGTTTTAATTCCGGCCGATTCGACCAGCACTCCGTCAAAATCGAAAAATATGGCTTCGATATGCTTATTTTTTAAGCGAATCATGTATTTGTTGTACTAATTCCAACAATCCCTGACCCATATCTACATATTCACTTGAGGTGATTTTAACTCCCAATTTGGGGGTGAAAGTATATGGCGTAATGGAGTAATGACCGCTTTCATTGGCTTGCATACCCAGATATCTTACCTGAACGGGTCTGTTCAACATCTCCTCGAACATGGTAAATAACTCCTGAACCGACAGACGGTCGTTACCGGTAATAATTAGGTGTTTTCCATTGTACTTTTCTTCCAGAGCCTGTACACTCAACTCGGCTGCATCGAAAACATGGATATATTCCCTTTTATCGTGAATGGTACCGTGGTAAATAATTTCGTTGCCGGATATAGCCTGCATGAGCAGCCGGTACACGCCATTTGTTTCATTAGACCGGGGCCCGTACAAGCTGCCGTACCGAAGAATAGTGAAATCCAGATCGTAGGCCTTTTTATATTCTTCAATGTAATTTTCGCAAGCCTGCTTGCTGCACCGGTAAAAACCTCCGTGCTGGCTATATACATATACAGAACTGCCGAAAAGAAACCGCCTGACTTTGTGCCGAACACAGGCTTCCAACATGTTTATGGTGCCGATAATGTTTACCTCGGCACTTTGCAAGGGTTTGGTTTTGGCTTCATTCAAATCGGCCATTGCCGCCAGGTGGTACACGTAGTCGAAATTCCCGGCCGCGAAAATATCATCCAGTTTCTGCCGGTCAAGAATGTTGCCTTTAACCATTTGCTGCCGGCCCTGGTCGCGGTACAACGATTCTTTCGAATCGAAAATGGTTACTTCATAACCGTGCCGGGTCAAGGCATCGGCGATGTGGCTGCCCAAAAATCCTGAGCCTCCGGTTACCAAAACCTTACACATAGTGTCGCTTAAAAAAATTAATAAGGTTAGTTACCGCTTCAATCTCCATGTTAATGCGGGTTTCCCTCGTAAACGTTCCGATATGGGGTGTGGCAACGATGTTGGGTAAATGCAACAACTCACCCTGGTAGGGTTCGCGGGCATACACATCCAGAAATGCCGATGCCTGGGGATGACTATGTAAAAACCTATACAAATCGGTTTCATTAATCAGTTCTCCGCGTGCGGTGTTGATAATCATGACGTCGGGTTTAAGAACCTTAAAAAAGTCGGCATTTAGCAAGCCGCGTGTTGATTGATTCAACGCAGCGTGAATGCTTATGATGTCGCTTTGCCGGGCCAAGTCATGCAGGGAATCGACCCGGTTTACAAACTCAGCAGCCGAATCAGATGCAAATGGATCGAATGCCAAGATTTTTTTACAGCCTAATTTATGCAACGAACGGGCGACTTCCATTCCCACCCTGCCCAATCCGATGATGCCGGCCACGCATCCGGAAATATCTCTGCCCATTTGCCTGGTCCACAGGCCTTTCTTTATGGAAGTGTCGTGGGGAATCAACTTTCGGGTTAAGGCCAAAATGGCACCTAAGGTCAATTCTACTACCGCCCGGATATGAACGTTTTCAGTACGGTACAAAGCAATGTTTCGTTTCTTTACGTATTCGAGATCAATTCCATCTATGCCTGCCCCGCAACGCGATATTACCCTAAGGTTTTTTAGTTCCTCCAGCACTTTGGCCGGATACTGCTCGGTACCGGCTATAACACCGGTTTTATCGCGTAGGGCAGCTACGGTCTCTTCGGGTGTAAGCTTTCTGCCCAGGATGTTTAGTTCATACGCAATGCCCTCTTTTTCGAGCATTTTTAACGGAAGGTCACTCTCTTTCGCAAACGATGAGGTTGCTATGAATACTTTCATAAGCGGTTCTGCAAACCTACCTGGGCCATGGCGACTGGCTGATGAGCTTTTTTATGAGCTCGGGATTTTGAAGCCACCATTCGGATATCCCCAAATCAAAATGCGTATGAATGTCCCTTCCCGTCACCCACGTACGGATAACGGGCTTGCAGTTTTTTCCCATCCACCACCACGGATTAACACCATCCCGCGAATGTACTGTATATTTCCGGAACGCCCACACGCCTTGATCATAATAATATGCTTTGGGATACGACTGCCTTTCGGTTGAAACGTTGCGGTTTTTATCGCCATAGGGCTCGAGTAAACCCTCATCATTAATCGCCATGGCGCGCAAAGGGTGGTCATCCTGGGCCTCCCAAACGGTCATGCAACTGTCCAGATTCGGGTTTTCCTGTAACAACGTCAAGCAGTAATCAATAATTTTTCCGTCAACCATCACCGTATTCCCCAGCAACAGCACCACATTTTCCAACTCGGGATGAACGGCATTAACCTCTTCTACAGCATGCTTAATTACATCACCATGGTTTACATGATCGCCCGCCAGGTATTCGGGCCGGTTAATGATAGTAGCTCCCAGATCGCTGCCCACCTGAGCAATTTCCGGGCTATCGGTCGATATGAAAATCCGGCTGATGTGTTGTGCTTCGGCCGCCGCCCGAAGGGGATAATAGATGAGCGGATGACCCATCACCTTATAAATATTCTTATTGCGGATAGATTTGCTGCCGCCGCGGGCAGTTATAATCGCTGCATTCATAAGGATTCATAAGCCTGTTAAAACTAAAGCAGCCCGTGCCTGCCACGTATATTGGTTTACGAGCCGCTCATAAGCTCTGGTTGCCAGTTGGTTGGCAAACCCGGTGTCTTTTACCCTCACCAAAGCCTTATCCCATTGTTGCAGGTCATCGCATGGTACCAGCAAGGCACAAGTTTCGTCCAGAATTTCCCTAAGCACCGGTAAATCGGACGCAATAATAGGTTTTTGAACCGACATATATTCAAAAATCTTTAAGGGACTCATGTAATCGGCCGAACAGGTGCCCCCTATGGTTAGGGTATCGGGCTGATAGGGTGCCAGCAACACATCCATCTTGCTTAAATACGCCTTTACTGAAGAAGGTGTAACATAGCCGTAACAACAAATATTGTCTGGTACATTCAGTTTGGTTAAATGTTGCAGATCGTTTTCGGTGCCCCCAAACAGATGAAAGGTAACATCAGGACATGTGCAGGCCAATTGTTGTAAAATATCGAGTCCGCGACCCGGGTAAAAACTACTCGCATAACCTGCATTAAAGGAACCTCTCCGGATTTCAATAATCGGTTCTCCAAAAGTATGACCGAAAAGGTTAGCTCCGTCATGCGCCACCAGGTATTTTGATGATGGATATCGGTTGCTGTTAATTTCCTTAAGCCGAGCGCTAATTACAATAACACGAAATAGATTAGAAGAATTTATGAGGTATTTAAACATCAGGTTATACAAAAATCCATAGTCCTTTACGGGCCGGTGTAGTTCCAATATACCTTTGTTGTGCCATATAGCAGTAAATGATGCAATAACCGATCGGCTATACACCAAATCGGGCTTACGGAGCAAAACCTGCATTAACGAAAGCAAACCATAAAGCCATGAACGACCGGGTAAACGCAGCAGTCTAAAATACCAGATTTGAAAATCAGGTCTTACTCCATAATAGGTAAATGCATCAGCCGGAAAACCTTTTTCGGTTGATTTTATGGTGAACAGGGTAACCTGATGACCTAAAGCAGCAAAAGCTGCGCACATTTGTATTACATGAACGGCGGCGGCCGACCGGGAAGGAATTTCAAAATCAGCAAAATAAAAAATTTTCATGTTTTTATAGTTTCGGTAATAAGATCATCGCCGGAACAGTCGGGTCAGGATGGATTCTCCGATCCAGTCAGACAGGCTGTGGGGAATCTGACTTTGGGGCATGTTGCCTTTCCATCGTTCCGGATGCCGGCTCCCTACTGCAAAGACATAATTTGCACTGTTTGCATGGTTATTGGCAGAAAAGTAAATGCCTTCCAGATTATTTCGCTCGAAAAGCTTTTTAACTGCATAAGGCGAAAAACGCCAGAAATCACTAAAAGAATCGGCAGTATGAACCTGTTGCGTAAAAGGCACCACCACAATCAAAATATCTTTGGAAAGCAGGCAAAGATTTTCGAAGGCCTTGAACACATCAAAAACATGTTCAAGAGTAGTGTGGTTAAACACAACGTCGAACTTTGAATGCAGTTCCTTTGGTAATTCGCTTTCCAGGTCAATCATAAAATCCGTTTTACCGGCAGCCTCATCAACGCCACGCGTGCCTTTGTAGTTGCTGATAGAATAACTGCTTGCAGATGTAAAGTAGTTCTTATAAAAACTGCCTTCCTTATCCCGATCGTCCCATCCGGATACATTGATAACACTTCCGCGAAATAAGGGGGCGATTTTTTTTAGTTCCTGATTGGACCACCTTCTGGGTAACCGGAATTTACGATAATTAATTTTTAAGAAAGGCATGACGGATTT
>FWPU01010825.1_pt1 | contig 13226 bp, 15 predicted proteins | sample 2228361 | NCBI WGS metagenome assembly FWPU01 (sample SAMEA103939777, study PRJEB20133) | metagenome | reverse complement strand
ACATGGTTCAGATAAAACTTTCCCTTTCTATTTCTCTCTCTCTCAAAGCTGGAAACTTTATATCCCACATGGTTCAGATAAAACACAGCGGGTTTTTGAAGTTGGGCATGTCTTTCATAGACTTTATATCCCACATGGTTCAGATAAAACGGGAAATGGAAAGGAAAGGTATCACACAAAAAGACCTTTATATCCCACATGGTTCAGATAAAACTGCGGTCATGTTTGCACAGTATCCTCAATTCAGACCTTTATATCCCACATGGTTCAGATAAAACTCAATAAAACCTCTAAGGCGTGTTCCGTTGATTTCGCTTTATATCCCACATGGTTCAGATAAAACGGCTTTTGCCTCTTCAATCTTGGCAATGAATTCATCCTTTATATCCCACATGGTTCAGATAAAACTTTCTGGAATTATTGCGTTTGTAGCTTTTTTTATTCTCTTTATATCCCACATGGTTCAGATAAAACTAATAAAAAGTCATGGAAGCTAAAACCTAAAGAGGAACTTTATATCCCACATGGTTCAGATAAAACCAAAAGGATCTGCTTTTTGTAGTTCATTAGCACATATCTTTATATCCCACATGGTTCAGATAAAACCTAACCAGCATTGCTACTATAAAATATGTGATATCGACTTTATATCCCACATGGTTCAGATAAAACAATCAGACCTATATAAAATCAGAACTGAATCATACCTTTATATCCCACATGGTTCAGATAAAACAAGAGGAGAAAACAATGGTAAGGCACAATGGGTAAGGGCTTTATATCCCACATGGTTCAGATAAAACATTCCTCAAGGCTTACAAGGTTGGCATTATATTTTCTTTATATCCCACATGGTTCAGATAAAACGGAGGGCTTGACACCCTCCCCGCTCCTTTCCTAAAACTTTATATCCCACATGGTTCAGATAAAACCCCGTGCGAAATGCCGGATGCCTTAGCTGCCTCACGCCTTTATATCCCACATGGTTCAGATAAAACATAGTAAACCGTTTCACCTGATGTTGATACCATCGCCTTTATATCCCACATGGTTCAGATAAAACCCAGTTGTCAACGAGCAACTAAGAGTGTTGTTAAGTGCCTGATTTGTAAGGATAATAACATATTTTGCTTTATAATGTAAATAGCCATAAAGTGATGTCATTTGCATCGAACCTTTAATCACCCTTTTTTGGAAATGAGAATCTTGAGGGTAATTCGTTGATATTAAAAGATTTTTTCGAGTTTTTCACAAAATCGAGGTTCGATGCAAAGAGATTAGCCCTCTGAGAGATACTTCAATATCGCTTTCTTATATCCTTCGAAGTCATCCAGATTTTTATGCAGGATTGAGACAACTATAGATGGGTCTATGCTCTCATACTGATGCACAATTATATTTCTGAATTTGACCATCTTCTCCATGTTCTTAAATAATCTCTCATCTATAACCTTATTTTCCATTAAAACTGCAAATATATCAGCATAACTTGCTGGTATTCTAAAACCCCTATCAGAGATAATATGATTCGCAATGTCGATACATGTCTCTATGAGCATCTGTAAAGTCCTCTCTACAATCCTCTGGGTTTTCCAGTCATTCCGGTATTCAGCAATAGAAATGTTTGAAAACTCCTTAATCTGATTGAAATATACATCAATCTGTGCAATCTTCCTTCCTATCAAGACCCTGTCAACCAATGTGGTATCTCCTTTTTATGATCTCCTTTTCTTTGACATAAAAATCAAAAAACATTCGCAGAGTCAAAGATTCGTATCTATGTCGTAAAAAGGGGTCTTTATCCACAAGAATTTTTCTATTCCGAAGGATTCTGCCGGAAAGACTTACTGGAGCACTATTTAAAATAATAAGGTCAACCTCATCAGTGCCAAGAATGCCCGTAATCTCCAGGAATAATTTTAGATAGTCCAATCTTTCTGGTTCTTTCACATATAGAGCGACATCAACATCGCTTAAAGGATACTGTTTCTCCTTTGTTAGACCGCCAAACAGGTATGCAAACACAACTTCAGAGTTAGCGGACAGAAACTCAACAAGATTATCTATCTTTGAATAAATATTCTGCGGAATCTTTTTATACCGTATCATACCTTAAAGATACCATAAATCATAAATAGAGGCAATCGGTAACAGAAAAAAGATTCAACTTATTCCCTGATATCCTCTTCATAATGCCTGCGGTTCACAATATATTTCCTGTCATATCCTTTTCTACTCCAAGAACGGTCTTCGTGTAATTCAGCCTGTTTTCGAGACTGTAGAAATATATGGAATCTTCATCGTCTTTTATAACCTTTTGCAGTTCGATTTTACATTTCGCAAGCTTTCCTTCTGTAATATCCCCTTCAAACACAGAATTCTGCACCCACATAAAATACTTTTTCAAAATCTTCCTCACTTTATTCACCCTATCCTCACCGATATCGTATGTAATAATAAGATACATAGCCTATAGCCTTTTGCCTATAATTACCACCACGCCTTAAATGGAACATAAAGCTCATCCCCTATCAGATGCTTTATGAGCTTATAGCACTCAAGCCTGATGAGCGTCCTGTATGAGACATTGCGTTTGAGTTTACGGTGCTTTATGGTTGTTGTAAGCTTCTGATCGAATTCTTTAAGAAACTTCTTTCTGCCGCTTTCATTCATGTAACAATAGCTCACATCCTCCTCAAAATCATCCAGGCTTATCATGTCATTATTCACCAGCTTAAAAATAATCGGGTCTGCGATCAGCGGCTTGAATATCTCCGCAATATCGAGGCTCAGTGAATATCTCCTCTCCCTTGGCTCGTGCAGATAGCTTATTGTCGGGTTTAACTGGGTATGATATATCTCTGAAAGCACAGTTGTATATATCATAGAATTGGCAAATGAGATGAGAGCATTCACAGGATTTGTGGGTGGTCTTTTCTCCCGTTTTTCTATGGTAAAATCGCCTTTTAAAATTATATTAAATGCTTCATAATATGTATCCCTTGCTCTGCCTTCACATCCCATGAGTTCATTGATCGTTTTTGTCTCAGAAGCATTAGCAAGTTCCTGTTTTATCTTTTCCTGAAACTCTACAGTATCTTTATACTCTCGCAAATTCCTGAGCATGTGAAACATCGCTCCTTCAACAAACGAAAAGGCCATGAAAAAACGGCGCTCATGGTCAAGATAATGCTCAACCTGCTTTACAACAAGCTCACCAGAGACATTCCTGTCTCTCGGCATAAAACTACCAGCATAAAAACCATAATAGTTATAAACATGAACAACTTTATTCTGCTGCGAGAGAAAGTTCAAAAGCTTCGTGTTAAGATCAACCTCTCCAAAAAGATGAATGGTATCAATGTCCTCAACAGGAATAGCCTTCTTATCACCATTTTCGTTTTCGATATAAACGGTGTTTTCTTTTCTTTTTATGCGTCCATTCGAAAATATATAGTAGGATCTCCCCATTTTTCCTATCGCCTATTGCCTTTTGCCTTCAGCCTATTTTTACCCCCAGCAAAACTCATAATATGCGCATTTTGTACAATATGGTTTTCGCTGCAACTGAGGTGGCCTGGCCATACTTAATATCTCACGAATTCGCTTAAGTGCTGCTAACACCTCCTCTTCCGCCTCTTGTGTTAGCACCACTTCTTCCTTTTTTCTCATCTTAGGATAATTTATAACTCCTTGTTTTTCAACACCAAGCTGCTTCAGGTAATAAAGATAATAAAGAATCTGAATCCTGTCTGCATGAGCAAGTCTGTCAGAGTATTTAATCTCTCTAATTTCAGCATCTTCTACGATATCAATATTAATAAGATTATCAATCATCACCTCTTTTTTGTCTTCGTATGGATACGAATTCTCACCAAGTAGTTTTCCCAGCAGAACCTTATCTGACTTTGACTCCATCTGAATGCCCCTATCAAAAAGCCACAGTTTCCTTTCGCAGACATAAAGGTAATTAACCTTGATGCCGTTGGTCTTAAGAGACTGAAAATCAAGCCCGCTTTTTTCTAATTCATCCTGCAGCATATTCACCATATCTTCTTCCAGTAACTCTTTTTCCCCTCGCCATCCCTCGCAATAATGCCTTCTTTCTTTAGATCATTTAGTGCCTTTTTGATAGTTGGGACAGGTGCATCAGGAAATAGCTCTTTTATCATGGAAAGTGTAAACTCTACCGGAAGGTCATCAATAATCCTCTTCTTTATCTCAAAATAAACGCCTCCCCTTGTCTCCGGCGAAATGCCGTATTCTTCTATCACCTCAGAGATTTTTTCATGGGGAGTGTCATTCTCATGGACATTTATGGCATCAAAAAATCTATATGCCCACTCGTTCGCAAGCTTGCGGTTACCTGCAAACACTATGGTCAGCTTCGGATGCAGGGCATACAACTCAGCTATTGCCTTTGCTGCAAATGAAGGATTATAAAATCTCATTTTATCTGGATTTAGGAAGTCCGAGTAATTTGCCTCAATTATAAGGGCCGCGTGCCTATATGCTGAAAGCTCTCCAAGCTGCTGATGAAATACAGGCATCCTGCCGAATTCAGCAAGGAGATTGTCAAAGGTCTTTCTTTCTATCACGGCAAGAATTCCATTATTGCCTTTTAACGCATAATCGCCTACAGGCAATTTTACTTTTTCAACTTTGCTTTCAGGAAATCTCCATGCATATTTTTCATTCTTATCGATTATCACATTCAGCCTGCCCGTATGATAGGTTGTAAGCTTAACTCTAGGTCTTCTTTCCTTTAGCGCCTGCTGTGTTCTCCAGAATATCTGTTCATATTCTCCTTCTCTGGTCTTATATGTCTTTGTCAGAAACAGAAAATCGCACCGCTTATTCTTAGGCCTGTCAAGGACAACAGCCAGCCTCTTGCCGAAGCGCTTTAATGAGATGACAGGAACCCTCTCAATTTCTTCTACAGGCGGCTCCAGCTCCCGATTTTCTTCTCTGAAGCAGAAAATGTTCCCCTTCTGCCCGGGCCATTTATCCTGTACCCTGAGCGCAAGCAGCAGCTTTTCCCCCTGCCTGATAGTCAGACGATAAGGGAACTTTTGATCGTTCACTGATTCAAGTATCCAGAGAGTTGTCATTTTTGAGGTTCAATGATTTCAAGAAGGATCAAATATGACATCAATTTTCGATTGAATATCCTCTTTTTTCATAACCTCGCAAGTCTCTTCCTATAGCCATCAAAATAATATTTATTCATAAACCTGAGTGTCGGCTCAAAATCACAATAATCAGAAATAACCTTTGCTGTAAATCTTATCCTGAAATCAGAGTCTGCGTCCTAAATCAATTTCCCAGTCCTCAAAACATTATGCTGGAAGATAAGCCCCTGCTTATTGAGCTCTATCAAATCGACCTCTCCTGCCTGCAAGGCATTTTCAATCCTGTATGCCAGATAATCCATTTTGTGCATCAATTCTCTCCCCTCTGGGTAAGGCTCTTTTAGCAAAACGGCAATGTCTACATCGCTCATCGGCCCCTTTTTGCCTGTTGCATACGAGCCAAAAAGATATGCAGCAGCTATATAGGAATAGTCTTTAAATATAACCTCTAATCTTTCTAAATTAAGCATTCCCACCCCTCATATCAATTTCGTCTAATTATACCATGTAAAAACATTCTCTTTATTGTCCGCAAACTCAAAAAGCTGAGTGAGAAGTTCTCTTTGGTAATTGGTAAGGAGTTGAGTTGAAGGTTCTGGCATATGAAGAATAATCATAATTAATCATCATAATTACTTTCATCCTGCATATCTACAGATAAACCTATTCCGCTTTCACTGCTCTCATCGAAGTCATACTTAAATGGGGCAATGTAAATATCATTAATAAAAGGGCTTGGCGTAACCTTTGTTTTTTGTAAGTAATGCCAAGGGATGCTAACAGTAAAATCTAAAAGCTGCTTTCTGGAGTTTATCCTTTCTGTAAAATTTTTTGATTTAATACCAAATTTTATTTTTTCAAAGGTTTCGATTTCCTGGGAATAAATTTGCTGCGGGATTAAAGTGACCGTAAAGATTTCACGGAATTGCTTTTGTGCCTGTCTTAAAGATTCTATAGGATTATATATCTTTCCTACCTGCCAAATTTTATCAATTAGGGTTAGTGAATCTTTAAAATCAGAGTAATATTTAGTTGTTTGAACTTTTTTATAGTCATAGATTTGTTCTACGAGTTCCATTTTTTTGTTTTCTGGCAGTTCTCCGTTTTCTAATTTTTTAAGTGTTAAATCAAAAATATTTTCATCATAAATATTGCCAACTCCTGAGCATCCCGAATCATTTTTATCGGCCTTTTTCTTACAGCAAACAATTACATTTGGCTCTTTTGGTTCATACCTACCAGACCTGTTAACTCTACCCATCCGTTGAATCAGACTATCTATGGACGATAACTCTGTATAAAGAACATCAAAATCAATATTTAATGAAACCTCTGCAATCTGCGTCGTTATCCAGATGCCTGGCTCTGAATTTCTCTTTTTACTATCATTTGGTGCAAAACCTTGAATTTTGCTCTCCAATATTTTTCTATGCTTTTGTATGAAGCGAGAATGAAGTAAAAATTTATTTTCATTTTTTAGATGATTATAAACTTCTACTGCTTTATTCACCGTATTGCAAATTACCAACACCTTTTTCTCATTGCCATCCGCTTCAATTCCACGCGTGATCTCTTCGTCCAAAATATCTTTATCTTTTTCAGCTTTAACATAATGCCTTAGTTTATCGTCATAAAATATATCGCTCTCATTAAAAACAATCTTGAGGTCTTCCAACTCCTTTCTCAAAAACGATGGAAACGTAGCAGTCATAATCATAATCTTACCACCTAATTCCTTCACAACCTGCAAACCCTTTAACATATAGGCAAGCATTCTGGGATTATACATCTGTATCTCATCCACTACTATTTTTGAATACCCAAGCGTAGAGTAAATTTTTTCAAAACCTCCATATTTAAAGACAAAGGGGAATATCTGGTCAGGTGTTGTGATACTGAATGGGAAACTTAAATTTTTGGCTTCTTGTTCCGCTTTATAGATTTGCTCAAAATTTTCTACCAGTGTCGCATTCTCTCCTATATCAGAACTTTTATCTTCAATCTTTTCTACGAGTTTAAAAAGTGAAGTTGAATGCATCAAACCAATGTTTTTTATGCCATATTTTAATTGACCTTGAGATGCGCCAGTGAGCCTTTCGTAAACAGCATCAATGGAAACCCTCAAAGGCAAGATGAAAAACCCTTTGCTTTTGTTTATGTATAAAGCCCCTGCTTCTGTCTTTCCTGAGCCTGTTGGAGACAAAACCAATAAATCTTTGTCAGTATTATTTAGAACAAATTGTTGCATTTCGTTCAAATCATTTCCTGTATGTTGTAATTTGCTTGTTATTATATCGGCAATATTATCAGGTTTTATCTCCACATCCATATCGCCGGAAGCAGTATAATCAGTTCTATGGAGCAAGCCTTTCAACAACACGAGTAATTTGAACAAATCCTGATCGTTTGGACTAAGATAATATTGTGGATTAAGATATTGCCAGTATTTTAAAAACAATGGATTCTTAAATCTCGAAAGGTCGTTCACAGCAACATCATCTACAATCGTCTTAAATACCCTCTCATCAATGTCTTTATTGTGATGGTATGCAATCGCCTGAATAATCACAGGAAGAATGTCTTTATATTTTTTTATAATATCTTCTGGTAGAAAGCAAGGTGAAAGAAAATTATGCGGCACCTCGGGAACATCTATAAGATCGTAGTTTTGCTTTAGATTGCCTGCTTTTATCATTCTCTTCTGGAAAGGAGAATGCAGTTTACCATAGTCATGATATTCAATTATTATTTTAGCAATATTCCAGAATTCACGTTGCCATTGCTCAGGACATATTGCAATTATTTCATTGCCTCTAATCTGCTTAATTGTTTGAAGCCTTTCACGCAGTCTGTCTGTATGCTCCCTTATCGTCTCGCCAGTAGATTTGGCATATGCTATTTTTAGTGCATCTTTTAAATCCATACTGGATAAACCTCATCTCCATATTCGTCTATGAAAATTTCGCCATTTTCAATAATGTAAGGAGCCTCAATATAATAAACATCCTTTGTTTTAGTAAAAATACGATAATCTTGCTGAATTTCGTAAAAGTAGTTAAGCCTGTAAAATATCCCAATTAATCCTAACTCTTTTGCTTTCCCTTTTGGCACATAAGCAGAATAAGATGATATTATTGGTTTCCCGAATATATCATTCAAATCTCTCCTATTTAAAATTACTCTCTGGCAAGCATTGACTTCAATTCTTATTAAATCATCTGCTCTACCTAATGACAAATATATATTTGGCTTTTTGATTGCCTCTTCTATCTCATCAAGGATATTGCTTTTTATATGAATAATAAGCTCAACATCATTTAATGTAGGAACTTCTATTGGCTTTTTATCTCTTCCTTTGGAGCCATATTTAACCGCAGACCAATAGTCCCGGTAGATAGATGAATATTTTCCCTGGATTGAAAAGTCTATCTCATCACCTTTTCTGAACTTTCTTCCCATTGCGTTATATATCATACCTCTTACAGTTGAATAGGGTGGCAACGGATATGTCTCAATTCCCTTTACCGACAGAGGAGTGGTATAACAGGCTTTGGGTTGATAAATTTTTACTCTGAGAACTTCCATCATAATTTGTTTTATTATGTCTCTAATATTTTTTGAGTAATTTCCTCAATAAAATCTGTCCTTTCTTTTATTAGAGAGTATATTTGTTCCGTTAATTCTCTTTGTTTTGCTTCTAAAGTACTTAATTTTTCCCTAAAAACTTTTATTTGATCAACTGAAATTTTCTTTGTGTTCTCAAGCTTCTCTATTAAACTATTTGCATAGTTAACAAACTTTTTGAAATAATAATCTGAAACCTTTTCTTTTAACTTTTGTAATATTGTTGAAAGTTTCTCATTACTTGGTTTTTCTAAAGGAGTACCATCTGCAACTACGAAAGAATCATCATAATGAAGGTATGTATCACAATTTATATTGTTTACAGACTGATATGTGTCTAAAATCCTTTGTATATCACTTGTTTTAAAATGCAATTTTTGATTTTGTTCTGAGAAATAGATTGCATTCGCAAAAAAGGGATGTTTTACATCATAAACACCACCTATCAAAAAGATAGGCGTAAGTCTCTCCTTTCTTCCTTTTATCTCCCTATTCAAGTAAAGCAAAACTATTTCCAGAATATCATTAACCCTTTTGGCTCTTAAATAAGGATCAATAACAGGCTCAAATATAACCCTGCCATCTTCTTCTTTCTCAATTGCTCCAACTTTATCAAGGTCAATAGTTAATGTGTAAGTGTAATAAGAAAAATGTTCTTCGGGATAAACCAATGACTGCTTTTTCTGTCCTGCGGTATACTGGATATATCTGTTGTAAGCGTCTATATCATTCAGCAAGTTCATATCATATACAAATTCGGCGATAGAATAGCCATTTGAATATCTAACAGGCTGAGAGCGTTTAAGTTTATTTGTATCTTTAATGGTCAGAGATTTTTCGCAGCTTATTTCTTGTCCGATCAAGCTTTGTATTACTTCTATCGCCTCTATGATTTCTTCTATGTCCTTTTTCTTTTTATCTTCACCGTCAATCTTTATTGCAATTTCTTTCCGACCAATTGCAGCAATTTTATTTTTCAATTCTGATAATTTGGATGCATCAGATTTTATCTCATCAATTGAAAATGAATCGCTCTGAATTAATACGGTCTTCCCCGAGAGATCGGATAAGGATTTAAGATATTGTTTTATTTTTTTGACTTTCTTGGGTTCCTTGCCACCCCTTATGGCAGTATCGTCGTCTAATCCAGTAATTAATGAACTAAGAGCATTTTCATCTGCCATTGTCTGTTTTATTTCATTGCTTACATTTCCAATATCGGCGAACATTCCGCCAAACAGATCGAACTCCTCATATTCGGCTATCATGTTTTTTAAAAAATTATCATGATTAAAGTTTCCATTCTGATAATTCCTAACAAAAACACTTACAACTGATTTATTCATGAGATTCCAGTTGAATTGGTCTCTGCCTATTCTTTTTACATCAAATTTTATCGCTTTATCAGAAAAGTATGTAATTAATTTTTTCGGGTAATCCGTGCCTGTAGAAAGTTTTTTCAGCGTGGAGACATTTCCAATAGTCTCCCCATAATTAATGCTCTGAATTTTTGGCGTTACAATGGTTAAAGTTAGTCCTTTCATGATTTATACCTCCTCATCGTTTTCATTGGTTTCACTGTTTCCCTTAGTGTCCTCTGCTTCTAACTGGGCAAAAGACCTCGCAGAACCTTCCTTATATGAGTTGAGTCCTAAAAGAAAGGCATAACCGACCTGATTCATAGAACTTATATCTTTCAAGAGTTCTTTGAAAAATTCAGGAATACTCCTCCTCTGCTCAAGATTAGAATAGAGTCTTATCAGATTTGAAGTCAGGTCTCCATTATCTTTACGCCTTAGCCCTTCAAGAAACTTATAGGAGAATCTTTCTATCGTTTTCTGAGAATTTTCTCCTTGTGCTTCATAAAACAACCTACTAACGATTTTTCCTTCTTCAAATGCTTTATCAATAGCATTATTGTCCATATTCCTCAACCTCCTTTTGAAATTTTAAAAAGAAAAGTAAATCCTTTGGATTTTTAAGATATTTTCCTGATAAAACCAAACGTCCAGTTGGTGATTTCTGCAAGTTTCTGTTATCAATTCCTTCAAGTCTTTCTCTGTTAAGATAACCATATACAATATCACCAACCATATCATAAAGTGTTTTTTTGCTATAAATGTTGTCAATAAAGATATCATAAACATCTCTCAGAGATTTCGGATAACTCTCTATCATTTTTCTCACAGCATTAGCAGTTTCGACAGGTATATTAAAAGAATAAATGTTAAAGGTGTTTTCAGAAGATGGAGATAATTCAATAAAAGAGATATTTTGAAGCGTCCACTTTGCTTTAGCTCTTTCCATTCTTTTCAAGATTTCAATCAAAGATTCTTTAAAAGATCTGTCTTTTCCTTGTCCTATATATTCTGCCCAGATTTCGTTCATTTCTACAACTTCCTTTATAGTTGCCGGCGCATTAATGAAAAAGTAGCCTTTCCCAACCTTTGTAAAGCCAAAAGCAGCACAATAAACAATCAATTCACAAGGAAGACATAGGAAATTGGCGGGATTCCCTTCCCAATACAGATTCGCCAAGTTTTCCGGACTGCTTCCCAATGGTGTAAAATGAACCTCATCTAATCGTACAACAGAAAAATCTGCATCTCCATTATTTTTGCTTTCTTTCCTCTCAATAGCTCTCCTTTGATTGCAAAAAGAACATAGTAATTGTCCATTGCGTACATTTTCAAAAAAATATTTATTTGTTTTATCTATATCAGTTTCGCCATTTCTCTTAAATCTGTTATTACTTAGTCGGCTATTGTTATAAAAGGTTTTCAACGGAGTTCTCAATTCTCTTGATTTAAGGAAATATTTTTCAATAAACTCTTTTTTAACATCTTCAAAGTCAAGAATTTCAAGCTCATTATCATTAATCCTATAAAATTTAGATTGCCAAAATATTTTTGTAAATCCTACAATCCCAGCAGTCATAAGCCAGTTTGACGGATAAATTTTTATAGTTTCTTCCATGTTTAGTTCCTCTCTTCTCTAAAAAACGGTCTGGACAGACTGAAAACCTCAAATCTACTGCTCATAACTTTATTTTCTCTTATTGTCCGAAGTAGCCACGCTGCGTTAAGGGCATATCCTATCTTTGCTATGAGTTCTTTAAACATGAATTCAAAATCCTTGCAATCTTTATATCACTCTCTATCCCCTCAAGGGTACCTCCTGCAGGCAGGATACCGAGACTTACTGCTTCTTCCCACATGGCTTCAAATATTTTCATAGCATCTTCATAAGATATCTTTTGCTTCGATATTAAATCTGCCTCAAACCTTCTGACATATTCAACATCTTTGAGCATTGCTATAATCTCCACTGTACTTTAATTACACCACCTCCACCATTCCAAAACCCTGCCCTGTTCGTAAGCCAATTCCGATTTGATAAAGTATCTTTAAGTCCTGAGGATCGCCTTCAAGAATGAAGTTTCCACTGAAACATGTAAGCATCATGATTGGTTTTCCTGTCCTGACCCTGAAACCCCTTAATGTGTGTTTTACAACCTGCTTTTTTATTGAAACAGGAGAAAATCTTAAGTCCTTTTTGAGTCCATAACCCCGGACGTCCTTAAGGATTTTATCATGGATTGAATTGAAGTGGAAATTGAATCCCTCAGGGTCATCATCAGGCAGTATCGGTCTATCTTCTTTATCCTCAATCAATATATGTGACATTGTTTTAAAGCAAACCATGTCAGTATTTATCATCTTTTCATTAATCAGACGGAGTCTATCCCTTATTATCCAGCAGTCATTGAAGAGTCTGAATTTTTCGATATTTAAGATACCATTGTAGAAATTTACCATAAACTCATAATCACATGAACTTATAAAGAATGAGACTTTTGCGTTTCCCATCAGGTAATAGACCGTCTCCTCCACTGTAAGGTCATCATCGAGTATTAAGGATTCCTTCTTTTGAGTTCTGTGAACAGGTATATATACACTGAAGCAGAATGGCTTTGTTCTTTTGGAAAATTCAGATTCCTCTGGAGGATACAGTTTTTCTTTGAATCTATCGTCTGCCTCTTTAAGTGCCTCTTTTATCAGGGCAATGAAACGATGGCGATAGATTATCGGCACCCTATCTGCCTTAAAATCTACCCTCACCCTCATAGGTTAAAAGTCTCTCCAGTTTAACGATTATTACTGTTATCTGTAGTGTTTCTCAATTTTTCAAAGATTTCGTAACTTTTGCTGTCTTTCGGTTGTAGCAGCAAAATATATTCGTATAATACCCATTAATGGAATTAATGTCAATTAAAATTCTTTTAAACTGATAAGGGTATAATTAAAAATGTTTTTATACGGCCCTGAGAAATTCCTCCAGCACTCTGGGTTCAAAGATCGGGTCCAGACATTTTTATACCGAAACTCCTCAATTTTTAGGGAATAAGCAGAAGTAATCTTTAGAATTTCATAGTTCTTTCTTTCCTAACTATCTATTTTTTCTTTATTC
>FWPU01009586.1_pt1 | contig 13226 bp, 11 predicted proteins | sample 2228361 | NCBI WGS metagenome assembly FWPU01 (sample SAMEA103939777, study PRJEB20133) | metagenome | reverse complement strand
ACTCGACGTTCATGGCGTCCTCCTCCGGGCGGCGGCCGGCTGGAAGGCCGCCGCTGCGGCTACGGTACCGCAACTCGCGGAACCTCGCGACGGGGCCCCGCGCGGGGGGGCTTCGAGGGCTGCACGATCGCCACCCGGCTGCGCGGCGGCTGGTGGTACGGCGCCGAGCGCTATCGCCCCGCCGACGCCAGCGTGTTCGCTGTGCGGGCGGCGCGGTTCACCCGAGCGGGAAGGAGCGAGTGATGGGCACACCCGGGCATGTCGCCGGCACGATCCTGCTGGTCCTCCCGCTCCTGCTGGGCCCCGCCCGGCTCGCGGCCCAGGAGCACGGGGCCTCCGTCGTCCTGCGCGGGACGCTGACGGAGAACACCTACGTCGCGGGAGGCCGGGTGGAGGTCGGCGCCCACATCGAGCGCGACCTGGTGGCGGCCGGGGGGAGCGTGGACGTGCGCCGGCTGGTCGAGGGCGACGTCACCGTGGCCGGCGGGTCGGTGAACCTGCTCGGCCCGGTCGGCGACGACGTGCGGGCCGCCGGCGGCCGCGTGACCGTGGAGAGCGAGGTGGCGGGCGACCTGGTGGCGGCCGGGGGGACGGTGACCGTCGGCCCCGAGGCGCGCGTGGTGGGGCGGGCATGGCTCACCGGCGGCCGGGTGGCCCTCGCCGGGCACGTGCTGCGCGAAGTGCGAGTGGCGGCGGGCACGGTGACGCTCGGCGGCGAGGTCGAGGGAGACGTGCAGGTGTCGGCGGGCGCCCTCGACGTCCTGCCCACCGCCCGCATCCACGGGAATCTCGTCTACGCCAGCGCCCGCCCGGCCCGCATCGCGCCCGGAGCCCGGATCGCCGGCCGGGTCACGCAGGTGTCCTCCGGTCTGGCCGAGCGGGCGGGCCGGCTCGGGGCCGTCGCGTTCACGGTCGCCTGGGCCGCGCTGCTCGGCGGCCTGATCGTGGGAGGCGTGGCGTGGCTCCTGCTGCTCCCCCGCTTCGCGGTCTCGGCGGCGCGCTCGATCGGCAGCCACCCCTGGCGCAGCGCCGGCCTGGGACTGCTCCTGCTCGTCGTCACGCCGGTGGCGGCCGTCGTGCTGCTCGCGACCGTCATCGGGATCGCGGTGGGCCTGGCGGTGATCGCCCTCTATGCCGTCGCGCTCCTGCTCGGCTACCTGACGGCGGCGGTCTTCCTCGGCGATCTCGGCGCCCGCCTGGCCGGCCGCTCCGCCCTGTCCACCGGCGGCCGGCTGCTGTCCCTGATCCTGGCCCTGCTGCTGCTCGCCCTGGTCGGGCTCGTGCCCGTGCTGGGCGGGCTGATCGGGCTGGCGGCGATCGCCACCGGCCTGGGCGCGCTGGCCGACCAGGCCTACGGGCGCTGGGCGGCGGCCTGAGCGTGCCCGCTGCTTGCCGCCGCGACCGACTCCTGGTGTACTGGGCGCCGATGGGGAGACAGGCGTGAGCCGCCGGGCACGGCGGGTGCTCGTGGCGGCGGCGGCGGCCGCACTGGTGGTGCTGGGCGCCGCCGGGGCGGCGCTGCTCGCCCAGCGAGCCGACCGGGCGGCGACGCCCACCGACCTCGAGCAGCTCGGCCGCTACGGCCGCGTGCCGTTCTTCGCGCTCACCGAGCGCTCCGGCCGCCCGGTGACGCTGGACGATCTGCGGGGCTACGTCTGGGTGGCCGACTTCATCTACACCGAGTGCACCGAGTCGTGCCCCACGCAGAGCCTCGCCCTGGCCCGGCTCCAGCGCGAGCTCGCCGGCGCCGCCGACCTGCGCCTGGTCTCGATCACGGTGGACCCGCAGCACGACACGCCGGCGGTGCTTCGCCGGTACGCGGAGCGTTACGGCGCCACCGACCGGTGGTGGTTCCTCACCGGGGACAGGCGGGCGATCTACTGCCTGGCCCGGGACGGCTTCCGCCTCAGCGTCAGCGATCCGGCCGACCCCGGGCCCGTGCCGTGCGGGGCGCTCTCGTGGCTCCAGCCGGCCACCGCCTGGGCTCACCACGGCCCGCACGGCCTCGTGCTGCACAGCGCGCGGGTGGCGGTGGTGGACCGGACCGGCGAGATCCGGGCCTATCACCTGGCGACCGATCCGGACTCCATGGCGCGCCTCCGCGACAACCTGCGCGCGCTCCTGCGCGTCCGGTGAGGCCCCGGGTGCCCTTCGCCATCACGACCGCCGAGCAGGTGCGGGACCCCGAGCTGGAGGAGCGCTGGGCGAGGCGCCGCCGGGCGCCCCAGGGCGCGGTGCTCCGCGTCGTGCTCCAGGCGTTCGCCGATGGCGGCGGGCCCGTCGAGCCGGCGGCGGTCGAGCGGGCGCTGCCGGCCTGGGGGCCGGCGCGCGCCGGGTGGCCGCCTCGCTCTGAACGGCGATCAACTTCTTCCGGTCGGAAGAGCACGCGCGGGCCTGGCACGCGGCGCATCCCGATGCCGCCGGCGCCGCCCTCCCGCTGGCGGAGGCCTTCGCGCTCGGCGCCCGGATCTTCGGTGGACTGCGGTGAAGGACTGCTGCGCCACCTGGCGACCGTCTCCGCCGCCCGGGCGCCTTGACACCCTCCGGGCCCCCGGGCTATCACTGCCGCCACGCCGGGTCGGGCGGACCCCGGCGATGCGGCGCGCTCCCTCCGTCGTGACCACGTGACCGAGCTGCGCGCCAAGGAGACGGCATGAAGATCAGCGCCTTCCACCTGATGCCCCACCGCGAGCTGCCGGGGGACTTCGAGCGCCGCTACGAGTCGGTCTGGGTGACGCCGCCCTGGTGGGAGCTGGCCGACGCCGGCCGGGTGGGGCAGTACTACAACTGGACGCTGGACGAGCTGCTGCACGCCGCCCGGGCGGGGTTCGACGGCGTCTGCACCAACGAGCACCATCAGAACGCGTACGGCTTCATGCCGAATCCCAACCTGATGGGCAGCGTGCTGGCCCGCAGCACCGCCGGCCTGGACGTGGCCATCGTGCAGATGGGCTCCACGCTGCCCACCTCCAACCCACCCATCCGGGTGGCCGAGGAGTACGCGATGCTCGACTGCCTCAGCGGCGGCCGGCTGGTGGCCGGGCTGCCGCTGGGCAGTCCCATGGACGTCAACCTCTGCTACGGGATCACCCCGCTCGAGCACCGCGAGCGCTACCGGGAGGCGTTCGCCCTCACGCTCAAGGCCTGGCAGGCGCGCGAGATCTTCGCCTGGAACGGGCGCTACTACCAGCTGGCCCACGTCAACCTCTGGCCCCGGCCCATCCAGCAGCCGCACCCGCCGGTGTGGGTGCCGGGCTCGGGCAGCATCAGCACCTTCGACTTCGCGGTCGAGCACGACGTCTGCTACTGCTTCCTGAGCTACTCGGGCGCCCGCGCGGCCCGCAGCATGATGGACGGCTACTGGGAGGTGGTGACGCGCCAGGGCCGCCAGCCCAACCCGTACCGGGCGGGGTTCCTGCAGCTGGTGGCAGTGGCGGAGACGGATGCCGCGGCCGAGACGAGGTACGCGCGGCACGTGGAGTACTTCTACCACAAGTGCCTGCACGTGCCCGGCGCCTGGTTCGCGCCGCCCGGCAACCAGGACTACCGCAGCCTGGTCGCCACCGCCCGCAACCCCGTCCGCCGCAGCGAGAACCCCAAGGACCTCCGCTATCGCGACTTCGTCGAGAAGGGCTACGTGATCGCCGGCAGCCCGGCCACCGTCCGGGACCGGCTCCGCGAGGAGGTCATCCGGACCCTGCGGGTGGGCAACCTGATGGTGCTCCTGCAGATCGGCTCGATGCCCCACGAGCTGACCATCGAGAACATCGAGCGCTTCGCGCGGGAGGTCCTGCCGCACCTGCGGGGGATCTGGGACGACGAGGGCTGGGTGAACGAGTGGTGGCCCGAGCGCCTGCGCGCGGCGCCGGCGGCGGCCGCCGGCGGCGGGGCCCGCCCGTGACGGAGCCCCAGTCGCACGCCCACGCCGTCTTCCAGGACCGGGTCCGGTTCCGGGTGCTGTCGAAGGGCAGCGGCCCCGCCCTCGTGTTCCTGCACGGGCCCTGGGGCCTGACCTGGGACCCCTTCCTCGACCACCTGGCCCGCGCGTTCACCGTCCACGCGCCCGAGCATCCCGGCACGACACCGGGCCGGCCCGACGACGCCTCCCAGCTCGACGGCCTGTGGGACCTGGTCCTCTGCTACGACGAGCTGCTCGATGCGCTGGGGCTGGAGAGGGCCATCGTCGTGGGCCACTCGTTCGGCGGGATGGTGGCCTGCGAGCTGGCCGCCCATGCTCCGCGCCGCGTCCGGGGGCTGGGCCTCATCGCCCCCATCGGCCTCTGGCGCGACGACGCGCCCGTCGTGAACTGGATGATGCTCAATCCCGGGCAGCTCCCCGAACGGATCTTCGCCGATCCCGGAGGGACCGCCGCGCAGCAGCTGTTCGCCCCCGGCGGGGATGCCGAGGCGGCGGCCATGGCGCAGGTGCGACTGGTCTGGGCCATGGGCACCACCGGCAAGTTCATCTGGCCGCTGCCGGACAAGGGCCTGAGGAAGCGCCTGCACCGCGTGACGGCCCGCACGCTCGTCGTGTGGGGTCGGCAGGACGCGCTGGTCTCCCCGGTCTACGGCGAGGAGTTCGTCCGCCGCATCCCCGGCGCCCGCCTGGAGACGGTCGAGGGGGCCGGGCACATGCCTCATCTCGAGCAGCCGGACACCGTGGCGGGCTTCCTCCGCGACGTCCTGAAGTAGGGAGGTTCTCCCACGACCGGGAGAAGCTCCCGGGCGCGTCCGGGCCCGGCCGGACGGCGCGGCGCGAAAAGCCCGTGCCTGTTCGACTCCCCGCCCGCGGCACCGGCCTTGCCTGCCGTTCGTCTCCGTGCCGATGCCCCAGACCCAGCCAGCCCGACCGCTGATCACGGGCACGCCCGACCCGGCTCACGGCGTGCGAGAGGTGCTGACGGCGCTGCTGGGCTACCTCTGGCTCGCCGACCACCCCTCGTTCTCGATGCGGCGGGCCCACTTCGCCGCGGCGGCCATGCAGCAGGCCATGCGCCTGCGCCGGCTGCTGCCGGGGCGCCTGCTGCTCATCGTCTCGCGCGAGCGCGAGCACCTGCGGGAGCCGCTGCGCGCGCTGTTCGGCCCGGATCCGGCCGTGGAGGTCGTGCTCGACCGGCGCGATCCCGGGCGCCAGGAGAGAACACCCGAGGAGCGGCGGCGGAGCAGCGTGGACGACGAGCTGCGCCTGGTGGGGGTGGCCGTCGGGTACCCGCCGCTCGGCCGGCCCGTGCCGCCGCCCATCGCCGCCCCCGACTCCCGGTAGCCGCCGGCCGACCGCCCGCGACCGCCTACTCGAGCAGCGCCCGGCTGACCATGGCGTGGACGCCCTTGTTGCCGTCCACGAGCTGCGTGACGTGGAGGTCGCAGGCCAGGCTGCAGAAGACGTAGGCCTCCGAGCGGGTCCAGCCCTTCATGGCCACCAGCCAGGCGATCATGTCGCGCAGGGCCTGGCGGGCGGCGTCGTCCAGGTCCGGGTCCATCCCCATCGCGATGTAGTGGGTGGGCGTGACGGCGCGGGGGAACGCCAGGCGCAGCGTCTTGTGCAGCACGAGCTGGAAGGTGCCCCGCAGGCACGTCTCCAGCGCCGTCAGGCAGACCTCGCCGTCGCCCTGCACGGCGTGCCCGTCGCCGGCCGAGAAGTTCGCCCCGGGCACGAAGACGGGCAGGAAGACCGAGGTGCCGGGGACGAACTCCTTGTTGTCCATGTTGCCCCCGAACTCCCGCGGCTCCACCGAGCTGCACATCCCGTACTCGGGCCGGGGCGCGGTGGCCACGATGCCGAAGAAGGGGCGCAACGGGATGGTGGGGCCCCAGGGCAGCCGGGCGGTCAGGCCCTTGCGGTCGATGGGGATCACCCGCCGCTCGAAGGCCGGGAAGTCCTCGGGCAGCGTGCCCTTGAGGGGCCGGATCACGTTCCAGCCCCAGTCGGCCGTGAGCTCGATGGCCTGGATCCGGACCTCCAGCGTGTCGCCGGGCTCGGCCCCCCGCACCGCGATGGGCCCGGTGAGGATGTGAGGGCCCGGCCCCTGCCGGACCTTCTGGACGATCTCGCGATGATCCGGACGCAGGATGGCGAGGTCAGCGATCTCGGCGGGGCCGCCGGAGACGGTGTCCACCGTCACGATGTCGCCCGGCTCCACGGTCAGGCGGGGCGGGATGGCGGCGTCCAGGTAGCCCCAGTGCACCGTCTCGGGGGACGGGTTCAGGACGTGATGAGCCGGCATGGCGCCTGTCCTCCTCTCACGGGCGGCTCTCGGCGACGCCCACGTGGTGGTCGAGGATGTCGGTGGCCCGGGACAGCTCGGCCGGGGTGCCGTGGAAGACGAAGCGTCCCGAGGTGAGGACGTAGAGGTAGTCGGCGACCGCCATGGCGAGCGCGAAGTTCTGCTCGACCAGGAGGATGGCGTGGCCGTGGTCGCGCACGCTCTTCATGATCCGCTCGACCTGCTGCACGAGCCGCGGGGCCAGGCCCTCCGAGGGCTCGTCCATCAGCACCAGGTCGGGGTTGGCCATCAGCGCGCGGCCCACGGCCAGCATCTGCTGCTCGCCGCCGCTCAGCGCGCCGCCCGGGTGATCGATGCGCTCGGCCAGCTGCGGGAACTCGCGCAGGACCCCGGCCAGGTCCCAGCGCGTCCGCTGCCCGTCGCCGGCCCCCGCCGGCGCCGGCCGCCCGGCCAGGCGGCTGGTGGGCAGGAGGAGGTTCTCGCGCACGGTGAGCGACCGGAAGATGCGCCGGCCCTGCGGCACGATGGCCAGGCCTTGCTGCGCGATGGCGTAGGGCGGCAGCCCGCGCTGGGAGCGGCCCTTGAAGAGGACCTCGCCCCGCCGGGGCGGGGTCAGGCCGGCGATGGAGCGGATGAGCGTGGTCTTGCCCATGCCGTTGCGGCCCAGGATGGCCACGATCTGGCCGGCGGCGAGATCGAGGCTGAGCCCCTGCAGCACGTAGCTGTCGCCGTAGTAGGTGTGGATGTCCCGGACGCGGAGCAGGGGCTCAGACATGACCGAAGTAGACCTCGCGCACCTCGGGATTGGTCCGCACCTCGGCCGGCGTCCCCTCGAGGATGACGCGGCCGCGGTGCAGGACCGTCACCCGGTCGGCCAGCCCCAGGGCCACGTCCACGTCGTGCTCGATCATCACCACCGTGAGCGCCCGCGGCAGCGCCCCGATCATGCGCGAGATGCGCTGCCGCTCGGCGGGGGCCAGGCCCGCGCACGGCTCGTCCAGGAAGAGCACGCGCGGCCGCGAGGCCAGGGCCAGGGCCAGCTCCAGCTGCCGCCGCTCGCCGTAGGAGAGGAGCCGGACCGGGTACCCGGCGCGGGGGGCGAGGCCGACGGCCTCCAGGCCCTCCTCGGCCGCGCGCCGCACGCGCTCGAAGGCCGCGACCGGCCGGTGCATCACCCACTTGCGGCGGTCGGTGCCGAGCGCGGCCAGGGCCAGGTTCTCGAGCACGGACAGGTCCGGGAAGACGTTGGAGATCTGGAACGTGCGGCCCACCCCCAGCGCCGTGCGGCGGTGCTCGGCCAGGCCGGTCACGTCGCGGCCGAACAGGGCCACCCGGCCGGCCGTGGGCCGGAGGGAGCCGGTGATGCAGTGGAACAGCGTCGTCTTGCCCGCGCCGTTGGGGCCGATGAGGACCCGCCGCTCGCCGGGCGCGACCGCCAGCGACACCCGGTCCACGGCCCGGAGGCCGCCGAACTCCTTGGTGAGGGCCTCCACCGCGACGGCCGGCGCCGCCATCGTCAGGATCCCGCCGCGGCCGGCGCGCGGACCCGCAGGCGGGCGGCCAGGCCCACCAGGCCCTGCGGCGCCCACAGGACGGCCGCCACGAACACCAGCCCCATCACCGCCGCGTACAGCTCGAAGAAGCTCGAGACCCAGTTGCGCAGCGCGAGGATGACGATCGAGCCGAGGAAGGGGCCCAGGATGGTCCCGGTGCCCCCCACGATGGCCATCAGCGCGGCCTCGACGGAGATGGGGAACGACGAGGCGACCGGGTTGACGAAGCGGTTGTAGTAGACGTAGAGGACGCCGGCCAGGCTGGCCAGCGCCGCCGAGAGCACGAAGGCCGCGTACAGGTGGCGGCCGGCGTCGAAGCCCAGGCTGCGCATCCGGCTCTCGCTGGCCTTGATGCCCCGCAGCGCGAGCCCGAACGGCGAGCGGATCAGGACGCGGTAGCCGAGCGCGCACAGCACGACGACCGCCAGCACCAGGTAGTAGTACTGGGTGTGCGACTCCACCCGCAGCGAGCCCACGGCGGGGAAGGGCACGTTGGTGACGCCGTTGTCGCCGCCGGTGAACGACGACCACCGGTGGGCCACGCCCCAGACGACGTAGCCGAAGGCCATGGTGACCAGGATGAAGTAGACCCCGCGGGTGCGGACGGCCAGGCCGAAGACCGCGCCCAGCAGCGTGCCGGCCGCCAGGCCGGCCGGCGCCGCCAGGAGGGTCGGCACGTCGTGGCGCACCTGCAGGATGGCGGTGGTGTAGGCGGCGAGCGCGAAGAACGAGGCGTGCCCCAGCGAGAACAGGCCGGCATGGCCCAGCAGCAGGTCCACCGCCAGGGCCAGCAGCCCGAAGACCAGCATCTGGGTGGCCAGCCCCGTCCAGAAGGGGCCGGTCGCGTACGGGACCACCAGGGCGGCCAGGAGGCCCGCCAGCCCGAGCGCCAGCCGCGGTCCCCGGCGCATCACACCTCCCGGCCGAACAGCCCGCGCGGACGCAGGAGCAGCAGCAGGGCCATGGGGCCGAAGAGCACGAAGTAGGAGAACTCCGGCAGCAGCCAGCGACCGTAGGCGTCCAGCAGGCCGACGATCAGGGCGCCGACGATGGCCCCCTCCAGGCTGCCCAGCCCGCCGACGATGACCACCACCAGAGCCACGATCAGGATCTCCCACTCGGCCCCCGGGTAGAGGGTGAGGAAGGCGCCGCCCACGACGCCCGCCATCCCGGCCAGGAAGGAGGCCAGCCCCGAGACCATGACGAACAGCCGGTCGATGTCGATGCCGGTGGCGCTCACCTGCTCGCGGTCGTCCACCCCGGCCCGCACCAGCGCCCCGAGCTGGGTCTTCCGGTAGAGAAGCCAGAGGGCCAGGGCCACCGCGGCCCCGAAGACGATCAGCACGAAGCGGTAGGTGGGGTACACGAGCCCGCCCGGCAGCTCCATGGCGCCCCGGAGGGCGGGCGGGACCGGGACCTTGAGCGAGTCGCCGCCCCAGAGCTTCAGCGCCACGTCGCCGATCACGAACGCCACGCCGACGGTCAGGAGCACCTGGGCCAGGTGGTTCTCGCCGGTGCGGCGGATCAGGAAGCGGTCGACCAGGTAGCCGAGGACGACGATGCTGGCCCCGCCGCCCACGATGGCCAGGACGAAGCTGCCGGTGGCGTGCGTGATGGACAGCCCCACGTAGCCGCCCAGCAGGTAGTAAGCCCCGTGGGCCATGTTGACCACCCGCATGAGGCCGAAGGTCAGCGTGAAGCCGCTGGCCACGAGGAAGAGCAGGGCGGCGAGCGAGGTGCCGTTGATGGCCTGGAGGATGGCGGCCGTCATGCCGGTCGGCGTGCGGGGCGCCGGGGCCGCAGCTCAGGGCCCCGGCGCCGTCGCCGCTAATTAGCGCTTGTAGGGGCCCCGCTTCAAGAACTCCTCCGGCGGCCACGTCCAGAACTGCGAGACCGCCTCGTAGGTCTTGAAGGGGACGTTGGTCAGGACGTCGCCGAGCACCGGGTGCTTGATCTTCTGGATCTTCGAGATGTAGACGTTCTGGATCGGGTTGTCGTACTCGTCCAGGCGCAGGGGACCGCGGGGGGCGTTGATCTTCGCGCTGCGCACCGCCTTGAGGAAGGCCGCCCGATCCTCGACCTTCCCCTGGATGGCGTCGATGGCGGTCTTGGACCAGAGCCCGGCCGTGTAGGCCGACTCCGCGAACCAGGACGGCAGGCGCCGGTGTTTGCGGGCGAAGGCGGTGGTGAACTCCTGGTTCTCCGGGGTCGGCAGGCCCGCCGCGTAGTGCAGCGCGTTGCCGATCATGCCGATGGCCCGGTCGTCCATCTGCGGCAGGACGTCCTGGTGCATCCAGTAGCCGCCGTAGATCTTCATCTTCTTGTCCATGCCGAAGTTGAACCAGGCCTCGAAGAGGCGCACGCGGTCCACGCCGACCACGACGGCGGAGACGCCGTCCGACTCCGGCGGGATGGCGGCGATGGTCGGCCCGTAGTCGCGGGTGCCGATCGGGTTCCAGATGATCTTGGCCACCTTGCCGCCCAGCTCGGTGAAGGTGCGGACGGCGCCCAGCGTCACCTCGTGGCCCCACGTGTAGTCCTGCCCGATGAAGGTGACGTTGCGGAGCCCGAGCTCGCGGTAGAGGTAGTCGCCCCAGGGATGGCCGATCTGGCTGGCCGACACGGCCGTGCGCACCACGGTCGGCGTGCGGTCCCACTTGGTGACGGCGTCGGCGCCGGCCGTGTCCATGAGGAGCGGGACGCCGGTCTCCTTGCTCACCTGCGCCACCGCGGGGCCCTCGTGGCCGCAGAGGGGGCCGACCATGAAGTGCACCTTCTCCTGGTGCACGACCCGGCGGGCCTGGGTCAGCGCCTGGTCCGGATTGCACGTGGTGTCGGCCGTGATCACCTGGACCTTCCGCCCGCCGGCCTGGTAGCCGACCTTCTCCCAGAAGAGCGTGAAGCCGTCGGCCATGTCCCGGCCCGGCGTGGCCAGCGGGCCGGTGAGCGGGATCAGGAAGCCGATCTTGATCGGCTCGCCCTGGGGCTGGGCCGGGCTCGGCACGGCCAGGCAGACGGCCGCGAGCACGGCGGCCAGGAGACGGAGCGAGGTGCGGGTGCGGGCGGTTCTCATCGGTCGAGCCTCCTTGGCGGTGACGCGGGCCGGCGCCCTCCAGACACGCAGCGCTTATACTCAAGCGCACCTGCGCTGTCAACGCCGTGGCGATGGAGGGACCGGTGACCGAGAGCCTTCTCCGATTCGGGAGCGATCGCGACGCCCTGCGGGCCGAGGACGGGCCGCTGCTCACCGGACGCGGGCGGTTCACGGGCGACGTGGATCTGCCGGGGCAGGCCCACGCCGCCTTCGTGCGGGCCCGGGTGGGGCACGGCGAGCTGCGCCGGGTGGACGCGACGGCGGCGGCCAGGATGCCGGGCGTGCTCGGCGTCCTGACCGGGCGGGACCTGGTCGCCGACGGCCTGGGCGCGATCCCGCCGCTGGTCGCGTTCCCCGGCCGCGGCGGGCGGCCGCTGCTCCAGGCCGCCATGCCGCCGCTGGCCGTGGACCGCGTGCGCTACGCCGGCGAGCCGGTCGCCATCGTCGTCGCCGAGACGGCGGCCCAGGCCCGGGACGCCGCCGAGGCCGTCGCCGTCGAGCTCGTGGAGCTGCCGGCGGCGAGCGACGTCGAGCGGGCCCTGGCGCCCGGCGCGCCGGTCCTGTGGCCGGCGGCCGCCGACAACGTCGCCTTCGACTGGACCGACGGCGATGCGGCCGCCGTCGAGGCGGCGATGGCGCGGGCCGCCCACGTGGCGCGCGTGCGCCTGGTCGACACCCGCGTGGCCCCCTCGGCCCTGGAGCCCCGGGCCGCCCTCGGGCAGTGGGACCCGGCAGCGGGGAAGTACACGCTCATCGCCGGCACCCAGGGCGTGGCCGTGGTGCGCCGGCTGCTGGCCGAGCACGTCTTCAAGATCCCGCCGGAGCGGCTCCGGGTCCTCACCCACGACGTCGGCGGCGGCTTCGGCATGAAGGTGCAGGCCTATCCCGAGTACGCGGCCGTGCTGCAGGCGGCCCGGCGCTTCGGGCGGCCCGTGAAGTGGGTGGCCAGCCGGCTGGAGAGCTTCCTCGCCGACACGCACGGCCGGGACGGGATCCTGGAGGGCGAGCTGGCGCTCGACGCCGGCGGCCGCTTCCTGGCCCTGCGCGTGCGGGCGCGGGTCGGCGTGGGCGCCTACGTCACCACCTTCGCCGCCATCTTCGCCACCAGCAACACCAAGAACTGCCTGTCGAGCGTCTACGCCATCCCGGCCGTGCAGATCGATGTGCAGATGGTGCTGACCAACGCGGCTCCGCTCGGCCCCTACCGCGGCGCGGGGCGGCCGGAGGCGATCTACCTGCTCGAGCGGCTGATCGACGTGGCCGCCCGGCGCACGGGTGTGGACCGGGTCGAGCTGCGCCGGCGCAACCTCATCCCGGCGGCGGCGATGCCGTACCGGACGGCCACCGGGCAGGTGTACGACAGCGGCGAGTTCGAGGCGGTCCTGGACCGCGCCCTGGCGCTGGCCGACTGGAAGGGCTTTCCGGCCCGCCGCGCCGCCTCGGAACGGGCCGGCCGGCTGCGCGGGATCGGGCTCTGCTGCTTCCTGGAAGTCGCCGGCGGCATCCTCGAGGAGAGCGTGGCCCTGCGCTTCCAGGACGACGGCACGGTCGCGCTCCACACCGGCGTGCAGGCCATGGGGCAGGGGCACCTCTCGACGTTCCCGCGGCTGGTGGCCGCGCGGCTGGGCCTGGACGTCTCGGCCGTCCGGCTGGTCCAGGGGGACAGCGACCGGGTGCCGGCCGGGACGCCCAGCGTGGCCTCGCGCTCGATGATGATGGCCGGCAGCGCCGCCGTGCTGGCCTGCGACGCGGCGATCGAGAAGGGGCGCCGGCTGGCCGCCCGCCTGTTCGAGGCCGCGCCCTTCGACGTCGAGTACGCCGAGGGCCGCTTCCGCGTCCGCGGCACCGATCGCGAGATCGCCCTGGCGGACCTGGCCCGCCGGGCCCGGGCGCTGCCGGGCCCGGCGGCGGACGACCTGGCGGACGGGCTCGACGCCACCGCCCGCTTCGTCTCGCCGCAGATGAGCTTCCCCAACGGGTGTCACGTGTCGGAGGTCGAGATCGATCCCGACACCGGCCTGGTCCGCGTCGTCGGCTACACGGCCGTGGACGACGTGGGCAACGTCCTCCACCCGCCGATCGTGGAGGGACAGATCCACGGCGGAATCGCCCAGGGGCTGGGCCAGGTGCTGGGCGAGGCGGTCGTCTACGACGATCAGGGCCAGCTCCTGACGGCGACCTTCATGGATTACCCGATTCCCCGCGCCGACGACCTGCCGGCGCTGCAGGTGGCGCACCACGTGGCCCCCTGCACGACCAATCCGCTGGGCGTGAAGGGGGCTGGCGAGTCCGGGGTGGCCGGATCGCTCCCCTCGGCGATCAACGCCGTGCTCGACGCGCTGGCCGGTCGCGGCG
>FWPU01010824.1_pt1 | contig 13228 bp, 6 predicted proteins | sample 2228361 | NCBI WGS metagenome assembly FWPU01 (sample SAMEA103939777, study PRJEB20133) | metagenome | reverse complement strand
GGATGAGCGGCCCGCATACCCCTCCCCGTGATCCCGAAGGGATCACCGCCGTTAGCCGGAGGTCAACGACCTCCGGATGAGCAGCCGGCGTAACCCCCCCGTGATCCCGAAGGGATCACCGCCATTAGCCGGTGGTCCGCGTAGCGCCACCTCCGGGGGACCAGCGCGGGATCAAGGTGTGCGCGGTCCGTAATGGGGTGGTGGGAGACCAAACTCATAGGCGCCCAGGTCGGGGGCCGCCCCCTGGAAGGTGTCTGAGAGGTTGGGCACGACCTGGCCCGCATCGATCGCCGGCGAGCCCGGCCGCAATGTCAGCCGCCGAGCTGAATAGGGCTCCCGGATGTACGCGCGGAGGTCTTGGATCTCGAAGAGTTCCTCCTTGCGGAGGCGGCGGGCGTGCCGTTCGATGCCCACGGCTTGGGCGAACGAGGCCAGGTCGGCGAAATCGCGCCGTTGCCCCGGCACCGGCTCCCAGCGGAACGCCACTGGCGCGCCACCCCAGTCGAAACCGTCGTAATCGACATCGGTGCGCCAGTCGGCCACGGGCTGGTACTCCATCGCGTATTTCTGCCCGCGGCCCGCGCTGCCGGCATACCAGATGGGCGAGCCGGGGCCTTTCTCGCTGGCCGGCGGCAACAGGATCCACAGGTTGTTGCGCGAGAAGGATTTGAGCAGCAAGTCAGCGTTGCGCTGGGCGTGGCGGTTTTCGGCCACCAGGGTATTGTGGACCAGCACGAAGCGGTCCGCCACGTTGGGCTTGAGGATCGAGCCCCGCGCAGAAATCTCGTTCCGCACGATGTACCACGGCCCGCAGTACTGGGGCTGGAAGCTCACTCCGTGGTAAAACGCCCGGTGGATCCGGTTGCCCCACATCCGCACGTTGGCGTAGCCATAGTCCGGTTCGAGGCCGTCGTCGGTCACGTCGCGGATGTCGTTGCCATAGAGGTCGCAATTGTGATGGGGATACGAGATGCCGTCGGCCACCCGTTCGATCCGGTTATAAGCCACGTCGTGGCCGCTGGAATGGTTCAGCTCGATTCCCTCGCCCGAAATGTCGCCTTTGTCCGGGTCTTTTTTGTCGCCCACGATGATGTTATCGGCGATGTACCAGTTCTTCGAGCCGGGGGTGAGGGTCACCGAGTAGTGGTAGCCTTCGAAGAGGCAGCGGCGGACCACGACGTCGCGAGGCGATCCGGAAGCCCGCAGGCCGTTGCCGCTTTCGGCCCGTCGCAAGGCGAGACCTTCCAGCCACAAGTGGCTGGCCGCCACGATGATCTGCTCGAACACCGGGGGCCCGTCGCCGGCAGCCACGTAGGCCAGGTATTTGCCGTGCTGACCGGGTTTGTCGAACGTGAACTGGCCATACTGGCCGGCATGGAGCCGAATCACATCGCCGGGCCTGGCAGCGGCTTGGGCGGCCTTCAGGCCTCGGAAGGGGTGCTGGGGCGAGCCGTCGCCGCTGCCGGTGCCGGGCACCACGTTCCAGGTGCGCCCACCTCGAGGGAACACCGGTTCCGGCCGCGTGGACACCACGGCCGTGCGCTGCTGGCCGCCCCCATCAGGGTCTTCCAGTTCCAGCCGCACCTCATAGGCAGTGCCCGGCTCGAGGAACAAAATACTGCCGGCCAGCATGTTGTACGGGCGTTTGGCCTTGTTATCGCCGTACCAGCCGTAGTAGTCGATGCGGAACAAGTCCATCGCGCGCCGCCAGGTTTGGGTACCTTGGCGGCGGTATGCGACACGGCAGCGGGCGTTGTGGTTGGCATCGCCTGTAACGTTCCACTCCATGCCGATGGAATGAAGCGTGGCATAGGTGTGCAGCTCGGCGGGGCGGACCGAGTTCGGCGAAGCCACGCCCGCCGCCGCCCCCAGCCATGCAACGGCCAGGATCCCAAGGGTGCCAATCGTATGCATGGAGACTCCCCATGTGCCGAAAACCGCGGCTTGGGAAAGGCATATGGCCATGCTGGCCATTGTAGCCAAAGCGCCCTGCGGCAGGCCACCGGGGATCGGCGGGTCTGGGCCAGCAAGGCAAGGGCCGGGCGCCAGGAAGCGCCTATTGGCCGCCATGCGTCCCCACGCGCAAACGGCAAGGTGGGGTCCGCCGGGCGAAGCCGGCCGTTTGGCAAGCGGTTGACGCCGAACTCTTTGCTGGCCATATTGACCCCCTGAGGGGGCTTGGGGCGCCTGTGTGGGAAGGGTCGTGGTCCAATTGGCAGACGATTTCGCCGACATTTGCCGCCCTCTGGACCCGCAGGAGGTATGCCGGTGGCGCCAGCGGGTTGAAGAGGCGGCCGACCGCGGGGGCGTCTCGTGGCGCGAGGGCCTAGAGTTAGTCCGCCAAGGCATTCTCTTGCGGCGCCGCAGCGACGTGGGCGACCGGTGCCTGGCGGTTCGCCAGGAGCTGCTTGGGGTGTTGCCCGTGGCCGAGTCGTTGTGCCTTGCCGCTACCGCGGCGGCGGCTGCCGGCCCCGAGGCTCCCGAACTCCGCCAGGCTGTGGTGGACCAGATTGCCGAAGACGAGCTTTACCTAACAGGCATAACCAACTCGGCAGACCTGCCGCCCGAAACTCTGGCCTTTGCCTTGGAGGCCTTCCGCGACGACCTGCACTGGCGTTCTACGCTGGTTTCGATTCTGGGGGGCGGTCCAGGGGCGGATCCGCTGGAGCGGGTGTTGATCGAGCAGGAGGGCTTGCAGCGGCGCTGGGCGCTGGATACCAGTCCAGAGGCTGCGCCCGGCGCTTCGAACACTATGTCCCCCTCGCAGCGGGCGGACCTCTGCGCGGCGCTTGACGAGCTGCGGCGTCTGGCCGTCGTCCGCCAGGCCGAGGCATTCCTGGCGGCTCCCCCGCCGACCGATCCCCGGGAGTGGTACCGGCGGTGGCAAGGCGCCAGCCGGCTGTGGGCTCGCTTTGCCTCGGCCACATCGCGCTGGGAAGCCGGTTCTGCCGGGCAAGGGCCATCCGCGCGGGGCACACTGTCTGCGGCCACGGCCCAGGCCGCCCAGGCATTGATCCAATGCCGCCAGGATGCCGCGCTGGCCTGGCAGGACTCGCTGAATTCTTTGCCCGAGACGGAGCGTGTCAAGCTGCTTTGCGAGGCGGCCGAAGACCTCGCGGACCGGGCCAGCGAGGCGATGGCGTTCTTGGAAGAACAGCCCCTTCCGGCGGCGGTAGAGAGCCTGGAATCGGTCCGCCAAGATATGGATCGATGCCTTGGCACCCTGGGGCCCACGCCGCACGATCTTCGGCGTGCGCGCCGCACATTGCGACGCCGGCGGCACGCTTTGGAGGGAGAACTGCAAGAGCGGCGGCTGGCCTGGCGGCTGGAAACGCTGCTTGGCCGCCGAGGCGCTGTAGCCCTGGAAAAGCTCGTTTTGATCCTGCTGGTGGTGTTTATGGGGATGCTCGCGATCGAAGGGCCCCTGTTGCGTCGCGAAGCGGCGCAGCAGGGCCTGGCGGTCGAGGCCATGCGCCATAGCCGGGTGGAAGCCGTGTTCGCCTGGCTGGACCTCGGCATCTGCCTGGTATTTCTGGGCGAGTTCGTGCTGAAACTGGTGCTGGCCCAGGGAAAGGGGCTTTATCTGCGCCGCAACTGGCTGACCGGCCTGTTGCCGGCCATCCCCGTGGGATTCCTGGCGTACGCCACGCACCATCTGGCCTTGGCGGTCGAAGGGGAGTGGGTGGTGGCCATCCGGGCGCTGCGTTATTTGCGGCTGTCGCGGGTGGCCGAGTGGCTGCGGGTCGCCCGCCCCCTGCTCCGCCTGGTGCGGCTGGTGGGGTTTGTGCTGTGGGCCTCCGATCGCCTGGTGCGGCGCATGAGCCCCCTGTTGAACCGTAACGTGGTGGCGTTCGGGCGGGCGGCGTTGGAAGAACTCCGGGCGCCGTACCACACGGCTTTGGAATCGTTGCGGGAACGGTTCTGGCACGTAGCGGCCGAGGCCCAAGAGCTGCCGCCGGCCGCGGCCTTGGCCGTGGTCCAGGCCCGCGTAGCCGATCTCCGGGCCAAGCTTCGCGCCCCCCTTGCGGCTTTGGCGCGCGCGCCGGGCCAGCCCGAGCCTCCGGCGCGCGAGATCGCTTTGGAAGACGTGATCGTGCAGTTGCAATCGGCCACGCCCGCCAGTGTGGCAGAGCGCTTCGGCCGAGGGCTCGCCCGGAGCATCGCCCAATGGTGCCGCGCCTTTGACGTATTCGCCGTGCGTCGCCTGCCGGTGATCGGCGACCTGGTGGCCGCCGGCCGCCTGGCCGACCCCTACGAGGCCGCGGCACGGGCCGCCAATCGCCTCGGCCTCCTCGGGCGACGCCTGCTGGAACGGGTGTACTGGTTCGCCGACCTGTACGGCACGGTCACCGCCCCGCAACTGGTCGATTCGATCGGCGAATGGATGATCCGCGGCACCGCCCGGCCGGCTCGCCGGTTCCTTCTCTTCGGCACGCTGTTCGTCCTTTTGTCGCATCTCTTGCTCCGGCTCCCCCACCCTGTTTTCCTGGATTACATTGCCGCGTTCGTCAATCGGGTGTTGGGCACGCCGCTGGTCGTGCTGGGCACGATCTGCCTGATCCCGTTGCTAGTGGGGCTGTGGTTCCGGCAGATTGCCGGCGAGGCCAGCGATTTCTACACCAAAGTGGCCGAAGCCCAGTTCCTCTCCGCGGCCAAGCGCATGAAACGCCGCCTGGCCGAACGCTGGCACAGCCTGTGGTTGCAGCGGGTGCTGGTACCGGAAGGCGACCTGGCCGGGCCCGGTGGGACCTCCTGCCCCGAGGCCCTGCGCGCCACCGTCCAGCGCCTTTGGGAGGACTATCTCGACGGCGCTCCGCTGCATCGCAGCGATACCCGCGTGACCACCCAGTTGCTGGGCAACCTGGATCTGCTGTCGCTGTACCAGCACCGCTTGCGATACGGAAGGCGCAAGCGCAAGGAACTGCGGCGCCTGGACCTGTCGGCCGCCCGGGGCTCGCTCCGCGGTCCCTACCTGTGGTTCCACTTCATTTCCCGCAGCTTGACCCAGCAGACCGCCAAATTGGTGGTCGATTACAACACGTATGCCATCCCCCTGGACCGCCTGGACCGGGCCAGCGACGAGGAAGTGCGGGCGTATGCGGCCTGGCTGGCCCGCCGCGCCCACTGCCAGCCGGAAGCAATGGGCCTCCCCCCGGCAGTCTTGGCGCGGCTGGAGGCGGCCCGCACAGCCCCCCAACCAGGCCATCCAGCCGGCCAGGTGCACGGCGGCTTTCAAGGGAGCGATTTCACCGCCCTGCATTTCCTTTCGGACGAGGCAGAACTGGACGAGGACATCCGACGGCGCTATGGCCCCTGGGTGGCAGAACTCATGGAGCAGGACCGGCGCGACAACATCCGCCGCGTGTTTCGGGCTTATCCGCTCCACCATCGGCCCAAAGATCAGCGAACCTTCAATCCGCTGGCGTTTTACCAGCAGCATCTGGCCGGCGGGTGGGTCCTGCTGTTCCCTTTGAAAGTCGCCTGGTGGCTGGCGGTGCTCGGGTGGCGCGGGCTGCGCCTGGTGGGGCACAAGGTCCGCGAGGTGCTTCGGCCTCCAGCGGCCGAGGCCCCCGACCGGGCTTGCGAGGAACCCCTGGCTGTGGCCCTCCGCAAGGTGCACCGCATGCGCAAACCGGTGTTTTTGCAGTGCCTGCACCTGCGGGCGGAGTTCGACCCCGAGTATTTGGGAGCGCTTTTGCCGGGTTGCCCCGGGCTGCGGGGGCCCACGGTGCCGGTCGATGACGACTTGAATCTGATCGCCGCCGAGCCACCCTTGCGGCGGCAGTTGGCCCGGCTGGCCGCAATCCGCCGCCGCCAGGTGCTCGACCTTCGCTACTGGCTGCGGCGCCTGGAACTGGAGGACCTCCCCACCGAGTCCCTTCGGGCCTTGGCCCTGGCCTATATCGTAGACCACAGCCGCGTGCGGTCCATACTGGAATCGGTACGGGTATTGGAGCGGGGCTGGGCGGCCAGCGACACATCGGCCGGCCCCGCCACCACCACGCCGGAATCCCGCTGGCCAGCCTGCCGGGAAAAGCCGATGGCCTTGGCCCCGGCACTGGCCCGGCCGATCGCCTGGGCCGCCGGAATCCTCCTCTGGCCTTTCCGCTTTCGGCGCCGCCGCTTTGAGCGTCAAGCCCGGCAGGTCCTGGCCGGTCGCTGGCCGGAGGCCGTTCCCCCCGGTTGCCTTGGGCGATGGATCGGCCAGGCGTGGCAGCGACCGGAGTTGCGCAAGGCTGTGCGCACCCTGGCACGCGCCACCCATGGCGCTGATCCCCTTGACCAGGCCCGCGACACGCTGCGCTGGGTGGCCCGCGACCCCGCCACTTGGACCCGGCAACTCGTCGTGTTGCGCGCCGTGCAGACGCTCAGCGTCCTGGACCTGCAGCTTTACTGCGATCTGGTGGCTCGGCTGGGACGGTATCCGCAAAAGGTCCAATGAGGCCGGCTCCGCCTGCGGGGCCGGGTTGAAAGGACACCGGACGGCGTATCGGGTGGCCCGGCCAGAGCAAAGCGATGGCCGTGGTCAGCCCCACGCCCTTGACTTGCCTTCAGGGCGTGCCCCAGGGGCCCCCAAGGCGTGCCCTACAGCAGGGTGAAAGCCGCCGCGTTTCCGGCAATAATAAATAAAGGCCGAGCCGCGACTATAAGGGAGCGGCCGGAATGAAATCCGCCGGGTCGTCATGAGACCCTCCGAGCCGCGACCATAAGGGAGCGGCCCAAGGGAAGCCCTTTCGGGCCCGATTAAGCCAACTTGTGCATTGCCAGGCAGAGGGCCAACCGATGCACCATACCTATCGGCTGTTCTGGACGGTTTGCGTTGGGCTGTTTTGCTATGGAGTGTCGGCCAATGGCCTCGGGGCCGAGGAGCCGCCGGCTATCAACCCGTTCGGCCCTGTGCGCCAAGACCGCCAAGATGCGGAGCCCGGTTACGTGGAGCTTTCCGACGGCCGCATCTTCGTGGGCAGCGTGTACATGACCCGCGACAAGCGCGTCAAGATTTGGGACGCCAACCTCCAGCGCCAGCGCGAGATTCCCTTGCGGGCCATCCGCCAGATCGAGTGCAAGGTCGAAAAAGAGTGGATGGAGCGGGAATGGCGGTTCAAAGAACTGGCGTTGGACGAAAAGATGTACACCGGCCGCAAGTACCCAGCCCGCTTGTACGTGCACACCGTGACGTTGCGGAGCGACGGCCGGACCCTCACCGGCCCCCTGGCCGAAATCATCTACGTCCGTCCTTATGCCGACCCCACAGCGGGCCTGGATGCGTCGAAGCTGGAGCCGCAGCGATTCCTGCTTCACAAGCGCGACAAGGGGCCTCCGGGCACAGACCTGAAATCGCTGGTGTACGTGAAGCTGGTCAAGTTGGGCAAAGACGCCTACGAGGAGGGGCTGGCCAAGGCCGCCAAGCGGGCCAAGAGCAAGACCGGCGCCCTCTCGCCCCGGCTGCCGGCTGGAAACGCCCGGCCGGTCGAAAAAAGGGATGCCGATGAGCCGGCCGGAGGCCATTAGTCCCGCGTGGAGGTGGCAGGCACGCCGATCGAGACGTGCGGCGGCTCGACGCCAGGCATAAGCCGTCGCCGTTGCCGAACCGGCAAGCGCACGGCGAGTGGGGCGGCCGGGCCGGTTTGGCGATTGGTTCTGGTCGGGCCACTGCCGACAAGACGGGGATCGCAAGGTGCAAATCACGCTCAAAGGCGGATCGAGCTTGACGATGATGCTGGCGGTGCTGGCCGCCTCGCTCTTGCTGGCCGGGGTGTTCTACTACCGCACGTATGGCAACCTTCGGCCGGCCCAATGGAAGGTCCTTTTCGGCCTCCGCGCAGTGGCGATCGCGATTGTGGTGCTTTTGTTGTTTCGGCCTGTGTTCAGCTATCAGCTCACCCACCAGGAGAAGCCGGCCGTGGTGGTGTTGCTCGACACCTCGGCCTCGATGGGGGTGGCGGACGACGAATCGGGCGTACCGCGTCTGACCCTGGCCCGGCAGCAGGTCGAGCGATGGTTGCCGCGGCTCCAGCAGCACTTCGTGGTCCACCTGATGCACTTCTCGGACCGGGCCCTGCCCCTGCCCAGCCCCGTCTTCCTGGCGCAGCTTGCCCCCACGGGCCAGGCGACTTCGCTTTCGGCCGCCTTGGTTTCCGCCGCCCAGCAAGTCCCCCGGAAGGAACTCGAAGCCATCCTCTTGATCTCCGACGGCATCCATAACGCCGCGCGCAATCCGCTGGACGTGGCGGGCAAACTCGGGGTGGTCGTGCACACCGTGGGCGTCGGGGCTAGCCTCCGCAGCAACCGCGCGTTCCGCGATGTGCAGGTGACCGGTATCGATTGCCCCGAGCAGATGCCCATCCACAACAAGGCCAGGATTATCGGCTCGGTCGAAGGGATCGGGCTGCCAGGCCGGCCAATCCAGGTCGCGCTCGAAGAGGACGGCAAACAGGTGCTCCAGCGGGAGCTGACGCTCGACGACATCGAAGGCTCGCAGAAGGTCGAGTTCGAATTCGAGCCAGCCGTCAAAGGCCGGCACAGCTATACAATTCGCGTCGCACCGCTTGCCGACGAAAAGATCGGCGAGAACAACCAGCGCACCGCCGTGGCCATGGTCACCGAACCGGGCATCCGGGTGCTCTATATCGAAGGGACGACACGGCGCGAATACGGGGCGATTTCTTCCTGGTTCCTGGCCAGGGACCCGGACATCGAGTTCTGCTCGATGTACCAGACCCGCCAGAACACCTTCGTGGTGCGGAGCAATATCCCGGAACTGAAGCTCAACGGCATCCCAGCCGACCAAGAGACCATCGGCAAGTTCGACGTCTTCCTGATCGGCGATCTGGATAGCTCATATTTGCGGCCGGAGGTCCAGCAGCGGATCCTGCGGCGGGTCCGCGAAGGGGCGGGGTTGTTGATGATCGGCGGCTATCACGCCCTGGGGCCTGGCGGCTATGCAGGAACGCCTTTGGGCGAGGCCTTGCCGGTGCATCTGGGCAGCCGGGAGATCGGCCAGGCGACCGAACCTTTCTTGCCGCAATTGACGCCGGAAGGGGTCCGCCACCCGGTGTTTGCCAACATCGACGGGTTTTTTCCCACGCAAGCCGTGGGCCCGCGGGAATCGGGGCTGCCGGAACTGGAGGGCTGCACGAAGGTCGAGGGGGCCCGGCCGGGGGCCACCGTGCTGGCCGTCAATCCGCTGGCCGGCAACATGCCTGTGCTGGTTGTCCAGCCGCTGGAAAAGGGCCGGACGGCCGTGTTCTGCGGCGACACGACCTGGAAGTGGCAGCAGGGGCCGCGGGCGCTGGGGCAGGATACGCCTTTTTTGCGTTTTTGGGGGCAGATGGTGCGTTGGCTCGCCGGCCGGGCCGAGGCGGTCGAGGCCAAAGCCAGCATCACCGCCGCTACGGACAAAGGCTTCTACGACCCGGAAGAGCCTGTCAGGATCAGTGCCGTGGTCCGCGACGAAAAGGGCGAAGGAGCCACCGGGGCCGCCGTGGTGGCCCGGGTGCGGGGGCCCGGGGACCAGGTGGAAGAGGTCCCGCTGGCTGCGGCGGCCGGGCCCGGCGGCCACTTCAGCGGCTCTTTCGTCCCCAAAGCCCCTGGCAAATACGAGATCCTCGTCCAGGCCAACGTGGGCCAGACCCAATTGGAAAGCGAAAAGCTCCCCATCGAGGCCGGCCGGCTCAACCTGGAGTTCGAAAAGCTCGACATGGACGAAAAAATGCTCACCCGCATCGCCGCTGCCGCCCGGGGGCGCTACGTCCACATCAGCGTCGCCGACACGCTCATCGACCAGCTCGACACCACGGCCCGGCAAAGGACCGAAAAGATCGAGCGCCGGTTGTACTGGCCCCCGGGGCTGTGGACCCTGTTCGTGGCCGTGCTCTCGGTCGAGTGGTTCCTCCGCCGGAGGTTCCAACTGCGATGACAGCCCACCGCGGATACCGCTTTCTCGAACCGGAAGCGCTGGCCCGGGTGAAGAACCTCGCCCTGGTCGCTCGCGGCGTGGTCGAGGGGTCGATCAGCGGCCTGCACGCCAGCCCCTACAAAGGGTTCAGCGTCGAGTTCGCCGAGCATCGCGAGTACACGCCCGGCGATGACCCGCGGCATCTGGACTACAAGATGCTCGCCCGCACCGAGCGCCTGTACATCAAACAGTACGAAGAAGAAACGAACATGCGCGTCCAGATCATCCTGGACGCCTCGGGGTCGATGGGCTACCGCTACGCAACGAAACTCACCAAGTTCGAGTATGCCGCCTATTTGACCGCAGTGCTGGCCTACCTGATGACCCGGCAGCAGGACCTGGTGGGGCTGACGGCGTTCGATACCGAGGTCCGCCTGGACATGCCCACGCGGAGTTCGCCCCGGCACTTCAACGAAATGATGCACCAACTGGAGGCGTTGCAGCCGTCGGGCGAGACCGGCCTGGCCGCCACCCTCCATAAACTGGCCAACCGCTTCAAAAAACGCTGCCTGATCGTGCTCATCAGCGACCTGTATGACGAGCCGGAAGAGGTGATCCGCGCCCTGCACCACTTCCGGCACCGCCGGCACGAGGTGATCCTGTTCCACGTGCTGGACAAGGCGGAAATCGATTTCCCCTTCCGCGAAACCGTGGCCTTCTATGACCTGGAAACCAACGAACGGATCCAGGTCGACCCGGCGTATGTGCGCGACGTGTATCTGGAGCAGATCGAGGAGTTCATCGCCGGCTACCGCCGGGCATGCGCCGAAAGCTCCATCGATTACGTGCTGGCCGATACCACCACCCCCTACGATCTGATGCTTTCACGCTACCTGACCAAGCGGAGCCGGTTGTAGCGCCATGATCCCCCTGGCCCCCTGGTTCCTCCTGGCGACACTTGCGGCGGTGATCCCGGTGGTACTCCACCTGATCAACCGGCAGAAAGCCAGGGACCTGCCTTTCAGCACGCTCCGGTTCTTGCGGATCAGCGTGCAGAAAACCCGGCGGCGCCGGCGGATCCACGACGCGCTGTTGATGCTGGTCCGAATGGCCGTGCTGGTCCTGATCGCCATCGGCCTTTCCGAACTCCGCTTGACCTCGTTTCGAGCACTGTTGGGGCGGGGCGAATCGGCTGCGGTGATCATCCTCGACAACTCGGCCAGCATGGGCCTGATGGACGAAGGCCGGGTGCGGCTCGAGACCGCCTTGGGCGCGGTCCAGCAAATCCTCCGGGAGATTCCCGAAGGGAACCCGTTGGGATTGATCCTGACGAGCGGCCCGGCGTTTGCCGAGGCGGGAAAGCTCCATCGCTTTCACGCCCCCCTGCTGGAGATCCTCAACCAGTGCGCGCCGAGCGCCGAGGGGGCGGACCTGGGACTCCGCCTGCGCCAGGCCCGGCGCTTGCTGGCGGCTTCCGACGCGGTGAACAAGGACATCTTTATCGTCAGCGACCAGCAGGCTGCTTCGTGGAAGGCGGCCCTGGCCGAAAAGCTTTCCTCCGAAGGCCTCAGCGACGAGGAGCGCAAGGCCCTGGAAATCCCCCTTACCATCGTCAACTGCCACCGTACGCCCCAGTCGAATCAGGCAATCCGCGAGGTGAAGATCGAAGCCCCCGTGCCGGTCGTGGGACTTCAGGGCAACGCCGTGGTCAAAGTGTACAACGCCTTCGGAGCCGAGCAGTCGCGCCTCGTGGAACTCTATGCGAATGATACCAAAGTGGGGACCAGCCCGGCCCTGGCGATCCCCGCCGACGCCGAAGTGACCTACTCCTTTTCGCTCCCCTTTCAGCGCGGCGGGATTCTGCGGGGCGAGGTTCGCCTGGTGGGCCAGGATGGCGCCAAGTTCGACGACCGCTGCTTCTTTACGCTGGAAGTCAACCAGAATATCCCCATCGCCCTGGTGGGGCCGCAGCGCCACGATATCCCCTACCTGGACGATACCTTTTATCTGGAACACGCCCTGGCCCCGCGCCGCGGCACCTGGGCCTTGCAAGGAAGCGTGCTGGGCCTGGGCGACCTGCTGGCCCAGCCCGCCTGGAACTGGCGGGTGATCTATTTTGTGAACCTCCCCCCGCTGGAGCCAGCGGCCGCCGAGCGCGTGCGGCGGTACATCGAAACGGGCGGCCATGTCGTCTGGATCTGTGGCGAAAACGTCCAGCCCGACGCCTACAACCAGATGCACCAGCAAGCGGGCAACGCCCTTTTGCCGGCCCTCCTGCGCGATGTGCGGGCCGCTACCGCCGAGTCGGGACGCGATAGCTGGCACATCGCCTTCCTCGATAAAGACCATCCCGCACTGCGCCCCTTCCTCGAACCCGCCTCGCTCTACCAGTCGGTCCTGGTGTACAAACACGTTCGCCTGGATTCCGGGCCGCAAAGCGGCGCATCGGTGCTCGCCCGGCTCGACGACGGCGAACCCCTGTTGGTCCACAAGCGGATCGGTCGCGGCACGGCCACCCTCCTGGGAACCAGCGCCCACGTGGGGTGGACCAACTTCCCCCTGCGGCCCATTTTCCTGCCCCTTTTGGCGCGGTTCACGTTCCACCTGGTCGGCACCGAATCGGTCCAGCGCGGCACCCTAGCGGGCATGCCCCTGGTGGTGGATTTCGAGCCTGCCAATCGCCCTTTGTCGGTCGAGGTGATCCCGCCTTCGGGCATACCGCAGCGGCTCTCTAACAAGGGCGAAGATGGCCAGGCCGCCACCACCTTCCGCTACAATGAAACCCACGAGCCAGGGATCTACACCCTCCGCCTCTTGGAAGGGACCACCCCCGGACAGTTGGCCTATGCGGTGAATCCCGATCCGGACGAATCGCTTTCGGCCACCGTCGACCGCCAGGAACTGGAGGAGTGGGCCAGGCCGGCCGAGGTGATCTTCGCCGATGACCCCGACGATCTGTCCGAGGTCTTCCGCCGCCGGCGCGAAGGGGACCAGGACCTTTGGCCGTGGTTCCTTGCCGCCGTGCTGGGGGTGCTGGTGTTCGAGACATTCCTTTCCAACCGTCTGAGCCCCAAGCAGCAAGACGAGCAGGTGCAGCAGCTTCCGCCGGGGATGCGGCGCCGGACACGCACCCCGGCTGAAGCCCGGGCGTGAACAACCAGCGCGTCGTCGGCCACAGCAACCAGGCTGGAAGGAACCACCCTCGGTGTGCCCAGCAGCCGAGGGCGTCAGCCCCCCGTGAGCCGCCAAGAGCCGAGGGCGTCAGCCCCCCGTGAGCCGCCAAGAGCCGGGGGCGTCAGCCCCCCGTGAGCCGCCAAGAGCCGGGGGCGT
>FWPU01010823.1_pt1 | contig 13228 bp, 12 predicted proteins | sample 2228361 | NCBI WGS metagenome assembly FWPU01 (sample SAMEA103939777, study PRJEB20133) | metagenome | reverse complement strand
TGCAAGCACCGCTTGATGAAGTAATGAGGTCAACAGATGCCTGCGTGCCTGAGGTCGCGCCAGTAAGTATGTTGCCTCTGTCTGGCAACACTGCCCCTATATCGGCCGTGACCAATTTGATGTTAGCCAGATCTACCACCTTTTTGACCTGGCCGTTCAAAACAAATACTTTTCCAAATGCTGGCACAAGAGACACTTCATCCTCGTAGCTCAGCACATCGCTGGCAATCACAGACCACGATTCAAGATCGCCGCACACAATATCAACCGCAGTTGCGCCAACCCACTTCGTAGTTATGGCGCTTGATGTACCAAATATCAAAACCTCAATAGGATCACTATCTGTATATCCTGCATCGTTAGTTACCCGGCATGTATACGTCCCCACCTCTGATTCATCGAGATCGGTAATCTGATAGGTACTGCTATTAGCACCGCTTATAGGCGAACCCTCAAAATACCAGGCATACTCCGATATGGCCGGCCAACCATCAGCAGTAACAGACAATTCGAGATTGGCGCCGTAGTATGAATACTGATGACCTGACTTGGCAGTAATATACGGCTTAACTCGTACCCTTATTGGATCGGTCTCATCCTCGCCGTATTCGTTCCATACACGACACTTATACCATCCGCCAGTGCTAGCCGACGCAACAAACTCATGCGTCGATGTATCATCGCCAACTTCCGTCCAATTCGTCTGATCGGTTGAGAAATACCACTGGTAGTAAATTGGCTCGGTACCAATGGCGGTTACGCTAAGTTCGACGTTCTCCTGGTACGTTGCATCATAATCGCTTGACCAACTCTCAGCCGAAGCTGGAATGGCTAGAGCGAATACGATGTTACGCACGCTTCCATTGACAGACTGTGTAGCATATTGCTTGCCATACCGATCATACAATTGAATCTGACCAGTAGTTGTCGAATCGATAATAAAATGGTCATACGTATCACTATCTGCCGACTGACGTGCGTATAAATGATATCGCCCTAATGCATCCTTGTGGGACTGCATTAATGGCATGCAATCATCTACATACCACGTCGATCTATTTCCGATGCGGCCAAGCACCCATGTAAATTGGTTGGTAGAAATACCAATTTGGTGACTATCTGCTCCTCTACTAGATCCAATCAAAGCAAAGTGATATAGGCCGCAGTTGAATGTGCTCTGGAAGTAATACGTTCCTGACCAATTCGCAATATGCACTGGCACATTACTCTTGTACCATGTTGCACCAGCATTATATGATGTGTAAGTCCACGAATTGGTCCCGTTGGTTGCTTCTAAGATAAATGTACCGTCCTCGTTCTTCGCGCATGCCGTATAGGCATACGCCAGCCCGTAGGCTGTGTCCTGGTAAACCAATGAAAAGCTCGCACCATTATCTGTACTACGATATATCTCTAGATAATCATTAGTCACGTCAACACCAATCGCCAACCACTGGTCAGTACCAATGCTATAGACATAATGTATGCATCGATTCGTAGCTTCCCCGTCAAACACGGTTGACCAAGTCAGCCCGTTATCCACAGATCGCTTTAACCAGTAACCGTAACCATACGCCCATACAATAGTATTGCCTACCCACCCATAAAATTGATTAGGTTTATAAGGCCAATTAGTAGATGACTCAGAAATCGTAGTGATGGCAGAAAACGACTGACCACCATCTGTAGATTTGTATATTACGTTTTGTGATGTGTTCCATATCAACACCACGATTTCATTGCCACTGACCATGACGTCTTGCAAATACCTAGCCACCTTGCTACTATAGTTTGGAAAATATATCCAATCAGACCATGTTTGACCGTTATCTGTACTGCGCTTCACGGCCGCACGGTAAACGCCTTCAATCAATTCGTTGCTAAAGAAGGCCAGAACCGTATTGGTCCCAGCCAAACCAATGATGCTAACAGATTCTATTCCGCTTGCCGGAGTAACAGTCGTGCTAGATAAGGTCGGCGTCCCATCTCGAACGCCAACAACCAAGGCGTTGTCGTTATAATCGGCGTCTACAGCGATATCCTCACTATTTGGTATCGCTGGCAGAGACCCAAGATCCGGCTCGTTGTACCCAAAGAAAAACGCCGTACTACGTTCATCTGGTGGACGCGTCGCATCTGCCGTCGCAATGGTAGGCTGGATCCCTGCATGCCATACGACCGCGTAAGTACCAGATGTTGGCGTAACACGAACCGATCTACAACCACCACCCAGCATCAATGTACGGTTGGTCGCCGACGTCGGAAGACTGTGTGATGCCACACCAAAATAACCTTTGAGGGCCTGATGCGTCGTCCACATAGATACCGATGTATCACCAGTTAACCCTACCACATAACCAGGCGCTCCGTGTTGCCAATCTGCCGAATCAATTAAGGAACCATCCGTACGACTTAGCCGAGCTACTCTCGTATAGATACTGGCTGCAACATAGCTAGCATATACACCTATGTTGCCCCCAGATTCAATGAAGTCGGCCGTGTAGCCATAGTCGGTGGTAGAATTTACGCCACTCCATGACCAAATCGCACTACCGGTACTTGATCGATATAGGACGCGAGCACCTACAGTCTTGCGGAAGCATCCAATTACAACACTACCATCGCTTGGATCGTCGGCAACAGAAAGCACACCAAATGGCTCATCGCAGTCAATATCCAGATATCCAGTACTATTCCAATCGGTATCTAAGTCAATAGACCCGGTTACTTTGAATCTGTAAATTCTATTGCCAACACAGTAGTAGAATCTGACCAACCCATCAGCCCAGTTATACCTAGACCGATGTACGTACTGCGCATAAGATATGCTACTACTGTCAATAGAACCCGTCAAAGACCATTGCTGTGTTGTGTGCTTATACCGGTATACCTCAATTGACTTACTATAATTCGATGAGGCGTCATACGTACAAACAACAATACCACTACTTGGCTCTTGGGCAATATGCGTGTCCCCATAAACACGGACACCAATAGCATACGAACTGCTGTAACTCCAGGCCGATCCAGTCCAATATACTCGCCCGCCACCAGATGTAGCCTGCCCCAATACTACCGTACCTTGTGGCCACGTCAAAATGGCGTAGTTCTGGCCCTGCTGAAAGGTTACTTGCTGTTGTGGGTAAAACCGCACCCACTGTAAATCCGTAGATATGATGCTGGGCCATCCTGCAAAAGCCTTTGACAAAACATCATTCTCATTTGGAGTAGTGCCTGTAGCGGTTACAATCCGTATTTCAAGATTCTGAGGCAAATTGTACGTGCCACTATACTGCTGCGTCGTAGACAACTCTATGTATTCGCATGTAAATGTGGCCGGAGCCGTAAATAGCTGACCATACGTACCGTTTGGTGTGCCAAGAATATACGTAGTAGGAACTACTTCATACCGCAGAGTAGCCATTGCCTCTCCGTCAAATCATGCCTGTAGCACCAGATAATGCACACAACACATTGCCCGAAAGGCCGACTCCATTTGCGTATTACCCAATATTGCCCACCCAGGGCGCTGGCCAAGGCGGATCTTGCCCTCCAGCGTATCCCTGGGCCTAACGTTGTTTATGACCGGTGTGGTCCACTGCTCCTCTGATTCCTGGACCTTACCGGCCGAATATCCCTTAATCGGTAGTGGTAGATACATTCTATCAGCTCAAGTACAAAATGTTAACCTTACCGCCATCCGTGCCCTTAAAATAAATCGCGCTCAAGTCTGATACCTCAAGAACCAAATAATCCGGCTCTTGTGGTAGCAAAAAACCAGTCGTGCCAACTGTACTGCCAACATTAACATACACAGTATCGCCTAGGCCAGCGGCTATGTATGTCTTTCTGCATGGCACGCTGGTTGTGCTACCGCGGCCAACACCGCCGGATATTGTAACTTGGACAAAGCCACCATTAGGCGTTACTCGATTAGCATCCATGTAATTCAAGTCGTACGGCATAATACCATAGCCCTCCAAAAGGCCATCCATGGCCAACACCCATCCCTATTCGACTCTAGTACTACTAGCTAGCAGCCAGCAACGCTATCTTGTACGTTGTGCCACCATTGACGACACTAATATACTTACCGGCCGATGCACCGGCCGATGTCGCCAATGTGCCTGTAATCTCTATTGCCGTATCGGGCACAATCAGCCCACTGCACGTGATCTCTGCCTTTGGGCCAGTAACATGCCAATCGTCACCAGCCCATGTCAAGAACAGATAATCACCAGCAGTAGTCAACGTAGCAACCGTACCACCATTGGCCAATACAGTGATGTTACCACTAGTGTTGTTGTCAACCCAGATAACTAGTGGCTGACCGACAAAGGTTCCATCGGGCACAGTAATTGTTATGTTGCCAGTAGTTTTGTCGACCTCCAAAACGACATCGTATACACCACCGTCACCAACTAATGCTGTGTAATCACCCGCCACAACCGTTTTTAGGGCTCTGGCTTGAGACTCCATCTTGTTAATCAACATGTCAAATCCTCCTACACAGGATTACCATCAACACTAGTTATGGCAGGATACCTAGTAATCCGCCAGTATGTCTGCCACTGGTCCCTTCTTTGCATCTTGCGATCGGAATCAATGGCCGCTTGCAATCGAGACTGCAAAAACTGATGCCAGAAGCCAACACGATCCAGCTCTATTCTCTCAGCCGCAGCATAGGATGCTGCAACTACCAGCTCATCTACCCATTCTGGACCATAGAACACTTCTGATCCAGACGGCATAGACGGGCATATCACATAGCCATAGTACAACGTATACGCATCATCTGGCGTTGGCCAAAACATGGCCTGATACGTAGTCGCACCAGCAGTAGTACTGGTCGTAATGGCGAACATTGTTGGGTAGTCTTCAGACGTATCTACCGCCTTGGCCTCCAGAATATCCTGGACTCCTACTTGAAGCAGCGGAGATCTACTTTCTTCGTCAGCCCACGTAAAGCCGTAGAGTATCCCGCCAAAGTCACTTGGCAGATCGCTAGTCGCACTACTAGCCGTAGTCGTCAGACTCGTATGCTTCTGCAGAAAGGTCCATGGGTAGTACCCACGACCTCGCAGATCGCCAGGAAACAACACATCGCGATAACCAGTCTGCACACACGCCTGGCATTTGGCCGTATCAGAGGCGCTAGACCCCACACCGAGGAAGGCCCGCACCAGCTCGACAACCTCGTTAAATGTCTTCTTGGCCATTGATCCTCCAAAAGGCGCATGGGCCTCCGTGCCCCCACGCCATCTCTACACTAGACTGCCACCAACTTCGTCAAATTCAAGCCGTTAGTTGTGCTACGATCAACCTTTTCAAAGGCATAGCCAATCAGTTTATTGTCCGTCGAGGTTGATGTAGCCACGTAACTGGCATTGGTGATATACAACGCTGTTGGAGTAGTGGCACCACTAGTATCTGCACTAGTATAGACCGGCACTACCCCACCATCAGGCGTATATATATCAACCCAACATGGCCCCGTTATGTTGTCATTGGCTACCACACCGGCAAAGGCGTGGAGATTATCCGTTGCCGGCTTCTCCACCCTAATATACTTGCCTTCGTTCTGATAGCCTTCTGCCGTAGTGCTACCGGCTGCACCAGTAGCACCATTAACACCATGGATGTTGTCCGTAGTATCCCAATTGTAACACAGACAATACCCCTTCTTCAGCGTGTCCGTCCCCTCATAATACACGCGCTTCATCGTGATTTGAGGGTTATCTCGAGCAAAAAGAATACTCATCATTCACCTCCTTTATGAGCCTGGATGCTGGCTGATCAAGAAACCCAGATTCCGTCTATCCTGGGCAATCAAGCCCCAGGTGCAGCTCACATCAATGGTATACCAGTCTGGCATTTCATCCCGCTGCCTGGGCCGACCCTCATAGAAGTTGTCATCCTCCAGAACTGCCATGACTAGCTTGTCAAGATTGACGCCGACAACTGGATCAGTGCCCCAACTGGAGGTCGCGGTCTCTAAAACGCTGGCACGAATTACCGGCACATTGTTGATGTACAATACGCCGTTTATCACCTCGGCGAAATTGCGAACATCATCACCATCCTTTCGCACATAGCTCTTGAGGTTCTTGATGACGTTTAGGGTTGTGAATATAATCATATTACCCCAACCGCCATCATCAATGCCCTTCTCAGGAATTCTTGGGGCCATGAGTCTTACCGACTCTTGTGCCGCATCAATAAGATACAGCAAAAAGTCACCAAGCTGCCCACCATGGTCGGCGTAATAGCTCGCCCAGAGCGGATTTACCGAAGACGAACATGGGATCCCACCAACGTTAAATGTAGTGGTAGAATTGTAATACCGGCCTGTATAGCCAGTAAACCCGCCTTCGGAACCATCGGTCCCCAGAGCAAGCCAGCCCCCAGCCAGACCAACAGGATTGAGATTGTCAGAGGCACTAGCTGGCGTCTTGAATATGGCATCCTGCATTACTTTTGCCATATCCTTGATTGCCACCTTGCGCAACGGCAGCAGATAATCAAAAATTCTCTTGGCTGCCACTTGCGAATCAGCCGCCTGACTATTCATAGCAATCATAATCCTGTTGTACGACCAGTTAGTCTGAGTCAAACACCAATTCACATTGAACTCAGTAACCAGGTTGTTCACGTTCGACGTCCTCTTGTCGAACAGTGTAGCCATACTGGCGTTACCGGAATCCTTTAGCACGGTATAGCCAGTAATGACCTTACCAGTTCTGGTCTCTCGACGTTCCAATAGCCGATTAAATGGCTCGAACGTCTCAGCCAATACAATAGGTACTCGGTTCTTCTCGTCTGCAGCAAAAGCTTGCGCGGCAGCATACCCGATGTCCAACATCGGATCGTATATAGCCATAAGTCACCTCCTACTTCAGCTTCGCAATCGCGCGTGCCAGATTCTGTAATGGATCTGGCCGCTCTTCTTTGCCCTCCTTGACGTCTGCCACCGGTAACGACGTCTTCGCGGCCCGCTCCTTCAGCCGCTCGACGATTTGCTTCGCTACCGCCCTCTTTCCATGGCGGCCTACATACCATGCGTAGGCGTCTTCTAGGGCATCCTGCAAGGATTCGCCAGCTTTGACAAACATCGCCGCCTTGTTGAATATGACCTCTCTGGTCTTGAACTGCGGCGAACTAAAGTCTAACTGGCCATCCTTGCGTGGCAGCTCAGCAAATAACCCGAGTTCAGGAAGTTCCTTTGCCTTCTGGTCAAAGAACTTGTTGGCAAATTCAAAGGCACTGATCTGCTCTTGCCGTTGCACATGACTAACAATCTGGCCGAGGACATTCCGTAGTTCCTTTACCTCAGCCTTTGTGGCCTCGTGCTTACTAGTAGCCTCAATCAGCACCTTTGCCAGTGCTTCCTTGACCGGCTCTTCAAGACTGTCGCCCAGTGCATCAAGGGCCTTAATAATCTCAGGACTAGGCCCGGATGCAACAGACCCGCGTTGCTCGTCCTCTTCCTCATCCACGACTACTTCGCCTTCCTCATCCTCAGGTTCGTCGTCTTGCTCATCAACCTTGACCATAGCCAATGCTTCCCGATAAGCCTCTAGACGCACTGGATCCCGCAGGATCTTTTCAACGTCTTCTTCCGACTTACCAGCAGCCAATAGCTGGCTCGCAAGACCTTCTAGCTCCACATCATCCGTCTTTCCGGCATCTGTAGCACCGATCTTTCCATCGCCGGCCTGCATATCAGTGGAAGAACTGGACTCACCCGTCTTGTCGGTATCGTCCTGGGCCTCAGCCTCGCCCTTCCACAACCGTGATATGGCAGATGACAACGATGATAATGCAGAACTATTTACTTGTTCACTCATATCATCCCCTTTCATTTCGCTCTTTTTCCCCTACGTATAATCTCCTTCCCTTTCTGCTTTCCGTACTTTTTCCACATTACGGAGGCCGCTACAGCCTCCGGATTCTTCGCACCACCGAGCTCGGCAATCCTAGCCAACGCTTTAAACCGCGAACCCTCACCTAGCGGCTTAGTCTTTTTTACTTTTTCGTAGTGCCTCCGAGCGGCACGTCGTTGTTCTAGTGTACTCATTATCAGTCCTCCACCATAGCAGCAACTCCATGGCCTGAATCCCATACACCCGACAATATCCCTAGCAACTGTCCCTTTGTGTTGACAATGGCGGACCCCGAACTACCAGGCGCCGAAAGTGCGTCAAACATGAACCACCCCCTACCCAGACACGATACAATGCCTTTAGTAACGACTGGCCCATTAAGTCCGCGACCAACTGCCCCACCAAATACTGGATACCCGATAACGAAAATTGTCTCTCCCAGTATAGGTCGAGCAAATTCAATGACACGTGGCCGGCCCAAGTCGACCCACGCCAAATCTCGACTAGGATCCGTTACTGGAATGGGCAATAACTCATAACCATTTGCCGTCAGTCTAGCCCAGCCAGTCCAGCCAGATGCAACGTGGGCTGACGTATACAACCTATCGCCAGTGTCGGTATACGTGGCCAGACAAGCAATGTTGCCCTCTTCATCTAGGCCGGCCGCAACACCAACATTGTCGAGATCAAACCGAAGTCCCTCCATCGGCCTTGGCAGCAACAATCCAACGACCGTGGCTAACATTACGGCCGTCCCAGTTATGACCGCATCGCGACAAAGATGTCTCATACATTACCTCCTTCCTGAGCTCCAGCTTGGCCTATCATACGCTGATAAGCCAGATTAGCCTCTCGTGATTCAATGCCTGCGCCAAATCGATTGTCTCCCTGAGTAGTCAAAGGCAGCTTCTTCTCATTTCCGCCACGACTTGGCTGATTGCCCGGCACTAACTTCATTGGCTTCTGGTCAACAGTAACGCCGCGATTAACAAACTCATCGGCGTCGAAGCCATAGTATCCAGCAATCTTCTGCAGAAGCTGCTCTATGTTGAGCGACAGCCCCTGGCTCTGCAGCAATGGCATCAACGGCAGGACAATGCCGTTCAAGAGTTGCGCAACAGCGTTGCGTCTTTCCGTCGGAGAGAATCTCTGCATTGAAAACAGCTCAAGCTTGAGATTGTAGTCTGTAAGCTGGCCGTGTTCTAACAAATCACGTATCTCGACATCCACTTCGCCCAAGCCAGCCACGCTAGTGCGCCGTCTAGCCTCAAACATTGGATCATCCCACATCAAGGCCAACACCTTGGCTAGCACTGACCGGTGATGATCGTAGTTTAACGATAACATCTCTTCAACCTGCCGGCTGGCATTGCTCAGCAGCAGCTCTTCCTGCCCTAGGGTTTCTGCTGCTGGTTGTCGCCCGCCTAACAGATCGATATTTCCGGCTTGTGCGTTGAATTGGGCTAACATCAGCCCAACCCAGCCGCCCATAATCGGATTAGCCCCGCCAATGCTAATCACCTTCAGCTTGCTAATATCATCCACCTCAACGAACCCACCATCTGGAATAGACTGAATCCGCTTTGCATCGTCTGATGCCTCAGGCTGATATGTTACGACATCCTTCTGTCTCTCAGCCTGCTTGCGAGCCTTTTGCAAGACTATATTGATTGTCTTATCCAGATCTACGATCCCCCACGTCGGAGGAACAGGATATGGTATACCAGGCAGCCATTCATAGCCCAACACATCATATGGGCCGCCCTCATACTCCCATTCCACCGTACGTAGAATTTTCGATTCTACCTCTGGAAATATAGTAATGATCTTCCCTTCATCCCGCAGATAAACGTCCATCAATTTCACGTAGGGCCGCAAAGTAGGAATGGAACGACCAAGATCAGTCTTGTTTACAAAATGCATCGGATGAAATAGCTTGCTAGCATTTTCTATTTCATCCGAGAACTTCGGTAATTTCTCTTTGGCCTTTTCCCGCTCGACCCAGTATATATGGCCCATCCAGTTAGCGCTCCATACGGCCTTGGCATACGGATCGATAACGAAGTCCGTATCGTCAATTACCGTAACATATGGCTCACTAACGGCCACAAGCTCGCCCTCTACGTCTACAGACTCCTTCTCCCTTAAACCGACGCGGGTTATACCGGCTCCAAAGAAGGAGTTAAACACCAATGGCCTAGCAACGGTTATGTTGTACCGTACGGATGCTAGCCATTGGTTCATGGCAGCACGAACAAGTTCCGCAACGTACTGCAATTCGCTACGCTGACTCTCTACAATGACCTTGGGGTTACTCAAGGTCAAATAGGGCAACATGGTATGCACAAACCGCGATACCAGGTTGACAACATGCAGACGACCCTCCCCACCAGAGAAGAAATCGTCACTGAGCGTAGCTAATAGCTTCTGCCGCTTGGCAAACACAGTCTGCATCTTGTGTTGCCACAGCTTAGCCCCTTCCTGAATCCGTTGCACAAAGCTAGGCTTCATCGGCCACCTCTTAGAGAATTGCCAATATTAATGCTACGTCGCAGGACACTTTTTGTTCGCATAATTTTATAAGTCCCTTATAGACAAAAACTTGCCTTCACTTCTTGCACCTAGATCTCTGGTGCGGCAATGCTCGATCCAGCGTTCTACAATGCTAGGCTGATCTGTCTCATGTTGCCATGCATTGCCGCCAGCCGCATATACGGCCAGAGCCGTAGCCATGACGCGGTCTCCATGGGCGGCCTTGGTTGAGCCGTCATCGACCTCGACGGCCTCAACGTTACGGCCCTTCCATCGGAACAATGGCAGTTCATCTATGATCTGATCGTCGTAGATCCTAACCCATTGGCGTACAGGCTTATCTCGCAAGCCTTCTCGGAGGGCCAGCTCCAGGCCGGTAAGGACCATCTGCTTAGTTCCGCTTTCACCGCCTGAGGTCCAGAATCCGGCATCCACATGCTGACCTTCCAATGCATACCTGGTCTGTCTGCGCCATACGTTGGAATATCGTAGTTCGCGCAGTCTAGCAGCAAAGATCTGACCAGGTCCAATGTTTTCCCAGATCAGCAAGGGCCAATGGGCCACGATGCCAGCCTTCTGCTGCTCATCGTGGATGTATCTGGCCAAGGCAACGCAGTACTCGGCCAGGTGATCTGGGCCCATCCTAGGATGTGAAAACTGACCGATGATCTCATGTGTGGTACGGTTGTATAAGACAACAACAGAATTGCTGTACCCTGTCCCTCTTGCTACGTCGATGCCGAAAATGATTCGGCCTTCAATTGGCAGTGTTGTCCACAACCGCATTACTCCAATTTCAGGAGGCACTCTATCAAACTCTGTAACGGTGGCCTTCACGGTATTATGGTCAACCGTTACGTCAACCACAAGATACCGCTGCGGTGGAGTAGTGTGATGCTTGCATTGTTCGACCAGGCCGGTATCAAAAAACTGGTTGGTTCCACCCAGCGGTATACGCAGCACATTGTAGGCCAGGTCGACGCGGTTGTTGCGCCTCCGCTCTTCCTCATCCAGCCACAACGACCGTGGTCGGCCAAAGGTACCATCACCACCATCGGCCACCCAATCATATAGCTCAATGAATTCGCGAGGAGCCTTACTAAGATCAACCTCGCAGTCTTTAATCACATTCCACAGCCTCTTCGGCATGCGGCTAGACCAGTACGCATTGTCGAGCAGCTTAATCACACCATGGCGCGGGCTGCAATATAGCCCTCTGGCCTTTTCTGGGTTTTCTGTCCAGTCCAGAGTGACAATACGGCCTTTGATAAGGCCTTTGTCTATACGGCGAAGCAAAGAAACGTACGGATGTGATTCGCCCCATTGGCCAAGCGATGAATTGTAGATCAAACAGCCTGTGGTATCAGGCAGATTCTGGATTATGAGATCGGCCAATGCAGGCTCAACGCGGCATAGCTCATCGACAAACACAACAGAGTATCGACCACCAACACCAAGATCTGGGTTGGTTGATTCGCCTTGTATTGTTGCTTCGCCGGTAATGTTCTGCAGCATCAGATGTGTCTTCTTGATTTCTGGAACCCAGTTAGTTGGGATGTATAGCAATGGTTCCATCACTTTGTACATCAGCGTCCTAAATGACCCAACCAGCTTGCCATTAATCCATTCATTGCCCTTGTCAACAAGCTCTTCCTTGTGTGATGCAACAAGAGCAAAGAAGTGTGGTTTAGTTAACCAGCACAGGGTAAGGAGCTTTGTACATATCTCGGTTGCTCCTTCATCCCTGGATTTATCAACCACAATTGTACCACCATGGTTAATGGCATCATAGATGTCGTGAACAACTTGTCGCTGCTTGGGACGCAGGACGAAGGGAATGCGTGACGGCTGGCATCTGGGATTGTATGTAAACAGGAAACAGTCAAACCACAGTGTGGGATCCTCCCGAATGAAGGCCATGACCTCGGCGCTCTTGCTAGGATCATCGGCCATTATGGAGTACAGCGTTTCGCGAAATGTCAGGTTAGCCGCGTAGGAATCCGTCGGCACCAGGCTTCTAAACTGCTCTACTCCAGCCTTGATCTTACTGCGTATTGTTACTGGGCTTGTCCTGATCATCAATTGCCTGTTCGATCTGCTTAACGTTGCTCACAAACGCCTTCTTGAGCTGCTCAAACAGCTCCTTCTGGGCTTGGAGGTTGTCTCCGCCAGGCGAAATGGCGTTGACTACAACCTTCCTTGCATCCACGGTCTTTGGATTCTGCCATTCATCTGGCGATCCAACATGGCGGGAAAAGTTGGTCAGGAAGAATAGCAGTAGACCTGGATCAGGAGGTAACTCTCTCTCTTCGATTTCTACTGTCTCTTTGGGCCCATCGGCAGCTTGCCGGATCTTTCGTCGGACAGTACGTGTCCGATATCCCATGGCCGCCTCTAGTCCTTTGCTGACCAAGACCCGTATGGCTGCTTCCTTGCCAGCCGTTAGGGCCTGACGGACCTCATGGTGCTTATCAGCCCAGTTGAATAGTGTCTTGGGCACCACTCCAAGCAGGGCAGCCATGGTCTCATGGCTAAACCCGGCTGCAGCCATCCTGGCTATGATCGGAATGTAAGCCCAGTTGAACTTGCGATTGTCGGGCAGGGATCGTAACTTCCGGGCCTGGTCTACGATCCTACCTGCCTGCTGGGCGGCTTCCTGGGCCTCAGCACTAAGATCTAGTTCCTCACGATCTATCTGGTCCATAGGTCCTCTAAAAGACTGTACGCCCTATATATCTAGACAACCGAGAGGCCATTTTGTTACACAAAATTTTGGTCTTTTTCGAAAAAATCTTATCTGCCGGGAACGAACT
>FWPU01010820.1_pt1 | contig 13232 bp, 5 predicted proteins | sample 2228361 | NCBI WGS metagenome assembly FWPU01 (sample SAMEA103939777, study PRJEB20133) | metagenome | reverse complement strand
AAAGAGAAGAAATATCTGTAAGGCTTGAGATGCTGAGTAAAAATAACAACTTAGAGAAGGTGGAAGGAGTATATGGAAGATTAAAAGATTTTTTAAAACTCGAAAAGAAATATGTAAAGGGTGCTGAGAAAATATGGGAAAAGGAACTTTCCTCCTTTGTGGTGGAGGATAAGGAAAGAGTCCTCTCTCTCATTAAGAATGGAAAATTGAAAGGAGACTTTCTGTTTCCTTTGAGAAAAGAAAAGGTGGAAAGGTCAGACCTTCCACAGGTGAGACCCGAGATTGGACTTCCTGAAAAGATATCCCTTCCAGAAATTTTAATGGTAGAGACTATTGAAGAAGCTCTTAAGCTTCTTGAGAACCCAGGAAATTTCAATTTTATCACCCCTGATGGTATATCCATAACCCCTCATGGTCTTCTTTCAGTTCCTTCTGAGGAAGGCGCGCTTTCTTTAAAGGAGGAGATAGAATCTCTTGAGAGGGAGTTAAAGGGTATTTCTGAGGAACTGGAAAGAGATAAAATATTGATTAGCTCAAAGAGGAGGGAGATAAATTTGCTGGAGGCAGAGAAGGAAAATATGGTTGAGGAGATTGAAAAAAATGCCGGTCAAATCAGCAATCTTGAGATGGAAAGGAATTTGACTACAAAGGAAAAAGAAAGAGCACAAGAGAGCATAAAAAGACTTCAGGAAGAGCTTGGTTCCCTTGAAAAGGAGGAGAAAAAGATATTGGAAGAAATTGATAAAGTTAAGGTTTTACTGGAGGAAACGAATAAAAAAATTGATGTTTTGAAAGAAAAAATCAGACCTTATGAAGAAGAAGCAAATAAAAAAGAGGAGAAGATTTCGAGATTAAAAGAAGAAATTACATATGAAAAAGGTATGGCTTCAATTTTTGAGGGTAGAGAAAAGGATATGCTTAAAAACCTTGAAAACATGAAATCGAGAAAGGATTCTCTTCTTAATAGACTTAAGGAATTAGGAGATAAAATAGAGCTTCAGAAAAAGGAGGTGGAAGAAATTTCCACAAGTTGTGGAGAAACTGGAGAGTCTCTGAAAAAGCTTGAATCGGAAATCGCTGATATCGAATCAGTTTTACAGAATAAAGAGTCTCAGCAAAAAGAGATAAAAGAAGAGATCGAAGCTCTTGATAGGGAGTTTCATTCCATGAAAAAATTTTTGGAAGAGGAGAGGGAGAGAAAGAATGCGTATGAAATAAAAAGAGCTGAAATCCGTAGAGATCTTCTTCATATTGAGGAAAGGGTTTGGAATGAAACCTCCCTTACAATAAAAGAGATAGAGCAAAAGGTTGAAGGAATGAAAGCAGGGGATCCAGATAAGATGGCAGATGAGATAGAAAGAATTAAGAAGGAGATCGATAGATTTGGTCCTGTAAATCTTCTTGCTGAGCAGGAACTGGAAGAGCTCAAACAAAGGTTAGCTTTTTTAAAATCTCAAAGAGACGATGTGAAAAATTCGATAGAATCAATAAAAAAGGCAATTGAAAAGATGGATGAGGAGTCGAGAACACTCTTCATGCAGGCATTTGAAGAGGTAAGAGAGAATTTTAAAAAGACCTTTTCAATGCTTTTTGAAGGCGGCAATGCGGATCTTAGACTTCAAGATATGGATAATCCTCTGGAGACAGGTGTGGAGATATTCGCTCAACCTCCAGGTAAAAGGTTGCTCAACTTAAACCTTCTTTCAGGCGGAGAGAAGGCTTTAACATCCCTCGCATTTCTTTTTGCTCTTTTTCTTTTCAAACCCTCACCTTTCTGTGTTTTTGATGAGGTGGATGCTCCGCTTGACGACGCAAATCTTGGAAGATTTCTTAAATTTATTGATGATATGAAGCCTTATACCCAATTTATAATAATAACTCACAATCCTAAGACGATTGAAAAAGCGGACTATATTTATGGAATTACCATGGATGAGCCTGGAGTCTCCACAGTGTATTCCATGAGACTTGATATAATAAATAAATCTCCCAAGCCGTAGGAATGTTTTAGAAACCCTGTTCCATTATCCATTTTTTAATATCTGTCAATGCCCTCTCCACAAGAGCTGCTTTTTTGAGTTTCTTAGGAACTTTATCTTTTAGGGGAGGGAGTAGACCGAAAGTAAAATTGATAGGGTCAAATTTTTTTATCATAGGATTGGATAGGGCATGGCAAAGACTTCCGATAGCAGTGGTAGGAGGTGGAGGAAAGAAGGGTCTTCTCTTTATTAGAGCAATAGCTGAAAGAGCTGATATAAGACCAGTAGCAATATTCTCGCAGTATCCCTCTGCTCCTGTTATCTGTCCTGCAAAGAGTATCCTTTCATCTTTTTGTAATCTGAGAGAGGGTGTGAGAAGAGCTGGAGAGTTAATGTAAAAATTTACATGAAGTTTACCAAATCTCACAAATTCCGCATTCTCAAGGCATGGGATCATCCTGAAAATTCTTTCCTGCTCTTTCCATCTCAATCTGCTCTGAAAACCAACAAGTTCGAACCAATCCCCTTTAAGATCATTTCTTCTAAGCTGGACCACAGCAAAGGGTAATTCTCCTGTTCTTTTGTCTCTTAAACCCACAGGTCTTAAAGGTCCAAATCTAAGGGTGTCAAAGCCTCTTCTTCCCATTTCTTCAATGGGAAGACAGCTTTCAAAGAAGACCTCTTTCTCAAAGGGATGCACAAATGCCTTTTCACCTTTTATCAGCTCTTTCCAAAATTTTTCGTATTCTTCTTTTGTCATGGGGCAATTAATGAAATCGTCTCCTCCTTTGTCATACCTTGAGCCAAAAAAAGCTTTTTCCATGTTGATAGAGGAATAAGTAACAATGGGAGAGGAGGCATCGTAAAAATAAAGATTTTTCTCCCCTGTCCATCTCTCAATGCTCTTTTTCATTGGCTCTGAGGTGAGAGGACCTGTGGAAATCACTACTATCCCGCTCGCGGGGATCTCTTTTACTTCTTCCACCACCCTTTCAATGAACTTGTTCTTTTCAATTTCCAAAGTTACTGCGTGTGGAAAAAGGATTCTGTCGACTGCTAAGGAAAGTCCTGCTGGCACTCTTGTTTTTTTGGCAATGTCTATAAGAAAAGAATTAAGTGTTTTAAGCTCCTCTTTTAAAAGACCTGAGGCGGAATTCAGGTCTTCAGAGCCGAGAGAATTACTGCAAACAAGCTCTGCAAAGTATGGAGTTGTATGAGCTTCAGTCATTTTAGTGGGTCTCATCTCAAAAAGCTTAACAGAAATCTCTCTGCTTGCAATTTGAAGAGCGCATTCAGAGCCAGCAAGACCTCCTCCAATCACTGTGATCATAATTCTATCCTTTTGGTTTATTCTTTTGAATAAATATTTTATCCAAAACTCTCTTTCCATTAAAGCTCTGGGATTTTCCTTCTCTGATTTAAGATCTTATTAGATTTTAGGTCTTTTTTAGCTAAAATAAAAAATGATAGCCCTGAATGTCAAGGTTTGTAAGTCCAAACTCTTTCGCCCATTTTATAGCGTCACTATATTCCTTTCTTTTCAACCTCCTTGAAATCTCCGGGTAATCAAAAGCTTTGTAAGCGGGTCTGTATTGGGACATAATATTTACATAAGTATCCTTTGGAAGATTATTCGCTATCCATTCGAGAACTTCTCTTGTCCCACTCACATTGTTCGGCATGACAAGATGCCTTATCATGAGACCTCTATAAACAAGCCCATCTTTATGAGGCTCTGCTTTTCCCACCTGTCTTTGCATTTCCAATATGGCTTTTTTTGTTATCTCGGGGTAAGTGTGAGCACCGGAAGAGTATTTTGAAGACATGTTGGGATCAGCATATTTGATATCAGGAAGATAAATATCCACAATCCCATCAAGAATCTTCAAGATTTCCATCCTTTCCCATCCAGATGTATTGTAAACGATAGGAAGTCTTAAACCCTTTTTTGCTGCTAGGTCAACTGCTAAGACAATGTGAGGGGAGTAATGAGTGGGAGTGACAAGGTTGATGTTATGGCAACCCATTTTCTGAAGATTTAGCATCATCTGGGCAAGCTGTTCGATACGGGTTGGAGCTCCTTTTCCTTCCTGGCTAATCTCCCAATTTATGCAAAAAACACATCTCAGATTGCAATTTGTGAAAAATATTGTTCCTGAACCATTTTTTCCCACAAGAGGTTTTTCCTCTCCGAAATGGGGATGATAAGCAGACACCATTAGTTGAGATGTGGCTCCACAAAAGCCTTCCTCTCCTTTCAGTCTATTTACTCCGCATTCTCTCGGACACAGCTTGCAGCTTCTCATAATTTCCCAGAGTTCCTCTCCCCTCTTTTTCAACGCTCCTTTTAAATGGAGCTCGAGATAGGATGGTTTAAAGTAAAAAGATTCTTTGTTTTCTTCTTCAAGAATCGAGGATTTACAGGAATAAAAAGATGTAAAGTAAGAAGAGATCGTCGAAATTAAAGAAAGGGTAGTGATCTTCAAAAACTCTCTTCTATTTTTCATCCTATTCCCACTTATTTTATATCAGAAATTAGATGAGAATTAAAGCTCAATTTGCAAACTTAAACTCCTTACTGAGAAATAAAGTTCAGAAGCATTTGAGAAATTATTCTGCCTTTTTAAGGTTTAACCCAGCTCAGATAATTGCAATTGGGGTAGGAACTACATGTATAAAATTTTTTTCCTTTTTTTGAGAACCTCTCGATTAAGAAGCCACCGCACCCCTTCGGACAGGGTATTTCCGTTCTCTTTTGATTCTTTTTAATATAATTACACTTGGGATAACTTGAACATGCTACAAAAGAACCGAATTTGCCCCTTTTCCTTACAAGAGGAGAACCGCAAAGAGGACAATTTTCGCTCAGAGTCTTATCTTTCTTTTTTTCGAGACTAATGGTGTAATCACAATTTGGATAAGAAGAACATGCATAGAACATTCCAAATTTGCCTTTCTTTAAGAGAACAGAGCTTCCACATTTCGGACAAATCTCATTGGTGGGTATGCCTTTAAGACTTGCCATCTCTTTGTCAGCATCCTTAAGATTTTTTTCCAATATGGAATAGAAATTTTGAGGAACAGAGCCCCACTCTTTCTTTCCTTCGCTTATTTCATCAAGTTCTTCTTCCATTTTTGCTGTAAAATTATAGTCCATAATGGTGGGGAAATACTTGACAAGGGTATCCACAACAAATAACCCCAGCTCTGTAGGAATAAATTTGCCTTTGTCTTTAATCACATAAATTCTTTCCTGCAGAGTAGAGATAATTGTGGCATAAGTGCTTGGCCTTCCTATTCCTTTAAGTTCCAGTTCTTTTACAAGGGAACCCTCTGTGTATCTTGGAGGGGGTTGGGTAAAATTCTGTTTTGGAATTATTTCATGAAGATTAAGTCTTTCCCCTTCTTTCAGATCAGGGAGAGTTAATTTTTCCTCTTCTTCCTCTTCTTCGATGGAATAAATTTTAAGAAAACCAGGGAATTTTACCACCTGTCCTTTTGAAGTAAACTCGTATTTTCCTGCATTTATTGTAAAGACTGTTTCATCAATTATAGCAGGACTCATTTGGGAAGCAAGAAATCTTTCCCATATCAATGTGTAAATTTTAAGCTCATCTCTTGAAAGAAAAGATTGAACAAATGAGGGGGTTCGATAAACAGAGGTGGGTCTTATGGCTTCATGAGCATCTTGTGAACTCTTTTTTGTTTTCCATCTGTTGGGAACGCATGGAATATATTCTTCTGAAAAATTCTCCTTTATAAATTGTGAAGCCTCTCTGGAAGAAACAGGAGATACTCTTACAGAGTCTGTTCTCATGTAAGTGATTAAACCTACAAATCCTTCCTCTCCCATCTCTATACCTTCATAAAGTTTCTGAGCTATAAGCATTGTTTTTTTAACAGGGAACCCGAATCTTCTAAAAGCTTCCTGTTGAAGAGCGGAAGTAATAAAAGGTGGTGGAGGGATCCTCTTTTTCTCGAATTTCTCTATTTTGAATAGTATAAAAGGAAGATTCTTCAATTCCTCTGCAATTTTGTCCGCAGATGATTTGTCAGGTATTTCAGGCTTTTTTCCGTCTATTTTTGTAAGTTTAGCAGGAAATCTCTGGTCACTGGAAGAAGAAAGAATTGCAGATATTGTCCAGTATTCTTTCTGGACAAAACTGGCAATTTCTTTTTCTCTTTCACAAATCATTCTCAAAGCTACGGATTGCACCCTTCCTGCGCTTAATCCCTTTTTTATCTTTTTCCAGAGAAAGGGACTTATAAGATATCCTGCCAGTCTGTCCAGAACCCTTCTTGCCTGCTGGGCTAAAACAAGAGGCATATTTATATTTTTTGGATGGGCAACTGCTTCCTTAACTGCTTTCTCAGTGATTTCGTAGAAAAGGGCTCTATAAATATTGGGGTTCTTTTCCTTTATAATCTCAAAAAGATGAAAACATATTGCCTCACCCTCTCTATCAGGATCAGCACAAAGAAAAACTTTTTCACTTTTTGATGCGAGTTCTTGCAATTCTTTTAGAGTCTTTCTTCTTCCTGGAATAATTATATAATGAGGTTTGAAATTATTTTCTATGTCAATTCCAAGTTTTGATTTGGGTAAATCCTTTACATGACCCATGGAAGCCTTTATAATATAATTTTTCCCCAGATATTTCCCTATTGTCTTTGACTTTGCAGGAGATTCAACTATTACTAAATTTTTTCTCATTTTTAATTATTCAAACAATATATTACTTTATCAACATTTTTCTACTTCATCAAGAATCTTAATTTTATCCTCTGAAAAGTATTTGTTTATGGAACATTTATCAATATTTTTCAGATTTCTTGCGAATCTAATTCATTTTTAGATAAAATGGGAACAATAAACTTTTTGTTTTGAAATTCCTATTTCTTTATATTAAAATAAATAAAATAAATAAAATAAATAAAGATGGGGTATAAAATTTTGATTACTTATGCATCAGCAGGGGGTGGTCATTTTTCAGCAAGCAAAGCAATTGCTCAGGCGCTTCAAAAGATAGATCCGCAAGCTGAAGTGGAAATATTAGATATACTAAAATTTACCCCTTTTCTTTTCCGATGGATTTACGCTGATGGCTATCTTTTTCTTGCCAATAGAATTCCATTTCTTTGGGGTCTTTTCTTTACTGCAAAAGAGGATTTCTCTAACATTTCAAAAGGAAGCTTTATTTATCGACTTTTTATGAGACTTTTTTCAAGAAAATTCATAAACTATGTTTTAAACAAAAAGCCTGATTGTATGATTTTTACCCATTTCCTTCCAGCAAAAATAATTCAGGACATAAAAGAGAAAAAGAGATTGAATTTTCTTACTGCTCTATGTATTACTGATTATGGGATCCACAGCATATGGATAACTCCAGGAATAGATTTGTATTTTCTTCCTGCTGAACAGATGCTGTATGAAGTGATTGAGAATATGGAAAAAATACGAACCAGGCGGGAAAATCTGATAGTTTCTGGAATCCCTATTGAGTTGAAATATCTAAATGAAGTTGAAAAGAAAAAAATTTTCTCTTCCCTCTCTTTATCCGATGAGTTTCCTGTTATTTTATTCTATGCAGGGCTTTTGACTTTCAGAGATATCAAAAGAATTATTTCCCATATCAGCCCATTAGGAATTCCATATCAGTTATTAGTTATTGTAGGCAAAAAGGAAAAGATAAGGGAAAAAGTGGAAAAGTTTCTTAAAAATTTCAATGACCCTGATCTTAAAGGCTGGAAAATTTTTAAATTTGTAAACAATATGGAAGAACTTCTTTCCATTTCATCGATTATTCTCACAAAAGCTGGGGGGTTGGTTACCACAGAGTCCTTGCATAAAGGGGTTATTCCCTTCCTGATTGAGAACTATCCCGGGCAGGAAGAGAGAAATGCGGATTTCCTTCTTGAAGAAGGGCTTGCAATAAAAATAAACCAATATAGCAGTCTAAAATACAAAATCCTGAAAATTCTTAGAAATCCTGAAAAAATGAAGAAGATAAGGGAAAAAGGAAAAGAGTTTTCCAGGGGAGATTCAGCCATAAAAATTGCAGAAAAAATATACGAGATTTTAAAAAATAATTTTTCTTTAACCCAGACCCCTCGGGATTTTAAGGGATAAATTAAGGCGGAAAACTTTCTTTCTGATTAGCAAATGAGCATTTCTCATGATGACTTGCAACATAATAGAAAATATTTTAAGATATCCAAATGAAGCTTGAAAAGTGGATTTCTCTTTCCTTGTTCTTCTTGTCATTTAGTATTGTTTACCCTCAGAAAATTAGGGAGGAAGATTTAGCTCCCAAATATAAGGATTGGCTTAAGCTTGTAAGTTATATCATTCTTCCTCAAGAAAAAGAGGTTTTTCTTCAGCTTAAAAATGACAGGGACAGGGACATATTTATAGAGACTTTCTGGAAACAGAGGGATCCCACTGCTGGAACTCCTCAAAACGAATATATGGATGAGCATATAAGACGTTTCATCTATGCTAACGAGAATTTCAAAAGGGGAACTGCAAGAGAGGGATGGATGACAGATATGGGTAGAATCTATATTCTTCTCGGTCCTCCAAATAGTATTGAGAGGTTTGAGATGCAATCAGGAATTCATCCCTGTCAGGTATGGTATTATTATGGTGATACAAAGAAAGGTTTTCCACCGCAATTTGCAGTGATATTCTATCAGAGAGGGGGCGCGGGAGAATACAAGCTTTATAACCCTGTTTCTGATGGGCCAGAGAGCTTGATTATTGATAATAAGGATATCGATCCTACAGATTATCAAACTGTTTATAAAAAAATGAAGGAATTAGCACCGACTTTAACAAATGTTTCCTTCACCTTGATCCCAGGTCAGTTCCCTTCCAATTTTCAACCCTCTTTATCAGCGAGTAATCTTTTAAGTAACATTTTTGAGTCTCCGAAGAAGATAGTGAGTCCTTCTTACGCAACAAATTTTCTTAGTTATAAAGGTATTGTGGATGTGGAATACGCTACCAATTATGTCGAATGTGCGCATTCCCTTTCTGTTCTTAAAGACCCTGTTCTGGACTTATACTTCGCCAATTTTTCTATAAATCCCAAGAAAGTTTCCCTTGACTACTATGAGCCGAAAGATCAATATTATGTTAATTACACTCTATCAGTGAGCCTTAGAAAGAATGAAAAGATTATGTTCCAGTATAGTAAGGATTACCCTCTTTATTTCTCTTCTCAAGAGATGGAAAAGGTAAAATCTGGAGGAATTTCCATACAGGATTCATTTCCGATCTTAGAAGGGGATTATAAATTGATAGTTTTGCTCCAGAACTCTGTGGGTAAAGAATTTAGCTATTTTGAAAGAAGCATCGAGATACCGGAGAACCCAACCAATGCTTTTCTATTGGATCCTGTTTTGGGTTATGATTTTAAAGAGGAGGAAATCTCTTGTCATCTTCCTTTTAAATTAGAAGAGAAAAGATTGTTAGTAGACAATTCTTACCTCCTGTCTCCTGAAGAAAAGATAGTTATATTCTTTAATGTGTGCAAAGTTTCGAAGTCCCTCTGGGAAGAAGGATTTGTGAATATAGTGATGGAGGGGACCACTAAAGATTCTTCCATAAAGAAAACTATTGACATTTCTTTAAAAGAGTATCCTTTTAAGGAGGATATGGCTATTTTGAAGACCATACCTGCGCGGGAATTGCCTCCAGATTACTATCGACTAAGATTGTTTTTGAAAAACGGGAGAGCTGAAATTATAGATTCAAAAAAATTGGATTTCAGCATTTCCAGCATAAAAGGGATATCTCATCCCAACATATTTGCAAAAAAGCTTTCTCTTTCGAATAAGTTTATATTTTATTATATGCTTGCCCAGCAAGCTGATAATCAAAAGATGGACAAGAAAGCTGATTTCTATTTCAAGAGACTTCTCGATTTAGCCCCGGCTTATACTGAGGGAGTTCTGAGTTATTCTAAGTTTCTTTTGAGAACGAAAAGATTTTTAGAAGCCATTGGCTACATTGAGAGAATCAAAGAAGATTCCCAGAGGAAATTTGATTATTTTTTGATAAAGGGTCAGGCATTGATGGGATTGGGAAAATATGAGGAGGCAATTGAGAGTTTGCTCGAGGGAAATAAGATATATAACAGCGATGTGAGAGTTTTAAACTCCCTTGGCTTATGCTACTTAAGGTTGGATAAAAAAGAGGAAGCTATTCGAGCTCTTAAAAGTTCTTTATCTCTGAACCCCCAACAAAAGGAAATTGACGAGCTTTTGAAAAAAATAGAAGGAAGAAAAAATTAAAAAATGAAAATTTCAGGTCAATTATATTCGAAGTTGAGTTTAGACCCAAAACTATTTATTTGTTCGGATTCTACACTGAAAGAATGCATTCTTTAAAAGAAATAGATTGAATTTGAAGGAGGTATTGAATGAGAAACTTTTTGATCTTTGTTGTTTCATCTATTTTCCTTTTATCTTTTGCCCTGTCTCAGGATTATGGCAATATCTACGGAACTGTAATTGATACTGAGGGGAAGCCCCTCTCCGGTGTTTCAGTTTCCATCTCTTCTTCTTATTATCCTGCAAAAACCATAACCACTTCTGAAAATGGAAGTTTTAGATTTTTGAAGCTTCCTGTAGCAGATGACTTTGTCTTGAAGTTTGAATTATCTGGTTTCAAAACAGTTATACACGAGAAAATAAGGGTTTCCTTTGGCTCAGACATCCGCTTAAATGTGGTTATGGAGACAGCATTGACTGAAGAGACAAGTGCATTTTCTGCAAAGACACCCCTTGCAGACACAAAAAAAGCTCGGGCAGGAATTACACTGACAAAGGAAAGTTTTATGAATTTCCCTACAGCAAGGAACCTATGGGTTCTTATGGAGCTTATACCAGGAGTTCTGGTGGACAGAGTGGATATAGGAGGTCATGAAGGAGGTCAACAATCCGCTTATTACGGTCATGGTTCAGCTCGTTCTGACTATGTTTGGATGATAGATGGTGCAAACATAACGGACATGTCGGATCTTGGAGCAGCTCCAGCTTATTTGAATGTTTCCAGCTACGAAGAGCTAACAGTTAATTACGGAGCCCATGATATTACAAATCCCACAGGAGGAATTCAGATAAATTTTGTTTCCAAAAGGGGAGGTAACAACTACAATGGCACCCTTTACATGGATTTTGAGAGGAGGGCATGGCAATTTGGTAATGTTCCAGAGGAGCTTAAAAAAGTCGGGTATAAAAGTTCTGGAACATTTAAGAATTATCTTTACGGAGCAAACTTCGGAGGTTCCATAGTTAAAGATAAATCTTGGTTTTACCTCTCCTGGGGACTTCAGGAAATTGACAAAAGGACTCTTTTGCAAGAGCATGATACTACATGGCTGGAGAGCGGATATGCAAAATTGAACTTCCAGCTTACAGAGGACATAAAAGCAGAAAGCTATCTCGAATATGATACAAAACTTAAATTAGGAAGGTCATACTTTGATCCAGAATATCATGCTCACGAAACTTTATGGGATCAGGAAACTCCGAATTACATATATAAGGGAGAAATTGAAGGGACTTTTAATAATTTTCTCCTGACAGGTAAGATTGTTTACATGGATGGGAAATTGACTCTCAAACCAAGAAACTGGGATAGCGGAGAATACTTTGTATGGGTTTGGGAACCCTCCATGTATGTAAGTGGAAACTTTGATAAATACCGAAGTGATTGGAATAATTTGGATATAACTGCTTATGGGAGCTATTTTGCAGAAAATGTTCTGGGTGGAAACCATGAGATTAAGTTCGGGCTTAACTATCTTAGAGCCAATACCTCTACATATGATGAGCTTCAAGGAAATCTAATTATAGAAGCCTATCCCCTTAGCAATCTTTACTATGCAGTAATAAATAGAGATTATTCCTCTAATATGGCTATGAATAGATACTCCTTATTCCTGCAAGATACATTCACAAAAGGAAGATTCACAGTTAACCTGGGAATCAGATTTGATCAGGAGAAATCCATAGTGAAGGATCAGGACATGCCAGGGACATTACTTGTGAAAGAAATCTTCCCAGATTTAAAGATTGACAAGCTTGATCCAGGAGTGAAATGGTCTGTCCTCTCCCCCAGGCTCAGTGTGGTTTACGATATATTTGGAAAAGGAAGGGATGTTCTTAAATTATCACTGGCACGTTATGGAACCCAATCAGCTTATGAATTTGCGTCTTTTGTTAACCCGATGCAATGGGGATACTGGACAGGTCCATATATTATGCTTGAGTGGAGGGATCTCAATGGAGATGGAAAGGTTACAGAAGACGAGCTTTTTGGAGCAGATGGTTCCAAAAATATTTATGACTACAATAATTGGTATGATTTCGGTGGATTTGATCCCACAGATCCAACAGCTTTGAAGAGTCCAAATAAACTGGATCCCAACTACAGCTCCCCTCTCCTTGATGAGGTGATGCTATCTTATCAGAGGGAGATAATGACAGACTTCGCAGCTCGATTGGAGCTTTTTTATAAAAGAAGACACAATTTAACATGGGACAGAGGAATTTTCCCTGACGGTAGAATAGAGACAAAGGATGATTACATTGTTTATAAAGCATTTACCCAGGAAGGTATTACAAAGAATGTCTATAAAAGGAGCAAATGGACCATTGGCTCTTACAGAACCAACTCTAAAAATCAATACGAAAGATATCTCGCTGCTCAGCTTGTTCTAACAAAGAGACTTTCCAATAGATGGATGATGGATGCTTCCTTCACATATTCTGACTGGAAGTTTTATTACGGTGGAGATTATACCAATCCTACAAATGTGGACTTCTATGATGGAGGAGTGGTTGCTTATGAAAGCGAAGGTTCGGAATACACGGGTGTTTTTGTAAACTCAAGATGGATGGCAAAGCTTGCGGGACTTTATCAGCTTCCTTACGGAATCAACATAAGCGGAACTCTTATAGCAAGAGAAGGATATGTAATTGCAAGGTATATAAGGGTAGGAACCCCTTATGTGGGAACACAAAATGTTTATTTCGGAAAGATGGGGGACACAAGACTTCCTGTCCTCTGGCTTCTCAACCTTAGATTAGAGAAGGTTTTTCAGATAAGGGACACAAAACTTACTCTTGCAGTTGATGCCTTCAATGTTACTAACAATAACATGGCTTTAAAGAAGGAGCCAAACATAGCTTCGGCTGACTACATGCAAACAAAGATGATTGTTCCTCCTGGATTATTAA
>FWPU01009753.1_pt1 | contig 13243 bp, 16 predicted proteins | sample 2228361 | NCBI WGS metagenome assembly FWPU01 (sample SAMEA103939777, study PRJEB20133) | metagenome | reverse complement strand
ACAGGCGCTCCATCTGGGCGCGATCCGACACGTCGGCCGGTAGGATGACAGCGCGGCGCCCGAGCTGCTCGATCTGCTGGGCCGTCTGTTCGGCCAGTTCGCGGTGGGGATACCCGTCCAGATCGTTGAGGGCGACATCGGCGCCATTGCGGGCCAAGCTGAGCGCGATCGCGCGTCCGATCCCGCGCGCTGCCCCGGTCACGAGGGCGACGTTGTCGCGCTGGGCGAACGTGGGCGTCATCGTACGATTTCCGAACTCCGCGCCACCGCCGGTCCCTGAGCCCCACCACCGTCAAACACACGCTGACGATAAATCATCAGGCCATTGACCGCATGGTACAGCGCGCCGCATTCGACCGCCTGGCGGAGCTGACCCCACCGCAGGCCGTCATCGGCGCCTCGCTCAACGCCGGGGCAATCATGATGTACACCGGCCGCGAGGCCATCCGCCCCTACGACAGTTGGACCGACGAGGAGTGGAACCTCTTTTTGCGCACCATGCAGGCCAGAGGGCGACCGGTATACCTGTTGGACGACGGCGGCCTGATGGCCGAGTTCATCAAGAAGGAACAGGCCCGCCGCTCCCTGACCCCGATCGAAGAGCTACAGGTGCCGCTGTTTTACACCCGAGACCGAGAGACCGGCTGGCTCTACCGCCTGGAGTGGGAAAAATGAGCAAGATGAAAAAATTTTCGAGGTCTGAAGCAGGCGCATTGGTAGCCCTGGCCGGGCTGACCTTGATCTTTTTCTACAAGATCACCCTCACCAACCGGGTGCTGGCCGGCCTGGACCTGTTCGCCTATTTCTACCCGTACCGCGACTTTGCCAGCGCGACCCTGCGGGCCGGACATCTGCCGTTGTGGAACCCTTACCTGTTCATGGGCGCGCCGCTCCTGGCCAACTCGCAAGTTGCCGTGCTTTATCCCCTCCACTGGCCGCTGATCTGGCTGGCCGCGCCCAAGCAGGTTGCCTGGAGCATCGCCATCCATATCTGGTTGGCCGGTGCTGGCAGCTATCTTTTGGCCCACAAGGTGCTCAAGCTCCGGGCGGTAGCTGCCTTTGCCGCAGCAGCCATCTTTGCCCTGGGCGGCTTTCTCGGCGCACAGGTAGAGCACGTCAACCAATTGAACGCCTCGGCCTGGCTACCGTGGCTACTCCTCTGCCTGGAAGGAACCATGCGTCCGGGAAAAGGGCGCCGGCCGGCCCTGCTGGGTGGCGGGGCGATAGTGGGCCTGACGTTCCTGGCCGGGCACACCCAGGCTGCATACATTGTGCTTTTTGGATCGGCAATCTATGCCCTGGTCCGCAAGATGCACTGGCGATCTGCCCTCTGGGGATTGGCCGCGTTGGCGGCAATGTGCGGTATGGGCCTGGCGCTGGCAGCCGGGCAGTTGCTGCCCACGCTAGAACTATCACGCCTATCGGTGCGCAGCGGCGGCCTGCCTTACAACGAAGCGGCCTCCTTCTCTCTCAAGCCGGGGCTGATCTTCAAAGCCTTCCTCCCGCCCCTGTTGTGGAACCCGCCATTCAGCGAGTATGTGGCCTACATCGGGCTGATCGGGCTGGCGTTGGCGGCGGTCGGAACCTGGTCTGCACTCGGTCGCAGGCGGGCGGACGTCGCTGGGGAGCCAAATGCCCTCTTGTCCCACAGCCGGGCCATGCTGATCCTGGCGTTGGTCGGCCTTTTCCTGGCCTTTGGCGCCTACAACCCGGTTTACTACCTGCTCTACAAACTGGTGCCGGGCTTTGCCCTGTTTCGTGTTCCGGCCCGTTGGCTGCTGCTGTATAGCTTTGGCGCAGCGATGCTGGCCGGCATCGGGCTGGAGGTGGTTGCCGGGCAAAAGGGCCTCCTTCCCAGGCTATCCCCTTTTTGGAGAGAGAGGGGGGCAGTGCTGATCCTCACCTTGCTGCTGATCGGCGAGCTGTTCATAGCCGGCCGCAGGCTGGCCTACAATAACCCCACCGCCCCGGCAGCTTTTGACTCACTGCGCACCGCGCCGGCCCACCTGCTGGCCCATCAAACCCACGACGATGGGCTGTTCCGCTTTCTCAGCATGTCAGACATCCGCTACGATCCGGGCGATCTGGGCGACCTGCAGGCCATGTACCGCACCGCCTTGACGGAACAAGCGGTCTATGACCTGATCGTGGCGACCAAGATGAAAGAGGTGCTGGCCTACAACCTGCCGTTGTACTATCGTCTGTTCAGCGTGGACGGCTACGATGGCGGGCTGCTGCCCATCAAGCGGTATGTCACCCTGGAGCGGCTGTTCCTGAATGAGGAGGAGATCTGGCCCGATGGCCGGCTGCGCCAGCAGCTCCGGCAAGTGCCCCCGGCCCGGCTGCTATCGTTGCTCAACGTCCGGTATGTCATCACCGACAAAACTCAGGATGTGTGGGTGGATGATCTCTTTTACGACCTGGAGCACACCGTGCCCCTTGGTCAGGTTACCCTGACCGACCTGCCGGACTTGGAAACTACCCACTTGGGCATCGTCTCCTACCTTACCGGAACAGCAGACCTGCCCGATGGGACAGCGGTGGCCCGCGTAGTGGTCACCGGCACCGAAGGGGCAGTGGTCACCGCCACCCTCCGCGCCGGAGAACACACCGCCGAAGGGCTATACCAGGACAGGGCAGTAGCCCATCGCCTGGCGCGGGTGGGCCACATCTGGCGTGACAATGAGCGGGGCAACGACTATATTGCCGTGCTCGACCTGGGGCAGACGTTACGCCCTGCGGCCATTGCCGTCCATTCGCTCCTGCCCGGCGAGAGGGTCCATCTGCGCGGCATGACGCTCATTGACAGGCAAAGCGGCACCAGCCGCACCCTGTCAGTAGACCCGGCATACCGCCTGGTCCACTCGGGAGATGTCAAGATTTACGAGAACCTGGACGTGCTGCCCCGCGCCTTTGTCGTCCACCAGGCCAGGGTGGAACCCGATGACGAGGAAGCGCTGCGCCTTCTGCGCGATCCGGCTTTTGACCCCGCCCGGCAGGTGATCCTGGCCGAAGGCACCGGCCTATCGGCTGCCGAGGGACAGGCTACTGTTCAGCCCATTGTCTACAAGCCGGAACAGATCATCCTCGACGTCTCTCTCACCACGCCTGGCTACCTGGTGCTCACCGACACCGATTACCCCGGCTGGGTGGCAGAGGTAGACGGCCGGCCGGTTCCCATTCTACAGGCCAACCTCTATTTCCGGGCCGTAGAGCTGGCAGCCGGGCAACATCGGGTCACGTTCCACTACCGGCCGGGCGGTGTGCGCCTGGGCCTGGGGGTGAGCCTGGCCTCGTGGCTGGCCTGGGGGTTGGGCTTCGTAGTCACACCGATCCGTTTTGGACGTAAACGGGCAAGTAGTGTATAATTGCATCAGGCTCAGTAGATGGAACTTGAGGCTCAACCGCCCCGAGAAGGGGGATCGACCCAGAATTCCCATCTGCTGAGGTTGGAAATCTGTTACGAGCAAGTCACAAGGAGGGTGCCGCATGAACATATTCAATCGGGTGGTCATGGTCCTGTTGCTACTGGCCGCCATCCTCGTTGTCGCTGTGGTGGCCATCGCACCTGAGCCAACCCTTTATCTGCTCGCGGCGCTGTTTCAGCAGGCGCACGAGCTCACCGTTCAGTACTCCCAACCCGGTGGCGGCTGGGCCCTGTTCGCCGCTGGCCGGGTGATCGTCGGCGGGGTCATCGCCCTGCTGTGCCTGATCCTGCTCTGGCTGGAGCTGCGCCGCCCACGGCGCAAGACCATCCGCGTCGAAAAGATGGCCGGGGGCGAAGCCCACATTACGACCGAATCAATCGCCCAACGGTTGGCCTACAACATTGACCGACTGCCCGACGTGGTCAAGGTATCACCCCACATCATCGGCCGGGCGCGGCAGGTGGACATCCTACTCGACCTGGAGACATCGCCCGAGATTGATGTGCCGATGAAGACCGAGGAGGTGCTTCAGGTAACCCGCGAGGTAGTCAGCGACCGGATGGGGCTAAAGCTGGGCAAGGTGCAGGTCAAGATCAAACACGCGCCCTTTCCCAAGGAATAAAAAAAAGGCCGCGGCGGTCCCGTCGGCCTTCGAGGCCTCAAGCTGGTGAAAAACAGGGCTACTTTCGCGCTCCCTTGATGATCGCCTCGCCTTCCAGAATTTCTAACGTGCTGATCTCCATCTCTAGCTGCAGCTCGTCCATCGTCTCGTTGATGCTCTGGGAGATGGTTTGCAACACCTTGTCTGGAATGGGCAAAGCGCCGGTCGAGAACTTTTCGATCTCGACCACAATCTTTCCGTCACGGACGCGGGCCAGGGCGATGATATAAAACCTGGCTTCGATGGGCAGCACGTTAACCAGCCGTCCGGTCCCATAAATTTTGCCCTGCGTGAACCAGACCTGTGGGTCGGCTACCGGCGATTCATCATATTTGGCCAGCTCCGTTGCCACCAGGGAAGTCACCTCTGTATCGGTCACGCGCAGGATGAACTGTTGGCCGGGGGGACCCCCAAGGCTCTGCTGAATGCGAGATTCCAGTTGGGCAGCCGCATCGGTGGACACAGCGATAGGCCGGGGGGGGGTCGGCATCTCGCCCGAAAGCAGGTTACAGGGGCCACAGGCTATACCACACAGGATCACAACAGCGACGACCAGATGAGTCCACCCACTGCGTTCGCGCATAGCAGCTTGACCTCCCTAAAAGACACTAGAATCAACGGGCGTGTTTCATATCCTGCGCGGATCGTCTCGGACAGAATGAAATGCGCCCAAATCTATTATAGCACAACACCGAACCAGAGGCGAATCGCAGACAATGGATGGCATACAACAGATCCAGCCCACAGAACAGACGCGGCCACCGACGACGATCCTGGTCGAAAGCCTGCTGTTCGTAGCCAATGAACCGGTTCACCTTGAACGCCTGGCTGCGGTCCTCGAAGTGGATAGTGAGCAGGTAGAGACGGCGTTGGGTGAGCTGGCTACCATCTACGCCGGTCGGGGGATCCGCATACAGCGCAAAGGGCAGCGGGTCCAGATGGTGACGGCCCCGGAAAGTGCCGATTATGTGCGGCGTTTTCTAGGGCTGGACCTCAGCGGCAAACTGACGCCCGCCGCCCTGGAGACCCTGGCCATTGTGGCCTATCGCCAACCGGTCACCCGGGCCCAGATCGAGAGCATTCGGGGAGTCAATTCCGATAGCGTCCTGCGCACCCTCATCAACCGAGGGCTGATCGAAGAACAGGGTCGGCTGGAACAGGCCGGCCGGCCTATCGTCTATGGCACGACCTTTGAGTTTTTGCAGCAATTTGGGCTGCTCAGCCTGGATCAACTGCCTCCTCTGGAGGATTCGGCCGCCGGGTAGACCGGTCTGGCTATCTGTTGTAGGAGCTGAGGTCATCGGCTATGAGAAACCTCCTGAAGGCTATCCGCCAGCTTGCCGGCTGGCAGCAGGTCATTGTTGGCCTGATGGTGGCCATCATTGCTCTGACCTGGCTGGCGGTGTGTCTGATCCTGGTCAGCTATCTGTTGCCCTGAGTCAGAAGGTGGAGAGAAACAGCGGTGTCGTCACCAATTCTCGACGGGTCTCAAGGAGTTTCAGGGCGTATCTTTCGTTCGGCCCAGCGCCGCGCCTTCGTCCAGGATGTGCTGGCCGAGCTATCCGGCCGGTCGAGCAACCTGCTCTCCTTTGAACAGGTCCGCGAGCAACTGAAACTGACCGTGCCGGTCCAGGAAGCCAGCATCCAGGAAATCCCCCTGGACAAGATCGTCGGCAGTGTGGGACGTTACCGCGACTTTAACCGGGCCTTCCTGCCCCGCGCCCAGATCGATCCCGGCCGCTGGATCCGGATCGAGCAACTGCAGGGCAAAGTAGACCTGCCCCCCATTGACGTGTTCAAGGTCGGCGATGTGTACTTTGTACGGGATGGAAACCACCGTGTTTCGGTGGCCCGCGCCCGCAAATACAAAACCATCCGGGCGCGCGTCGTCGAGGTCCCCGCCCGCGTGCCGCTAGAGGCCCACACCTCACCCGACGATCTGATTCTAAAGGCCGAATACGCCGAGTTTTTGGACAAGACCTCCCTCGATCGCTGCTATTTGGAGCGGCCGATCGAGCTGACGCGGCCGGGGGGGTATCAGAGTCTGCTGCAACACATAGAGGTCCATCAGTTTTACACCGGCCTGCGCTCGCGCCGCTACCCGAGCCTGGAAGAAGCGGCAGCAGACTGGTACCAAGAAGTATATCTGCCGGTCGTCAACCGGATCCGCGATTCAAACATCCTGGACCACTTTCCCGGCCGCACCGAGGCCGACCTGTACCTGTGGATCGCCGAAAACCGGGCGGCCTTGCAGATGCGTTACGGCCAACGCGAAAAGGCCGGAGAAGCAGTAGAAGATTTTGCCCAGGAGCATCGCAAGCCCCTGCTTGTTCGCTGGTTTCGGCGCGTGATCCACCGCCTGTTTGCCCATCGTTCGCCCCGTTAGGATCCAGGCCGTCAGCCGAACTCCATTTGTGCCCCTGTGCCAGCTCATGAAAAAAGGCGGCCGACCGGTGGCCGCCTTTTTCAGGGTTGATCCCCCAAACCGGCTATCCCTGGTTGGGATGTAGTCGGGGTTGTGGGCCCCGCCGGCGCACCACACCTTCCTGCACCGGCTTGATGCCATTGTAGACCTTGACTCCACCCACCGTGCGAAGAATAGTTTCCGCTGGTCGGTGCACCCAGTCTTGTAACTCAACAGGTGACAGAGGCTCATTGCCGTTGGCCAAAAACACCCGAAAGATAGCTGTCGTGAGCGGTGTCAGCTCGTTGGTATAATCGGGCTTGAGGCTACAGCAGGTGCGCAGCGAATGCCACAAACCATCCACCTGGGTCACCTCGGCCGTGTCAGCGTCAATCCAGTCCACCAACCCAGCCTTCTGGTAATCCTTGTACCGGCCCTGACATTCAGGGCAAAGGTGACTCAGCAAGTGGACCCGAAAGTTTCGCCCTTCCTCCTCCCACCAGCCAAAATCTATATGAAATTTGGTATCTACAGTTGGTTTAACCCACTTGCCCATGCAGCCATACTCCTATTCCTGCTTTTGGACCAACGCTTCATCGAACGTCCAGTATCCGCCCCCCATGGAGATGAAACAGGGCTCAGTCGAAAGCAAGGCAAAGATCGGGCCAGGTGGGGTCCGCCTCAAAATGTTCACTGCGGTATAGATCGTCTTGGCGTGAACCGTGCCTTGCGGGCTAAGCTTGATCAGCTCGGGCATAATGTGCACCAGGATCCGAAACAGGCTATCCCCGCGAGCGGCCACCTCAAAGCGGATCTCGTCAATCGCCTCAGGCTCGACTTCGCCAATGGAGATCTGCTCGTCATACTCACAGGCAATGGGCACCTTGCGAATCTGGAACACCAGTTTGCCATCTTGAACGACAGCGACCTTGCCCCACACCGGCTTGAGCCGCCGCGCTTCAAAGTCCACGGTAATGACCCTGGGATCGCGGGTGCGTTCCAACTTTAAGAGAGCTCCAACGGGCAGCTTGTAGCGCGCGTACCATTCCCCCAGGCCAAAGACAAAAGAGTGTTCGTGGACAACCCAGCCCTGCATCCGATCTCCGCTCTGGCCATCTACCAATACAATGGGCGTATGGTGCGTAGTAGCCGTCGGGAACAGCCCTCGGGTGCGGACCGTCAACGGTAAGGTTCCGGCCCGCCAATGCGGATAGGTCAGCGTCAGGCCGGTTTTGTAGAGGGGACGGCTGGGCCCGAATACCTCCTCCCCACTTCCTTCGTCGTCAATTTCGCGCTCGATCAACAACAACTCTTCGCTAATAGAGCGCCGGTCGAACGGCTCCACTACAACACGCAGGCAGGCCGGCGGGTCTACGACAGGGACAGGCGTCAAGCGCCGGAGATACCATACATCCCGGCCGCTGTCGCCGACATTGTCGAACCGTGGATCGGCCTCCAGGGCCAGAGTAAGCGACAAAAGCTGGACCTCCTGCGGCACCTCAGCGGGCAGATCCAGCTCCGGCAAAAAGTCGGCAGTGGGGAGGGGCATCCCCTTGACATCAATCAGCGCCTCGGCAATGTTCAGGTGGCCCTCTGTGATAGGGGTGAGCAGGTCTTTTAGAAACCAGGTATCGCCGACGCGGACAAACTCCTCACGATCTGCCAGGGCCTGCACAAGCTTCGGTTCGACCAGGGGACCATATGCCTCACAGAGCTCGGCGGCGGTCCGCAGGCCCTCAGCCAGCACCCGTCCTTCCTCGCCCTCTGGCCGATTCAGTCTGTGCTCGCCATGCAGCTCAGAAGCGAACTCGCGGACCTCCTCCTGCCCCTCAAACTGCACCTGGATCACGGTGAAATCACCATAATCGGGGTTGTGCCCAGGCCGGGTGCCCACAACCGTTGCCGGAGCATAATCGAACATTGGGAAGATTATCTTCTGCCCAACCTCGTAGCGATCACGGGGTTGATAAGCAGGCCCTATGCTCAACCTGGCCTGCACAAGGCGCTCCTCTTGCTGACAGTGAGCCTCGATCAGCGCCTGGGTTAAGGTCTGAGTAGAGACCGGCCTGGCAGCTTCCAGGATGAGATCATAGACTTTGCTTATGTCCGCCCCGGTCAGGGCAAAGTGCTCTCGCCAATAGGTTTCTGTTTGTGTTCTCCGTCGGATCACCAGGCTCTCCTTCCGAAAGCCAATGTTGAGGTTCTATGTAGCCTGCCTGCAAACAAACGATATTATACCAGGTTTCTGCGGCCTTGACAACTGTTCAGGTTCAGAATGCAACACACCGATTTCGCAGGCGAGATAGCGCCAGAAAGCAAACAAGCCCCCCTTGCTTTGCCGGGTCAGATGTGGTAGAATAGCAAGAGCCAAGCACCGTGCAGAAACCAGGAATAAGAACTGTGGAAAATCCAAAGAATGTCCCAGAAAATGAAAACACGCCGGTGACAATCCGCCCGGCGCTTCCAGCAGATGCGGCGCAGGTGGCCGGGTTGTGCGATCAGCTCGGCTATCCAGCATCGGTTGGGGAGGTGCAGGAGCGCCTGAGCCGCCTCCGGCAGGATCGGCAGCATATGGTCTACGTCGCCGAGCTGGCCTCCGGGCAGGTGGTGGGCTGGGTCCACGTCTACCTCTGCCCACTGCTGATCGCCGACCTGGGAGCCGAGATCGGGGGGTTGGTGGTGGATGAGAACTGGCGCAGCATCGGCATTGGCCTCCGCCTGTTGCAGCAGGCAGAGCAATGGGCGCAACAACAAGGTTGTTGGGCCGTGCACGTTCGCTCCAACGTCACCCGCGAGCGGGCCCATCGTTTCTATGAACGCATCGGCTACCAGACCATCAAAACACAGCGCGTGTTTCGTCGGATTTGTGCAAATAACCGCCCAGGAGGAGATGAAACAAGATGATCCAGTCCGCACGCCCCCAGGTGGTGATCGTCGGAGCAGGGTTTGGTGGCCTGACGGCTGCGCGCACCCTGGCCGGATCGCCAGCCGAGGTAGTGCTCGTGGACCGCAACAACTATCACACCTTCCTGCCTCTGCTCTATCAGGTGGCCGCCGCTGAGCTGGAAGCGGAAGAGATCGGAGCATCCTGCGTCGGTTGCCGGGTGTCCGTTTTGTGATGGCCGAAGTGCAAGGCCTGGACCTGGCCAGGCGCGTGATCAAAACCAACGGCCCTGCACTGACCTACGACTATCTCCTCCTGGCCCCTGGCAGCGTGCCCAACTTTTTCGGGGTGGAAGGCGCAGAACAACATGCTTTTCCACTCTACTCCCTAGAACAGGCGATTGCCCTGCGCAGCCACATCCTGCGCTGCTTTGAACAGGCGGTGCAAGAGCCGGATGAGATGGCCCGGCGACGGGCGCTGACCTTTGTCATCATCGGTGGTGGGGCCACCGGCGTCGAGTTTGCCGGCGCCCTGGCAGAGCTGATCCACGGTCCGCTGATCAGAGACTACCCGGCGTTGGATGCCAAGCAGATACAGGTGGTGCTCCTGGAAGCGATGAGCAGCCTGCTACCCGCCCTTCCCGACAAACTGCGGGAATACACCCACAACCGGCTGCGCCGCATGGGGGTCGAGGTGCGACTCCAGGCGACGGTAGCGCGCATCACCCCCCAGGCCGTGGTCCTGCAAGATGGCTCAACCATCGCCACCAACACGGTGGTCTGGACGGCCGGGGTACGGGGCAACCCACAGGTGTCATCCTGGGGGCTGCCCACAGCGCGCGGCGGGCGGGTGCCGGTGCTGCCCACCCTGCAGGTGGCAGGCCATCCCGAGGTCTATGTGATAGGCGACCTAGCCTACCTGGAGGAAGAGGGGCATCCGGTGCCCATGGTTGCTCCCGCTGCCCTCCAGCAGGGCAAGAGAGCAGCCCAAAACGTGATGCGGCAGATGGCCGGCGAGGAGCCTCTGCCCTTTCACTATCGGGATTTGGGGACCATGGTAACCATCGGCCGGAATGCAGCCGTGGCCCGGCTGGGAAGCCGTCAGGTGACAGGGTTCTTTGCCTGGGTGGCCTGGCTGATGGTGCACCTGGTGCGCCTGATCGGCTTCCGCAACCGCCTTTTCGTGCTCCTCAACTGGGCCTGGGATTATTTCTTCTTTGAACGTGCTTCGCGCCTGATCCTGCCCAGGGCATAAAGGGTGCTGAGGCCGACGCAAGGGCAACGCACTTGAGCAGGCAGCCGGATGATACCCCAAATGAGCCGGGCCAGGATTTGCATTCGATGGTGTTTTATGGCAAAGTATACGGGTATCGCTTGAATCTATAGGCAAAACAGTTTAACAGGAGGGGAAAATGGGACAACTGCTTCTGGGACTGGCTCAGCTGATCATTGCCGTGGTATTGGGCGCAGTCGCGGCCTATCTGGCATTTTACCTGTTCCAGTGGTTCACCCGCGGTCTGGACGAGTGGGAGGAGCTGCGCAAGGGCAATCCGGCGGTCGGCATTGTGCTAGGAGCGATCCTGGCCTCGGTCGCCCTCGTGCTGCGCCCGGCACTGGCGGTCAACACGAGCACGTGGGACGTCGGCGGCGAACTCTTTTTTCGAGTCCTGCTGGCCGAAGCGTTGCAATTGGCAGTGGGGCTGGTCCTGGCAGTGATCACCCTGGCCCTGGCCCTCTACCTCTTTGCCGCGCTGACACGGGGCATTGACGAGGTAGAAGAGCTGAAAAAGGGCAACCTGGCCATCGCCGGACTATTGGCCGGGGTAGTGATCGGTATGGGGCTGATGGTCAACCAGGCCATAGGGCAGGTCATGGCCCTCATCTCTTCGCTGTTGTTCTAGCACGCTGCCGAAAAAGCCCCCGAATCCCGTTGTAGGGGATTTTCAGCCCCCTTTTTCCAGGGAGCAAAGAATGACCAAAGAACCCAAGCTGGTCTGTGTCCGCACGTGCCAGGGCTACGACCTGGCGCAGATCTACAAAAGCAAATTGCAGGCCGTCGGGATCCCGGTGCTGCTCAAGTATGAGGCAGCCGGCCTGGTGTTTGGCTTGACCGTGGACGGCCTGGGGCAGGTACGAGTGATGGTGCCAGCGGAGTATGCCGCCGAGGCAACAGACCTGCTCCGCGACATGGAAGAGCCAGGCGAGGGCGAGGAAGAGGAAGGAACCACGCCCCCGGAGCCCTTCCTCGCCACAGAGCCTGACGATAATCCGCCGCCGGATGGGGAGATGACACCCCCTCCGTTCCCGAAGGAAAGCGGATGAAACAGGTGCAACCACCACACCCAAAGGTCTGGTATGCGCCCCCCTCTGTGCCCCCCTCAGGCTTGTAGATATGAATCGGCGTAGAGGAGCCGGTTGTTGAGCACCTGCACCGTCTTGAACAGAGCCACCTGGGCCGGGTCCGACTGTTCGACGGCGGTGATGTCCAGCTCAACTTCAGCTTTGGTGACGTCGAACAGGCGCAGCAGCAGACGGTCATACGGCGTGGAGGGGTCGCGCTCGCGGATCACCCGCAACGCCTCCATCAAGTCTGGGTCCAGGACGTTGGCTACCAGGGCATCTACCCCCACTGCCAGGATCATGGCCAGGTAAGCCTGGGTAATGTACGGTTTGGCAGCGTCGGCCACGCCATCGGCGATGTCATCCAGGTGGATCAGGGTGTTGGGGGTCGGATCGGCGGCCACCTTGAGCAGCCGGAGCGTCTCGACCGTGGCCGGCACCAGCGGTTGGTCACAGGTCAGGGCAGTCACCAGTGGGTCCACATATACCCGCTCTAGCGCCAGGCCGGCCTCCTGCACCTGAGGCAATAGCTTTTCCGTCACCAATGCCAGCCGCTCGGCGGTAGGCGTTGGCAGCCCACCAGGACAAGCAGAAATAGCCAGCTCCGTCCCGTAGCGCCTGGTCAGGTCGAGATAGGGGGCCAGATCGCCAACGCCCGGCAGGGTGGCATCAATCAGCACTTGGTCCCTGGCCACCCGAAGGCCGGCTTCCAACGCTGCCGGATCGTCGCTGCGCAACACCAGTGGCAGAGACACCTCTTCGTGAATCGTCTGCACCAACCACTCCAGGTCGGAAGCAGCGTTCTTGCGCTGAGGCCCCATGTCCACCAGCAGCCACGTGGCTCCAGCATCTACTTGGCGGCGGGCCAGGTTTCTAACTAATGGCATGTAGCGCTGTTTCACCGCCGCAGCCAGCGGTGCACGCGCCAACCGAATCTGATTGCCAATCAAAAGCATCGCGATCCTCCACTCAGGTTTTATGGTTCAGAAAGGCGCAAACCCCATTGCCATCTGAAACTGATCCAAAAGGAAGGTGTACTCACCCTCCAACAGGCGCAGGTGAGCCTGCTCCATCTCGGCCAGGTCCCGGAACATGCGCTGGCCATTGGGGTCATCGGTCTGGGCGGCAGCATGGATGTAAAAATCAACGGCATCTTTTTCGATCAGGTAGGCCACCCGCAAGGCCGACAGGTCAGAGGTGTAGGCCACAACGTTTTGTTCCACCCGGTCGCGGGAAAAGATAGGAGCGCCGGTTAGCGGTTCCAGGCTCACCCCTCGATATTCGGCCCACTCGCCACTCTGTTCAAGCATCGCCTTGGTGTTGCGCAACAGCTCCAGGTGCATGATCTCGTCTTGGGCTAATCGCTCAAACATGCGCCGGGCTTTGGGGTCATCGGTCCGTTCGGCAAACTTTTGGTAAAAGTTGTGGCCATCAATTTCGGTCTGGATGGCCATCTGTAGAGCAGTCAGTGTCGCGTCCAATTGAGACATCCTTTTCCTCCCCAGATGAAAAAAGTTCGGAGGCTCT
>FWPU01010817.1_pt1 | contig 13244 bp, 8 predicted proteins | sample 2228361 | NCBI WGS metagenome assembly FWPU01 (sample SAMEA103939777, study PRJEB20133) | metagenome | reverse complement strand
TATCAAAGAACGAGAAAAAGGGCATAATCTCAAATGAATTAGGCCAAAACTATGCCTATATTTAAAAAATGTCTTATTTCAGAACAACTCTTTTGACAGAGTGGTTAAGTATATTGTAGTTACCCTGAGTTACTTCGAATGAAAAAATCAGAGGTTTTTCACTACAACCGATATAAACAGTATCTGTAGTCTTGTTACAATTTATGACCGAACTGCCTAAGAAATCATCAGCAAAACCCAAGCCAATATCATCATCCCATACCTCGACCCGATAGGATGAGTCAGGGTGTAATACAAAATTTATTGGAAATATTTTCATAGGTTTATCTGTGGATGGCGGAGCCATTGTTCTCCAATGAGTTCTATAAACTTCATTTCCACTTATGCTCTTAATAACTAAATAGACATCAGGATTTCCCTCAAATATCTCAAGACCTGGAGCATAACAAGCGGGCAAGGAGTGTATCCAGAATGTATCGGACATTAGACATCTCGTCTCGTTTCCAAGTATTCGCATATACAATGTTATTGTATGATTTCCACTAGAGGTGAAGGATATACCTCCGGGATTTGGGCTTGTAGAATGCAACTCTCCGTCTTTTAACCAGATGTACGAGGTGCCTTGATAGGGACCAGGGTGAATAATAAAAGTAGCGGGTGAACAAGCAGTATCTGGCGTAACTTGAAATAGAGGTGGAGTCTGAGACAGCATATTCCCCGATAAAGTGAAAACAGCGATGAGAATAGATAGTTTTTTCATAATGAGCACAATTTTTTAAGTTAATATTTTTTTGTCTTGGCTTACTCATTTGTATCTTCTAATAATTCCTTAATATAAAAAAATATACTCCTCTAATTGTCATGTGCCATTCCGGTGCATGGTAGAGATTGTTAGGCATAGTTCTGACGCTCTAATATCTTTCCATCTTGAGTCTTACAAAGAGAACTCTGTATTCTTTCGTATTGCCTGCCACATAGAATTAAGGCTAATTTAGTTTTAGGTTTACTGAAGAGATGTCCTTGTGGAGTAATTCTCTAATAGTACTCTTACTATACAGAAACTTGATGATTAGTTACTAGGTAAACTGAATCTAATCTACGCTCTTAATGTGCGATATGAAAGGACTAAAAGTGAATTTGACAGATGGTACCCTTTAAACCGATGCGGGTCCGTACATGTCCAAAGCGAATAGGTTGCGGCAGCACCGTCATTAAGGCTCGGTACAGGACAGAGCGATGCTCAGGGCCAAACAGGTGAGGCTAGCATGCCCTTGAAACTATCGACTGGGGCAAAGTGAGAGACCATTTTTCCCAGAGGAGCAAAGGAGAGGATGGCCTCGCACCTGTGCAGGGCGGCGTGATGCTCAGGGCCAAGCAAAAGACATGAGCAGGTTTTTTGGGGGCTTTGCTCAGCCCATGCCGATGAGTTCCTGAGCCGTAGCGAGAGCGGCTTCGCTGGGCGGGTCGCCGCTGAGCATGATGCCGATGATGCGCACGCGCTCGTCGGTGGCTAAGGCGCGCAAGCGCGTAACGGTGCGGCCATTTTCCACTTCTTTATACACGAAGTAATGTCGGTCGGCGCAGGCGGCTATTTGGGGAGTGTGGGTGATGCTCACCACTTGGTGTCGGTTACTGAGTTCGCGCAAGATGGCGCCCATGCGACGCGAGACTTCGCCGCTGATGCCGGTATCTATCTCGTCGAAGATGAGCGTCGGCAGGGGTATGGCATCGGCCACCAAGCTTTTGGTGCACAGGGTGAGGCGCGCCAGTTCGCCTCCGGAGGCGACGTCTTTGATGGGCATGAAGCGGCTGCCGGCATTGGAGGCGAAGAGGAACTGCACGGCATCTGCTCCTGTGGGGGTGAGGGTCTCGGCGGGTCGGATATCCACCTTCAGGCGTGCGTGTGGCATGGCCAGTTGGGCCAGCAGGGTGTGTACTTTTTCCTCGAAGGGTTTAGCGGCGCTGCGGCGTCGTTCGCTCAGTTGGATGGCTATTTGGTGCAGGTATTGTTCTTGGTCGGCGATGCGGCGCTCCAGTTCGGCTATCTTATCACCCAGGTCAGTGAACTCGCCTAAACGCTGCTGCAGCGAGGCCTGTAGGGCGAGCAGTTCGCTCACGCTCGAGACGCCGTGCTTTTTCTGCAGGCGATACAGGACGTTGAGCCGTTCCTGCACTTCTGCCGTGCGCGCAGGGTCATATTCCGTTTCTTCGCCGATGCGCAGGCAGTCGCGGGCCACCTCTTGCAGTTCGGCGATGGCCGCCTCCATGCGTTCGCTGAGCGCGTCCAAGGCGCCCGATATGCGCCGCATAGGGCTGAGGGAGCGCGCGATGGCCTGCAGTTGGCCGATGATGCTGTTTTCTGCCTCGGCTAAATAATGCCCGGCGCTGCCGTAGAGGCGCTTGATGTCTTCGGCATTCGACAGGCGGGCCAACTCGGCTTCCAGGGTTTGTTGCTCGCCTTCTTGCAACTCGGCCTGCTGCAGCTCTTCCCATTGAAAGTTCAGGAAGTCCATTTCTTGGGCCGAGCGTTGGCTGCGCTCGGTCAGTTCGGCCAAGAGGCGGCGGTCGGCCTGGTATTGGCGATAGCCTTGCTGGTATTGTCCCAGCAGGGTGCTGTTGTCGGCTAAGGCATCCAGCATGCGCATCTGGAAGTTGACCTCGTGGATGTCCAACACGTCGAACTGCTGGTGCAGGTCCACGAGAGCTTCCGTCAGTCGCCGCAGCAGTGCATTATTGACCGGTGTGTCATTGACAAAAGCGCGGCTCTTGCCAGCGGGCGATAGCTCGCGCCGAATGACGACCTCATCGTCGTAGTCGAGTTCGTTCTCCTCAAAGAAATCCTTCAGCTCGTAGCGCGCCACATCAAACCACGCTTCGACTACGCATTTTTCCGCATCATTGTAAAAAATCTTGGTATCGGCCCGCTCACCCATGACCAACCCTAAGGCTCCTAACAGGATAGATTTGCCCGCCCCCGTTTCACCGGTGATGATGGTCAGGCGTTCGGAAAACTCCAACTCAGCGCGGTCAATAAGCGCATAGTTCTTGATGTTCAGGCGTTTCAGCATGGATTGGCCAATAGAGCGCTTCTCTTCTCACGGCAAAAGTAGCCAGCTCTGCGCTCCTTGAAGCCGATTTTTAAGAGGCAAGCACGCCGAGCCGTTTATTCGGCCCGGCACCTCACCCGCGCATTTGCCAACAATACTGGATTTTTGCTCCCAGCGCCTTGACAAGCTGTCCAGGCCATGACTCAAACCTCGACACATGCGACTGCCTCTCCTGACGCTTTTCTTACTTCTCGCCTCTATGCCGGCCGAAACCCAGACCACTGCACTGCCCTTGCGCCAACCCATACGAGCTGACTGGACCTTCCGACAGGCCCACGTGGGCAATTGGATGCCCGCGCGCATACCCACCAGCGTACATACCGCCTTGCTGGCCGCCGGCCAAATAGAAGACCCTTACTACGGAACTAACGAGGAAAAGGTGCAGTGGATAGAGCGCGAAGACTGGGAATTCCGCTGCACTTTCGACGTAGCGCCCGCTGTACTCGAGCGCAAACACGTCGAGATGACCTTCCGAGGTATCGATACCTACGCCCTCATTTTCCTCAACGATAGCCTTATTCTGGAGACGGAAAACATGTTCCGCACCTGGAAGGCCGACGTCAAGCACCTTCTCAAGCCCACTGACAACGAACTCCACATCTACTTAGAAAGCCCCATCAAAAAAGCAGAGCCAGAATGGCAAGCCTTGGGCTACGAACTACCCGGCGGCATCCGCACCATGACCCGAAAGGCGCAGTTTCACTACGGTTGGGACTGGGGGCCCCGCTTAGTGGGTGGTGGCATTCTGAAAGAACCTGAGATCATTGCTTGGGACGACTTTATCCTCGAAAACGTCTTCATTACCCCCAACAGCATCACTGAAAAAGAAGCCCAAATGGTAGCCCGTTTCCGCTATCGGGCCGACGCCCCGTTGCGCCTCGACATCTCTCTCACCGACGGCAGGCGCAAATCCATCGAAACCCGCAACCTCGAGGCCGGCGTCTTCGAAGACTCCATCACCTTTTCCGTGCCCCAGCCACGCCTGTGGTGGTGCGCCGGCATGGGTGAGCCATACCTCTACAACTTTGCCCTCGAGTTCAAGCACGGCTACCAGCTCATAGAGCAACACCGCGTCCGCACAGGCATCCGCACCATCGAGCTCGTGGCAGCCCCCGACGGGCAAGGGCAACCCTTCTACTTCCGCCTCAACGGCAAACCCGTCTTCGCCAAAGGCGCCAACTACATCCCCATGGACATGTTCCAAGACCGCGTAACCCCTCAGCACTACCAGCGCCTGCTCGACGACGTCGTAGCAGCCAACATGAACATGCTGCGCGTGTGGGGTGGCGGCATCTACGAAGACGACCTCTTCTACCAAGGCTGCAACGAACGCGGCATCCTCGTGTGGCAAGACTTCATGTACGCCTGCGCCATGTACCCAGGCAGTGGGCGCTTCCTCAAGAACGCCGCCGCCGAGGCCATCGAGCAAATAGAACGCCTGCGCCAACACCCTTGCCTCGCCCTCTGGTGTGGCAACAACGAAAACAGCGAAGGCTGGCACCACTGGGGCTGGCAAATGGCCTTTACCGAGGCCCAGCGCAAACAAATCTGGCGCGATTACCAAATCCTCTTCCAAGACCTCCTGCCCACCTACGTCGCCAATTACGGCGGCGGCATACCCTACTGGGAAAGCTCCCCCAAATACGGCCGCGGCAACCCCAAGTCCCTCCGCGAAGGCGACGCCCACTATTGGGGCGTGTGGCACGACGAAGAACCCTTCGAAATCTTCAACAAAAAAGTGCCCCGCTTCATGAGCGAGTTCGGCTTCCAGTCCTTCCCCGATTGGGCCACTATCACCACCTTTAGCCAACCCGAAGAGCGCGTCCTCGACAGCAAAGTCATGCTCAACCACCAAAAACACCCCCGCGGCAACGCCCTCATTGCCGAGTATATGCGCCGCGACTTCCGAGTGCCCCGCACCTTCGAAGACTTTGTTTACGTCAGCCAACTCCTTCAGGCCGAAGGCATGCGCACCGGCATCGAAGCCCACCGCCGCAACAAACCCTACTGCATGGGCACCCTCTACTGGCAACTCAACGACGTCTGGCCCGTCGCATCCTGGTCCAGCATAGACTACTACGGCCGCTGGAAAGCCTTCCATTACTACGTGCGCGATGCCTACCAGCCCATCGTCGCTCTCCCCATCGTCGAGGACGGCATCCTCAAAGTCTTCGCCAGCGCCGACATACCTCACGACTCCGTAACCCTCACCCTCCATGTGCGCACCCTCACCCTCTCCGGCCAACGTCTCAACGAAGTAACCATTCCCAACCTCGTCCTGCGCCCCGACTCCGCCCAAATGCTCTGGCAAAGCACCGTCCGCACCCTCCTCAACCGCCACAAAGAAGAAGACGCTGTGGCCGACATCCGCCTCCTCAGCCCCAACGGCCAACTGCTCCACCAGCGCTTATTTTACTTCACCACTCCACGTAAACTCCTCCTCCCCAGCGCCCGCATCGCCCTCACCGTCCGCCCCGTCAACGAAGGCTACGAACTCGACCTCGAAAGCCCCGTCCTGGCCAAAAGCGTTTACCTGAACACTGACATACCCGGTCGCTTCTCCGACAACTTCTTCGACCTCCTCCCCGGCGAGCGCCGCACCGTCCTCTTCGCCACCGAACGCATCCTCGACGCCCCGCAGCAAGCCTTCCGCATCCGGCACCTCCAACAGACCTACTAACCATTCCCCCGTCCTGCCACCCTCCGTTTTTTTTGGAAAAAACGGCCTCTCACTTTGCCCCAGCCCTTAGGCCCGGAAGCATGTTGGCGTCTCCTGTTTGGCCCTGAGCATCATCCCGTCCCGCACCGGGCCTTAATAATGGCGGGAGTTGCAGCCCGTTCTCTCCGCGCAGGCGCGGCCGCTCTCTCCCCGTTTTTTTTGGAAAAAACGGCCTCTCACTTTGCCCCAGCCCTTAGGTCCGAAGGCATGCTGGCGTCTCCTATTTGGCCCTGAGCATCATCCCGTCCCGCACCGGGCCTTAATAATGGCCCGGCTGCAAGCCCGACATCTCCGCACTTGCCCCTCCAAAGCCACCCGCCCCCCATAGCGCTGCCATTCATCGGCTTACTGCGAACTTCTCCATCACCACCCCTCCAGCGCCGCGCAGACAAAGCCAATAGACCCCCGAGGACAAGTGCTGCACGGCATCCACAGCAACCCTCTCGCGCACTTTTGCTCGTGGGTGCAGCCATTGCGGGCCACCCATTAAGCGCCCAAAAGCATCCACCACTTGTGCCGACACCATTTCCGAATGCGGCCAAGTTACCTCGAGCATTAATACACCTGAGGTCGGATTGGGCCACAGCCGCACAGCCGCCGCAGCCTCCCCCTCGCTTAGGTGAGTGCTCACACTGCCATCCGTGTTGAAACGCCGATACTCATAAGCGCCAAAAGAACCACCCGAGAGGACGAGGTCGCTCGAATTGGGCAGCAAGCGAAACAGCTGGAAATAGCCCTGCCCGTGCGTGCAGCACATCCCATCGCCGTAGGCATCCACAAAATACAGCGAATAGCAGCCCGGCTCCGGCAAGTAAAGCGTGTCATGTATCGTAACATTGCTGCCATAAGCCCCAGGGCCACCATTTGGCGTAACCCCTCTGCCCCCACCCTGTGGCCCTACAGCCTGATTGCCACCGCGACGGAGCACCTGCCCTGCGGCGTTGCGCAGCTCCCAGTACGTTTCCTCCCCAAACGCGTCCGTCCTGATTTTGAGCAAAAAAACCTCACCCGGCGCCCTCGGCGCAGGCTCAAAGGCCAACACCCGAGTGTTGTTAGACAAATCCTCATCCGCAGCAGCGCCGGCATTGAAAGAATAGATACGCGCCTCAAGCGTGCCACCCTTATCTATCTCGAAGACAGGAAAGTTCACAGGAACCTCTTCATAAGTGCCCAGATGACCTTGCCACGAAAGCGCGCCGACCAAAGAGTCATTCCACAGCAGCTGTAAGACGGCCTGTGTCAAAGGCTTCTGCCCTAAATTAAGAAGCGTAGCGCGCGGTGTCAGCGCAACAGGAGAACACACCTCGAGCCAAGGCATGCCCGTGTGCAAACTGCCAATAGCAGCATTGTACTGACCAAAAGCCACAGAGCAGTCCTCTGCATGTTGGGCCAACTCAGCCGCCGGCATCGGGCGCAGGACATGAGCCTTGCGATTGGGGCATATCAGAACAATAGACGGCAGGCCCATAATGCCGTATAAACCAGCAATGCTGTGGTCGTTAAGGATAGGGAATGGCGTACCAGCCACCCAGTTGCCCCAGGTGGAGCCATTGCAACCAGCCGCGCCATACAGACAACTGACGTTGGTAGTGGAGTCGCTTTCCAATAAGAAAACCCTGGCTCGATTAGCCCCACTCGGTCCTTGCTGCTGGTAGAAAGTGTGCAGCGATTTCCCCTGATGATACGCCCAGGCAGGCAGACTGTGCGTGCTCATGAAATGCAGCACCACCACTTGACCAGCATCCAGCAAGCTGTACAGATTCCATACTTGGCCATTCAGGTCAGTGGCCGTAAAGTCCTCTGCTGTAAAAGATGATTGGCTGCGCATCGGCACTTCTTTACAAACCAGCAGGGCACACAACAACAGGCTCGTAAATTTGGCTATTCCCATACCCCAGCGACGTTTTGACCTAATTCCTGACAAATGTAGGTGCGTTATGCCGCCAGGCGCCTTACTTTTGTCCACATAATTCTAATAATTGCTAACCACAGACATTATGATGCGCATCACTACCTGCCTCGCACTCTCCTTTCTGTTCGCCTACTCGCTCCAGGCCCAGCCGACTTTCAGCGTTAGCGCCACGGAAGTGTGGAAAATCGCTCCTCACACCCAACCCGACGTAGAGGGGCACATCACCATCACCAACCTGACCAATCAGACCCAAACCATCCGCTGGACGCGCACAGAAGTCAGCATCACCCAAGGGTGCTACTCTCAAGTGTGCGACCTCAACCTGTGCTATACACCACCCGTCAGCACCCGCACGTTCGACATGCAGCCCTATGAGTCGGGCACCATCATCATGCACTTCCTCAACTACGACTCCATCGTGGGCGCTGAGGCGGTCATTCGGCTCAAGCTGGCCAATGAAAACCAGCCCTCCGACAGTACGGTGGTTACTTTCCTGTTCACCTCTCCACTCTCCGGCGCCCACCAGCCTCTGCCAGCGGCAACGGTGAAAGCCTATCCAAACCCCACGACAGACGGCTTTTGGCTGGCTCAGGCCGATGAGGTGCGCACCGTACGCGTGCTGACCCTCAGCGGCCATCAGGTAGGGCGTTGGGTGGCTACTCCTGACCAGTACTACTCTTTAGCCGATCAGCCCACAGGCATCTACCTGATAGTGCTCGAGGATGCCCTCGGGCGCGCTTTCCAGGCCCTTGAAGTGGTGCGGCGCTGAAGGCGCTATCCGTAGAGCTCGTACAAGATTTGCTTGCGGTCGTAGCCTAGCTTTGCAAAAAGATTAGCCACGGCCTCATCAATCATATTGCTCCAGCCGCACAGGTAGAAGAGCACATCGGGGCGCTTTTGGGCGTAATGCTCCAAGTACACTTGGTGTACATAGCCGCGGTAGCCCAGCCAGTCAGGTTGGCGCGAAAGGGCTATGTCGTAGCGAAAACCGGGCATCGCGTGCGTCAGATGCTCGAACTCCTCCCGATACAAAATGTCTTCTTCGGTGCGCGTGCCAAAGATGAGGTGAATGTTGCGATGAGGCTGGGCGGAGTGTTGCAGGTGGCGCAACATACTGCGAAAGGGTGCCACACCCGTGCCCGTACACACTAAGACGAGATCTTTGTCATCCAGCCGCTCGGGCAGGCAAAAAGTGCCTTCTGGGCCTTTCCAGCGCAACATCGAGCCTACGGTTACTTCATCGAAAAGATATCGCGTAGCTAAGCCGTTGGGCGCGCGCACAATACAGAGTTCCAGCTCATCCTGAGGTTCATCTGTAGGAGCATTCGCCAGGGAATAACTGCGCCAACGCTGCAGGCGCTTTTCGCCAATAGGCAAATCTAAGGTGATGAATTGACCAGCTTTGAATACAGGGCGCTCAGGAGCGCGCAGCCAAAACCGCCGAACATTGGGAGTAGCTTGTTCAATGCGCACCACAGGGCTGTCGTACCAGACAATAGGCATAGGCGAAATAGGAAGTCAGTGCTTGTTCCTCATCAGGTTAAGTGCAAATGAGGCGGAGTGTTTTGGCCAAATTTCAGCCATTATGGAAGGCCCAGGGCAGGGCTGCAGACAGGCTTTCTGTATTGCCAAGAGACTACTGCGACCATTTTTTACAAGAAAACCGACGAGGAACGACTACAAAACAAAGCCATCCCCCGCCGGTTTATTTCGCCTCAAAAACTCCAACGCTCCTTCGCCTGCGTGCGACTTTACATTTGTCGCACAGAACCAGGCCCAATGGTGTGCACAGAGCTGTTGGCATCGGTACGAATGTCCACAGTGTTAGTGGCATTGATGCGAGCCTCACTACCATTGGCAGCCGTAACCGAAGCCGCCTCAACAGCCCAGCTACCGGCCTCCAGACGAGCACCTCCAGAAAGAATGGCGTTGAGCTGTTCGCCTTCTCCAATGAGTTCTACAGAAGCCTTGTCGTCGAGGATGACCTTCAGCTCGTCTGATTTGTACATGCCGCGTATGCGCATCGGCCCATGTGCCGTAATGGAGGAGCGGCCCTCCTCAAAACCCCGAATGGCGACCTGCCCGTGCCCTTTGGCCACCAGGCTAGTAAACACAGAAGTGTGCACCGAACAGCGGATGGGCCCGCCATTTTTCTTACCTGAAATGATGAGGGTACGGCCTTTGCGCACTACCGAGATGCGCTCCGCGCCTGAGGCGTTTTCTGGGTAGTGGATGCTGAAGGTTTCGTCGTGAGTAATATCCACGTCCAAATTGCCCTCTATGATGAAATGCTCAACAGGGCCCTCGAAGATCTCGCTCCCATCCGCAGCCGTGCAGCTAGGGCAAATCAGCCCTCCGAGCGTCATTTGAAAGGCTTGACCCGGGTTGTGTTTGACCTTGTAGGTGTCATCGGCATATTCTGCCCTAACCCTGCGGTGAACGCCTTTTTCAAATACGATGTGCTTGCCTACGGGCACCATCAGCCTTACCTCGGCGTATTGTCCTCTCCACGCACCTTTTTCCCACTTGAGCTTGGCGGGCAAGGTTAGGGTGTTGCTCGAGAGCGTGGCCTGGAAATGCGTCCGTTCCGCATATTCACGGGCTTCATCTTCAGATGCTCCGCGAGCATAGATGGTGCAATCGCCCTCGTATCGCCCCGAGGCACTTTGCTCTATGCGGATGACGGAAGGCCCGACTTTAACCTTACCCCTCCTGAAAGGGCCAATCTGGACGTCGTAGGTTTCTCCCTGGTAGCGGTCGTCCTCCGTTTGGGAGGCGAAGCGAACAAAAAGGGTGTCAGAGGTCATCTGACTAAAGTCAATCGAGCGCACCGAAGTGCCTTCTTCGCGGTACTGGCTAAAGCTCCAGGAGGCGAGCACTCCAAAGGATATCAAATTAAGTATCCACAACACACTCAACCCGATACCCAGCCACGCCGGTGAGTTGAGGCGGAAAATGGTACGCATCAGCCAGATGGCCAATCCAATGACAGGGATACCCATCAGAAAGAAGAGGTTGACAAAACCCAGATAGGCCGCCTCAACAGGCAATGGGCTGTAGGCAGCAACATCAGGCCTGGCAGCAAAAAAGGCAACAGTGCCCGCTACCCATGCTGTGCCCAGGGCAAACACCAACCCAATAGCAATGAAAATAGCCATTCCTTTGAGAAAGCGCGCAAAAAAAGAGGCGCACCCCTCTGCCAAAGTACCAGAGGCAGTACCTACCTTCTGACCCGCCTGCTGCCCAAAGGCGCTGGCACGACGCGAAAAGCGCTCAGCGCCCTGCTCTACTTCGCGCACAATATTTTCCACGTTAGGCATCTCACCGCGCATCGCCAGTCGCTCTGCCGCCGTGCGCGCAGGCGGTACCAGTATCCACAGCAGGATGTAGGCCGGCACCCAAAAGCCAAAGGAAATAAATGACAACAGAATGAAGACAAGCCGAACCCAAACCGGGTCATTCAGGCCGAAGTAGGCTGCCAAACCCGAGCATACCCCGCCAATGACAGCATCGCTTTCGTCGCGATACAACCGCCGCCCTGCGCGGAAGGTTGCCTTCTCTTTGCCTCCCCCCGAAGCCTCTGCTTCGCCGCCAAAGTCTTCCGGTTTACCCATGATTGCTATGGCCGCTTCTACATCGGCCATCGTAGCAATCGAGCGCGTGCCCAAACGCCCGGTGATAATTTCTCCCAGACGTGCCTCAATATCGCGCATGATTTCGTCGCGCTCCTCGCGCGTGCCGAGGCGTTGCCTGATGTCGTCCAAATAGACGGATAAATGCTGATAAGCATCCTCATCTATGGTCAGGGCATAGCCGCCCAGGTTGATTTGCAGTATCTTGTTCATTGCTCTGCTTCGTTTTATAGTGTGGTGAAAGAAATTTTTGTAATGGTCTACAAAGGAGCATTGTCGCTCATCGCCCGTCTGCAGGAGGCAGCGGCTCAATGTTCAATACAGGAGGAGGCGAGGTTTCACCTGAGGCCGGCGGCGAGTGGCGCGTCAGGTTCAACGTCCGATCCACAGCCTGCACCAACTCTTGCCAGCTAGTGGCTAGCTCACCCAAGAAGCGACGCCCCTCCTCTGTTATGGTGAAATACTTACGTGGAGGCCCCTTGACGCCCTCGCGCCAGATATAGTCCACCAACCCATCGCTTTTCAAACGCATAAGCAAAGGGTACAAGGTGCCTTCCTTTACATGCAGCTCCGCGCTTTCTAAGCGCTCGATGATTTCGGGCGGGTATGTCTCGCGCTCCGAAACCACCGCCAGCACGCACATCTCCAGCACTCCTTTGCGCATCTGTGCTTTCGCATTTTCCAAATCCATAGCGCAGTCTCTTTTTAATACGCAGTGATTGGCATATCACTGCAGTTGGGTTATTCAATCACTTTGCGAGGCAAAGGTAAGTTTATTAAAATGTATCTTGCAATACAATATACTTGTTTTTTTTCAAAAAAAACCGTGTTTCATCCTTAATTATTGATTATCAAACTATTATTAAAAAGGTGAGCGTAGAAGAGAACTTGAAAAATAGAGCATGCCATATCCATGAGACCCGTAAAAGAGAAGAAACACTGACAGGCACGCACCTACCAGAGCCACGAGGATGTGTTGCGCCAGGGCGATGTGCTGGGCTGGCTGTTGGTTGTGGTGGGCCACGAGGTGCAGGCAGAGCAGGTCAGCCCTGAGGCGTAATACCTACCTTTGTCCTCAAAAGGCACAGAGGCGATGACGAAAGCGCGCTTTCCCTACGGTGTGAGCAATTTTGAGAAGTTGGTCGAGGAGGGCTTTCTCTACATTGACCGCACCGAATACATTCGGCGGCTGGAGGAGCAATCCTCTGCTTACCATTTCTTTTTGCGGCCTCGTCGTTTTGGGAAGAGCCTGTTTGTTTCGGTGCTGGAGTACTACTACGGTCAGGAGCACCGCGATAAGTTCGAGCGACTCTTTGGCCGCTACTACATCGGGCAGCATCCCACACCCAATGCGAACCGCTACTTGGTGCTCAAGTTTGACTTTAGCGGCGTAGAGACTGGAGAGGTCTCCATGCTTTATGACAGTTTCCTCGAAGTGGTCAAGGATGGCGTACAGAAGTTTCTGCTCCGGTATGCACCGCTCTTTGGCAAAGAAGAGCAAGGTATCATCCAGGCGTCGAAAAGCCCTTCCGATGTAATGGGCAAGTTGCTTGTTTTCATGGAGAGGCACCCTGATGAGCGGCTGATGGTGGTCATAGACGAATACGACCACTTCACGAACGAGTTGATAGCCTTCTACTTGGATGATTTCAAGGAGATAGTGAGCCGCAACGGCTTTGTGCGCAAGTTTTACGAGGTACTCAAGAAAGGCACAGGAGATGGCGTCATAGATCGCATTTTCGCCACCGGCATTTCGCCCATTACCTTGGACAGCCTCACCAGTGGCTTCAACATCGCCGATAACCTTACCTTAGACTTGGAGATGCACGACATGCTGGGTTTTCGGGAGGAAGAGGTGGCCGAACTGCTGCGCT
>FWPU01010813.1_pt1 | contig 13245 bp, 11 predicted proteins | sample 2228361 | NCBI WGS metagenome assembly FWPU01 (sample SAMEA103939777, study PRJEB20133) | metagenome | reverse complement strand
GCCGCCGCCCGGCGCCACTCCCACGCGCGCCGCGCCGCCCAGCCGCCGACCACCATGGAGGCGGCCGACCCGAGCAGCACCAGCGCGAGGACGACGAGCGGAAGCGCAGTCTGGCTGGAGTCGGTGCGGCGGTTCATCCGGGCCCCATGAGAATTCTGCGGATCGCCGGGGCGGCTTGCAACGCCTTTTCCGCGGCGAGGAGCGCCGCCGTAAGTTTCGGCGCCCCTTGACGCCGCCGCGCGCGGCGCGCTATGATCCGCCCAATCTTGCTCGCGTTCGGATACAACACGAACGGTTTCGCGCATCACGACGTCCTCGACGCGATCGACGTGATGGCGGAGCTCGGGTACGAGGGCGTCGCGCTCACGCTCGACGTACACCACCTCCACCCCCTGCGCGCGAGCGCGCGGGACGTCGAGCGCGTGGCGGCGGCGCTGCGGGCGCGCAGCCTGCGCTCCGTGGTGGAGACGGGAGCGCGCTACATCCTCGACCCGCGCCGCAAGCACGAGCCGACCCTCCTCGATCCCGACCCGGAGGCGCGCGCCGCGCGCATGCGGTACCTCGAGGCGGCGATCGCCGTCGCGCGCGATCTCGGGGCGGAGGCGGTGGCGCTCTTTTCGGGGCGGCTCCCCGCGGGGGTCGGGCGCGGCGAGGGGTTCGCGCGGCTCGCGGAGGGGGTCGCGCGGCTCCTCGACCGCGCCGCGGCGGCGGGATCGGCGCTCGCGTTCGAGCCGGAGCCGGGCATGCTCGTCGAGACCCTTGACGACTGGGAGCGGCTGCGCGCGGCAGCGGGGCCGGCGCTCGCGCTCACGCTCGACGTGGGCCACGTGCGGGTCAGCGAGGCCGGGCCGATCGAGGCCGCGATCGCGCGCGCCGGGCCGCACGTCGCGAACGTCCACATCGAGGATATCCGCGGCCGCGCGCACGAGCACCTTCCCTTCGGGGAGGGCGACATCGACTTTCCGCCTGTGCTCGCGGCGCTCGAGCGCGCGGTGGGCCGGCGCGCGCTCGTGAACGTGGAGCTTTCGCGCCATTCCCACGACGCCCCCGAGCAGGCGCGAAGGGCGATCGCGTTTCTGCGCGCCGCGGCGGAGCGCAGGGACGAGCACGCGCACAAGGACGAGCGGCACACGCGATGAAGATCACGCGCATCCCGCAGACGATCCGGAACATCTCGCGCCTTTACCAGATCGTCCGCGTTCTCTCGAAGCACGGGTTCGGGGACATCGTCTCGCGGCTCGGCTTCGAGGGGACGTGGGAGCGCTTCAAGCGGCGCGTCACGTTCGGCCGCTACGGGCAGGCGGAAATCCAGCGCTTCACCATCGAGGAGCGGATTCGGCTCGCGTTCGAGGAACTGGGCTCGACCTTCATCAAGTTCGGGCAGATCCTCGCGACGCGGCCCGACCTCGTCCCCATGTCGCTTATCCACGAGCTCCGCAAGCTCCAGGACCGCGTTCCGCCCTTCGACCCGGCGATCGCGAAGCGGACCGTGGAAGAGGAGATTCGCGCGCGCATCGAGGACGTCTTCGCGGAATTCGACGAGCGGCCGCTCGCGGCGGCGTCGATCGCCCAGGTGCACCGCGCGCGGCTCAAGAACGGCGACGAGGTAATAGTGAAGGTGCAGCGGCCCGGGCTGCGCGCGCTGATCGAAACGGACCTCGACCTCCTCCACACGCTCGCGGAGATGGTCGAGGAGCGGCTCCCCGAGCTCAAGCGCTGGCAGCCGGTCGCCATCGTCGAGGAGTTCGACAAGTCGATCCACAAGGAGATCGACTTCGGGCGCGAGGCGCACAACATCAAGAAGTTCGCCAGGAACTTCGCGGGCGATCCGGCGATCTACGTGCCGCGCGTCTACGACGACCTCTCCACGTCGAAGATCCTGACCATGGAGTTCATCCACGGCATCAAGATGAACTCCGACGAGATCTTCAAGCGCCCCGACCTCGACCGCGAGAAGATCGCGCGCACGGGGATCCGCTTCACGCTCGAGCAGACGTTCGTGCACGGGTTCTTCCACGCGGACCCGCACCCCGGGAACATTTTCATCATGCCGGGGAACGTGATCTGCCTCATCGACTTCGGCATGATGGGGCGGCTCGATCAGGAGCGAATCGACGACCTCCTGGCGTTCCTCGTGAGCGTTCTCACCAACAATCCCGAGCGGATGATCCGGCTCTTCCAGAAGCAGGGGCTCGTCGACGAGGCGATCGACACGCGCGCGCTCCGGACCGATGTGGCGGACCTCATGGACCGCTACATGGGGATGGAGATCATGAAGATCGACGTGACGACGTACATCCAGGAGCTGTTCGAGGTGATCACGCGCTACCGGATCGTGCTCCCCGCGGACCTGCTCCTCATGGGGAAGGCGCTCGCGACCGTGGACGGGATCGCGCGCGACATCTATCCGGAGCTCGACCCCATCCAGGCGATCCGCCCGCACATCCTCCAGATCTACTTCCGGCGGCTGGCCGACCCCGAGTACTACACCCGCGACACCGTGCGCGCGCTGGAGGAGGGGATCTTCTTTCTCCAGCGGCTGCCGCACGACCTGCGGCTCCTCACGACGCGGCTCCGGCGCGGCGACTTCCAGATCCGCCTGGAGCCCGAGGGGCGCGCGTGGGCGCGCTTCCTGCGCGAGCGCAACCGCGCCATGAACCGGCTCGCGGCGGCGGTGCTGATCGTGGGGCTCCTCGCCGTGTCGAGCTACCTCATCACGCACACGCAGCAGACCGCGGCCGCGGCCGCGGCGGCGGGACAGACGCCCGCGGCGGTGGCGCCCTTTGGGTGGCTCGGGGCGATCGGGTTCGTGGTGGCGGCGCTCTTCGGGCTCGGGTTCCTCTGGGGCTTCCTCCGGAGCGGGGGGCAGTGACGGCGGGGGACGGGTGTGGCGGGTTCGCCGCATTGTGGGCGTCGCGCGCCGGATGGTAAGATGCGGCGGCAATGGCGCGCTACGCGATCCTTTCGGATATCCACAGCAACATCCGCGCGTTCGAGGCAGTCCTGGAGGACCTGGCGAAGCAGGGCGGCGCCGACCGGATCTACTCGCTCGGCGACGTGATCGGCTATGGCCCGCGCCCGCTCGAGTGCCTCGCGCTCGCGAAGCGCCACTTCGCCCTCTCCCTCCGCGGGAACCACGAGCAGGCCTGCCTCTACGGGGCGAAGGACTTCAACGAGATGGCGCTGCGCGCGATCAACTGGACGCGCATGCAGATCCTGCCCGATTACGAGCGCGCGACCCCCGAGCAGCTGGAGAACTGGACCTGGATCGCGAACACGCTCGAGCGCTACCAGGAGGGCTCCGTCCTCTTCGTGCACGGCGCGCCGCAGGACCCGATCGACGAGTACATTCTCCCCATGGACATCGACCCGCGGAACAAGCGCTACGGGGCGAAGCTGGAGAAGGCGTTTCAGCTGACCCCGTGGCTCACCTTCTGCGGGCACAGCCACTTTCCGGGGCTCTACTGCGAGGACGGCGCCTATCTCTCGCCGAGCCTGCAGAAGGAGGTGCGCGCCGTCCTCCAGCGCACGAAGAAGTACATCGTCAACGTGGGCTCCGTGGGGCAGCCGCGCGACGGCGACAACCGGGCCTGCTACGTCCTCTTCGAGGACGGCGTCGTCACCTGGCGCCGCGTCCACTACGACATCCAGGACATGTACAACCAGATCTTCGCGATCTCGGCCCTGGACATCACGCTCGGCGAGCGGCTCTTTCGCGGGGAGTGACGGCGGCGCGCGCGGCCCGGACCTCCTCGCCCGGGCGCCAGGCCGTCACACGAGCTCCCGGCGCACCTCCGCCTCCAGCGCGCGCGCCTGCTCCTCGTCGATTTCCAGGTCGCGGCGGCGCGCCTCGAGGTCGCGCCGCGCGGCTTCGTCGAGCGGGCGCTCGGGTGGGGGCGCCTCGCGCAGGCGCTTGCGCAGGAACTCCGCGTAGATCGACTGGCGGACCTGGGCCTCGATCTTCTGGCGCTGCGACTCGGGGACGCCGAAGGCGAGCAGGCACTGGCGGTAGAAGGCGCGCTCCTCCTCCGTGACGTTGCCGGAGGCGGCGGCGACGTAGGCCATGCCGCGGATCAGGATCTTGCGGCCGGCCGGCCCCAGGTCCGAGCGCGCGATCTTGCGCCCGACGCGCTCGAGGTCGGGCTGGTAGCGCTCGAGCAGCTCGCGCACGTCGCGGTCGGTGAGGTGGCACGCGAGCTTGCGCAGGAGATCTAGCTCCTCCGGGTGCACCTCGCCGTCGGTCCACGCCATTCCGAGGACCGCGTCGAGGATCGCGTCCTTCTCCTCGGGCCGCAGCGCGGCCGCCTCATCGATCGAGATCACCGCGGTTCCTCCGCTCGCTGCTTCTGCCGCGCCGCCGCGCGCAGGCGCAGCCCCTGGACCCGGATAAAGCCGGTCGCGTCCGCCTGGTTGTAGCCGCCCGCCGCCTCGAAGGAGGAGATCTCGCGATCGTAGAGCGAGCGGGGCGAGCGCCGCCCCTCGATCCAGACCCCGCCCTTGAAGAGCTTGAGCCGCGCCTCTCCGGTCACGGGCTCGGCGATCTCGTCGGCGAGCGCCTGGAGCGCCTCTCGCTCGGGCGCGTACCAGAACCCATTATACACCATCGCCGCGTAGCGGGGGACGAGCTCGTCGCGCAGGTGCAGGACCTCGCGGTCGAGCGTGACTTGCTCGACCGCGCGCCGCGCGTGGTGCAGGATCGTGCCGCCCGGGGTCTCGTAGACGCCGCGGCTCTTGATTCCGACGAAGCGGTTCTCCACCATGTCGACGCGCCCGACTCCGTGCCGCCCGCCGATCGCGTTGAGCCGCGCGAGCAGCGCCGCCGGCGCGAGCGCCTCTCCGTCGACGGCCACGGGGGTGCCGCGCTCGAAGGCGACGGTCACGCGCTCGGGCTCGTCCGGGGCGCTCTCCGGGTCCGCGGTCATGCGGAACATGCCCGGAGGAGGAGCCGCCCACGGGTCCTCGAGCACGCCGCCCTCGTACGAGATGTGGAGCAGGTTCGCGTCCATGGAGTACGGCTTCTCCGCCGTGACGGGCACCGGGATCCCGTGCTTCTTCGCGTACGCGATCAGGTCCCCGCGCCCCTCGAAGCTCCACTCGCGCCAGGGCGCGATCACGCGCAGCTCCGGGGCCAGCGCGGCGGCGGTGAGCTCGAAGCGGACCTGGTCGTTGCCCTTGCCGGTGGCGCCGTGCGCGATCGCGTCGGCGCCCGTCTCGCGCGCCACGCGCACGAGCCCCTTCGCGATCACGGGGCGCGCGAGGGACGTTCCGAGGAGGTAATAGCCCTCGTAGACCGCTCCCGCGCGCAGCGCCGGGAAGACGAAGTCGCGCACGAACTCCTCGCGCACGTCCTCCGCGATCGCCTGCACGGCGCCCGTCCGCAGCGCCTTCGCCGTCGCCTCCGCGACCTCCTCGCCCTGCCCGACGTCGGCCGTGTACGTGACGACCTCCGCGCGAAGCTCCTCCTGAAGCCACTTGAGGATCACCGACGTATCGAGCCCGCCCGAGTACGCGAGCACCACCTTCTTCGCCTTGCCCGTCCTCATTCTTCGCTCCCCTCGCAGCTGGAACCTCGCAGTCTACCATTGAATCCCGGGACCGGGAAGTGGTAAAATGCGCGGTCCCATGCCGACCGTCGTCGTGCACAAGATCGCGTCCTCCACATCCGGGCTGATCGCCGGCCGGGAAGTCGAGATCGGCGAGGGCGGGCCGCTCCGGACGGGCGACATCGTGGTCGTAGAAGCCCTGGAGGAGAAGTCGGTCTACGATCAGATCGAGCTCATCACCGGCCGCATGGCGAAGATCGGCAAGGGCGACGTGATCGCCGGGACGATCGGGGCGCGGCGGGCCCTCAAGGGGTTCGTCGGGCACGCGCCCGCGTCGGCGCGGCCCGGAGAGATCCTCCACATCCTCAACCTCGGCGGCGTGATCGGCGTCTGCACGTCCGCGAACCGCGACTACGGCGAGCCGCTCAAGGCGCGCTATCTTGGCCCGGCGGTGCGCGACGGGCGCCCCATCAACATCGCCGAAGGCGCGATTCCGCCCGCCGCGACGCTCCGCTGCGACAAGCCGATCGTGCTGGTCGCCGGGACGTGCATGAACGCCGGGAAGACGCGGGCGGCCTGCGAGATCATCGCGCGGCTCCACCACGCGGGATACCGGCTCGGGGCGATTAAGGCCTCCGGCGTGGCGTGCCTCAAGGACACCCTCAACATGGAGGACCACGGGGCGATCGACTCGCTCTCCTTCCTCGACGCGGGCGTGCCCTCCACGGCGGGGTTCGAGGACCTCGCGCCGATCGCGAAGGCGCTGGTGAACGAGATGGCGCGCAAGCCCGTCGACGCGATCGTGATGGAGCTCGGGGATGGGATCATCGGCGGCTACGGGGTCGCCTCGATCTACAAGGACCGCGAGCTCATGCGCGCGACGCGCGCTCACGTCATGTGCGCGAACGACCTCGTGGCGGCCTGGGGCGCGCGCGAGATCGCGCGCGGGCTCGGGCGCGCGATCGATGTCATGAGCGGCCCGGCTACCGACAATGAGGTCGGGGAGCGGTACGTGGAGTCGGAGCTCGGGATCCCCGCCGCCAACGCGCGCACGAGCGGCGCGCGCCTCGCCGAGATCGTGGCCGAAAAGGTATTCGGGCGATGATCCGCGCCGCGATCTTTGGGGCGACCGGCTACGGCGGCGCCGAGTTGCTGAGGATCTTGTTGAATCACCCGGAGGTGGAGGTCGCGCAGGCGACCTCGCGCGAGCCGGGCCGCCGCGTCGCGGACGTCCACCGGAATTTGCGCGGGCTCACGGATCTCACGTTTGTGCCGGCGGACCCCGCGGCGCTCGACCCGAGGCTCGACGCGATCTTCCTCGCGCTCCCGCACGGAGAGTCGCGCGCGCTCGTGCCCCGCATTCTCGAGCGCTGCCCGGACGCGCGCCTCTACGACCTCGCGCAGGACTTCCGCACCGGGAGCGAGGGCGAAGGGTGGGTCTACGGGATCCCGGAGTTCGCCCGCGCCGAGATCGCGGCGGCCCGCAAGGTCGCATGCCCGGGGTGCTTCGCGACCGCGGTGGCGCTCGCGACGGCGCCCGCTCTCGCCGCCGGGTTCGCGCCGCGGCGCGCGATCGTGGACGCGAAGACCGGATCGAGCGGGAGCGGGGCGACCCCCTCGGAGGCTACGCACCACCCGGCGCGCGTCACGACCTTCCGCGCATACAAGGTCTTCGAGCACCAGCACGAGCGGGAGATCAAGGCGCTCTGGGCGCGCGTGGCGACCGCGCGCGCGCTGCCCGCGCTCTCCTTCGTGCCGCAGTCGGCGCCCATGGTGCGCGGGATCTACGCGTGCGCCTACCTCGTCTTCGAGGGAGAGCCGCCGCCCGCGGGCGCGCTCGCGGAGGCCTACGGGCGCGCCTTTGCGGGCTCGCCCTTCGTGCGCGTGGTCGCGGACCCGCCGAACGTGCGGGACGTGATCGGCACCAACAACGCCGACGTCTACGTGCGAGACGACTTCGGCGTCACCCTCGTGATCGTCGCGATCGACAACCTCGTGAAGGGCGCGGCCGGCCAGGCCGTCCAGTGCATGAACCTCGGCTTCGGGCTCCCGGAGGACGCGGGGCTGCGGCTTGCGGGGGTGCTGCCGTAGCGGGCCGCTCCGGAATGTCGGGCTTGCCGTGACCACGACCTTTGACGAAATCGTCGCGATCGAGGAGGAGACCGAGCTCCGCGCCTACGCCAAGATGCCGATCGCGCCCGTGCGCGGGCGCGGGGCGGTCATCGTCGACGAGCAGGGCGAGGAATACCTCGACTTCTACGGCGGGCACGCCGTGGCGCTCGTGGGGCACTGCCACCCGCGCGTGGTGGCAGCGATCCGCGCGCAGGCGGAGGCGCTGCTCTTTTACTCGAACGTCGCGCGCTCGCGCGTGCGCGCGCTGGCGAGCCGCCGCCTCCTCGCGCACGCGCCGCGGCCCGGCTCGAAGGTGTTCTACTGCAACTCGGGGGCGGAGGCGAACGAGACCGCGCTCAAGATCGCGCGCCGCGCGACGGGCCGGGAAAAGGTCGTCTCGTTCGCCGGATCCTTCCACGGGCGCACGATCGGCGCGCTCTCGGCGACGGGGATTCCCCGCTATCGCGACGGGGTGCGGCCGCTCCTCTCCGGCCACGTGCACGTTCCCTTTGGCGACGAGGCGGCGCTCGCGGCGGCCGTCGGCGCGGACACGGCGGCCGTCCTCATCGAGCCCATCCAGTCGATCGGCGGCGTCCGCGCGGCCCCGCCCGCGTTCTATCGCGCCGCGGAATCGATCTGCCGCGAGCGGGGCGCGCTCCTCATCTTCGACGAGGTGCAGACCGGGCTCGGCCGCACGGGCGCCTTTTTCTTCGGCGACCACGCCGATATCGGGGTGCGGCCGCACATGATCACGCTCGCGAAGGGCCTGGCGAGCGGCGTTCCGATCGGGGCGGTCATCGTCGCCCCGGAGGTCGCAGAGACCGTGCGCGTGGGCGACCAGGGCTCCACATTCGGCGGCGGCCCGCTCGCCATGGCGGCCATGGACGCGACGCTGGCGACGATCGAGGAAGAAGGGCTCGTCGGGCGCGCCGCCGCCATGGGGGCGCGCCTCGCCGCGGGCGCCGCCCGGGTCCCCGGCGTGCGCGAGGTGCGCGGGCGCGGGCTCCTCCTCGGGCTCGTCCTCGACCGCCCGGCCGCCGAGGTGGCGGCGGCGCTGCTGGCGCGCCGCGTGATCGCCGGCACAAGCGGCCCCCCGGACGTGCTGCGCCTGCTCCCGCCGCTCGCGATCGGGGAGGCGGAGGTGGACCGCTTCCTCGCCGCGCTCGAGGAGGTCCTGCGCGCATGAGACATTTCCTCAACCTCGACGACCTGTCGCGCGACGAAGTAGAATTTTTGCTGGCGCACGCCGAGGAGCTGCGCGGGCAGCGCGCGCGCGACGACCTCCGCGGGCGCGCGATCGTGCTCGTCTTCTTCGACCCCTCGCTCCGCACGCGCGTCTCGATGGAGCTCGCCGCGGCGGAGCTCGGCGCGCGCGCGGTGACGCTCGACGCGGGGAAGGGCACGTGGACCCTGGAGTGGCGCGAGCGCGCCGTCATGGATGGCGACCGCACCGAGCACGTCAAGGAGGCGGTCGGGGTCCTCGGGCGCTACGCGGACGCGATCGGGGTGCGGGCCTTCCCGCAGCGCCGCTCCTGGGAGGAGGACCGCACCGACCCGATCCTCTCCGCGTTCGCGCGCTGGTCGCCCGTTCCCGTGATCAACCTCGAGAGCGCGCTCTGGCACCCCTGCCAGGCGCTGGCGGACGTGCTGACCATCCGGCGCGCGTTCCCCGGGCGCCCGCCGCGCAAGGTCGCGCTCACGTGGGCGAACCACCCGAGGGCGCTCCCGACGGCGGTGCCGTCCTCCTTCGCGCTCGCGGTCACGCAGCAGGGCTGGGACCTCGCGATCGCGCGCCCGGAGGGCTACGACCTCCCCGAGGAGACCATGGCCCGCTGCCGCGAGAACGCCCGCCGCGCCGGGTCGCGGCTCCTGGTCACGGACGACCGGGCCGCCGCGCTCGCGGGGGCGGAGGTGATCTACGCGAAGTCGTGGGGCCGCCTCGACCGCTACGGCGCCGAGGCGCAGGAGATCGCGGAGCGGCGCGAGCGCGGCCTCGCGTCCTGGATCGTGGACGCGGCGGCCATGCGCCTCGCCGCGCCGGGGGCGCGGTTCATGCACTGCCTCCCCGTGCGCCGCAACGTCGTCGTCACGGACGAGGTGCTCGATTCGGACGCCTCCATCGTGCTCGACCAGGCCGAAAACCGCCTGCACGTCCAGAAGGCCTTGCTGAGTTGGATCCTGAAATGCTCGACGTCTCGATCCTGATCCAGGCGCTCCCCTATATCCGGGAGTTCCGCGACAAGCTCTTCGTGGTGAAGTTCGGCGGCGAGCTGGTGCGCGATCGCGAGCACCTCGACGCGATCGCGGGCGACCTCACGCTCCTTCCCATGATCGGCATCAAGCTGATCGTAGTGCACGGCGGCGGCCCGCAGGCGACGGAGGTGTCGGAGCTACTCGGCGTAAAGCCGCAGATCGTCCAGGGCCGCCGCGTGACGGACGAGCGGACGCTGGAGGTGGCGAAGATGGTCTTCGCCGGGAAGATCAACGTGGAGATCCTCTCCGCGCTGAGCAAGCACGGCGGGCGCGGGGTCGGGCTCTCCGGCGTGGACAGCGGGATCATCCGCGCCCGCAAGCGCCCGGTCACCACCATCCACGACGAGAACGGCCCGCGCGAGGTCGACTTCGGATTCGTGGGCGACGTCGAGGCCGTCGATCCGACCCTGCTCGAGGACCTCGTCGCGCGCGGCTACATTCCCGTGCTGGCGTCGCTCGCGGCCGCCGAGGACGGCACCATTCTGAACGTGAACGCCGACACGATCGCGGCCGAGATCGCAGCGCGCGTGCGCGCCGAGAAGCTCATCGTCATGACGACGGTGCCCGGCGTGTTCAAGGACTTCGCCCGCAAGGACGAGATCTGGAGCATCCTCACCACGGAGGAGGCGCGCGCGCTCATCCGCGCGGGCGTGGCGGGAAAGGGAATGGCGCCGAAGCTCGAGGCGTGCGCGCGCGCGGTCGAGGCGGGCGTGCGAGAGGCCCACATCATCGACGGCCTCACGCGCCACTCGCTGCTCATGGAGATTTTCACGAAGAAGGGGATCGGCACCATGATCGTCCCGCCCGGGAGCGCGCCGGTGGGCGCGGGCGGGAACGCGAGCCCCGCGGCCGCGAGCGCGGCCCCGGCGAGCGCGGGCGCGGCGGGCGGCGCGGACTGACGTGGGCGCGATCGACGCGATCGAGCTCCTCCGCGACCTCGTCGCCGCGCCGAGCCCCTCGGGCGAAGAGGGGCCAGCCTGCGACGTCGTCGAGCGCGCGCTGCGCGCGGCCGGGTTTTCGCCGCGCCGCTTCGAGAACAACGTCTGGTGCGCGCGCGGCGCCGGGGAGGCGGCGCTCCTCTTCGCCTCGCACCTCGACACCGTGACCCCGGCTCCCGGCTGGACGCGCGATCCGTTCCGCCCCGAGATCGAGGGAGGGCGCCTCTACGGGCTCGGTGCCACCGACGCGAAGTCGTGCGTGGCGGCGATGCTCGCGGCCTTCGCCGCCGCGCCCGACCCCGGAGGGCGCGGGCGCCTCGTCTTCGCCGCCACGGCCGAAGAGGAGATGCACGCCGCCCGCGGGAACGGGCTCGAGCGCGCGCTCGCGGTCGAGATCGGGCCGGTTGCGGCGGCCGTGATCGGCGAGCCCACGGCCCTCGCGATCTGCCACGCGCAGCGCGGCCTCGTGCGGGCGGCGCTCGTCGCCGAGGGGCAGGCCGGGCACGCCTCGCGCCCCTGGCAGGGCCGCAACGCGATCCAGATCGCGGCGCGCGACATCGTGGCGCTCGCCGCGCTCGCGGCCGAGGTCGCCGAAACCTGCGCCGACCCGCTGCTCGGGCCGCCCACGATCGTCCCCACGCTGATCGCGGGCGGGACGCGCCCGAACGTGATCCCGGCGCGCTGCGAGGTGACGCTCGACATCCGCACGACGCCGCGGCTCGACAACGAGGAGGCGGTGCGGCGGATCGCCGCCGCGGTCGCCTCGCGCCTGGAGGTGCGCGCCGCGCGCTACCGCCCGATCGCGACCCCGCCCGATGCGCCGATCGTGCGCGCCGCGCGCCGCGCGCTTCCGGACGCGGAGCTGCGCGCGTTCGGAGGCGTCTCCGACCTCATCTACGTCCACCCGGCGCCCGGGGTCATCGTCGGCCCCGGGGACGGCCGCCAGTCGCATCAGGCGGACGAGTTCGTGGCGCTCGACGCGGTGCGGGCGGCCGCGGAGGCGTACGCGCGGATCGCCGCCGATTGGTTCGCGCAGTAGGCGAGAGCGTCATGAGCATGGACATCTCCGGGAAGGACTCGGCCCTTCGCGCGATCGACGTCTCGCTTCCCTTCGACCGGCGCCTCTGGCGCGAGGACATCGAGGGTTCGATCGCGCACGCGCGCATGCTGGCCGCGCGCGGGATCGTGTCCGCGGAGGAGGGGGAGGCGCTCGTGGCGGGGCTCCTGCGCGTGCGCGCCGAGATCGAGGCGGGGGCCTTTCCCTTCCGCGAGGAATTGGAAGATATTCACCTCAATATCGAGAAAAGGCTAATAGAACTGATTGGCCCCACCGGGGCGAAGCTCCACACCGGGCGATCGCGCAACGACCAGGTCGCGACCGACGTCCGGCTCTTCGTGCGGCGCGAGGCCGCGGCGATCGACGCCGCCATCGCGCGGCTCGGGGCGGCGCTGCTCGACGCCGCCGAGCGCGAGCTCGCGGCGGGCACGGCGCTGCCCTTCTACACGCACCTCCAGCGCGCGCAGCCCGTGCTGCTCGCGCACCATCTGCTCGCGCACCTCGAGGCGCTCGAGCGCGACCGGGGGCGCCTCGCGGACGCCGCGCGCCGCGCGGACGAATCGCCGCTCGGGGCCGGGGCCGGGGCCGGGAGCGGGTTCCCCGTCGACCCGCACGCCACGGCCGCGGCGCTCGGGTTCGCGCGCCCGTGCCGAAACTCGCTCGACGCGGTGGCCGCGCGCGACTTCGTGCTCGAGCTCCTCGCGGCGATCTCGATCCTGCTCGTGCACCTCTCGCGCATCGCGGAGGAGATGATCCTCTGGTCGGCGGCGGAGTTCGGATTCGTGCGGCTCTCCGACGCGGTGACGACGGGCAGCTCGATCATGCCGCAGAAGCGCAACCCCGACGCGGCGGAACTCGTGCGCGCCAAGGCGGGGCGCGTGGCGGGGCGGCTCGCGGGGCTCCTCGCCACGCTCAAGGCGCTCCCGCTCGCCTACAACAAGGATCTGCAAGAGGACAAGGAGGCGCTCTTCGACGCGGTGGACACGGCGCGGCTCGCGCTCGCGGCGATCGAGGCCACGGTGCGCGGCGCGACCTTCGACCGCGCCCGCATGCGCGCCGCGCTCGAGGAGCGCGAGGGGTACGCGAACGCGACGGAGCTCGCGGACTATCTCGCTGCGCGCGGAATGCCCTTCCGCGAGGCGCATGCGGCCACGGCGCAGCTCGTCGCGCGGGCGCGCGCGGAGGGAAAGCGGCTCGAGGAGCTTCCGCTCGAGGCGATCCGCGAGGTGGCCCCCGCGGCGGGCGAGGACGTCTACGCGTGCCTCACGGTGGAGGCCGCGCTCGCGCGCCGCGCCGCGCCCGGGGGCACCGCCCCGGCGCGCGTGCGCGAGGCGCTCGCCGA
>FWPU01010812.1_pt1 | contig 13247 bp, 9 predicted proteins | sample 2228361 | NCBI WGS metagenome assembly FWPU01 (sample SAMEA103939777, study PRJEB20133) | metagenome | reverse complement strand
AGGTGCGGTTTTAACCGCTGCCGGTTTGCCGGAAAACCCTAAGAACTTTTGGAGAGCACCTCTAGTGTGATCACCTGGGTTGGCGTTGCAGTCGGCGTCAGCGTGGGTGTCAGTGTCGGCGTAGCGGTGGGTGTTGGTGGACTAGTCGGGGTGGTCGTTGGCGATGCGGTGGGAGTCGGTGTCGGCCAATCTCCTACCTGTTTCCACCACACCTTGATCAATGCTCCACCACCACGCTCATAATATTCCACTGTCAGTTGGCGAGTGCCGGTCACTGGCAGATCCACCATGTAGACCTCGCTCGCGTCGCTGTCGTGCCATTCGTTCAGCACGAGGTTGCCATCCACGTAGAGGCGGACACCGTCATCGGCCCAGGCGTAGAAGCGGTAAACGGCCGGCTGAAAGTTCACCTGGCGGCTCCAGCGGGCGGAAAAGTTGTCTGCCGGCAAGCCAACGGCAGGCGATGCCGTGCCCCAATAAAAGTCAATCGCCGCGTCGTTGCGCACCAGCGCAGGGCTACCGCTCAGAGTGGCGTTCGACCAATACTCGCCTTTCCAGTCGGGATAGGACGGGGAAGCCACTTTCTCCCACCACAGCCGGATGAGCGCTTCACCGGCGTTCTCGTAATACTCCACTCGCAGGCTGTGTACCCCTTGCACCAGCGCATAGTCCGCCGTCAGTTCGCGGGCGCTGCCGTCGCGCCAGGAATCGAGGATCAACTGTTCGTCCACCCACAGGCGTGCGCCATCGTCTACGAAAACGTGGAAGCGGTAGGTTGCTCCGTCGAAGGCAAGTGCGCGTGTCCAGCGGGCTGAAAAGTTGTCAGAGGGCACGTTTGCAGCCGGCGCGCCCGCGCCCCAATTGAAGGCCACGTTCGCGTCGTTGCGCACCAACACGGGATTGCCGGTGAGCGTGCGGTTGGGCCAGTACTCGCCCTTCCAGTCCGGGTACGAGGTCAGTTTCTCCCACCAGACCTGGATCAACGCGTCGCCGGCATGCTCATAGTACTCGACGCGCAGGTCGTGTGCACCGGCTGTGAGTCTGTGATCTGCCGTCAACTCCCGCCTTGGGCCGTCGCGCCAGGCGTCAATCACCAGCGCCCCGTCCAGGTACAGACGCACTCCGTCGTCCACGACTGCGTGGAAGCGATAGAGCCCTTCCTCAAATGCCAGGATGCGCGTCCAGCGCACCGAGAAGTTGTCGGTGGGCAACACTCGGGCCGGTGCGCCGGGGCCCCAGGCAAAGTTGATCGCCGCATCGTCTCGCACGAGTGCTGGGGCACCGATCAGGGTGACGTTGGGGAAATACTCCCCGCGCCAGGCCGTAATCGCGGAGATGGGCGTGGCTGTCGGTGGCGCGGTTGGCCGTGGGGTCGAAGTAGCCGTAGCCGTCGGTGCAGGCGTCGAGGTTGCGGTGGCCGGTGTGATAGTTTGAGCGGGGGTCGTGGTTGGCACCGCCGTGTCCGTTTCGGCCGGGCCGAGCACTTGCAGCACAGTCCGGGCCTCACTGTTCCTCGTAGATGACCACGCCACGATCGGCACGCGCGCTTGCGTGGTCTCCGCATCGGCCGGGAGCACGAACGCGACGACGAAGCGGCCATCCGCCGCTACCACGGTGGACGCGATGGGCGACGGTGTTTCCTGTGTGCCGCTATGCAGGCCGATGAACACGGTGTCTCCCGGCTGCCAACCTTCACCGAGAACAGTGATGAACGCACCCGGTCGGCTCGCCTCGGGCGTGATGCGGATGGAGGGGACAATGGCCGCTGTTGGCACGAGCGTAGGAAGAAGAAAGCCACCGGCCAGCGCGGAAAGAGCGATCAGGCACAAGGCCATGACTGTCCCACAGACAAATATGAGCACAGCCAGTAGTGGCTGGTGCCGCAGACTATTTCCCATGGTCTTGATGATCCCTCCCAGGTTCACCTCCCTACACTATTATAACAGATTTCGGGCAGGAATTGTTCCCCTTTCCGTTCGTGGTCATCTGCCGAGTCGCTCGCCACGGGCAGCGGTTGATTGGGCGCGTTCCTGTAACCAGTCCGTAACCGGGTTGTAACGCCAACTCGCCCAAAGTGCGATTAGAATGGTAGTGGACTCGGGACCCTACCCCCTAACCCGGACAAGCCGGAACCAAAAACCACGAAGGACACGAAGGATACACAAAGGACACTAAGGTTACCTTTGTGTCCTTAGTGTAGCCGTAGTGTCCTTTGTGGTAAAAATCCTTGCTCATTGTGCAAGGATTTCACGTGTAACGGACTAAGGTATCTCTCTTGTAGTATTAGCGAGAGGGTGTTCGGCATGGCCACAACGATTGCGATCTGCAGCCAGAAAGGTGGGGTGGCCAAGACCACGACCTGTCTTGCTTTGGCCGCCTGCCTGGCCGAAATCAGGCGAAATGTTCTGGTAATTGACTTGGACCCCCAAGCCCATCTCACGCTGTCGCTAGGGCTGGAACCAGAGACAGTTCGGCGAACCATTGAGGACGTCATCCTGGGATACGCTTCGCTGGTGAGCGTCAGCCGTGAGAGTTCCATGTTGGGCCTGGACATTGTTCCGGCTAACCACAGGCTGACACTGGTGGACAAGGTCCTTTACAAGCGCAAGGGGTACGAATTTCACATCAGAAACAGCCTGGATGCGGTGAACGGCTATTACTACGACGTCGTCTTGATGGACTGCCCGCCCGCGTTTGGCACGTTGACCATCAACGCCTTGACTGCTGCGGACTTGCTCATCATACCGGTCCAATGCGAGTACTTTGCCGCACAGTCATTGGTGCAGATCGTCGAACTGGCCAAGTTGGTGCGGGAGAGAACCAATCCGCGGCTCAAGTATCGCATGCTGGTGACGATGTACGACCAGCGTAACAAGATCTGTCAGATCATACTCGAGCGGATGCGACAAGGGCTGGGCAAGGTGCTCTTTAATACCATCATCGAAGTAGACACGCGGCTGCGTGAATGTCCGGCGTATGGTAAGCCTATCACACAGTATGCGCCGGAGACCCGCGGCGCTCAACAATATCGCGCACTTGTCCAGGAGCTGCTGAATGGCCGACAGTATTCTCAGGAATCAACTTGAGGGACTGTTCTCCGAACTGGAAGAGTCCATCGGGGACGAAGAGGTCGGTCCGGTAGTCCTGCCCCCCGCTGCGCGACTGGCGGTTCGGGAGACCGTCGCATGCGGCTCCCTGGCAGAGGATTTCGCTATCCCTGTGGATCGGGCAGCAAGCACGCCCGCGTCATGGCGAGACCTTCTCGGGAGCCTCAGAGCCAAAGCGCCTGCGCCCGATATCGTTCCGAAGATGCCCTGGCCCGGCTACCTCGGCCATATCTTGCTGCGGAGGATCGCCGTGCCAGTGGCGTTGTTCCTGGTGGGCGTGTGTGTGGGCCTGCTTGTAGATCCCCTGATAAGAGGGGAGGCGGGAGTCGTGGCGGCCCAGCCAGCCGCAACGGCTACCCTGTCCGAACAGATGAACGTTACGGCAGCGCTTCCGACGGTGGCGCCTAGCCCCACGTTCACTCCCATGCCCACGTCCACCCTGGTTCCTAGCGCAACGTCCCTGCCCACCCCGACTCCATCCCCGACACTCGAGCCGACCCCCACGTTCACTCCTTTGCCCGTTGCGCTGGTCGTGCCGACGCCCTTTCCCACGCTGAGCCCAAGCCAGTATCTCTCGGCGGCTGCGTCGGTGTCCCACACGTTGCCCATACCTGCCCCGGTTCAGCCTGTACCGGTGGCCGGTGACGCGATCAACATCGTCGTTCTGGGTAGCGATCAGCGCCCAGACTGGTCCGAATGGCATACCGATGCGGTCCATGTCGTCTCCATCCAACCCAGCCAGGGTACGGTCTCCGTGCTCTCCATCCCGCGTGATCTGTACGTGTACATCCCCGGCTTTGGGATGAGCCGGATCAATTTTGCCGACTACTATGGGGAAGCGTACCATTATGCAGGCGGAGGGCCCGGACTGGTGCGGGATACACTGCTCTACAATCTGGGTATTCGAATGGACCGCTACGTCCGCACCAATTTCGATGGACTGATCGGCATTGTAGACGCGCTAGGCGGCGTTGACATTCCGGTTCATTGTCGCCTGAGCGACTATTGGCCGTATCCTGACGAGAGTGGGCAGTATCCAATCCTGACCATAGAACCGGGGATACACCACATGGACGGCGAGACCGCTCTGTGGTATGCCCGTTCTCGAAAGACGACCAGCGTCTTTTCGCGTGAACGGCGACAACAGCAGGTGCTCCAGGCGATCTGGCGCAAGGTGCGGAGTACGAATACGCTCTCCCACGTGCCGGCTTTGTGGGAGCAGGGGCGGCAGTTTGTGGCGACGGACATCGGATTTAGCGAGATTCTCTCGTTGGCGCCGCTAGCGTTCACCATGCACGACCAAAGCGTGCGCTTCTATAATATCGGCCGTGACGAGGTGACGCCTTGGACTACTCCCTACGGCGGGGCCGTTTTCCTGCCGCGCTGGGAGACCATCCAGCCCATCGTGGCCGAGGTGATGGCTCCTGTCCCCGAGGCACGTCTGGCGCGTACGTACAATCTGGTCGAGGTGTGCAACGGCACCCCGAACCAGGATTGGGACCTGCTAGCCGCCGACCGTGTCTATCGGGCCGGTTTCCCGGCGGTGATTGGCGAGGCGGAGCGACATGACTACGCCCAGACGCAACTGATCGTCTATGCCCGGCAATCCAAAGGCACCGGCGTCGAGTATTTGAAGCAGATGTTCGGTCTTTCCGACGATCGAGTGGTGTACGAGCCGGAGGGTTCATCTGAGTATGGCTTTCGTCTGATCATCGGCGCCGATTATCAGACCTGCCCCGAGCCTTAGCTGCAATCCTCTGCGACGTTTGCCGGGCCATTGTCCGCCGGATTCTCGAAAAAGGACGGAGGTTCGTCGAACCTCCGTCCTCTGTTGCGGGCGATCTGCTGCCTCTATACCCTTCGTTTGCCCCGCAGGGCCAGTCCCAGTGCCAGCAGGATCGCGCCGGCCACGGACATGGCCACGCCGCTGAATTGCCCCATGCCCGTGCTCCCGGCGCGGGGGAGAAGCACGGCCGGTGTGGACCGCGGGGTGGGGGTGACCGGGTGTACCACGATCTCAGCGATCAGGTAGGGCCGCGTGGTAGGATCATCAGCGGCAGGCCAGCGCGCCACGAGCAGGTTGCCCGCTGTCTCTGGCTCGGCATCAGGGGTGGGCGCGGCGGCCAGGGCCAGGCCGGTATCGGCTACCTCTCCCCTTAGCCAAGCCCGCGCCAGCGCCGTGACGTCCCAGGTGAGCCAGGTGCCTGCCGTCTGTTGCAGTGCGACCACCGCTGAGGTGCCCTCCGGCGCGGGCTGGGGAGAGGGCGTTGGTGACACAGTCGGCGTTGGCGACGGCAGGGTCGGCGTGGGCAATGGCGACGTGTCCAGCGGGGAGGCGGGCGGCGTGGCGGACGCGCTGCCTGGCGCAGGTTCGTATCCGCTCAGTAGTGCCGATGTGTACGGAGTTCGAGACAAAGCCAGCCATGGTTTCCGCGCCGTTGCGGAATGAGTTGTTGCGAATGCAAAGGTTGTTGTGAGTGCAATGGGAGACGTGAGCAGCGTGGGCCAGTTGCCCACATGGTTGTCCCAGGCCCGATTGTCCCACGGCTCAAGAGGGCGGTAGACACCGAACATTGCCTTGCCTTCGCCTGCCTTGCTATCCACGTGTACGTGCAATGTCGCGCGCAGGACTTCACTGCCGGGCGGGAACACATCGAGCGGAAAGTGCAGATACGTGCGGGCCTGCGCGATCTCGCCCGTGCCGGTCCTGTAGACGCCGAAGGGCAGCGCGATAGCCTGAGGGGCCGGTCCTTCCAATGGCATGGAAGCAACGCCTCGGCTATGGTCCGGCCAGATTTGTAGCACGCGGGAATATACTACCCCCGCAGGCGTGGCAGTAGGCGGCGGAGGAGTGGCTGTAGGGCTGGAAAACGTGGGCGTAGCAGTAGGCAGCCACTCGGGCGTTGGGGTGGGCGTGGGCGAAGTCGGGGTACTCGTGACTGACTCGCTGACGACCGTAATGCTGCCGTTCTGAACACTCAGCGGATATAGGTCCACCTCGTCCGGTGTCTGCAGGACGAGCCGATCCTCGTCAATCGTGACAGGAGAGACCCCTGCTCCCTTCCCGCGGAACGTAATCGTCGCCACCACCCCGCTGCCGGTGACCGCACCACTAGCCGCCTGCAGGGTAAGGGCTATGTCGCCCTGTTCGACGGAATTGCTCCACACGATCGGATTCACAAAGAATGCCCCCACCGCGATCTGCACACCGTCCTGCGCCGGATTGGCGTCAACCACCTCTAGCAGGGCCGGGTCAAAGGTCACGAGCACGTCGAGGTAGTCCAGGTTGCTCACATTCTCAATGCGAATGTCTACCGTTATCGTGCTGCCCACGGCCACATGGGCGCTCGCTGGGACAATGGACAGTGTGGTTGCACTCTGGGGAACGCGATCATCTGGACGAGCGCCCTGGGCCGAGACAGGAGGGGCGGACCAGGCCAGGCCTAGCAGCATGGTGACCACGCCCAACAGACACAGCAGGGTGTGAGAGGGCGACTTGGGGCCATAGTCCTTCATGCTGATCCCTCTCCATTCTGTGGCAAGCCATCCAGCACCGGCAACTCTTGCAGGTTGCGCAGCCCAAAGTACTGCAGGAACTCGCAGGTTGTGCCGTAGAGGATGGGACGCCCCACAGTCTGCGCCCGTCCGACTTCTTCGATCAGCCCGACGCTCAACAAGGTGCGCAGGACGCTATCCGAGTTGACGCCGCGAATGGCCTCGATCTCGGGGCGGCTGATCGGTTGGCGATAGGCAATGATGGCGAGTGTCTCGAGCGCCGCCCGCGAGAGGTGTGTGCGCGCTTCCAGGCCCAGGAAGCGCTCGACCGCGGGGGCTGCCTCCGGCGCGGTGACGAGTTGTACATGGCCGCCGGCCCGCTGTAAGCGTATGCCACGTCCTGTGTAGAGGGCTTCCAGTTCGGTGAGCGCCTGCTCGATCTGACCCGGTGTCGCCTCCAGTGCCTCCGCCAGACGGCTCACAGAGACGGGAGCATCGGCCACGAAGAGCAGGCTCTCGACCAGTGCCGCCGTGCTCGGAATGCCATCGTGTTTCGCCCCATTACCATCCATGCTACAAAGAGGGTGTCTCCTCTTGTCGCTCGACCGGTGAGGTATCCACCGGGCCGGTCGGCGTCTCGCTCAACCTGACCGGCGTGAGCGGTACTTTGGGATAAGGCGTGGTGTGCAGGTTGACTTTGGGAGGACGGGCCAATTTGAGGCCCATCTTTTCCTCGATCACGACCTGCACCGTCTCCACGATCTGCTCAGCCTTGGCCGGCACGTCAATCCCGGCGGTCGTCTCTACATCCAATTCGATGACCACGCCGCCTTTCCTGGCCAAGACCCTGGGCTTGCAGCGCAGGATGCCGGAGAGTTGGTCCACCTCGTACTTCAGCCGGTCGGCGATGGAGACGATGTTGACTTGCACCTCGCCGCCGGTGGTCTTTTCGGCACGGATGTATCGGGGTCTGGGCCAGCGGAGTTCGGCGATGATGAGCAGGATACCGATAATGTTGAGCGTCGCGATGAACAACGCGCACACGGCAACGCGCACGAACCATCCGGCCTCTCTAAACGGCGCTCCCATTTTGGCGATAGAGGCGGCCAGGTCGCTCAACTGTCGCGCCGTCGCGTTCAGCGTCCGCACCGGGAACCCGAGTGTGATAGTACACAGCACCATCACGACCAGCACTATGATGATGATCAACGCGCGGTTTATCTTGTTCACGTTTGCCTCCTTCCAGTTTGTCCGGCCACGCTGTCATTATAGCATCTTGCCGCGCTTTGGGCAACGCAGCGCCGATACCGCGATGACTGCCAGGCCAACCGATCCGATCAGGCCGATGGCCGCGCCCAGGCGTAGGCTCGGCGGGCGAAAGGCAAAGACGATACGGTGCTCACCGGTGTCCACGGCGACCGCGCGAAACAGGACGTCGGCGCGGTGGATCGGCGTCGGTTCACCGTCCACCGTCGCCCGCCAGCCGGGGTACCAGGCGTCCGTCAGGACGAGGTAGCCAGGAGCATCTGCCCTCACCTCGATTTCGACACGTTCTGGCTCGTAGCGGCGGATGGTGACACGCTCCGGCTTTTGTGGGGAACGGAGCCCAAGCGCGGGGCCGCCCTCGAGCACCACAGTCTTCAGCGGATCGAACGCCGTGTCCTGCATCAACGCCAGCGCGGCCTCGCCATCGGCAGCCGACACCGCCTCGTGGACGAGGAATGCACGTGGCAGCGCGTCGAGATGCTCATAGATTTTGACGTCGCCCGAGTGTGCCAGGCGGAAGTGCCCCCGGTCGGAGAGCACCATAGCCTGGAAACTGCCGGTGCGCTCGTCAATCAGGCTGACTCCACGCACGACCAGTTCCCCATCCGGCAGCGCACCCCGCACGGCCACGGCGACGGGTGTGCCCGGCGGGGTCCAGCGCAGTCGCGCGACCCCCTCGTTCTCGGTGACATTCTCGCCCGCGCGCAGTTCGAACGTGCGCGTGATCCCGCCAAAGCCCACCTCGACCACGCCGGCGACTGTGCCGTCGGGCAGACCGCTTGTGCCGTCCAGGTAGGCGACCAGCCCCAGCGCCGTGGCCTCGAACGGTGGAACGTGCGTCACGGCCGCCGATTCCCCTTGAGCCAGCCGTGCGCCGAATTGGAGGTCGTAGAACACGCCGTCGAGCCAGGCGTCGTGGAGTTTATCGGTGATGATATAGCCGATGCCGAAGAGGCCAAGCCAGCGCCCATCGGGGATGGCGGTCAGGTTCTCGCGCAGCCGCCCGTCTATTGAGACCCGGTCGGCGGGCAGGATCAGGTGCTGGAGTGCGACGTAGCGTGCCAGCGGAAGCACGCCGCCGTCGTAACCGTCCACGGCGGGGATGCCGAAGGCCAGCGGCAGGTTGGGGCTGAGCACCTCCTTCTGCTTGGCGGCGACGATGTAGTCGTAGAGCGCAGCGTCGGCGAGTTGTGGCCCGTATATGACGCGGATCTCGGCCAGGTCGCCGGGGTCGAAGGTAATGTCGGACATGCTGAGGAAGCGCACTCCCACCCCTGCCCCCTCACCCGCTTGCGGGGGAGGGGAGTTTGCCAACAGGTGAGCCATCGCCGGGCGCAGGCTGGTGAAGGCTTGGGGCGCGGTGGCACGGCGATAGGGAAGCACAGCAGCGGCGGCGTAGAGTTCTGCGATCAACAGCGCGAGCAGGCCCGCCGTTGCCCATCGCGGCACGCGGGCAGCCGCTGCGAGCAACCCCAGTGCGAGTATGCCCCCTGCTGCCCAACCTATCACGGTGAACCGCCCTACCGGCTCGCTCCCCCCGATGCGTGTTCCTATCACCGCCCAGCCGATCAGGAGGGCAAGCAGCGCTGCGCAGGCCGGGCATGTGCGCCGGGGAAGCCGCCCACGCTGCCGCCACATCGTCTCGATACCCAGCCCGGCCGACGCCGCCATCCCCAGCGTGTATAGCGCCAGCCAGCGTGCCGGCACGCGAAAGTGGGCAAGACCCGGCAGGTGCGCTAAGAGGAGATATAGCGGGTTGTAGAGGCCCAGCGATAGAAAGAGTCCCAGCAGAATGAGGATGATGGGTTGGCCGATTGGCTGATCCGTGATCCGTGATTGGCGACAGCCCACGAGAGCAAGCACCAGGCCGATGATGCCAACGTAGGCGACATGTTCGATGTGTTCGGGAGGTACGGACTCGACCAGGCCCGGCAAAAGTGCGCGGGCGAAGTAGAACGGCGAGAGCGAAAACGACACGCGTTCGTTGAACGGCAAGCCTCCGGCACGGATCGAGAGGCGCGAGAGTTCCCAGGTGGGCACGAGTTGCGCCGCGGCCAGCGCTGCCCCCAACACCGCTGCACTCGCCAACAGTACAGTCTGCCGTGCCAGCGGTCGCCACTCGCGCCAGCGCACCGCGCGCCACAGCCCCGGCCCCAGCCCATAGGCTGCCAGTCCCACCAACGTGATAAACGCCGTCTGCGTATGGCCGGCCAGAAATACCAGCCCAATGATAACGGCGAGACCGACAAGCCAGGAATTCGAGAGTCGGGATTGCAGATTCGCCGACTCGTTGCTCCGCCAATTAGACGCCCTGTCCCACAGCAGCAGCAGCAATGGCATCCAGGCCAAGCCCTGCAACTGGTTCACGTGCTCCGCTTGTGCGCCCAGATAGCCGCCCAGTGCAAAGAGCGCCCCGGCCGTCCACGCGCCCAAGCGTCCCATCCGCAGCGAGGTACGTCCCCACAGGTACGCATTCGAGGCCGCCAGGCACAAGTGCAGCACGATGGACAGATGAACGGAACGCTCGGCCGGTACGAGTAGCCACAGAAGCCAGTTGAGCGGATACAAGACCCCTGCCTGGCTATTGGCGAGAAACGGCGCGCCCATGAAGAGGTACGGGTTCCACAGCGGCAATCGCCCGGCACGTATGGCTCGTGTCGCCTCGGCCCAATAGGGGTAAAAGTACGTGAAAACGTCGCCGCCTGCCAGCACCCGTCCCGCGAGCACAATGTCCCAGAAAAATACCAGTACCAGCGCCCACAGCGCCGCGATGACGAGGAGATCGAGAAACCGGTCATTCAGTCGGTGAGTTGGTTGGGTCATTGGGCAAGATGCGATAAACAGTGAATGAGCGGCTGCCGTCGCGCCGGGTGGTGGTCAATGTAGGCACAAGATGATAGCCCACGCTTGCCAGTGCCCACGCGACCCTGTCGGACGATTCCCAGGATGGAAACGCGATGTAGCGCGGTTCCTTCCAGCCGAATGCCTGTACGTCCCGCGCCAGCCAGGCCGGGGTCGGCCAATAGGCCAGGTAGACCGGCGCGTCGAACAGGTAATAGTCATAGTGCCAGCCCAGCCAGTGGTGGTAGACCACCGAGCCCTCCGGCAACTCGCGCAGGAATGCCGCCACTTGCTCGATGCCGTCGTAAGCACCGTGATCGCCGCCGATGGGATAGCGGCTGTGGGCCGCGTTGACTGCCGGCCGGATCAGGCACAGCGCCAATACCACACAGCAGATGGCCGCTTTGCCGCTTCGCCGATTTGCAAACACTCCAGGAACACGGGCCAGCAGAATCGCCAGCACCGGAACGAGCGGCAGCAGGTAGCGATCCCAGACCGCGAAAGCCCATAGCCAATGGATGAGCAAGTAGACGAGTACAAAGGATACGAGGAGCAGGTCTGTCAGGGCTTCGCCCGTGTAACGGCGGCGGGTGAGCGCATGCCATGTTAACAGGGGCAGTCCCAATAGCAACGCGCCATTAACGACGGGCGAGACGAACACGTAGCCCACCAGGTCGCCCCAACCGCGTAGCCGTGTCCCCAATTCCTGCGGCCAGATCAAGCGCAGTCCACCGTAGCCTGCAATGCCCATCCCCCAAAAACCCGGCGCGCCCTGCGTGGCCCGCACCGCGTCCCAAGCCAACATCAAGCCGGCTACCATGAGCGATCCGCCGGCAAATCGAAACGCACATCCGCAGACCGCCGATCTGCCGACGCCCTGAGCCGAGAGTCGAACCATGCCGATCCCTGCTGCCAGCACCACCCATACGAGGCCGGTCTGTTTTGCTGCGCAAGCCAGTCCCGCCAGAATCCCGGCCCATCCCGCCCGACCGCGCGCCATGGCGACACAGGCTGCCAGCCCTAGCGCGACCATCAAGGGATCGGTGAATGCGGTGGTGGAGAACAGGATGGCAAAAGGAGACAGCGCCGCGCCCACAGCGGCCATCGCCGCGACCGCGCGCTCCCGATAGAGAGAGCGCGCCAATGCTGCGGTCAATGGAACCATCAGCATCCCCGCTGTCAGGCCCGGCCAGCGCGTGGCGAACTCAGAGTTGCCCAAGAGCATCTGTGCCCCGGCGATCAGATAGGGTAGCAGCGGCGGCTTGTAGACCGGCACCGTCGCCAGCCACATATCCCGTCCGCGCCCGATCAGCAGCCCCCAATAGCCATACAGCGCCTCGTCGGGATGGAAACGATTGCTCCAAGTCGGGAGCAGCCGCAACGCCCAAGCCACCGCTGCCAGGGCGATCCTTGTGGTCGCCCCCGTGGCGACCCTTGTGATCACCCCGCGCCGGGAAATTGCCTTCACTCGCTGAAGCGACATCTGACCAGCGTCCACAGCACGGTAAGGCCGTCGCGCCAGCCGATCTTTTTCCCCTCGGTGAATTCGCGTCCGGTGTAGGAAATGGGCACCTCGTAGATGCGGTAGCCGCGCTTGAGGATTTGCGCCGTGATCTCGGGATCGAAACCCCAGCCAGGCGACTTGAGGTTCAGCCGTTCCGCGACCTCGCGCGTAAAGACCTTGTAGCCGGTCTCCATATCGCTGATGATCGTGTCGTAGAGGACGTTAGTCACGAACGTGAGAAAGCGGTTGCCGACCATGTGCCAGAAGAACATCGCCCTGGTCGGGCCGCCGCGGAAACGCGAACCATAAACTACTTTGGAGCGCCTCTCGACGATTGGCTGCAGGAGCGCCGGATAGTCGCGCGGGTCATACTCGAGGTCGGCATCCTGGATGAGCATGACATCGCCGCTGGCATGCTGCAGGCCGGTGCGTACTGCCGCTCCCTTGCCCTGATTGCGCTCGTGGAACACAACGACTGTGTCCGGGGAACCCTCTAGAGTGCGCAGGTATTCGCGCGTGCCGTCGGTCGAGCCGTCGTCCACGATCACCAGTTCCCGCTCGAACTCGACGATGTTGCCGTTCTCCGGCCCATAGCCTGCCAGCACGGCCAAGCGTACCGCCCGCACACGCCGTATGATCTCGGCGATGGTGCCTATCTCGTTATAGACCGGCATAATAATCGAGAGTTTCACATTGACCTCCTGGGGCAGATGGCTGCATTATAGCCGAGCCTGGCCCGCGTGGCAACTCATTGCACAACCCCGCGACTTGGGTTAGAATAGTTCTCGGTAACTAGAGGTGCTCTCCAAAAGTTCTTAGTACCTTGAGAGTGAAATCCTTGCATGTTTGGCAAGAAAACCTACCACCAAGACACCAAGGCACAATGTTTTCTTGGTGTCTTGGTGACTTGGTGGTTTCCCCTTTTGGTTCCGGCTTGTCCGGGTTGGGGTTTTCCGGCAAACCGGCAGCGGTTAAAACCGCACCTGAGGCCCGCAATCCGGATTGCGGGCCTTCGCGCCGGGCGACCGCCTACG
>FWPU01010809.1_pt1 | contig 13254 bp, 11 predicted proteins | sample 2228361 | NCBI WGS metagenome assembly FWPU01 (sample SAMEA103939777, study PRJEB20133) | metagenome | reverse complement strand
TTTTAAAAGCCTTTTATTAATTAATTTAGATAATTTAAAACAAAGCTTTAATTTTTTCAATACCTATTTGTATTCTTTTTATTGTTTCATCTTTTCCTAAAATCTCTGCTAATTCAATAGCGCCTCCCGGAGAACTTTCTTTTCCTGAAAGTGCAGTCCTTAATGGCCACATTACTTGACTTGCTTTTAAACCTCTTTTAGTTATTTCTTCTGAAATAGCTTTATATAAAATATTATGATCCCAATTGTCTATTCTTTCTAAAACTTCTTTAAGCCATGCTAAATTATCTAACGAATTATTTAAATCTGTTTTCATCTTAGTATTTAGATATAAAGAAGCATCATATTTTGGAAGCTCCTCTATAAAAGATACTAAATCATAAATATCATTTAATACTAAAATTCTTATTTGGACTAATTTGCTTAACTTTAAATAATCTATGTCATTACGCTTAATTACTTTTTTATAGTATGGCATAGCAAGTTCATTAAATTTTTCTAAAGGCAATTTCCTGATATATTCTCCATTCATCCATTTTAATTTCTCTATATCAAATATTGCTGGTGACTTATTTAATCCCGCTATTGAAAAAATTTTCTTAAGCTCTTCAAGTGTAAAAAACTCACGATTATCTTTAGGACTCCATCCTAAAAGTACTATATAATTTATTATAGCTTCTTTTAAATACCCATTATAATAAAGATCTTCAAAGGAAGGGTCTCCGTGTCTTTTCGATAATTTATGACTGCGATCCTTCATTATTAATGGTAAATGAATATATTCTGGAATCTCCCATTCAAAAGCATTATATAGAATATTGTATTTAGGAACAGAAGATAAATATTCTGTTCCTCTTATTACATGGCTTATTTGCATTAAATGATCATCAACAACATTAGCAAAATTATAAGTTGGTAAACCATCAGATTTAATTAATATACCTTCATCTAAAGTATTATTATCTACTTCAATTGTACCATGAATCAAATCTTTTACTATAGTAGTACCTTTTGGAATAACCTGTCTGATAACAAATTCTTCACCATTATCTAATTTTTTTTGTGTCTCTTTATCAGTTAACTCTTTACAGTGTCCATCGTATCTAAATGTTTCTTTTTTTATTTCTGCTTCTTTTCTTAATTTTTCCAATCTTTCTTTATTACAAAAACAATAATAAGCAGCTTTTTTTTCTATTAATTTTTTTGCATAAAACCAATAAATATCTTTTCTTTGACTTTGTATATATGGAGCAAAAGGTCCACCAATATCCGGTCCTTCATTATATTCTAATCCTACAATTTTAAGAGTATTATAAATAGCTTCTACCGCACCTTCTATATATCTTTCTACATCTGTATCTTCAATTCTTAGAATAAATTTTCCATTCATACTTCTTGCAATTAGATAAGCGTATATTGCTGTTCTAAGATTACCTAAATGCATATAACCAGTCGGGCTGGGTGCAAATCTTGTTCTTACTTCTTTATTCATTATTGTCTTACCTTATTTTATTTATTAATTTTCACTCTTATATTATATGGAACTAATGTTTTTTTTCAAATTTTGTATAGGATTCTCTGTGTTCTCTGTATCTCTGTGGTTGAAATAAACCACAGAGGGCACAGAGGACACGGAGGATGGAATGGGTAAAAAAAGAGGGTAAAGGAATAAGATGCAGGGGATGAAATGATTATATGAATTAGGAATAGATACATTTATTTTGCATAAAATTCTCTGTGTTCTCTGTATCTCTGTGGTTGAAATAAACCACAGAGGGGCAGAGGACACGGAGGATAAATTTGATTTAATGATATAAGAAAAAAGTATCATAATGAGATAATATGTTTCAATATGAAGCTTAAAGTGATATGGTGTGTATAAGGGGAATGAGTCTTGTTCTATATTTAGAAGGGGTATTATGAGTTGGTATTAAATTTGATCTTGTGATTATGCTAATCAAAAAATGTAGATCTATTTAGCTAATTTAAAAATGGAGGAGCAAAGAATGATAAAAAAAATTTATATTAAATTAGTATTAGTCCTTTTGTTAGCAATTCCATTGATAGCTGAAGAAAATTCAGATAATTTATTCAGAGATATAATTGGTTTATCTAATAATATTGAAGATAATGATGAAGCAGGAAATACATCTTATGAAGGTCAGCAGAAGTTATTTGTGCATGGTTATTTAACGCAGGCATATGCAAGAACTGGTAAATATGCATCAATAGGAATTGATAAAGATGGGACAGCAGATTATAGGCAGGCAGCACTACAATTTCGCTATGCATTAACAGATAAAGATAATTTTGTTATTCAATTTTCACATGAGCGAATAGGAAACAGTCCTGTAATGGAATATAAGAATGATGTAGAATTAGATTGGGTATTTTATCAACATTATTTTACTGATGCTACTTCAATAAAAATAGGAAAAATACAAATTCCTATGGGAATATATAATGAGATAAGAGATGTAGGAACTATTTTACCATTCTATCGTCCTATATATTCTTTTTATTTTGAAGGTGCATATGCAAGTGAAACAGTTGATGGATTTGTATTTTCTCATAGATTAGGATTAAGAAATGATTGGAGTTTAGATCTGGATTTTTATTATGGAAGATGGGATATATTTATGTTATCTGATAAGTATTATAAGACAGAAGCGAAGAATGGATTAGGATTTCAAGCTTGGGTAAACACTCCAATAGAGAATATTAAATTTGGAATAGGTGCACAAAGATATACATCAAGCAGATTAGCTTTAGGACTATCAGAAGAATGCTCGTGGAACTCATGGTTTATTTCAGCAGATTTATCATATGATCGTTTTAAGTTTCAAACTGAATATAAAAATATTAGTTGGGGAAATGGATGGTATCATACCTATTATGCAATATTAGGTGCAAAAATTTTTAGTAAATTTATGGTAAATTTTGCAGCGGAGTTTAGTGATGTTCATATAGAGCTGCTTGAATTATTACTAAGTTCATATCCTGAATATGCGTCTATAACAAGAGATATGTATAGAGATTATTCAGTTGGACTAAATTATTATTTTCGTCCTGATTTAGTTGCAAAATTTGAAAGTCACTGGAATAAGGGTTTTTGGTATGATGAAATTCCTTTTGAATATATTTTGTTTGACATACCCTGGTCTGATAAATATTTTATTTTAAGTCTTTCAGTAAGTTTTTAGCATAATTCAATTAATTTAAGATTTATAAATTATAGAATATTTTATTTATAGAGAAGAGGGAAGAAGATTATACAGAGAATTTATTTTGCTTTAGGAAGAAGTATAGTAAAAGTGGTACCTTCATTTACTACGCTATTAACTCGTATGCTTCCGTTATGAGCATCTACAATTTTTTTAGCTATTGGTAAACCCAGTCCGGTTCCTTTAATATGTTTAGTTTCTTCACGCTTAACGCGATAGAATTGATCAAAGATAAATGGAATATCTTTTTGTGGAATACCGTAACCTGTATCAGAGATATGAGTGGCTACACAATCGTTTTCCAGATGAAATTTAATATCCACTCTTCCATTCGGTCTATTGTATATAATAGCATTAGTAATAATATTGGAGAATACATTTTCTAAAGTTTCTTTATCACCTAAAATTAATGGTTGGAAATCAGGTGGATAGAGTGAAATAGTAATGCTATTTTTATTAGCGGTTTCTTGCATAAATGCGACTAATTTTTCTAATAATTCTTGTAAATTTGTAGGTACGAATTTATCTACCAATTGATCACTTGAGATACGGGACATATTGAGCCAATCGTTAATTAATGAAAGGAGACTATTGAGTTTTTCGCGTGCTTTTTCAAGCATTTCTTTTTGTTTAGGTGGAATTTCTCCTACGAATCCCCCTAATATAACTTCAAAATATTGCTGAACAGTAGCAACAGGACTTCTTAATTGATGTGAAACCATTGTGATAAAATTTTCTTCAATTTTTCTTTTTTCTTCTCTTAATTTAGCTGTTTCTTCGAGTAATAATTTTCTTTCTAAGCCTCTTTTTATTATTATGCGTAATTCATCTGGAGTAAATGGTTTAGGTAAGAAATCAAAAGCACCTCTTTTCATAGCTTCAACAGCTGAATCTACGGTAGCATATCCTGTTATTACTATTGAGATTATATTAGGATCAATTTCAGGTATTCTATCTAATACTTCCATACCGGATATACCGGGCATTTTTAAATCAACAAGAGCAATATCAGGTTTCAATTCGCGTATCTTTTCAAGTCCTATTGAACCATTTTCTGCTGATTCTGCTATATAGCCATCCTTCTTAAGTATTTGAACGCAACTATCTCTCATTGCTTCTTCATCATCTATTATAAGAATTATATTTTTTTTTGTTCCTTGATGCTCAAACATTTAGGAAGATACTCCTTTGAGTTTTTTGAATTAAACCCGTCAGGGAAGTAGAAGGGAGCGATGGAGAGACAGGAAGATCGCAGGGAGATAGATTGGCAGAAATATAATTATTTTTATTTAATTTATTCATTCAAACTTCCTATTGTGTTATTAATTATTATATTACAAATTTCTGTATTCATCAATTCAATTTCTTTTTTGTTATAATATTTTATATCTTACTGCCAAACTATCTCCCTATTCCCTTCTACCTCCTATTTTTATTGAACTTTACACATTAAGCCTTCAATTTCTGATATGATTTGTACATCTTTATAATGTTTTTGAGAAGATGCACCGCTTGGACAAGCAGCAACACATGTTCCACATCCTTTGCATAGAGCTTCATTAACTTCAGATATCTTTTTATCTTTCAGATAAGCTATTGCACCGTAAGGACAGATAGCTGTACAAAGCTGGCAACCGGCACATAATTCTGGATCTATATGAGCTGTAATAGGTTCAATTAATACTTTTGCTTTGGTTATATAAGCTAATATCCTTGCTGCTGCTGCTGATGCTTGTGCTACTGTATCCGGAATATCTTTTGGACCCTGACAACAACCAGCTATATAAATACCATCTGTAGAAGTAGCAACCGGATCTAATTTAGGATGCTTTTCTAAATAAAATCCACCCGGGCTACAGCTCATCGAAAATATTCTTCTTACTTCATCAGTATCTTTATTAGGAGATAAAGCATTGCATAATATAACCATATCAACAGGTATTTCACGAAATTTCTTTATTAAAGTATCTTCACATCTTATTAAAAGAACGCCTTCATCTTGTCTTGACCAACCAGCTTTTACAACCTCAGCTACCTTACCTCTTATTACATTTACTCCCTCATCTAATATACGACTGTAAAATTCTTCATACCCTTTACCAAATGCTCTCATATCTATATAAAATTGATATACCTCAGCCGAACTCCTATCTTTGATTAAATGAGCAAATTTAAGTGCGTACATACAACAAACACGTGAACAATATAAATGATTATTTTCATCACGTGAACCAACACAATGTATTATTCCGATAGCTCGAGGTTCTTTCCCATTCTTTAGTAAAATTTTTCCACCTGTCGGTCCGGATGCATTTAACATATACTCCATTTCTAAACTTGAATATACATTATCTAATACTCCATAACCATACTGCAACATTTTTCTTGCATCAAATAATTCAAAACCAGTAGCAACAACAATTTGTCCTACTTCTATTTCTTCTATTTTCTCTTCTTGATTATGATTTATTGCTTTCTGTTCACATACAGTTTCACATACTTTGCATTCATTAGTCTTAAAATGAATACATGCATCTTTATCTATTACAGGAATCTTAGGAACCGCTTGATATGTTGGTATATATATAGCAGAAGTAGGTCCAAGATAAAATTCACGAGGTTGCCCTGATTCTTGCCAAACTGATTCTATTTTAATGTAACCTGTCGGACATACTAACGCACATGCACCACATCCTATACATGCTTCTGTATTATATCCAAAAGGTACAGAAACTTCCTTCTCCACACCCCTTCCGCTCCAACCAAGACAATGCGCTCCTACTACTTCATTACATACTCTTATGCATAATCCACATCCTATGCATCCTTGATATAGTTTGGGAAAACGTGTCTCTTCTACTCCATATTCATGCGCTAATTCTTGTATTATTGGGATATCAGGACATCTTGCTAATAATAATTCTAATATAAGCTTGCGATTCTTTCTTACTTCTTCGTTATCTGTAAATATCTCTTCTCCATCTTGTGCAGGATAATTGCATGCAGTTACCATCCTCTTCCGTTTCCCTCTTACTGCCTGTACAGTACATACACGACATGCACCATATGGCTCAACAAAATCCCAATGACATAAAGTTGGTATTCTTATACCTAACTTCTGAGCTAATTTAATTATAGGCGTGCCTCTCTCTGTTTCTATCTCATGCCCATCTATTTTCAATTTAACTATTTTCTTTAACTGTTTTTCCATTTATTTCCTCCTATTGCTTATAGATTGCATCAAATTTACAAAGTTCATAACATATACCACATTTTATACATACTTCTCTATTAATTACATGAGCTACCTTCTTATCACCTGTTATTGCATTAACAGGACATTTCCTTAAACAAACCATACAACCTGTACATTTCTGTGGATCTATATACATCTCATATAATGCTGTACATACCCCTGCTGGACATTTCTTATCATATATATGCTTCTCATATTCATCTTTAAAATATGTCAGCGAACTTAATACCGGATTAGGAGCGCTTCCACCTAAAGCACATAATGATGTATTTATCATTACATGAGATAAATCATATAATGATTGTAGATCTTCTTCCGTACCTTCTCCTTTAGTTATCTTAGTAAGTATAGCATGCATCGCTCTTAATCCTTCTCTACATGGAATACATTTCCCACATGATTCACCTAATAAAAATTCAATAAAATAACGAGACATATCTACTATACAGTTCGTTTCATCTGCTACTATCATTCCACCTGAACCCATCATTGAACCTGCTTCTGTTAATGTATCAAAATCTACCGGTAAATCTAATTTACTTTCGGGTAAAAAGCCGCCTGACGGTCCTCCTGTCTGTACTGCTTTAAACTTTCTTCCTTTTTTTATTCCACCACCTATATTAAATATAATTTCTCTTAATGTAATTCCCATTGGTACTTCTACTAAACCTGTATTTACTACTTTACCGGTAAGTGAAAATACCTTTGTCCCTTTACTTCCACCCCATGGATTATCTGTTACATCTCCTGTACCTATCGTCGTAAACCATTTTGCTCCTTTATTGATTATTATAGGAACATTTGCCCATGTCTCTACATTATTTAAACATGTTGGCTTATTCCATAAACCATATTCTACTGTATGTATATATTTCGCTCTCGGTACTCCTGCTCTTCCTTCTAAGGATGCCATTAATGCAGTAGATTCACCACATACAAATGCTCCTGCTCCACGATGGATTTCTATATCAAAACTCATATCTGTATCAAAAATATTCTTACCAAGTAAACCATATTCTCTTGCTTGATTAATTGCTAACTTAAGTCTTTCACATGCTATTGGATATTCTTTTCTTATGTATACATAACCTTGCTTTGCCCCAATAGCATATGCACCTATTATCATCCCTTCTATTACTGCATGTGGATCTGATTCTATTATACTTCTATCCATATAAGCTCCCGGATCTCCTTCATCAGCATTACACACTACAAAAGGTTCTTCATTTCTTTCTAAAGCTGCATGACGACATGTCTGCCATTTCACCCCTGTTGGAAATCCACCGCCTCCCCTTCCTCTTAATCCAGATGCAGTTATCTCTTTTATTACTTCTTCGGGTTTCATAGATGTTAATACCTTAGCTAAAGCCGTATATCCGTCTCTTGATATGTAATCTTCTATTGATTCAGGATCAATTACGCCTCTATTCCTTAATGCTATTAACATCTGATGCTTATAAAATGGTATCTCTGATAATGTCGGTACAGGCGCTTTCTCTTTGGGTAATGTATACATAAGATTCTTTACTGGTCTCCCCTTTAAAAAATGCTCCTCTACAAGATGTGGTATGTTCTCCGGCTTAAGATTACAGTAAAATATCTGCCCAGGCATTACAAGTATTAATGGACCCTTTTCACATAATCCATTACATCCCGTCTGCACTACCCTTACTTCATTCTCCAATCCTTGCTTCTTTATCTCTTTCTCTATCGCTTCTTTTATTTTAAAAGAACCGCATGATACACATCCAGTACCGGCACATAGCATTACTTCTAATCTATAATTGTTCATTTTTGCCTCCATCTATTCTATGCCTGTCTTTCATGTCCTATTGCTATGGCAAAATCCTTAACTATCTTGCCATTAAGAACATGTTCTTGAAATATTCTTTTAGCTCTTTCATTGTTTAACTCTCCATATTTTACAGGTGCAGCTCCTTCAACTTCTATAGTTATCATTGGTTCCTTCGAACATAATCCAGCACATCCAGATGTAGTTAATAAAATATCTTTCGCTTCACTTTTTGCTATTAGTTCCATAAATAGTGTTACAATTTCTCTTGATCCAGCTGCTATCCCACATGTACCCATATGTACATTTATCTTTATCCTGTATGGTCCTCCAGTCCTTAATGTTGTCGTTGATAAATGCTTCTCTTTTATATTTATTAAATCATCAATTTTTAATTTCGGCATACTTCCTCCTTATTTTTATTCTTTCTTTTCCGTTTCTTTTTTTATTTCTTTCTTGTATCTTTCTAAAACCTTTGTAACACTATCTGCTGTTAATTTGCCATGTACATCCTCATTTACTGTCACTACTGGAGCTAATCCACAACATCCAATACAACGAACACTATCAAGAGTGAAATGTAAATTCTTATCTGTTTCTCCAACTTTTATTCCTAATTCCCTTTCAAATGAGCCTAATACCTGTACCGCTCCTTGTACATGACATGCTGTTCCTAAACATACATTTATTACATATTTACCCTTCGGCTTTAAACTAAATGCTTTATAAAAAGTCGCTACTTCATATATTTGATTTAAAGGTACCTTTAATTGCTTTGATAATTCCATTAAAACTTCCTCTGGTAAATAATGATAGTGATCCTGTAAATCCTGTAATATCTCAATTAAATAATCCTTCCTGTTTCCCCAACGGTCTATTGCTTCTTTTATTTGTGATAAATCTATATTCATATCTTCCTCCATTTCTTACCGTATTTCTTTTAAAATTTGATCCGCTAACTTTATTACTCTTTTCCTCGGTATCCTCGTAGCAGGACAACTTGTATAACATAATCCACACCCATTACATTTATCCTCTTCCACATAGCGGGGTTTCCTTCTTACTTTAATCTTAAAATTCCCTATATACCCTGATACATCTACTACTTCACTATATGACATTAATTTAATATTCTTATTTTGTCCTACATTAACCATCTTCGGAGTAAGTATGCATGCTGCACAATCTAATGTAGGAAATGTTTTATCAAATAATGCCATCTTCCCTCCAATTGATGGCTCTCGCTCTACTAAATATACAGTATAACCAGCATCTGCTATCTCTAATGCCGCTTGAATCCCTGCTATCCCTCCACCTACTACTAATGTTGCAGGATTTATATCGACTGTCCTCGGCGTTAATATATCATTGTATACTACCCTTTTTATTGCACCTGTTATCAATTTCTTGGCTTTAGTTGTTGCTTCTGCTTTGTCTTCGTGTACCCATGAACAATGCTCCCTTATATTCGCCATCTGAAATAAATATGCATTCAATCCTGCTGACTCACATGCCCTCTGAAATGTAGGCTCATGCATTAATGGTGAACATGCTGATACTACTACCCTATTAAGATTATAATCCTTTATATCTTTCTTTATTAAATCCTGTCCCGGATCAGAACACATAAACTTGTAATCCCTCGCTATTACAACATTTGGTAATTTTGATACATATTCCCTTACCGCATTTACATCTACTGTCCCTGCTATATTAGTACCACAATGACATATATATACTCCTATCCTTATCTGACCATTTTCTTTCATGCCGTACCTCCAAGTATTTTTTCATCTATTGATATCAAATTGTATTCAAAACCTGCTTCCTTCATACTCGCTCCCATAGCATATGCTAACAATTGTGTGAAAAATAATACTGGCATCTTATAATCTGTATTATATGCTTCATTTATCTTATCTTGATATGCTTCTACATTTATTTGACATAATGGACATGTCGTTACTATACAATCTGCTCCATTCTCTTTAGCACATTGAAGTATATCCCTTACTAATTTTAATGATATATCCTCAAATGTAGTCATTAACATACCACCACAACACTTTACTTTCATATCAAAATTCACATTCTCTGCTCCTAATGCCTTAAATAAATTATCCATAGTCATCGGATTCTCTTTATCATCAAATACTCCATCAGGTCTTACTATCTGACATCCATAATAGTTGGCTATCTTTATCCCACTTAACTTCTTCTTCACTTTCTTTAATATGTTTTCTATACCTATATCATTTATTAATACATCAAGCGGATGCCTTACCTTTACTCCTAATTTGTATTCTAATCCCGCCTTCCTTAATGATTGATCTACTTTCGCTTTTAATATGAAATTGGATGCTAATACTTTATTCGTTTTATTTAATATCGTATAACATGAACTGCAAGGCGCTACTATATCACCATTTAATTTCTCCGCTAATGCTAAATTGCGCGCAGAAATCGTTAGCGATATCGTCTCCCTAATAGACATATACATTGTTGCACCACAACAATTCCAATCCTCAATTTCTATTAATTTACCATCTAAATTGCTAAAAACATATCTCGTTGATACATCATAACTTTTTGCTGAAGATTCTAAACTGCAACCTGGATAATATATATACTGCATCTTAACCTCCTAAATTTTTCTAATGTTTAAGTTTCTGCAACTTTGATTCTATTACTTCTACCGGTATTATATTCTCCATTAATTGAGCTTCTGCCATTATCTTCTTGAATTCCTCTTTTCCTTTTATGCTCTTAGGAAAAACTTGAATCCTTCCTTTCTTCCACATCTTATATGCAAATGGTATCATCTTGAATAACTTCAACGGCCCTGTCTTTAAATAATATAAAGTTATTAATCCGGGCTCATAACTTCTTCCATATCTATTCATTACCGATACAAATGATTTTGATAATGCATAAACAGGAAAATTCTTTGGATATAAACCTTTATCCATAGCTACTCTCTTCAAAGCATACAATATATCCGTTACTTTTATCCCCTGTGGACATCTAACTGTACAACTATAACATGAAGCGCATATCCATATCGTACGACTGTTTAATATCGTTTCTAAATCCCCAGCTCTAAATAACGCTATTACCTCTCTTGGCGTAATATCCATCATATAACTTACTGGACATGAACCGGTACATGTTCCACATTGAATGCATTTCTGAATCTTCTTCCCACCCGGGATATTAGATACCTGATAAAGAAAGTTAGCTCTTAACTCACTTTCCTTCGGACTTAATTCCCCAGGTTTAATTCTTTTTTCCTGCATAATACCTCCATTATCTTCTTTTGCTTATTCTGTTTGTTTTTTATGCCTCTTTAATAATTTATCTATCCTTTGAAGTAAATCCTCTGTCTTCACAGGCTTGTCTATGTAATCATCCGGTCCCGTTAACCCTTGATCACTTGAATGAAAGGAAAACCTTGAACCACTTATCTCTTTTACCGCTGATACAAATATTATTGGTATACTACGATATTCCTTGAATTCATCTGAAGTCTTTATCGTATGACAAAATGAATACCCATCAAATAAACTGTCCATCATTATATCTAATAATATTAAATCCGGCTTCTCCTCTATTAATTTTTCCTTCCCATCCTTTGGATTACTCGCACTTATTACTTCATAAAATGATGATTTCAATATTATCGATATCGCTTCTACAAAATCACTATCATCATCTATTACCAATATTTTTCCCCTATAATGTTCCTTTTCCATAATTTCTCTCTCCTTTTCACTATTTAACATTATGCTTTCTAATGCTATTTTTAGTTCTTCTATCCCAAATGATTTAATAAAATAATAATAAATGTCTTCTTTCCTAACTTTTGATTCTAATTTAATTGTATTTTTCGCTGTCATTACTATTATCTTAACATTCGGATCTATGCTCTTTAGTATCGGTACAGCTTCATATCCTTTCATCTCCGGTAAAAATACATCAATTAATATGCTTTTGTAATTTGTCTTTAACATTTTCTTTATTGCTTTCGCTAAATTATTACTTGCATCTACCTCATATCCTTCATCTTTTAATCTGTCTTGTATTTCTTTCCTGTATCTGGTATTCGCATCTATTATTAAAACATGTCCTTTCATCATTCCACACCGTGATTAATATATTAGTCAACTTTTATGCCATTGATTTAAATATTTTTCCCCTGCCTTAAATGTAGCACTATACTTAGTTTTGAAAAAACGAATTCGTGCTACTTAATTTGCTTCTTTATATAAATGAGGAATTTCTCCCCATTTGATTAAAAAAGTGGTGATTTATTCCTGTGTTTTTCCCTTAATTATTCTATTTTCTATTCTATTAATCAGTTAGCTTGTTAAATTCATTTATAAAATATTTAAGTGTTGCATCATCTATTATGCAAAATTCTACTATCTTTAATGATGTCTCCTCTTTATTTAAAAAATTATAAGCTTCATTTGTTAAAATAAATGCACATCTATCTTTTGGAAAACCAAATATTCCAGAGCTTATTGCAGGAATTGATATGCTTTCTATTCTTTTCTTTGTTGCTAATTTAAGAGTGTTTATTATTGCATTTCTTAATTTGTTTTCTTCATCCCCTTCACCCATTCTTGGACCTACTGCATGTATTACATATTTACAAGGTAACTTACCTGCAGTTGTTAAGGCTGCCTCCCCAACCGGTACATATCCTCTTTTATTACTTTCTTCCTGTATTATTTCTCCCCCTTTTAATACTATTGCCCCTGCTACTCCTCCACCATGTTGTAAATATGAATTAGCTGCATTTACTATCGCATCTACTCCCCTTTCCGTTATATCTCCTTTTATCAATCTTAATGCCTTATCATTTATTCTTATCTCTTTTATTATTTTTTCTTCCATATCTATTTCTCCTTTAACTTTATTTATATCTATAATATAAAATATTTCTTTTGAAAGAAATAATCCTTTTATAAAATGTTTAA
>FWPU01009183.1_pt1 | contig 13254 bp, 9 predicted proteins | sample 2228361 | NCBI WGS metagenome assembly FWPU01 (sample SAMEA103939777, study PRJEB20133) | metagenome | reverse complement strand
GCATTCCCATAATCCTGCTCTTCAACTTCTGAAGGTCTGGGTTGCTCTTAAGTGAGGGATGCCACTCTCACCCTCCCCTGTATCCCCTCCCATCAAGGGAGGGGAGGTAAGAAAAAAGGATAATTTACATCAACTCTTCCTATGTGACATTTCAAAATAGTAACATCATTAATTCCAAAAATATTTGACAGAGTAATTTTAAAATTATAAAATATCAGATTGACATGTCAATCAATAATAAAAGGGGAGGTCTCTATGTTTGAGAATTACTTTACAGAAGGACACAATATCTTCAGAAAATCTGTGCGGGATTTTGTGGAAAAAGAACTTGCACCTCACACAGAAGAATGGGAACATGCTGAGGAATTTCCAAAAGAGGTGTTCAGGCGTATGGGGGAGCTTGGCTTCTTGGGCATCAGGATGCCGGAAAAATACGGCGGAAGCGAACTTGATTACTGGTACACCGTGTGTTTTGCCGAGGAACTTCCGCGCTCAAGAATGGCTGGATTAAATATGAGCATCATGGTGCAGACGGATATGGCAACGCCAGTAATTGCTGAGATTGGCACAGAAGAACAGTGCAAGGAATTTCTTGTTCCTGCAATTAGGGGTGAAAAAATTGCTGCCCTGGGGGTTACGGAGCCAGGCGCCGGTTCTGATGTTGCAAATATTAAGACCACAGCAAAGAAAGTTGGAGGAGATTATGTCATTAACGGAGCCAAGACATTCATTACAAACGGGACAAGGGCTGATTTTATTACACTTGCTGTTCGAACCGGCGGTGAAGGATACGCAGGTATTTCTCTTCTTCTTTTTCCCACGGACACAAAGGGATTTTCTGTTGGAAGAAAATTGAAAAAACTTGGGAATAAAACATCTGATACTGCTGAATTATTCTTTGATAATTGTAAAATTCCGGCGAGATATTTGCTTGGCGAGGAGAATCATGGGTTCTATTACATAATGAATAATTTCCAGGGTGAGCGATTAATAGCAGCGGTGGCAGGAATTGCTGGTTGCCAATATATGTGGGAGGATGCATTTAATTATTCAATGGAGCGACAGGCCTTTGGAAAACCCATTGGAAAATTCCAGGTCTGGCGGCATCGTCTCGTTGATTTACTGACCCAGATTGAGGCAGGAAGAATGCTAACATATCATGCCTGTGATTTGTTCAACAGAAAAATAAATTGTGTAAAGGAAATCAGCATGGCAAAACTCTATGCTGCAGAACTGGCAATAAAGGTTGCAAATGAATGTCTACAGATTCACGGTGGATACGGGTATATGGATGAGTATGATATCTCAAGGGCATACAGGGATGTGCGCCTCCTTTCCATTGGTGGAGGGACATCCGAAATCATGAAGGAAATTATCGGGAAATTGATAGGATTGTAAGTTGCCAGAAAGGGATTTCAGTAATTTCTATTTTAATACCAGTTCTAATTCCTGCAGTTTTTTGATTTTATCCCGCAGTTCTGCTGCGCGCTCAAACTCCATTTTCTTTGCTGCATCAAGCATTTGCTTTTTGAGTTTTTGAATTCTTTTCGGTATTTCTTCCACAGGGATATATTCTTCCTCGCTTTCTCCAGCAACAGGCACTGTGTAATAGTCTCTTTCGTATAAAGACCTTCTTATATCAAAGATGGATTTTTTGATTGTCTCAGGGGTTATATTGTTTTCTCTGTTGTATTCTAATTGAATCCTTCTGCGTCTCCTTGTTTCATCTATTGCTTTTTTCATTGAATCAGTGATTGTATCTGCATACATAATAACCCTTCCATTGACATTTCTTGCAGCTCTTCCGAATGTTTGAATAAGCGAACGCTCTGAGCGGAGAAATCCTTCCTTATCTGCATCAAGGATTGCAACCAGTGACACCTCTGGCAGGTCAAGCCCTTCACGCAAGAGATTAATGCCAATGAGCACATCAAATTTACCTTCTCTGAGTTCTCGCAAAATCTCCATTCTCTCAAGTGTTTCCACATCAGAATGAAGATACCTTACACGGATGTTCAAGGCCTCATAATATTCTGTCAGGTCTTCAGCGCTTCTTTTTGTAAGGGATGTCACAAGAACACGCTCATTGCGCTGGATGGTCTTTCTTATTTCTTCCATTAAATCGTCAACCTGGTGTCTTGCAGGTTTTACAATTACCTCCGGGTCAACAAGCCCTGTGGGTCTGATTATTTGTTCTACGACGAGATTCTTGCTCTTTTCTATTTCATATTCAGCAGGAGTTGCGGATACATAAATTACGCGGTCCAGCATTTTTTCAAATTCCTCAAATTTTAATGGCCTGTTATCCAGTGCTGATGGGAGGCGAAATCCATATTCAACAAGTGTCTCTTTACGGGACCTATCGCCCCTGTACATACCTTGCAATTGTGGAATGGTCATGTGACTTTCATCAATAAAGAGCAGAAATTCTCGTGGAAAATAATCAAGCAAAGTTGGCGGTGGCTCGCCAGGCGCCCTGCCTGTCAGATGTCTGGAGTAATTCTCAATCCCTGGACAGTACCCCATTTCTTCAAGGAGTTCCAGATCGTAATTGGTTCGCTGTTCAAGTCGTTGTGCCTCAAGGAGTTTGCCTTGTTTCCTCAGTTCACTGAGGCGCTCAGTTAATTCATTCCGAATGTTCTGCAGGGCGATTTTCATCTGTTCTTCAGGAGTAACATAATGACTGCCAGGATATATTGGTGATTTTTCTACTCGTCTTATGACCTTACCTCGCAGGGGATCAATCTCATAGATTGCATCAATTGTGTCACCGAAAAACTCAATTCTGAGCGCCTGCTTGTCCTCATAGGCAGGAAATACCTCAATTGTATCTCCGCGCACCCTGAAGGTTCCTCGATGAAAATCATAATCGTTTCTCTGGTACTGAATCTCAACAAGTTTACGCAACAACCGGTCTCTTCCAAATTCCATTCCTTCCTCAATAAGAATCAGCATACCATGATATGCCTCTGGAGAGCCCAATCCATAAATGCAGGAGACAGAGGCGACAATTAGGACATCATTTCGCTCAAATAGAGAGTATGTGGCTGAGTGGCGCATCTTATCAATCTCATCGTTAATAGTTGCCTCCTTTTCAATATAGAGATCCTTTGATGGCACGTACGCTTCAGGTTGATAGTAGTCGTAATAACTAACAAAATACTCAACAGCGTTCTCAGGAAACAATTGCTTGAATTCGCCATATAACTGTCCCGCAAGGGTTTTATTGTGGGCAATGACAAGCGTCGGGAGATTAATTTCTGCAATTACATTTGCCATGGTGAATGTCTTCCCTGAGCCAGTAACCCCCAGCAGAACCTGGTACTTTATGCCCCTTTTTATATTATTTACAAGTTGCTCAATTGCCTGTGGTTGGTCGCCTTTTGGTGTGTAGTCCGATACAAGTTTAAATTTAGCCATAGATATTATTTTATCAAGGTATGCAGGGACAGGACAGAAAAAACCTTTCTGGATATTACGAATGAGAAGGAAGCACCTTTTTTCCCGTGATAACACTGAGAAGACATAAGTGATAGTGGAGTAAGCATTTGAAGCGAAATTTATTACTTGACAACAATTGCAAAATTGTTTAGAATACACATTATGTCAGAAAACAGAACTCTCTACTACATGTTAGAGTTATCACTGAATTGCGTTGATGATTTAATATCCCTTCACGATAAAGAGTATCGCATCATCTGGGCAAATGAGTCATTCTGTAGATTTACAGGAAAGGCGCTGGAAGAAATTAAGGGGATGTATTGTTATGATATATTACTGTGTGGCAGAGGAGGAAAAGATAGTTGCCCCCATTATAATATTCTCAGGGATGGCAGGAGTAAGAGTTTTGAGAGCAACTTCTTACAGAAAAAGAATTGTTTTCTTGTGAGTGCATCTCCTGTTTATGATAAAAACGAGAAATTATTAACCACTATACATATTGCAAAGGATATAACCCTGATTAAGGAGATGGAACGAACGGTTAGAGACCTTAAGGATTTCAGTCAGGAGATTCTGGAAAATCTGCCCTTCGGCGTGCTTCAGTATGACGATAATTATCGCCTTATATACGAAAACGCAGGAGCCAGAGAAATACTTGGCGTTCCAGAAGGTAAGATTTCTATTATGTTGAATTGTGATATCAGAGAGCTTCCTGAGAAGCAGAGAAATATTGTTGTGTCAGTATATGAGAAGACATTGAAGGGTGAAAGAATCAGTGCGGAGATTGAATACACCTCCCTATACAATAGGCATCTATTTTTGCAGGTGAATACTATTCCGGTTTACGAAAAAGAAAGGATCTCAGGAGTATTGATGATCCTTCATGATGTTACAAAACAGAAGAAGATTGAGGAAGAAAAGAAAAGGATACAGGATGAATTGTTCCAGCTTGCAAAGATTGAATCTATTGGAAAACTTACAGGTGGAATTGCCCACGATTTTAATAATATACTTACTGTGATTAATGGGAATCTTGATTTTCTCCGTGAGCATCTAAAGGATGCAGGGGAAGACATTAAGGACTCCCTGTATGAGGTCAGGAGGGCTGCGGAGCGCGCAACTTCTCTTACTTCACAATTACTTGCTTTCAGCAGGCGTCAGATTTACAGACCGCGAGTTCTTGACCTGAACAATGTAATAAGAAATCTTGAAAGAATGCTTGTTCGCCTTATCGGAGAAAATATCAACCTTAAGACAGAGTTGAACCCCGCATTAAAAAAAATTAAGGCAGATCATATGCAACTTGAGCAAATTATTATAAATCTTGTCACAAACTCAAGAGATGCAATGCCTGATGGGGGGACTTTGATTATAAAAACAGATAATGAGAAACTTGAGGATAACTTTAAAAAGGAGTATCCCTTTGTTGTTCCGGGTGAGTATGTATTGCTTTCTGTTCAGGATAATGGATGCGGTATGGCCGAAGAAATAAAGACACACATATTTGAGCCCTTCTTCACAACAAAGGAGATTGGGAGGGGGACAGGACTTGGACTTGCTGTTGTCTATGGTATTGTCAAACAGAACAGGGGCTTTATTTTTATTGATAGCGAAATAAACAAGGGAACTGTTGTTAGAATATATCTCCCTGTTACTTCTGAGAGTGAGGAGGTTGATGAGGATACAGACGTTATTGCGCCGGAGAATTTTTATGGAGATGAGACAATTCTTGTTGTTGAAGATGAAGAAAGCGTTAGGAAATTTATAGTTAGGACACTGAAATCAGCAGGATATAGAGTTTTTGAGGCACACAATGCTGGGTCTGCAATTGAAATGGTGCAAGGCATAAGCCGGCCAGTAGACCTTTTGCTCTCTGATGTTGTCCTGCCCGACTCCAATGGAAGGGTCCTTGCAGAGGGGTTGAAGAAGGCAGGAAGAATCAGAAATGTATTATATATGTCAGGCTACACACAGAACATAATTGCAAAGCAGGGTGTGGTGGATGAAGGAATTGAACTTATTAATAAACCCTTTACCACGATTGAGTTATTGACGAAAGTAAGGAACACGATAAAGGGTTAATCATTTTATTGACATTTATAATTTTCTCTGATAATCTCTAATAAAAATTGAGAGGCACTCCTATGAGAGAGCGTGATAGAGAGATAAGAAGGAGAAGAAAGAGAAGAGAAAAGCGCCTGAAAGAGCGCAGAAAACAGATGCAACAACAGGCATCTACCCAGAAAAGTGAGAACAAATAATCAGGCAGATTTTTTTCTTATAGATAAGAATACCTCTGATTCTTTCATAACAGGTGAGGGACCCTGGTGGTCCTTTCAGGCAGGTCATAAATCTGCTACAGTTGAGGTTAATGGGAGAAAGTCATATACAGGAGGTGATATACTCTCCGAGTTTAACAGGGTGCTCCAGGAGTTTGCCCTGTGCAAAGATTCTAAAATAGCAGTTGGTTTTTTGAGTTACAATTTGAAAGACATAATTGAAGAGGGATTTAAACAGAAACATAATGAGACCCTGATTTATTTTGCAGGTTACCAAAATTATAGAAAAATTAAAAAATCTAATATTTATGAAAAATTACAAAATAAATATATAAATTACTTGAATTTACCATCATTAAAACTGATCTCCAGAATGCCCTATGATATTTATAGAAAGAAGATAAAAAGAATTAAAAAATACATAGAGGAAGGAGAGGTATATCAGGTTAATTTCTCCTACAGGCATGCCTTTGATTTTTCCGGTGACCCGCTGGAGTTCTACCTTCTGCTGAGTGAGGTCTCAAGACCAGCTCATGGCTTCTATCTGGATGCAGGGGCACTGAAAGTGCTTTCATGTTCACCTGAGAGGTTCTTTCGCCTTAAGGATAATATGATTGAGACATTTCCAATCAAGGGAACTATAAATAGAGGGAGGGACAGAGTAGAGGATATTTCAAACAGAAGAAAACTGTATGCAAACGAAAAGGACAGAGCAGAGCATCTTATGATTGTGGACCTCTTGAGAAATGACCTCGGAAAAATCTGCAGGGCCGGAAGCGTTCGTGTAGATGGATTGTTCAGCATTAAGTCATTCAGGACAGTTCACCACATGGTTTCAAGAATTTACGGAGGACTTAAAGAAAATACCGGTTTTGATGAGATTATCCGTGCCATATTCCCCGGGGGTTCTGTTACCGGTGCGCCAAAGATTCGGGCAATGCAGGTTATTGATGAACTTGAGGATTACAGCAGGGGTATTTATACCGGAGCAATTGGCTACATCCTTCCTGATGGGTCTGCGGATTTTAATATCGCCATAAGGACAATGCTGATAGAGGGAGATAGGGCGTATTATTCTACAGGAGGAGGTATTGTCTATGATTCTGAGCCGGAAAAGGAATATGAAGAGACGGTGGTGAAAGCAGAGATTATCCATCAGGTAATGGAGAGAGTGAAGAATGAAGAGAGTATGCTTTCTGAACGGAAGGTGGCTTTCTGAGAAGGGTGCAAGGGTCTCAGCATTTGATGCTGGATTTCTATATGGATACGGCGTCTTTGAGACAATCAGAGTAGTCAATGCCAGGGCTTTTTTGCTTCAAGCACACCTCAGGCGACTAAAAAAATCCCTTCGTTTAACAGGCATTAAAGAGATTCCATATAACCTCAATTCTGTTGTGAATAAGATATTACAAAAGAATAATCTTACTGACGGTGTGGTGAGAATCACTGTGAGTGCTGGTAGGTTTCTTGACCTACCATGGCAGGGTAAGTCCGAAAGATCCACTGTGCTCGTCACTGTGAGGAAAGTTAAAATCCCTGAATATATTTATAAGAAGGGGGTCAAGATTGTTTTTCTAAGTGAGAAAATTTCAGGTCCTTCACTCTCTTTTCCAGGTGTTAAATCAACGAGTTATATTACAAATGTGATTTCAAAAATTTATGCAATGAAGAAGGGTGCCTTTGAGGCGATTTTTCTCAGTCCGCAGGGATTTCTAAAAGAGGGCACAACGAGCAATCTTTTTTTTATAAAAGATAGGGTTCTCTGCACACCTGATTTAGAATCAGGAATTCTACCCGGAGTAACACGAGATATAGTAATAAAGATTGCAAGAAAAATGGGACTGAAGGTAAAGGAGGGAAACTTTAGAGTTACTGATTTTTATAACTCAGATGAGGGATTCCTGACAAATTCTGTTTATGGAATTGTTCCTATTGCGGGAAAGGGAAAGGATATAGTTAATGAACTTAGAAGAATCTTCAGTTTTTATGAGCATTATTCTCCGCTGCCCTTTTATAAGCAGAGACCACCATATCTGTCATTGCAACCCTCAACCCCATGTCAAAGCCCTCAATGTGTTTGAGAAGCAGTTTCATAAAGAATCCAGTTGATGCGAGGTGAGAATAGGAAGTATAGGCAAGAAGTGAGGTTTCATGGTTAACAGGGATAATTTCCATTCTTCCCCATTCGCCATGTATATCGTGCTTTTCCTGCTGATTTAATTCCCAGTATGTATTATAGTCTGATAGAGTCGTATAATTCAGAGTATAGTCAATGTCAAGGGGAAATATCACCCTGAAACTCAGTTTATATTTTACGGAAAGGTGATTTTCATTTCTGTTCATAATTTTTGTATTTTTGACAAAACTGATGAACTCAGGATATCTCTCATAACTGTTAAGCAATTTTGAGAGTGTCTCAGCATCGGTGTTTACCCTTATCAATCCGGAGGCAAATCTCATTCCGCCGGGTGCAGGATTATGAAAAATTATAATCCGATAATTTTGAGGAATCTTTTTAAAATACTCTGCTGAAATCTCTGCGAATGACTCAGGCAGCGTCACAGAATCGTATTTGACCTCAAGGGGATTAAAATTGAGTTTTATCTTTTCTATTCTCTCCTTCACTGCTTCCGGATAAAGGGTTCCTACTGATACAAGTGTAGGAGTTACCAGTTCCGGAAAGGATTTATATAAAATTTTTGCGAGATAACCAAAGGATCTGAGGTCAGCATAGGCAGTATAGACAAAAATGGTATTTCCATTGCCGTCATCAATAAAATATTCCCTGAAACGGACATCTGAAAAATCGCTGTTTTCTTTAGAGGAGACAATGCCCCAGATTTCCCTCATTGGTTTGTAATGTTGTTCAAGCATATAATTTACATTCACAGAGAAGAGATTGAGAACCTTAAACTTTAATAGATATTTTACATTCCATTTCTCATCATTGATTTTTTCCACGATATCAACTGATCCAACGTTTGGGACATATTCACTATAGGAAGGATAATCAATTACTGTAGTCCATACATCTTTGATAGGCGCCTTAATGTGAAGTATTCCAGTAGCAAACTCAATTCCCTCGCTATTTTTGTGAATCAAGACAACGGTCCCCATTTTTAATAACGGAAGAAGGTCTTTTGGATTTATTTCTTCTATGATTCTCGGGATTGAATCGTCCTCAGAGGCAAAAAGTCCTCCTTGTGGAAGATTTGTTATAAAATTGAAGATTAAAATTATTAAACTTAATCTTAAAAACATGGAGATAATTATATTGGACTAGAAATAAAAAGTCAAATTTATTATTGTCGCAGAAGGAGTATTGAGAGATTTGGCACATAGGTAATAAGAAAAAGGGTAATCAGGGAGATTAAAAGAAAGGGGAAGACAGCGCGGACAATAGAGGCATAGGGCTTACCAAATCTAATCTGGGCGAGAAAGAGGTCAATTCCAACCGGAGGCGTTATATAACCGATTGATAGGTTTGTTATAAAAATCACACCGGTAAGAATTGGATCAATACCAAAGGCAATTGCAACTGGCTTTATAATGGGCATAACAACAATGATTGCAGAAAATATATCCATTGTGCATCCAACTACAAGGAGGAATAAATTCATAATCAAGAGAAAGGCATATTTACTGGAGAAGTGCCCTTTGATAAAGTTGAAAAATTTCATCGGTATTTCCTGGTCAACGAGGAAATTAGTAAGAGCAAGCGCCATTCCAAGAATCATGACAATTGAACCAACCATTACCATGCTGTCTCTTATTATCCGCGGGAGTTCACTTATTTTTATATCTTTCAGAATGAAAACCTCAACAATAACAAGATAGAAACACATTACTGCAGATGCCTCTGCAACAGTGAATATACCTGAGTATATTCCGCCAATCGTTATGAATGGGATTGGCAGTTCCCATATAATTTTTCTTGTAGCAGATAATAATTTTGACGGGGAGAATTTTCCTGCAGTGATATTCCTCGTCCCCCGCAAAAGTGAATAGATTGCGAAGACAAGGATCATTAAAAGGGACGGTAAAAGTCCGCCGATAAAAAGCAATTTCACATCCGTCTCGGTAACCATTCCGTAAATTATCACAGGCAAACTAGGTGGAAGGAGTATTCCGAGAATTCCTGCACCTGTTATAAGTCCGAGGACGAACCTTTCCGAATACTGCTTTTCAATGAGAGCGGGGTATAGGACGCCACCCAGTGCGACCACCGTAATTCCTGACGCCCCGGTAAGAGGAGTGAAGATAGCATAGGATATAATTAGGACTATAAGATGACCGCCGGGGAGCCAGCCGATGAGTGCATCTGTAAAGTTAATCAGCCGGTGCGGCGCTTTTGTCTCAGAAAGCAAATAACCAGAGAATATGAACAGAGGAATTGCAACGAGCAGAGGAGCGCTTGTAAGGCGGTAGAACTCTCCAAAAATTATAGCTGGATTTAATTGAGATATGTAATGCATATTGTAGATTGTAACAGCAGCGGTTGTAATAAAAAGATACTCACCAAGGAAAAGTAAAGTGACTGTGATAATAAGCGGAATAATCATTTTCTTTCCATCTCTATTTCATCAAAAAGATTGAGAATAAAGCGAATTATAAATTTTAATGTTATTAAACCCATTCCAATAGGAAAGATAGTAACAGCATACCATGCCTTAATACGCATACTTGGAATGATCTCTCCGGAATCTTTCATTACAATCAAAAAATTGGTCGCTGCGATAAAAAGTATGATTGAAGTCCCAATTGCAATGAGATAAATTAATGAAAAGAGATGTTTTTTATAAGGATATGGCAGCAGTCGCTGGAGTATATCTATGGAAATGTGCTTGCTGTGTGTAACAGCAATGCTTCCACCAATGATGGCTAACCATACAACTCCCTGGCGGATAATGTCGTCAGCCCATGCAAATCCATAGGAAAGGAGATTCCTGAGGATAACCTGAATAAATGAAAGAGAACTAATCAGGGAAAGGAGAAATACAAGAAAGAATGTCTCTATCTTTACAATAAAATTTTCTAAATTTTTTAACAGCGCAGTGCCCCTTTCTACTCTTTAACAGATAGATAAAATTCTTTTGCCATTGCTTAAATTCAGGTAAGCCATAAATCACAATCCCTCATCAGAAGAATTTGTCCTTATTTTTAAGCAAATAGGCTGCTTTTCTTTTAGCCACTGCTGTTGTAAATTTTTGGTCTGGGAGAATATCCATGGGTGCGTCCAGGACCTTTTTTAATTCCTTTTCAAATAATTCCTCGTCCTGTGTGACAGTTGCAACATACTGTGCATAATATACATTCTGGAGGAGCATTTTCCCTTCTGAAATCTGAAATGCTTTTTCAAATTCTTCCTTTGATTTTTCAATACCACCCCCCATTAGTGCCGGAATCTGAGAATAGTAAGCACCGAGTAGCAGGTGAACACCGCCATAGAAATACTTATCATCAATTTGATAAAGCCGGTCAATGATGGCTCTCATTCCAGGAATACCCATCATAGCAGATGGCTCAGTCATGTTGAAATTAAGCCAGGATGCCCAGCACATTGCTGTCCAGAATAGGGCAGGTGCATACTCTTCCTCGTCTATCTCTTTTATCGCCTCCCACAATGGAACGCCCTTATTTATCGCTTTTTTGAATTTTTTATGGCTGAGAAGCGCATTATAACCGTATTCCTTACCCTTCAGATATAAAGCGCTTGCTCTCTCAGGGTCTACATCTTCTACAAAGCCCATAGCATATCCGCAATATGCCTGTGCCCCAATTACTAATAAGTCTCTCTCATCCGGAACAATGGAGATCATGCCATCAACAAGAAGGATCTGTCCCGGCAGACCATCCTTCATCAACTCATAGTCACTCTGGGCAAACATTGAGGTGCTCACATCCTTCAAGGTAGGGACCATTGCCTTTACACCAAATTTTTTCATATTGCATGCTGAGAATATTGAGGTAATTGATATAGTTAGAGAAATTAATATTAACTTAAGAACAATTCTCTTCATTTTTGATTACTCCTATTTTATTTTTATAAGTCACCCTTGTCAAGCAGAATCACCAATTGTTTATTTCTTCATCTGTCTGTATTCATAGACACTCTGAAGTACGCCGGTTAACAGCCATTCAGGGAACTGAACGTCTATAAGGTTGACACGCGCCTGTTTTACCTTTTCACGGAGTTGGCCCTCTGCTTCCTGTGTAAGTTTGATTGGCTTTATTCCTGATTTCTGAAATTCTTTTAATAATTGTTCGTTATCCTTTCTTGTAAGTTCTTTTAATTTTGGTAAGACAATGGAAGCGCCCTCAGCGATGGCGTCTTTTATATCTTGAGAAAGGGCATCGTATGACTTTTTATCAACAACCACTGCTCCTGTTCCATAGGTAAATGGAATATCAACATAGTATTTCACATAAGGATACCACTGTAACCCGGCCGCGCCGAGTGGAGTGTTGTAAAAGGCATCTATTAATTTTGTCTGGAGTGAAACAAGCACCTCCGGGACAGCAATTGGAATTGGTTTAAGTGCCTCCACTGATTTAAAAATCTCCATTGCAAAGTTGTCCCCGGACCAGACCCACATTTTGACTCCATGAAGGTCCTCAAATGTGCGGACATCCTTGTTCAGAAAGACATAAATAAACCCCTGTTCTGCCCACCCCATTAGTTTATAACCATGTTTTTCAAATAAGTCAGATAATGGTTTCTCAAGTTTTTTTAACACATAATCAATTTCATCGTATGAGTTAAATATAAGTGGGAGTTCAAGGACGCGCACCTCAGGGACAATTCTGCCAAGCCCCATCCCGGATAAACCAGCGCCATGCAACTGCCCCATCTGAATCTTTCTTATCATATCCGGTTCATCACCTACAACCCCGCCAGTGTACCATTTGAATTTGATCCTGCCGTTTACCTTCTTTTCAACATAGTCAGAGAATTCCTCTGCGACTTTCATCCATGTTGTTCCCGCCGGTGCCAATGTTGCCAGTTTAATTATCTGTGGTGCCTGCTCCTGACCGAATGCTTGAGTTAAACATAAAAGAGTAAATAGAAAGAAAATTGAAAAAACTTTTTTTGCCATCGTCTTCCTCCCTTTAAATTTAACCATACATAAAGACCTGCTGTAAACAAGTTTAGATGAATTTTTGAATTTAGTCAATCAAAATAATTAACTGATGTTACTATTTTGAAATGTCACACAGGAAGAGTTAATGTAAATTATCCTTCTTATGAGATCTGAAGAACTGAAGCGCTGAAGCGCTGAAGGTATCCAATGAGAAGCAAATGGTAAAAAGGTCATTTGCTTTCGCCAAATTATCCCACTCTTATTTTATCTCCCCTCCACTTTTCTAATCTGCCCTCCACTTTTCTAATCTCCCCTCCACTCTTCTAATCTCCCTTCCCTTGATGGGAGGGGATACAGGGGAGGGTGGCATCCCTCACTTGCCAGCAAAACCCAGACCTTCAGAAGTTGAAGAGCAGGATTATGGGAATGCCTACGAGCATAGATGCTTGAGA
>FWPU01010806.1_pt1 | contig 13257 bp, 13 predicted proteins | sample 2228361 | NCBI WGS metagenome assembly FWPU01 (sample SAMEA103939777, study PRJEB20133) | metagenome | reverse complement strand
TCCAGTCGTACAAGGCCGGGCGAAGCCCGGCCGAAGCCACCGCCTTCAGGCGGTGTGAGTATTCACTCGTCGCGGGACCTGTCGGTCGGAGGAGCCTTCTTCGACCGCGCCATCCCCCACCCCGTCGGCGCGCGCGTGCAGGTGTCGTTCACGATTCCCGGCGACGAGCGGCCGCTGCAGTGCGCCGCCGAGGTGGTGAACGTGCCCGACAGCACCCGATTCGGCATGGGGGTGCGCTTTCTGGACTTGCGGCCGGAAGACGCCGAGCGGCTGCGCGCCTTTCTCGACGAGCTGTCCGGCGGAGGGAAGAGATGAAGCGCATGGCGTGGTGGTCGTTGCCGCTCGCGGTCGCGTGCTTGCGCGACACGCGCCCGACGCAGGACCGGCACCTGGCCGAGGCCCCCGAGGTGAAAGCGCCCGCGCGCGACCGCTGCGCCTCGCACGGCACCTCGGCGGTGCGCGGAAGCTGCGACGAGGCGAAATACCTCGCGCAGCTCTACGCCCGCCGGCTGTCCACCGGCGACATGGTCTGCCTCGAGGGCGGCTTCGGTGACGCCCCCGGCCCTGGCTGCCTGGCCCGCGCCGCGGTGGTGGACGTGGCCACCGACCGCGTGCTCCTCGAGGTGCGCGAGGCCCGTCCGGAATCCCGCTGGTTCCAGAAGGTTCAATACCAGGTCTGGTTCGAGGAAGGAGCCCTGGTGGACCTCTACCTCGCCGAACGCGGCTATTAACGAGCAACCCTCTCTCGAAGAGGCGCGGGAGCGCCGTCATGCCCTTCTACGACTCCGTCCTCGAACGCCTTCGCGTGGTGAAGAAGCTGTCGCCGAACCACCTCAAGAAGCTCGCCGACGAGCAGCTCTCGGAGCTCGTCCTCAAGGAGCTCAAGCGGAGCCGCGCCCGCGTCGACGAGCTGCACCAGCGCTACCCTTCGGCCGGGCCCCGCGAGCTGGCGCAGCGGCTCATCGACGGCAAGAAGGGCCTGGCGGGGATGATCGGCGGCGTCAGCGGCGTCTTCGGCATTCTCTCGGTGCCGGCGGACTTGCTGGTGGTGGCGTGGCTGAACATCGTGCTCCTCGTGGACATCGCCACGCTGTACAAGGTGAACTTGAAGTCCGAGCCCAGTCGCCGCGAGCTGCTCGACCTGTACGGCTACGCGACCGGCATCGGGCCCTTGACGCGCGCCGGCCCGAGGCTTCTGGGCACGGTCGCCGCCAGGCTGCTCGAGAAGGGAGGCCTGGCCACGCTCGGCCGGGCGGTGCCATTGGTGGCGGCTCCGGTGTCGGCCTACCTCAACAGCCAGCATTTGCAGCAGGTGGGCGACGAGGCGGTGCGCCACTACGAAGGCTTCGGCAAGGCCCACGAGAAGGCCAGGCGCGCCACGGGCACGTAGGCTTCGGCATGAAGGACGAGATCGGCGACATCGACCTGCTCACCGGCGCCTTCGGGCGGCGGCATTTCGAGCAGCTGGTCGCCGAGGCGGTGGCCCGGGCGAGGAAGGCCAAGAAGCCCGTGGCGGTGCTCCATCTCGACGTCGACGACTGCCAGGAGCGCGGCGAGCTGTACGGTCGCGACAGCGTCGACGCGGCGCTCTCGGCCATCGCCTCCGAGATGTCGACCGTCCTCGACGGCCGCGCCGTCATCGGCCGCGTGGGAGCCGACGAGCTGGCCGCCTTGCTCGAGGGCGTCTCGCGCGAGGAGGCCAGGCGCAAGGCCGAGCGCATTCGCCGCACCGTCTCCTCGCGCACGCACCGGTCGCCGGCAGGGCCCTTCCGGCTGACCGTCTCGGTCGGCGTGGCGGTGCTGCGGCCGATGGAGGCTTCGGGCAACCTGCTCGACGCGGCCGAGGACGCCTGCCGGAACGCCAAGCGCGCCGGGCGCGACGCGGTGGTGATGCGCTGACGGGCGCCGTCACTTCGCCCAGTCGATTCGCGTCACCACCGGAATCTGCAGCGCGCGTTCGCGCTCGAGGTCGAGGTTGCCGATGTGCAAGCTCAGCGGCGCCTGCACCCACTTGTAGATGCTCTGGGTGAAGAGCCGCACGAATTTCTCCACGTAGCCCTTCATCGTCGGCGCCGGCACCTCGGGGAACATCGCCGTCAAGACACTCTCGAGCTCGTGCGGCAAGAGCTTCTCGCCCGCGAAGAGGTAGAAGCACGCGTCGAGAATGGGGAAGGGCATCAGCTCCTCCTCGCCGAGCTGGTTCGGCGCCAGCTCGGGCCCGGCGGGCCGCTGCTTCACCAGCTCGATGCCGCGGTAGCCATGCCGCTCGTAGAGGTAGTCGAGCAGGTACGTCACCATCGTCTTGGGCACGTTGGCGATGACCGAGAGCGAGCCCTCGAGGTCGCCGCCGATGGTGGTGTAGCCCACCGCCTTCTCGCTCATGTTGCCGGTCTGCAGAAACAGCCCGCCCGACGAGTTGGCCCAGTTCCACATCCTCAAGGCCCGAAGCCGCGCCTGGATGTTCTGCAGCGTCACCGGCGTCGGCTCCTTGCCCTCGGGGAGCATCGCCCGCACCGCGGCCACCTCGCGCTCGAAGGCCTCGTCGATGGAGACGATTCTCAGCGGCACGCCCAGCTCGGTCGCGATGGTCTCCGCCGCCTTCTTGGTGTGCTCCGACGAGTACCGGCTCGGCATGTAGAAGGCCTCGAGCAACGCGCCGGGGTCGTCGGGCCGAACCCGCTTCGCGTAGCGGTGGGCGACGAGCAGCGTGAGCAGGCTGTCCCGCCCGCCGGAGAGCGCCACCCCGATGCACTGGAAGGCGCGCGTCTTCTCGAAGTAGTCGCCCACGCCCAGAGACAGCGCGTCCAGAACGTCCTCGCACAGCTCTTCGCGAAGCGTACGAGACGACTCTGGCCCGGGCAGGAAGAAGCTCTTGTGCGGCGGCGTCGGGTAGGCCAGATGCTCCCGCTTCGTCGACAGCTCGCTCGGCGGCACGGCCACCACCGGCACGAGAGGGTTGTGCGTGACGTACGACTCTCGGTCCAACCGCCAGGTGCTGTGCTCGGTGCGCAGGCGACTCGTGCGGTCCAAATCCACCACGCAGGTGGCGAAGCCCTCGGCGAAGCGAGGCGCCTCGAGCACCGGTCGCCCGTTCTGGCTCACCCAGCCGCCGCCGTCGAAGATGAGCCCGTCGTTCGAGCCCACCTGGTTGACGTACACCAGCGTGCACTGGTGATCCGCCGCGCGGGTCGAGATGAGCTCGCGGCGCGTCGAGGTGACGCCCACCCGGTACGGCGACGCCGAGATGTTCACCACCAGCTCGGCGCCCGAGTAGCAGCGCCGGCGCATGGGGCCGTCGGCGCTCCACAAATCCTCACAGACCTCGACCGCCAGCGTGCCGAAGTCGAACTGGAAGAGGAAATCGCCCAGCGGCACGCCTCGGTGCAGCTCCTTCTGCCCGGGGAAGCCGCGCGAGAAGGTGCGGCCCTCGTAGAAGACGCTGTAGGTGGGCAGCTTCTCCTTCGGGACCAGCCCGCGCACCTTGCCCTTCGCCACCACGGCCGCGCAGTTGTAGCGGAGCCCCGATTGGGCCACCGACACGCCCAGCACGTAGACCGTCCGGGTGTGGGCGGTGGCCTCGGCGAAGCGGCTCAGCTCGGCCCACTGCCGGTCGACGAAGCCCTGCCACTGGATGAGGTCCTCGGTCGGGTAGCCGCCGACGAGCTGCTCGTTGAAGGCGGCGACGGTGACGTCTTCCGCCGCCATCTTCAGCGCCAGCTTCAGCGCGCGGTCCACGTTGGCGCTGAACGCGCCGACGGTGGTGTTGACGCTCGCCAGACCGAGCTTGACCAGCCGCATGGGTCCATTCGGGCAAGGGGCAGACGCGACGACAAGCGTTTTCTAACCGCGGCAGATTCGCCCCGCAGCGGCCTACTTGCCCGCGTGCGCCTTGCGCTCCTTGTACCTTCGCTGGGCCTCCTTCTCGATGGCCCGGAAGGTGTCGGGCACGCCGCTCTTGTTGCCCTGGTCGGCGGCCCAGGAGGGCACCCAGCCGCCCGGATCCACCACGAAGCGGTACACCGCGTGCGACTTCGTCCCGTCGCCCTTGGGAGTGACGTACCAGCTGCCCTCGTTCAGCTTGAGCCGCACCACGTTGTGCCGCTCGGGGAGCTTGTCCGTCACCGCCACCCACCGGTTGCGGAACGCGCCCGAGCCGTCGGGCTTGACACCTTCGTCGAGGTACACCTTCAGCACGTAGTCGCGCGACTGCACCATCGGCAGGTCGAGCCGCGTGTAGACGTACTGCGCGCCGTCGGGCGCCTTGTCCTTCAGCACCCGCGACTCCTTCACGTACGGCATGAACGAGGGGAACTTGTCGGGCTCCATCAGCACCGACTGAATGTCCTGCACCGGGGCGGCGAGCTCCCCCTCGGCCCAGACCTCCTTCACCGCGGTGCCGGGCCGGGCCCGCATCTTCACCGTCACGTGCCCGGTGAGCACCGTCTCCCACTCGTCGGCGGCCGCCGAGGCGGCGCTGAGCAGCGCTGCGCCTGCCAACCACGCTCTCGCCCGTTCGTTCATGCGCTGGAGAACCTGTGCATGGTCGGCGTCCGACGGAACTCCCACACTCTCTGAACGAACGGCCGAGGTGTCAATTCAGTCCCGCCGTGGCGCGTCAATTCACCGGCCCACCGTTCGATGCTGCACCGAGTCGAGCGATCACCTCCGACAGCTCGACCAGCACCTTCTCGAGCCGCCGCCCGGGCGACAGCTCGTACAAGAGCTCCTTGCGGCGGTCCACGTCGGCCACGACGGTGGCGGCCACCACGTCGGCGAGCGCTCCGCCCTGGCAGCGCGCGGCCAATTGCAGCACCGGCTCGGCGAAGGCGGCCGGCACCCGCGAGGCCAGCTCGAAAAGCGCCTGCCGGAGCAGCGCCTCCTCGGGGCCGTCGTACGGCGGATCCGGCACCGGCTCGCTCCTCACCTGCCGGTAGAGCGTCGGCGCCGGCAGCTCCTCGACGAGCCGCACGCGCGTGATGCCGTGCACGACGACGTTGAACCGCCCGTCGGGCAGCGATTCGTGCCACACCAGAACGCCCGCGCAGGCGATGGGCTCGAGCGCCGGCCGGCCGTAATAGTGCGGCTCCCAGCCGGGCTTGAGCTGGGCCACCGCCAGCACCCGGTCGCCCTCGAGCGCGTCCTTCACCATCTGCCGGTAGCGGGGCTCGAAGACGTGCAGGGGCAGCGCCGCGTTGGGGAAGAGCACCGCGTCGGGCAGCGGGAACACCTTGAGCGAGCCCGCCGCTGCCTGCACTCGCCCGAAGCTCGTCACCCGCAAAGCCTAGCCGAGAAAGAAAACGCCCCGGCGCTTTCGGCCGGGGCGTCCTCTCGAATCTGGCGTCGGATCAGGGAGTGGCCGCGGCGGCCGGAGCGGAAGCGCTCTCGCCACCCTTCGACAGCACCGCGAAGTTGATGTTCTGGTAGCCCGCGCTGGCGCAGCTGAACATCACGCGCTTGATGATCTTGAACAGCACTTCCCTGTTGGCCTGGATGTTCACGTCGCCCTTGAAGCTCTGGGCGTCCTTGGCCATGGCGTGGAGATCCTCGTACTTCTTCTTCATGTCCCGCAGCTTCTCCTCGAGCGCGGGGATGTTGAGGTACTCCTCGCGGGTCAGATCCTCGACGCGGCCGATGACCGTGCCGTCGATGATGACCTGGTCGTTCGAGACCATCACCACCGGCACGTGCTCGACCTCCTTGACGTTCACCGCCTCGGGCAGCTGGATGTCCTTCGTCATCATGAGGATCTCGCCCGTCGCCGAGAAGTTGGCGATGAGGAAGAGCACGATGATGACGAACATGTCGACCAGCGGGGTGATGAGCAGGTCGGCGTAGACCGACTTCTTGGCGTTGTGCGCGCCGTGCCCGAACACCTTCGAGTGCTCGAGCCGCTTGCCGAAGCGCTTGCCGGGTACCTTGATGGGCATCGTCTCTCTCCTACCCCATGGCCGCGGACACCGAGACGTTCGGTAGCCCGGCTCCGATGCACTCGTCGATGATGCGCACCAGGTCGTCGTACTTCACCGAGTCCTCGGTCTGCAGGGTGATCTGCGTCTGATCCGGCAGCTGCGTCTTGATCTCCTTGATCTTCGCCGTCAGCTTGGTCAGGTCGATCTTCCCCTTGGAGTCGCGGGTGACCGGAATCGGGTCGAACGCCGACCCGCCCGCGGTGAGCCTGAGCTCCTTCTCGGAGATGAGCAGGGTCAGGGGCACCGTCTTCTGCTCCTGCTCCTCCTTGTTCGGGTCTGACGGCCCGCCCGACTGCGAGACCTGGAGTCGGCCGATCTGCGTCCACACGGCGGTCATGATCAAAAAGCTGATCGTCACCGCCATGAGGTCGATGAAGGGGACGAGGTTGATCGGCGTGTCGAGCGGCTTCTTGCCGCCCTTGCCGCCCCCGCCGAGATCCATACCGCCGGCCATGTGGGCTCCTTTCGGTCTTCAATGACAGCGAATGACCGCCAACGTTCCGGTCACTCGTCGTCGCCGCGGCTGGCCGAGATGTTGACGTTCTTGAACTTGTCCTTGTTGGACACGATGAGGTTCAAGACCGAAACCGACGTCTCATTGATGTCGTTGATGAGCGACTGGGTGCGGCCGTTGAGCACCGAGAAGGCGATCAGCGCGGGAATGGCGGTGAGCAGCCCGAAGCCGGTGCAGTTCATCGCTTCCGAGATGCCGGCGGCGAGAATGGTGGCCTTGTCGGCCGGGTTCACCGTGGACACCGCTTCGAAGCAGCGGATCAGACCCGACACGGTGCCGAGCAGGCCGGCGAGCATCGCGGCGTTGCCGAGCATGGCCAGATAGCCGGTGCGGGCCTCGAGCCGGGGCGTCTCGCGCAGCGTGGCCTCGTCGAGAGCGGCCTGGACCTCTTCCTCGCCCTTGGGAACGTTCATCAGGCCGGCCTTGATGACGTTGGTCAGCGGAGTGGGCTTCTGGCCGGCGACGTAGTTGATGGCCTTGTCCAGATCACCCGCGTAGATGTGCTTCTTCAGCCCGCGAATGAAGCCGTCCTTGTTGATGGACGCGTTGAAGAACAAGACGATCACGCGCTCGACGATGATGGCCAGCGCCACCACCGCGCAGACGGCGATGGGGTACATGCCCCAGTCGCCCGCGGTCCATCGGTAGGCGATCTCGTCGAAGAAGGAGCGCTCGGAGCTGCGAATGTTTGCGAGAATCAGCTGCCCAAGGTTCATGGTGCTTTCTGCCTCCGGTTCAGCCCGACGGATGAATCGGGCACCTGATCTCCGACAACGCTCCGCGCGCGTCGGACCAGGGAATTTGTTGCTCGACTGATGCCGAACTCCCAACGGCTCGAAAAGAGCGGGCGAACTGTAAGGTGGCGTCAAGAAGGGTGTCAAGGCGCGCAGCCCTGGCGGAAGGCGCGGATTTTTCAGTGAAAAGCGGCTCGCCGTCGCCGAATGGACGCCGGGTGCGCCATCGAGGCGACCCCTCCCGGGACGGCGCCCTCTGGTGATATGAGCAGAATCGTTCCGCCATGGCGCGCAAACGAATCGGCGAGCTGTTGCTCGAGCGCGGCGTCATCACGCAAAAGCAGCTCGAAGAGGGGTTGGCCCACCACCGGCAGACGCGCCAGCGGCTGGGGGTCGCGCTGATCCAGAAGGGCTTCGTCACCGAAGAGCAGCTGGCCAAGGTGCTCTCGGCCGCGCTGGGAATTCCCGAGGTGAACCTGAAGGCGGTGACGCCCGACTGGAGCGCGGTGCATCTTCTGCGGGCCCGCTTCTGCGAGAGCAACGACCTCTTCCCCTACCAGCTCGAGAACCAGCGCGGCCGCAAGCAGGTGCTGGTGGCGATGAGCGATCCTCTGAACCTGCCGGCCATCGAGGAGATCGAATTCACCACCGGCCTCAAGGTGCTGCCGCGCATCGCGCCGCTCTCGCAGATCCGCGCGGCGATTCTCCGCTACTACCACAAGGTTCAGCCGGCCGAAGACGTCTCCGACGGCAAGATGGTGCTCGTCGCCCGGGGCGGCGGCGCGCGCATCGTCGATACCACGGCCTCGGGGCGCGAGACGCAGGACGAGGAGGTCATCGTCGGCGAAGAGGTGCCCCCGCAGGAGGTCACCGAGCGGACCGCGCTGGCCGACCTCATCAAGAAGCGCGAGCAGCAGCGCGCGCAAAGGCGGGCCAGCGCCAAGAGCGGGCTCGAGGGCGTGGCCAAGGACCTGGCCTACCTCTTCGGCGCCGGCGAGGAGAGCGACATCGAGAAGCTCGAGCGCAAGTTCTGGGCGCTGATGCGGCTGATGGCGCGCAAGGGCCTCATCACCAAGGAAGAGTTCCTCGAGGAGCTCGACGAGGGCGACTGATCAGCCCGCGCGCTCGGGCTGCCTCGTGACGCGGAAGGGCTCCTCGATGAGCCGCGGGCGAATGGGCCGGGTGGGCTCGACCCGCGGCGTTCCGTCGGCGCCGTTCGCATCGCGCCAGCCGGTGGGGACCTTCTCGAGCCCGACCGGGTACACGGTGAGCGCGCCGTCTTTGCCGATGTGCAGGCGGAGAAAATTCTTGAAGCCCTCGATGCGGAGCGCTCCGAACGACTCGTTGCCGTGCCGGCCGAAGCCCACCGACGAGACGAACAGGTAGACGCCCATGATGAGCGCTCCCACGAGGTAGCCGGCGCCGGCGACCAGGGCCAGCGCTGCGCCTCGCTGAGACGGCGCACCGTCTGAGAGCCCCCACGAGACGGTGAGCCGGTCGGCGGCGTGCGTGAGGAAGAGGGCCGCGGTGAGATGGGCCATGCCGTGGGTCGCTCCGCCGAGAACGCGGTAGAGCCGCCGGTGCGTGTCGGTGAAGAGCACGAAGGCCGATAGCGTCAAGCCCACCCACAACAGCGCCGAGGGGAACAGCACGAGTTGGGTGAGCGCGCGCTCGAGCAGCTCGAGCGGCCCGTGCGTGGCGGCGGGTCGCGGCAGCACGGTGGAGAAGATGGCGTACAGCACCGCGGTGGCCAGCCCGAACGAGGGGTTCAGGACAGGAAAGGCGAGCGCCTTCGCCGCCATCAGCCGCGTCCGGGCCGGCCGCGGCCATACCCCGCCCCTGGTGCGCCGGTAGACGTCGACCCGGCTCGTGCCGTCGGGGCCTCGGCGATGGAGCCGGATGGTCCGCCGCGAGTAGCCGTGGGTGGGGTGGAGGAAGGCTCCGCCGCCGCCGGCCACGACGTTGTGCGCGCCCGCGTCGGAGACGTGGTGCTGGTAGTGGTGGAGGTCTCCCGCCAGGCGAAGCCGTACGTTGGCGCCGGCGGCCTCGACGAACGACTCGAGCTCGGCGAGGTGCTTCTGCATCTTCGGGTGGTAGATGTTGCCGTACACCCAGTCGGGCTCGGCCGTGCAGAGCACCACGCCGTCGCCCTGGCGCATCATCTGCGTCACCGCGCGGAAGTACTGCAGCTGCGCCTCGTCGATGTCCGACTCGAGCTGCACGTCCACGCCGAGCAGCCACCAGCGGTGCGGCAGCTTCAGCGCGAAATAGCTGCGGAGCTGCCGCGTCTCCCACGCGCCGAACGGGCGGCCGGCACAGAAGACGTGGCAGAAGGCGTTCAGCCCGTCGTACCAGTCGTGGTTGCCGGGCAGGGCGTAGACGTGCGGCCGCACCTCGGCCTTCGGGAGCGCGGCCTCGTAGGGCCGAAGCAGCCGCGCGTCGTAGGACTCGCGCGAGGCCACCGGGTAGACCTCGTCGCCGCCGAAGACGAGCACGCGGGCGCGCTGCGTGACGTGCTCGGCCCCGCTCGGCGACTTCAACGTCAGCGTCGGACGCGCGGCCGTGAGCGCGACCGCGTAGGTCGGGTTCCAGCCGTCTCCCGTGTCGGCGACGTAGTCGAGCCACAGCTCGTCGTCGGCGTCGTAGACGAACGGCGGCTGCGGCTGGCCGAGCCCCTCGATGCGGCGGTAGTCGGCGCGCGAGCCGAACACGGCCGAGAGCACCACGTCGACACCCGTGCGGAAGAGCTGCGGCGGGTCGAACCACGTCGCCATCGGGGCCCGTTTCATGCGGGCGCGAGCGTAGCCGACCGCGGACTGGCTCGGCTCACCACTCGAACGTGGAGATCCGCCAGTCGGCCTCGCGCGTGGCGCTCTCGGCGGTGAAGCCGGGCACGGCCACCGCGATGAACAGGGCGTCCGGCGCTTCGGCCGACAGATCTTCCCGGTTGCGCTTGCGGTCGTCGATGACCGCCACCGTCCGCCCGAGCTCGGAAAGCTGCGCCTGCCTGAGGGCCTTCACCTGCCCTCCGTCCATTCCCGGCCGGGCGCCGATGAGCAGATGGGGCGAGTCGATTCCCGCCCGGCGCAGGGCCTCCAACGTGCCGGTCTCCGCCTGCTCGCCACGGCCCGAGTTGAACACCACCTCGCCGCCTGCCTCGCGCACCCGCCGCACGAAGTCTGCCAGCCCGGGCGTGGCCGCGTCCGTCTCCAGGCCGACGTAGCCGGTCTCGCGCGAACCGCCCCCGTACCAGTAGGCCTCGCGGAACTGCGAATACAAAGACGTGCGCGAATACCGAGTGCCCGCGCGCTCGGACGAGCCGGTCTCGCCCCACTCGAGGTGCGGATACTTCTCGCGCAGGCCGGTCTCGCGAAGGAACGTGTCGAACGCGCCGGTGGTGTACCCGGGCAACATGGGCAGCGAGCGCGCGTTCTCGAGCTCGGGAACGCCGAGCTTGCGGCCCACCGACTTTAGCGCCGCCACCGTGCGCTCGACCGGCATCAGCGCGGTGAGGTCGAGATCCACCTGCACCAGCGCCTTCTTGCCGTGGCGCGCCAGCTCGGCCACGCGCTCGAGCACGGCCTTCAGCGCGCGCGACTGCTCCTCGCGCGATACCCACGGGTGGAGCGGAGCGACGCCCCACACGTCCTTCTGCCGGAGTGTGGGCGGGGTGGGCTCGACGCTTCTTGCGCTGGCGGGCCCGGGCTCGAAGGAAGCGGTCGGGCTCTTCCGGCCGGTCTCCGCCGCAGGCCGCGCGGTCTCGTTCGGCCGAGCGACCACCGTCCTCCGAGGGTTCCGGCCGATTCTCATCGCCGCGCAGTGTCCCTCGCGCGCGGTGGGAATGGGAAGCTCCCCGCTCGGCGGTGTCGGCCCGTGGTAGCTTGAGCCCTGGAGGTCGCCGCGTGAAGGTCCAGCCGCGTCCGGTCGAGGTCGCTCCGGTTTCGAAGCCCCGCAGCGAGGCGCTGGAGACGAAGGTGCTCCGGCAGTTGAACCTCGACGCTCCCACCGGCCCGGGCCGAGGCGCGTACGTCAGCGCCGCCAGCGGGCTCGTGCAGGTGGGCCGCTACCTCTACGTGGCCGCCGACGACGAGCTGCACCTGGCCGTCTTCCCTCGCGGCGGCGGCCCGGGCAGAATGGTGCGCGCGCTGCCCGGCAGCCTTCCCGCAGATGACGAGGCGCGCAAATCGACCAAGCCCGACTTCGAAGCCCTCACGGCGCTGCCGCCCTCGCCGGCGTTCCCTCACGGAGCGCTGCTGGCGCTCGGCTCGGGCTCGAGCGAGAAGCGGCACCGCGGCGTCTTCTGGGCGCTCGGCCCCGACGGCGCTCTGGAGGGGCAGGCGCGCGAGGTGGACCTTCAGCCGCTGCACGAGGCGCTCGACAAGAAGCTCCCCGAGGTGAACATCGAGGGCGCCGTCGCGGTGCAGGGGCGGCTCAGGCTGCTCCAGCGGGCCAACGAGGGCCAGCTCGGCGCGGTGGTGGATCTGGACCTCGCCGGCGTGCTCGAGCGGCTCGAGCGCGGAAAGCCGCTCGACGGCGCGCTGGTGAAGGCCATTCGCACGGTGGATCTGGGAGAGGTCGACGGCGTGCGGCTGGGCTTCTCGGACGCCGCTCCGCTCCCGGACGGCCGCATCGTCTTCACCGCCGTGGCCGAGGACACCGATGACGCCGTTGCCGATGGGGCCTTCGTGGGCGGAGCGGTCGGCATTCTCGAGCTCGACGGCACCGTCAGCCACCTGCGGGCGGTGCGCGGGCACAAGATTGAAGGCGTGCACGCCGAGGTCGAGGGCCAGGACGTGAGGCTGCTTTTCGTCGCCGACGCGGATGACGCCAGATTCGCCTCGCCGCTTCTCTCGGCGCGCCTCACCGGCGTGATGGCGGCGGCCAGAAGAAGGCACGGAGCTGCCCGGTTCGAGCCGTCCACCCGGCCGTCGGTGTCGCTGTCGGGCGAAGCGGCGCACCACGCGCTCCCTCCCGAGGTGCTGAAGCAGACGCTAGAGAAGGCCAGCGCCTCGGTGGCCGCGCTGAAGGCCGAGCCGATGCCCCAGACGCGGCAAGAGCTCGTCGAGACCTACGCCCGGCTGGGGCTCGCGGTGGCCGAAGCCGAGGCCGCGCTCATCGGAACGCTCGACGCCCTCGACCGCCGCCCCGACAAGACGGCGCCGTCGCCGTACCAGAAGCTCCGCGACTGGGCCTTCCAGGCGCTGCGCGAGGCCGGCGAGGTATTCGCGAAGCTCGACCCCGCGTGGGGTCAGCTCGTGCACGGCTCGGGCGGCTGGCCGTCGCGGCCGGTGCAGCTTTGGCCCGACCGCGGAGACGGGCGGCCGTTCATCGTCTACGAGAACACCTTCCGCAGGGCCGAGGCGCTCTCGTCCGAGCAGAAGAAGGCCGAGTACGACAGCCGCGCCAACCGCTTCGTCGAGCGCGGCGGCCGCTTCGAGGACATCATCGTGGCGCACAAGGGCGTGTTCGAGGGCCTCGAGCGCATGCTCCGCTACGACTACGTCGTCGAGCACGGCGGGCCGATGCGGCTGTTCCCCAACGGCGACGACAACGACGCGGCGGGGCCGCCCAAGCCCGGGCACTCGCTGCTGCTCGTCGGCGGCCGAACGTTCCGCGACGTACGCGCCCTCATGGCCGGCGAGCTGTGGGTGATGAAGGACAGCCGCGGCGATCTCGAGGCGGTCGTGGTGGCCAACAACTCGGGCCACTTCAAGCCCCGCTTCGAGGACCTCTCGAACGTCCTGCCCGTGCTCGAGAAGCTGGGCGTGCCCAGAGAGAAGATCGTCCTCTTCGGCGGCCCCAACAACCTGGTGGCGATGTTCCGCGAGCTGTCCGAGAAGTTCCCCGACGAGATGAAAGACCTCTCGGGCCGATTGCCTCCGCCCTCGTCCGAGCTGCTCAAGCGCATGTACGAGGCGGCGGCGGTTCCGACAAAGCCGGTGTGGAGCTGACCCAAGCCGCTCACTGTCCCACTTTGGGAGGGTTGAAGCCCTCGCCTTTAGGCGACAGCTTCAGCGTCGGTTCGGCTAGGGTGGCGATG
>FWPU01010805.1_pt1 | contig 13258 bp, 10 predicted proteins | sample 2228361 | NCBI WGS metagenome assembly FWPU01 (sample SAMEA103939777, study PRJEB20133) | metagenome | reverse complement strand
ACGCCGCCCGCCTGCCGGACGGGCTGCCCGAGCCCGGCCCGCCGCCGCGCGCCGGCCGCCCGGGCCTGGACACCGAGACGAGCCTGCTCTACACCTCCGGGACCACCGGGCGCCCCAAGGGCTGCATCCTGACCAACTTCTATTACCTGAACGCCGGCGCCTGGTACCGGGACCTGGGCGGGCGGATCGCCATCGAGCCCGGTCGCGAGCGCTTCCTGAACCCGCTGCCGCTGTTCCACATGAACGCCCAGGCCGTCACGGCGACCTGCGCGATCCTGACCGCCAACTGCCTGGCCCAGCCGGAGCGCTTCAGCCCCGCCCGCTGGTGGCAGGACGTGGTCAGCGCGAAGGCCACCATCATCCACTACCTGGGGGTGATGCCCCCCCTGCTGCTGAAGCAGCCGCCGGCGCCCGAGGAGCGCCGGCACGCGGTGAAGTTCGGGATCGGGGCCGGCGTCGAGCCCGAGCTGCACGGCGAGTTCGAGAAGCGGTTCGGCTTCCCGCTCATCGAGGTCTGGGGCATGACCGAGACCGGGCGCATCTACGCCGACTGCCACGAGCCGCGGCAGATCACCACCCGCGCCTTCGGCCGCCCGTTCGGCGGCTTCGAGGCCCGGGTGGTGGACGATCGGGACCGGCCGCTGCCGGCGGGGACCGAGGGCGAGCTGTGCGTGCGCTGGGGCGGGCCCGAGGGGCCGCGTCACGGCTTCTTCGCCGGCTACCTGAAGAACGCCGAGGCCACCGAGGAGGCCTGGCGCGGCGGCTGGTTCCACACCGGCGACGTCGTGCGCCAGGCCCCGGACGGCATGCTCTACTTCGTGGACCGCAAGAAGAACATCATTCGCCGCTCGGGCGAGAACATCGCCGCCGCGGAGGTGGAGGCCTGCCTGCAGGCCCACCCGCAGGTGGCGCAGGTGGCGGTGGTGGCGGCCCCCGACGAGCTCCGCGAGGAGGAAGTGCTCGCCTGCATCGTCCCCATGCCCGGCGCGCCCGCCGGCCGCGCGCTGGCCGAGAGCGTCCAGGACTGGTGCCTGGAGCGTCTGGCGTACTTCAAGGCCCCGGGCTGGATCCTGTTCGTGGACGCCCTGCCGACCACCGGCACCCAGAAGGTCCAGAAGACCCAGCTGTTCGCCCGCGGCGAGGACCCTCGCCGGCGCCCGGGCGCCCTCGACCTCCGCGACCGCAAGCGGCGGCGCTGAGGGCCCCGACCGGGGGCCGCCCGCGCACCCTCCGCTGGAGGAAGGCATCCCCCCTTGCTTCCCGGACTCGCCGCCGGCGGTATGCTGGAGCCGTCGGGCGCGGTCGGGCGGCTGCCGGGCCGCAGGGCCGGCCGTCCACGGCCGGCGGGACGCCGACGGCGCCCCGGGAGGTGCGGCCATGGCGACCGAGGTCAAGGTGGGGACGGTGACCGATTACTTCAAGAAGATCGGCGTGGCGGCGGTGCGGCTGAGCGAGGGGCCGCTGGCCGTGGGCGACACCGTGCGGATCCACGGGCACACCACGGACTTCACGCAGCCGGTCGAGTCCCTCCAGCTCGATCACCGGCCGGTGGAGCGGGCCGAGGTTGGCGCCGAGATCGCGCTCAAGGTCCGCGACCGGGTCCGCAAGCACGACGAGGTCTTCCGCGTGACGGCGGGCTGAGGCCGGCCGCCCGGCGCCGGGCCGTCCAGCCGGCCCGGCGGTCGGTGCATCGGCCGTCCCGCCGGCGGCATCCAAGGAGGTAGCGATGGACGAGCGCCGGGTGCGCCAGGTGGTGAGCGGGCAGCCGACGTCCGACGGGGCCGGGGTGCGGCTCACGCGGATCATCGGCACCCCGGCGCTCGACCACCTCGACCCCTTCCTGCTCCTCGACGAGTTCAGGTCGGACCGCGCCGACGACTACGTGGCCGGCTTCCCCGACCATCCGCACCGCGGCTTCGAGACCGTCACCTACATGCTGGCCGGCTCCATGCAGCACCGCGATCACGTCGGCCACCAGGGCGAGCTGGTGGCCGGCAGCGTGCAGTGGATGACGGCGGGCCGGGGCATCATCCACTCCGAGATGCCCCGGCAGCAGGACGGCCTCCTGTGGGGCTTCCAGCTGTGGGTCAACCTGCCGGCGCGCGACAAGATGACCGCGCCGCGCTACCAGGACATCCCCCCCGAGCGCATCCCCGAGGTGGGGCTGGCCGCGGGCGCGCGGGCGCGGGTCATCGCCGGCGAGATCGGCGCCACCCGGGGCCCCGTCGAGGGCATCGTGACCCGGCCGCTCTACCTCGACGTCCGGCTGGATCCCTCCGCGCGCGTCACCGTGCCGCTGCCGCCGGGTCACAACGCGTTCGCCTACGTCTACGAGGGGCAGGTGACGCTGGGACCGGCCGGCGACGGCCGCGACGTCGCCCGGGGCCAGCTGGCCGTGCTGGGCGACGGGGACCGCCTGACCGCCGCCGCCGGCGAGGAGCCCGGGCGGTTCCTGCTGCTGGCCGCCCGCCCGCTCCGCGAGCCCATCGCGCGATACGGCCCCTTCGTCATGAACACGCGCGAGGAGATCGCCCGCGCCGTCGAGGACTACCAGCAGGGGCGCTTCCTGCAGCGCGCCTGACGGCCGGCCCCTCACACCTCGGTCTGGCGGCCGGCGGCCCGGGCGACCAGGCGCCGGAGCGCCGTCGGCGCGATGGGCGGCGATGGGCAGCGCGGGGAGCTCGAGCGTGAAGGTGGCGCCGCGACCGGCGCCGGGGCTGTCCGCCGTCACCCGGCCTCCGTGCAGCCGGGCCAGGTGGCTCACGATGGCCAGCCCCAGCCCCAGGCCGCCGCTGCGGCGGTACAGCAGCCGGCGGGGCGCGCTCTCCACCAGGCTGGCGGGGATGGCCAGGGCCACGCTCCAGTCGGCCACCGGCACCCGGGCGTAGGCCACGTACACGGGCACGCCCTCCAGCGTCGGCTGCTTGAACACGCCCTCCCGGCCCAGGCGGCTGCGCCGGCGGTACTCGGCGGTCGCCGGCTGCCCCACGAACCGCTCCGGCGACCGCGTGCGGGCCACGATGACGCCCTCCTGGTCCACCAGGACGCTGAACCACTCCTCGGGAACCTTCCAGGTCTCGATCAGGGCCGCCCAGACCGGCTGATCGATGCCGGCGATGAGGACGTGGCGCACCCGGTCGTCGCGGATCACGGGGACCAGGATGGCGGTGACCCAGCCGCGGGTGAGGGGGCTCCGGATCAGGGGCGTGACGGCCGGGGTCCGCTGCCTGATCACGGTCTCGAACGCCTGGCCCAGGTGCAGGTCCGGCAGCGGCGTGCCGTAGGGCCGCCGGAGGTTGAAGACGGGCCGGCCCCGCGCGTCGGTGAGGATCACCGTGGACCAGATGGGCTCGCCGCGCATGACGGCGGCGGACTCCGCGTAGAGGCTCCGGAAGTCGCCGCGGTCCAGCAGCGTGGAGCGGCCCAGGCCCTGGAGGGCCAGCACGGAGCTCTGCAGTTCGCGCTGCACGACGACGGCCTGGGCCCGGGCCGTGTCGACCAGGCCGCGCTCGACGTGCTCGCGATGCTCCCGCCACAGCCGGCCGAAGACGACCGCCGAGAACGCCACGGCGGGCACCAGCGTGACGACGACCAGCAGGACCAGGTGCCAGGCCAGCCCTCGCGGCGGGCGCCGGCCAGCGAGCAGGGGCGGCATCGCCCTCGAGGATACCCCGGGCCGCCGGCGCGCACACGCCGGCTGACGCCGGCCACGAACGTTGCTACGATACGGGCCATGATGAGCGAACTGCACGGCGCCGAGCCCAGGATGGATGCGGCCAACCTCTACCGTGAAGAGATCTTCACCGACCGCCGGGTGGGCACCATCCGCGTCCTCACCCCGGTGACGGACGACGGTCGGCCGGACAGCGCCCGCAGCGTGGTGTACGTGGGCGAGACCCAGGTGCTCACGCCGGCGGGGATGCTGCCCATCGCCTTCGAGCTCGAGGCCACCTCGCTGGCCCAGGCGGTCGAGAAGTTCGCCGAGGGCGTCAAGCAGGCGGTCGAGCAGACCATCCGCGAGATCCAGGAGCTTCGCCGCGAAGCAGCCTCGTCCATCGTCATCCCCGACGTGACTCCCGGCGCGCTCGGCGGGCCGGGCGGCGTCGGTCCCGGCGGCCTGGGGCCGGGGGGACTCGGCCCCGGCGGCCTGGGCCCCGGCCGGCCCCGGGGCGGCATCATCCACCGCCCGTGAGCCGCCACCCGCGCGTGCACACCTGATCCAGCGCCCGGCCGGCAAGGGGCCGAGCGGAGAGGAGGGCGTCCATGCAGATCCAGGCCGGCGGCATCACCATGCACTACACGCTCGAGGGGCCGGCCGGGGCGCCCGTGGTCACCATGAGCCACTCGCTGGCCACGGACCTCGGCATGTGGGATCCGACCGTGCCGGCCCTCACCGGGCGCTTCCGCGTCCTCCGCTACGACACCCGGGGCCATGGCGGGACCGACGCGCCGCCCGGGCCCTACACGCTCGAGCAGCTGGCCGACGACGCGCTGGCCTTGCTCCGGGCGCTGGGGATCCGGCGCACGCACTGGGTGGGGCTGTCCATGGGCGGCATGATCGGGCAGACCCTGGCCCTGAAGGCGCCCGAGGTCCTGGCCAGCCTCGCCCTCTGCGACACCACCAGCCGCATCCCGGCCGAGGCCCGGCCGCAGTGGGAGGATCGCATCCGGACGGCGGAGAGCAAGGGCATGGAGCCCCTGGTGGAGCCGACGCTGGGCCGGTGGTTCACGGCGCCGTTCCGCCAGCAGCACCCCGAGGTGGTGGAGCGGGTGGCGAGGATGATCCGCTCGACGCCGGTGCCGGGCTACGTCGGCTGCTGCCACGCCATCGCGGCCCTGAACCTGACCGACCGGCTGGGCGCCATCACGCTGCCGACCATCGTCATCGTGGGGGAGGACGACCCGGGCACGCCCGTGGCGGCGTCGCGGGTGATCGCCGAGGCCATCAAGGGCGCGCGCCTGGCGATCATCCCGGCCGCCGCGCACCTGTCCAACCTGGAGCAGCCGGAGGCCTTCAACCGGGCCCTGGCCGGCTTCCTGGCCTCGGCCGCCTCAGCCTGACGCCTTCTCGATCCTGGCCCAGGTGTCGCGCAGCCCGACCGTCCGGTTGAAGACCGGGCGGCCGGGGGCGTGGTCCTTCCAGTCGGCGACGAAGTAGCCCAGGCGCTCGAGCTGCACGCGCGTCTCCGGCGCGGCGGCGGCCAGGGCGGGCTCGACCTTGCAGCCGCGCAGCACCTCCAGCGACCTCGGGTTCAGCACGGCCGTCACGTCCTCCACCTCGTCGGGGCGGGGCACGGTGAAGAGCGTGTCGTAGAGCCGCACCTCGGCGTCCGCGGCGTGGGCCGCCGACACCCAGTGGATGGTGCCCTTGACCCTGCGCCCCCGGGCGTCGCCGCCCCGGGAGGCGGGATCGTACGCGCAGCGGACCTCCGTGATCTCGCCGGTCCGCGGGTCCCTGGTGAAGCCCGTGCACCGGACGATGCAGGCATAGCGCAGTCGCACCTCGGCCCCGGGCGAGAGCCGGAAGTACTTCGGCGGCGGCGTCTCCCGGAAGTCGTCCTGCTCGATGTGGAGCACGCGCCCGAAGGGGACCCGGCGGGTGCCGGCCGACGGATCCTCGGGGTTGTTGAGCGCCTCCACCTCCTCCACCTGCCCCTCGGGATAGTTCTCGATGACCAGCCGGAGCGGGCGGAGGACGGCCAGGCGGCGGAGCGCCCGGCGGTTGAGGTCCTCGCGCAGGCAGTGCTCGAGCAGCGCCACGTCCACCAGGTTGTCGGCCTTGGCCACCCCGATGCGGTCGCAGAAGTCCCGGATGGCCTCGGGCGTGTAGCCGCGGCGCCGGAGGCCGGCCAGGGTCGGCAGGCGGGGATCGTCCCAGCCGGCCACCACCCGCTCCTCCACCAGCCGCAGCAGCTTGCGCTTGCTCATCACGGTGTGCGAGAGGTTCAGCCGCGCGAACTCGATCTGCCGGGGCGCGTAGATCCCCAGGGCCTGGAGGTACCAGTCGTAGAGGGGACGGTGATCCTCGTACTCCAGGGTGCACAGCGAGTGGGTGACGCCCTCGATGGAGTCGGACTGCCCGTGGGCCCAGTCGTACATCGGGTAGATGCACCACCGGTCGCCCGTGCGGTGGTGGGTGGCCTTGCGGATCCGGTACATGACCGGGTCGCGCAGGTTCATGTTGCCGGCCGCCATGTCGATGCGGGCGCGGAGGGTCCTGGTCCCCTCCTCGAACTCCCCGGCCCGCATCCGCTGGAAGAGGTCCAGGTTCTCCTCCACGCTGCGGTTGCGGCACGGGCTCTCGCGCCCCGGCGCCGTCAGCGTGCCGCGATACTCGCGGATCTCCTCCGGCGACAGGTCGTCCACGTAGGCCAGCCCCTTGCGGATCAGGTCGCAGGCCCAGGCGTAGAGCTGCTCGAAGTAGTCGCTGGCGTAGTAGAGGTGGGGGCCCCAGTCGAAGCCGAGCCAGCGCACGTCGCGGATGATCGCGTCCACGTACTCCTGGCTCTCCTTGGCGGGGTTCGTGTCGTCGAAGCGCAGGTGGCAGCGCCCCCCGAACTCCTGGGCCAGGCCGAAGTCCAGGCAGATGGCCTTGGCGTGCCCGATGTGCAGGTAGCCGTTCGGCTCCGGGGGAAAGCGGGTGACCACCTCGCGGTACCGCCCGCTCTGGAGGTCCCGCATGACCTCGTCGCGGATGAAGTGAGAGGGCCGCGCCGGCTGCTCGCTCATCCCCCCGATCGTACCATCTGGGCCGGGCGCCCGGCCGCCCCTCACCGTCCGTGCGATAATCCGCGGGAGCGCGGCTCACGCGCCATCGCGGATGACGCAGGCACCGAGCGCCCCCGCAGGTGAGGCCGCCGGCTCCAGGCGGCTCGTCGAGCTCCTGCTGCGCCGCACGCCGCCGGGGCGCGCCGTCGGCCCCTGAGGCGCCGCGTTGGGGGCCATCCACCCCGCGGTCCGGCCGGCCACGCTCGACGATGTCCCGCTGCTGGTGGAGCTCATGCAGGAGTTCTACGCCGAGTCCGCCATGCCGCTGGAGCCGCGGCAGGCGGCGGCCAGCTTCGCGCAGCTCCTGGGCGATCCGGCGCGCGGCGCCGTCTGGCTGCTGGGGGCGGGCGAGGCCTGGGCCGGCTACGTGGTCCTGGCCGTCGGGTTCAGCATGGAGTACGGGGGCCTGGACGCCTTCGTGGACGACCTCTACGTGCGACCGCGCTTTCGCCGGCGCGGCCTGGGGCGCCTGGCGCTCTGCACGCTGCTCGCCGAGGGCAGGCGGCGCGGCGTGCGGGCCCTGCACCTCGAGGTCGGGCGCGACAACGAGGCCGCCAGGGCGCTGTACGCGCGCTTCGGGTTCCGCGACAACGACCGGCAGCTGCTGACGCTTCGGCTGGGTCCCGGCGGCGGGCCGGGGGCCGCTCCCTGACGGCCGGCTCCAGCGTGAGCGGTGTCGGCCCGTCGCCGACGGACACCGGCCGGGAGCCGGCGCCCGGGCGCTCGAGCCAGGACTGCAGCGTGTAGGGGCCGGGACGGCTCAGGGCGCCTCGAGGCGCGCCGGGTCGGGGCGGGCGGGGCCGGCCGGCGGGGCGGCGGGCGTGGCGCCGAAGACGCAGACGAACGGCGCCCGGGCCGGGTCCAGGGGCAGCGGCTCGCGGTTCAGCCGCAGCTCGATGAGCGTGGTCGTGAAGGGGTGGAAGACGCGGAACCCCCGGAACCGCGGATCGTTGAGGACCTTCCGGAGGTCGAGCTGCGCGTCCCACTTGCCCTCCTCGTCCACCCGGCCGTCCAGACGCTTCTCGCTGCCGTGGCCCGAATAGGCCACCAGGCGCGAGCCCGAGGAGGCGATCACCCGCACGCGCAGGCGGCCCTGGTCGACGTCCCGCAGCCGGGCCAGGTTGAGGTGGAAGCAGCGGAAGCTCGGGTCGGCCCGGTAGGCGTGGACGTGGGTGTCGATGGCGGCCGCCTCGCGGAACGGGTTGTCCTCATGGGTCACCAGCTGCAGGTGATAGTCGCGGACGGGGTCGCCGCGCTCGTCCACGGCCCGGACCACGAACTGCTGCCAGAGCTGTCCCTCGTCGGTCAGCCGCGCGCGCGCGGCCCGGGTCGCCTCGGCGGCGGCCTGCTGCCAGGCGGTGAAGTGCGCGCGCTTGTCCACCTGCAGCGCGCGCAGCACCAGGTCGACGAGGCCGGCGCCCCGGTCGGGATCGCTCAGGATGGTGGCGTGGTTCACGCCGCCGATGGGCGCCAGCGGGCTGTCCAGGCGCGGGCCCAGGATCCGCACGCGCCCCTGGGCCCCGGGCCGGGCCGGATCGCGGGTGAGGTCGAGCAGGAGCTTGCGGGTATCGAGGGCGCAGCCGGCCCAGCGGACGGTGCCGTCGGTGCCCGGCTCGTTCACGACGGCGCGCAACCCCCGGTAGGTCTCCGTCCCGCAGAGCGTGAAGACCCAGGGCGTGGTGCCGTCCGGGCCGTAGCGGGGCTCGGCGCCGAAGAGATCGCGATCGGCCAGCTCCCAGGTGAAGCGGCTGCCCAGCTCGAGGGCGTCCAGCACGAGGTCGCCCGCCTCCAGGAAGTCGGGGTCGGTCATGTCCGGATTGCCCTTGAAGACGGCGCCGAGCCACGACCGGCCCTTGTGAGCCAGCGGCGAGCCCCAGGTGGCCGGCGCCAGACCGATCAGGTGCTTCAGGCGGCCGGCCCGGCCCGCGTACTGCGTGAGCCAGGCGCGGATCACGAGCATGCCCGTGGAGTGCACGATGGCGTCGAACGGCTGGCCGTCGCCCAGTCCCGCTTCCAGGCCCAGGGCGCGGTCGAAGCCCTCGGCGATGTCCCGCACCGTCACCTCGTTGGTGAGGCTCCGGTAGGAGCAGATCCGGACATCGCCGGGGCGGTACCCCTGGCCTTCCAGGATCCTTCGCCACGGCTCGAACGACGCCCCGCGGTCGGAGTAGCCGTGGACGAGCACGACGGGGATCGGCACGCGTCACCTCCCGGCAGGGCCCCTGCAGCGATCATAGAAGGCGGGCGCGGCCGGCCTCCAAAGCTTTTCGGGCCTCCGCCTCGCTTGACCCGGCCACGCCTCGCCGCATAGCCTGGCGCGGCGATGTTCAGGCCCCGGCGGCTGGACTACGGCTGGGTGATCGTGGCCGCCCTCTCCCTGACCGAGACGGTCTCGTGGGGCATCCTCTATTACGGCTTTCCGGTCATGCTCGGGCCCATGGAGGCCGAGCTGGGCTGGTCGCGCGTGCAGGTCACCGGGGCCTTCTCGGTGGGGATGGCGGTCGCCGCCGTGGGCGCCCTGCCGGTCGGACGGTGGATCGACGGCCGCGGGGCCCGGGGCCTCATGACGGCCGGCTCGTGTCTGGGCACGCTGCTGCTCCTGGCCTGGTCCCGGGTGGAGAGCCTGCCGGCGCTCTACGCGGTGTGGATCCTGATGGGGCTGGCCCTGGCGGCGACGCTCTACGAGCCCGCCTTCGCCGCCGTCGTCGGCTGGTTCCCGTCCGGCTCCCGGGAGCGCGCGCTGCTCGTCGTCACGCTGGCCGGCGCCCTGGCCAGCACGATCTTCATGCCTCTCGAGGCCTGGCTCGTGGAGCGGGTGGGCTGGCGCTCGGCCCTGGTGGTCGTGGCCGGGGTCCTGGCCGTGCTGACGATCCCGGTGCACGCGTTCGTGCTGCGCGCGCCGCCGCGCCTGACCCGGCCGGCCCCGGGCCAGGCGCCGTCCGGCCCGCTGCCCGGGGTGACGCTGGGCGCCGCCGCCCGGACCGCCGTCTTCTGGGTGCTGGCCGTCGCCTTCTTCGTCAGCAACTTCGCCACCAACACCGTGACCGTGCACCTCATCCCGTTTCTCGCCGGCCGCGGCTACGCGCCCACGCTGGCCGCCGCCATGATCGGCTGGATGGGCGCCATGCAGCTGCCCTCGCGCGTGCTGTTCGCCTCCATCGTCCGCCGCTCCGGCCACCGGGCCCTGAACGTGGCGATCTTCGCCGGGCAGGCGGCCGGCGTCGCCCAGCTGGCCCTGGCGCGGCACCTGCCCACGCTGGCCCCGATGGTGGTCGTGCTGGGCGCCGCCAACGGCATGTCCACGCTGGCGCGCGCCACCACCGTGGCCGAGATCTTCGGCCCCCGACACTATGGCGCCATCAGCGGCGCCATCGCCCTGGGCGCCAACGGGGCCCGGGCCACCGGCCCCGTGGCCTCGGCCATGCTCCAGGCGGCCCTGGGCGGCTACGAGCCGCTGTTCTGGACGCTGACGGCCGCCCTGGCGCTGGCCGGCCTGGCCGTGGCCATGACGGGGGTGCGGCCGCGGTGAGGGCCGCGCGGCGGGATGGCCGGCGCCGGCGCCCCTTCGAGACGACGAGTGTGGCAGACTTGGGGGGCCGCCCGGTCCAGGCCGGCGGCGCGGAGGACCAGGATGGCCACCGTTCCCTCGAAGCTCGTGGGCGCCGAGGTCAAGCGCAAGGAGGATCCGCGCCTCGTCACCGGCGCCGCGGCCTACGTCGGCGACATCGTCGTCCCCGGCCTGCACCACGTCGTCTTCTTCCGCAGCCCGCACGCGCACGCCCGGGTCCGCGGCATCGACACCGCGGCCGCCCGGCGGCAGCCGGGAGTCCGCGCCGTCTTCACCGGCCGGGACATCCAGGGCCACTGCGCGCCGCTGCCCCTCGGCGGGGGCGGCGAGGGGGGCGAGGCCGCCGCGGCCCCGAGGCGGACGCACCTGGCCCTCTCGCTCGACCGCGTCCGTCACGTCGGCGAGGCGGTGGCCGCGGTCGTCGCCACCTCGGAGGCGGCGGCCCGCGACGCGGCCGACCTGGTCCAGGTGGACTGGGAGCCGCTGCCCGCCGTGGCCGACCCGTTCGCCGCCCTGGCCGAGGGCGCCCCCCGGCTCCACGAGGACGCGCCCCGCAACGTCGAGCACGAGAACCGCGTGACCGCGGGCGACGTGGACGGCGCGTTCCGGCGGGCGGCCCGGGTGGTGCGGCAGCGGATGAGCAATCAGCGCCTGTGCGGGGTGCCGATGGAAGGACGCGCCACCCTGGCCGTGCCCGATCCGGCCACCGGGGGCCTCACCCTGTACGTCACCAACCAGGCGCCGCATGGCTTCCGCAACGAGCTGGCCGGCGCGCTGGGCCTGCCCCAGAACCTGGTGCGCGTGGTGGCGCCGGAGGTCGGCGGCGGCTTCGGGGTGAAGTTCAACGTCTACCCGGAGGACGCGGCGCTGGCCGTGATCGCGCGCCGCCTGCGCCTGCCGGTGCGCTGGGTGGAGACGCGCACCGAGCACATGCTGGCCACCACGCAGGGCCGCGACCAGGTGGCCGACCTGGAGGCGGCCGTCGAGGCCGACGGCACCGTCACCGCGCTGCGGATGCACGTGGTGGCCAACCTGGGCGCCTATCCGATCTTCACGTTCATCCCCGACCTCACCCTGTCCATGGCGGTGGGGGTCTACCGCATCCCGAACGTGGACCTGCGCGCCACCTGCGTGTTCACCAACACCACGCCGGTGGCGGCCTACCGCGGCGCCGGGCGGCCCGAGGCCGCCTACTACATCGAGCGGCTGATGGACCTGGTGGCGGCCGAGCTGGGGCGCCCGCCGGAGGAGATCCGGCGCCGGAACTTCATCCCGCCCGACGCCTTCCCCTACCAGGCCCCGACGGGCCAGCGCTACGACAGCGGCGAGTACGACCGCGCGCTGAGCCGGGCGCTGGAGCTGGCGCGCGCCGGCGACCTCCGCAAGGAGCAGCGCCAGCGGCTGGAGCAGCAGGACCGGCACCTGCTCGGCGTCGGGCTGTCCTGCTACGTGGAGATGTGCGGCTTCGGGCCCTTCGAGAGCGCCGTGGTCCGGGTGGAGCCGGGCGGCGCGGTCACGGCCTACACGGGCACCTCGGCCCACGGGCAGGGCCACGAGACGGCGTTCGCCCAGATCATCGCCGACCACCTCGGGGTGCCCTTCGAGCAGGTCGTGGTCCGGCACGGCGACACGCTGAACACGCCCATGGGCCAGGGCACCGGCGGCAGCCGCAGCCTGGCCGTCGGCGGCAGCGCCATCCTGGGGGCGACGCTCAAGGTGCAGGAGCGGGCGCGCCGCCTCGCGGCGGCGATGCTGGAGGCGGCGCCCGAGGACATCGTGCTGGCCGAGGGGCGCTACCAGGTCAGGGGCGCGCCCGGCAGCGCCGTCACGCTGGCCCAGATCGCCGCCCGGGCCTACGCGGCCGGACTGCCGCCGGGCCTGGAGGCGGGCCTCGAGGCCACCGAGTTCTGGAGCCCGCCGCAGCTGGTCTACCCGTTCGGCGCCCACGTGGCGGTGGTGGAGGTGGACCGCGAGACGGGCGCCGTGCGGGTGCGGGACTACGTCTCGGTGGACGACTGCGGCGTGCGCGTCAGCCCCACCCTCGTGGCCGGGCAGGTCCACGGCGGCCTGGCCCAGGGCATCGCCCAGGCGCTCTGGGAGCACCTGGTCCACGCCGCCGACGGCCAGCTGCTGACCGGGTCGCTCATGGACTACGCGGTGCCGCGCGCCGCCGACCTGCCGGCGTTCCGGACGGCCGAGACCGTCACTCGCACCCCGTTCAACCCGCTGGGCGCCAAGGGGATCGGCGAGGCGGCCACCATCGGCTCGACCCCGGCGGTGGTGAACGCGGTGGTGGACGCCCTGCGCCCCTTCGGCGTCCGGCACCTGGACATGCCGCTCACGCCCGAGCGCGTGTGGCGGGCCCTCCACGGGGCCGCGGCGAGCTAGGCTCGCCGCACCCCGATGGTCGAGCTGCTCTTCGACGTCGTGTCCCGGGTCGGCAACTGGACCTACCTGGTCCTGTTCCTGGCCGCCATGCTGGAGGCGTCGGCGTTCGTGGGGCTGTTCGTGCCCGGCGACACCATCGCCATCCTGGCCGGGTTCCTGGTCTCCATCGGCGTGCTGGAGCTGCCGGAGACGATCACCGCCGCCTTCGCCGGGGGCGTGGTCGGCGACAGCATCGGCTACGAGCTGGGCCGCCACCTGGGACGCCCCTGGCTGCTGAGCCACGGCCCGAAGTTCGGCTTCCACCGCCGGGCCTTCGACCGCGTCGAGGCCCTGTTCGCCCGCTACGGCGGCACGACGATCCTGATCGCCCGCTTCACCGCCTTCGTCCGGGCGCTGGCGCCCTTCGTGGCCGGCTCCTCGCGCATGCCCTATCGCTGGTTCCTGCTCTTCAACGTGATCGGCGCCGCGCTGTGGGCGGTGGCCTTCGTCAGTCTGGGCTACGTGCTGGGGGAGTCCTGGATGATCGCCGAGCGG
>FWPU01010804.1_pt1 | contig 13258 bp, 14 predicted proteins | sample 2228361 | NCBI WGS metagenome assembly FWPU01 (sample SAMEA103939777, study PRJEB20133) | metagenome | reverse complement strand
GCCCGGGCGCGCGCGGCGCGTTCGGCGCCCCCCGCACTCAGGCCCAGCGGCACGGGTCGCGCCCGGTCGCGTCCCACGCGACGGCGGCGGCCCCTCGCCTCCTGGCCGACCTCTGGCGGAGTTGGCGCGAATTACGCCGAAGTCCGCCGGGCGCGCCGTCCGCGCGCGGGTCGCCCTCCCGCCTCCTGGAGCCGCCCCTCGATCGCATCTGCCTCCGCGCCGGGCGCCTTGCGGAAGCGCAGCTCGGTCGGTCGCACTTGCGGCGGGTGCCTCGCCTCGCGCGAGCGCAGCTCGGTCGGTCGTACTTCGCTGCGCCGCCTCCTGGAGTCGCGCCTCGATCGACGCCCGTCACGGGCCCCGCCGCCGCCGCGCGCGGTCCTTCCGCTTGCGAGCGCGCTCGCGCTCGCGCAGCCGCGCGGACGTCTGCGGAGAGACGCGCGCCTCCACCTCGTCGGCGAGCTCCCGCAGGGCGAGGAACCGGTTGAGCGCCTGAGAGCGCTCGCGCGTCCACTTCACCGAGATCCCGAGCGGCGGATACGCGAGCTGGACCCCGGAGGCGGTCCGGTTCGCCTTCTGCCCGCCCGGGCCGCCGCTCCGAATGAAGCGCTCCTCGACGGCGCCGAGGTCGATCCCGAGGCGCGCGATGCGTGCCCGCAGCTCCTCGATCTTCGCTGCCGTGACCGGAACGCCCGCCGGGAATCTCACGCTCTTCATGGTACCAAAGGCTCCCCGAACAAACATGCCGCCCCGCAGAGCGGCGGCGACACGTGTCGCGCCTTCGAGGCCGCGCTCCCGTGCGCGAGAAGGGGCGCCCCGCGAAGGGCCAATCCCCGCGCGCGGGGCGGGCGCGCGAATCGTGCGGCGGCAAGGGCGCCCGCGTCGAGGACACGACTCCTTGCGCGCACGAGGCGCGCGAGCGTGGCGAAGGAGCCTTCGCGCGCCGCTTTCAGCCGATCTTGACCGCCGCGCGCCCGTGCCGCAAGGCGGGCGCGGCGCCGGCCTGTCATTCCGTGGCTTGTCCTCTGGTTCAGCGGGCATCCCGGTGCTGAAAAAAGACTTGACACGCCCTCGGCGCCTGGGGAGACTCACGCCGGAGGCACGTCTCGCCGATGAACGTCCCTGGAGGCCGCAGGAGCAAGCGGGCACCCAAGAAGAGCCCGAGCGCCGGCGAACGTCGGCTCCTGGGCTACCTCAACAATCCGCAACCACCGGCGGACATGCTGCGCGACGTCGCCTTCGCCGGCGTGCGCCTCACGATCGAGGACGCAGCGCGGATCATCAGAGAGCGAGAGAGGTGCGGCGGCTTCCAACGACTGGAACAAGTTCTCCGCATTCCGGGCATCGACGTCGACGGCTTCCTCGAGCTCAAGAACGGGCTCGAGCCTCGCCCCTACCAGCTCGAGATCCCGCGCGAAGACCTCGATGCTTTCGGGCGTTTCTGGAAAGGGCTTTCCCGCGAGGAACGCGAGCGCTTTCTGCTCGTGCATCCGGGATTCACGCCGGCCGGAGGGGTGGAGGCTTACTACACGAGCGTCACTGCCGGAACGCTCGTCTGTGAGCCTCCCGCAGAGCTTGTTTGGCGGGAGTTCTGGAAGCGCGTCCAGGCGTGGCTCGCCAAGCGAGGCGTCGTTGTCGCGGGCCTTGCTGCGGTGGACGGCCCACTCCCAATTGGCGACCTGATCGCTTTCGGACTGACCATCTGGCTGATCTGGGAGCTGGTCGACATCTGGGGCGTTCTCTGGGAGGAAGCCCTCGCTGCGGCAAGCGCTTCCGAGCTGGCCCGAAAGGCATGGGAACTTGTTCCTGCGATCGAGGAGCACATTCGAGTCAAGCTGCCCAATCAGCAGCCTTGCAGCCATCTGTGGCACTATTACGTCAAGGAAATCATCTCCAAGCTGAGAACCTTTCTCCAGAAGATCGAGAAGATCCCTGGCGGGAAGAAGGCAGCCGAGGCCGCCCGGAAGCTCCAGGAGCTGATCGAGGAGTTTCTGGAGACCGTCCGTCGCCTCGCGCCCGAAGCCGTGGACGCCGTCGAAGAAGCTCTCAGGAAAGGTGGGCTGCTCCCCTTCCGCGGGCAGTAGCGCCGCCCCGTGGATCTTCTCAGGGTACCAAAGGTTCCCGAACACGCCGTCCCTCGGAGCGCCGGCGACACGTGTCGCGCCCCCGGGGCGGCGCGGCTCCCCGGTGGTCTCGCGACCATCGTGCGGAGGGCGGCCACCGCCGCGCACGTCGCGATTCCCCGTTGTTGTCCCTGCGGAGCGACGCGTGCCGCCCCTTCCAGGCCGAGTTCCCGTGCGCGAGAAGGGGCGCGCTGCGGGGCGCCAATCCCTGCGGGCACGAGGGCGCGCGAGCGTCGCGTTCGGGGCCGCTTTCTCGAGGCGGTAGCCGCAAACGCCAGCGGAGTTGCGCGGCGCCCGCGCCGGCAGGCCCCCCGGCGATCGTTACGCGACGCCTACCACCTGCGAGAGCGCCTTCGCGCGCGGCTTTTCGGGCAGTCTTGATCGCCGCGCGCGCCTGCGTAGCCCGCCTTCTGGGCGGCGCGCCGGCGCCCGCGCGCGCCGCCCGGGCCTACGATTCCTTTTTACTCGCCGAACGGCGCGCGCGGCCCCAAACGGCGCCGCTCTCCGCGCCCGATGCGCGCGCGACGCCGGAAAGCGCTCGAGGCCGGCAATCGAGCCCTGCCCCTTCAGCCGGGCTCGGCGGGGCCGCCCTCGGGAGGTCGTCCGCGGAAAAGCGGATTGTCACGTCGAGTCCGCCGGCCGGGGGGCCGCGGGCGCCCGAAGCGCGCGCACGGCGTCCTCGATCGCGGCGAAAAAATCGCCGCGCTCTGGCGGCGCCGATCAAACGAGGGTTCGAGCGCGCGCATGACCACCTCCGCGAGCGCGGGCGGCGTGCCCGGCGCCTTTGGTTCGATCGGCGCCGCCATCGGAAGGTCCTTCCGGGAGCGCAGGTCGATCCGGGTGAACCCGGTGTGCGGCGGCTGCCCGGAGAGCGCGTGGTACATGACCGCCCCGAGCGCGTAGATGTCCGCGCGCCCGTCGGCGTGCGCCGCGCGCCGGCGACGTGGCTCGGGGACCGCCGCGTGGAGCGCCCGCCCGCCGCGTGGCAGGCCTCGCACGCCCCCGAGCTCGCGTCGATGTGGTTGCGCACACGAGCCACCGGCCCGTTTTCGAGGGGCGGCGCGGCGCCCTCGCCCTCCTTGACCCCGGCGATCGAGGACGGTATCGTCCGTGCCCAGCCAAGGGGGCGTTCACAAATGTTTCTGTCTGTGGTGCGTAGGGCGAGGCTCCCAGGGGACGGCAATCACGGCGTTTTTCGCGAGGAGCGCGGGACGCCGCGATCAGGGAACGTGGCACGCGAAACGCCGGAGCGACCCGCCCGCTGACCGACTCACGGACTCTGGGCATAGCAGAAGGGCCGGAGCGTGCGCTCCACGCGCCGAGATCGCCATGTTGCGACCGGGCATCACCGTCGGGATCCCTGTGTTCCGCGACGCGCTCCTCGCGCGGAGCGCGGTTGAGTCCTGCTACGATGCGGCGGACGAGATCATCGTCTACCGCGACGGTCCGCAGGAGGACCCGTACTGGCCGGCGTTCCTCGACTTCGCCGCAACCCGCCCGAAGGTGCGCGTGATCGAGGGCGAGCGGAACGTGGGCTACGAGGTGCGGAACGCGATCATCGCGGCGGCGAGGCGCACGATCATCCACTTCATGGACGCCGACGAGATCCTCAACGAGCGCCACCTCGACGAGTACGCGCGCGCCGTGCGGGCGGCGGAGGCGGGCCGGTGCGCGATGTTGCTCCGGGTGCAGGAGCTGCACGGCGACACGGCCCACGTTCCCGCCTGGAAGCCGCAGCACCACGACACGACGCACGCGCTCGTCTGGAACGCGCCGGGGATCGCGTTCCGGAAGATCGTCTCGGAGGTGAACCCGGACGGCTACGAGGACCTCTACGGCGCAGCCATCCGGCTCTTCCCGAGCGGGCGCGAGCTCCCGTATCCCGAAGCGCTCGACTACTCGGACGACGACGGAGAGATTCACCCGCCGATCATCGTGCACCTCGCGGGGGTGAAGGAGAACCGGCTTCTGTGCTACCGGGCGGTCGCGCTGGACTGGCAGCGGCTCTCGCCACGCCCGCCGCTCGACGAGTACGTGGCGGCGCGGGCCGTCGCGATGGGCTACCCGCGGGAGTCCTGCTTCGAAAAAATGGCGTGCGCGTTCCTCAACGAATACGGACCGTCCGTGCCGCTCGACGAACGCTTCGGTCCCATGCCGCGCCTGCTCGGGCGCTTCGCGGGCGTCGCGCGGTGCGAGCGAGAGCAAGGGAAGATCGTCGCGCGCGACGACTCCGGGTGGAAGGAGCTCGCGGCGCGCCTCGGGGGAGGATAGGGGACAGGCATGCTCACCGACATCGAGATCGCGGTGCTCGACCGATTGCTCGAGGAAGGCGTGCGGCGGTTCGGGAAGGCGCCGCTCGAGCGGCTCGCGGACGCGATCGCCGCGGGCGCGGGGCGGCGCGAGGTCGTGCCGCTCGAGCACCCGCTTCAGCGGCCGGGCGGGTTCCACGTGCCCGGGCTCACGGCGAAGATCTGGTACGATCCCAAGGACGTCCCGTCCACCGCGATCCTCGAGCGGAACGCGGCGGCGATCAAGGCGGAGCTGCTCGCGGCGCTCGCGAAGAAGCGCGGTTTCCAGCACTTCGACGAGGGCCCCGAGGGCTTCACGGCGGAGGAGGTGAACTACGCGTGGAAGGCGCTCTACTTCCGCTGGAACGCGCGCGACGTGCCGCGCAACCACGAGCTCTGCCCGGAGACCGCGCGGGTGCTCGCCTCGATCCCCGACTACGCCACGCTCGGGCTCTTCTCGGCGCTCGATCCGCAGGCGCACATCACCCCGCACTGCGGGCCCGTGAACCTCACGCTCACGGTGCACCTCGGCCTCGTGATTCCCGAGGGCTGCGGGCTTCGCGCCGGGGACGAGACGCGAACCTGGACCGAGGGAAAGTGCCTCGTCTTCGACGACAGCTTCGAGCACGAGGCGTGGAACCGGGGCACGCGGACGCGCTTCATCTTGCTCATCGATCTCTGGCGCCCCGAACTCACCGAGATCGAGCGAAAGTTCCTCCAGCGGGCGTTTGCGGAGATGGAGATCGCGAAGGAAGCGGCCGGCATGCCGAAGGCCGTCGACATCGGGGCGGACGCCCTCACCGGCAAGGACTGGTGGAAGTAACGCCCCTTGTGGGGCGGCCCGCTCATGACGCGGTGCGTCGCATTTTCGTCGCACCCACTGTGGCAAGCGATTTGCGAATCGTCGAGGCGTCTGAGCCGTTGAGGCCAAACGAAAATGACGAGGCGCCGGAGGCTTCCACCCATGATCGTGCGGGGCGCGCTCAGGACGATCCTCGGGGCGTTCGCGCTGGCCGCCGCCATTGCGGCCGCGGCCCCCCGTGAGGCGCAGGCGCAGTCCGGCTTCACGCGCATCGTCGATCTGGAGACGATCGGCGGGTTTACCGCGTGGAAGTCCAGGATCGCGGTGTGGCATTACCAGCCGACCGGGCGCGGGTTCGTCCTCTACGAGAAATCGTTTCACAACGGGACGAAGCTTGCCCTGACGATGCAGATTTCGCGCGCCGAGACGATCGACCTCTGGTGGGCCGCCTATCGCGCGGCGCCGTGGACGGCGCCCGAGGTGCGCGCCGCGTTCCTCAACGTCGATCTTCCCGACGTGCGCGTTACCTACATGCGGCGCTGGTCGCAGCTGATTCGCGCGAGCGTCGCGCCGCCCTCGCTTCCGCCTGTCTCCGCGGAGATGGAGGCGCTCACGCAGAGGCTCTGGGACATCGCCTCGCGCTGCGAGGACGCGGAGCTCTTCCGCTACGAGGCGGCGGGCGGGCTCCTCGGCTACAGCGAGACGACCGTGATCACGCAGGGCGGGAAGATCGTGTCCGACGTCGCCTACGCGCGCGGCAGCCCCCCGGACGAGCACAAGGAGGGGCGGGTATCTCCCGAAGAGGTGAACGAGCTCAAGCAGCTCTGCGCGAGCTGGTGGTCCCTCCCGGATCGCTTCGACTGGCCGCCGGGCATGGTCGTCATGGACGGGATCTCCTACCGCGCCACGTACAGCGTCTGGGGGTACTCCAGAACGATCGCCTCGAAGACGGGCGCGCAGGAGCACCCCTCGTACAAGGCGGCGCTCGCCAAGGTCGCCGAGTTCCGCGACCGGCTGTGAGCGTGGGCGCCGGCGCTCTCTTTCCTCTCTCTCCTCTCCTCTCCGGCCGGGGCGGCGGGAATCCGCCGCCCCGGCCATCTCTCTTTCCGCCGCTGCGGCTCGATCTGCGCGCGCCGGTCGGGGCGGCGCTCGACGCGATCACCGGCGCGATCGAGACGCGCGTCCGCCCGTTCCCCGCGGCCGACGTGACCTCGCGCGACGGCGAGCCGGAGTGCGACCCGCGCGAGGTCGGCCTCGCGCGCTCCGACGTCGACGCGATCTGGGCCGCCGTCGAGGCGCTCTACGAGACGCAGCTTCACCCCGCCGTCGCGCTCTGCCTGCGCCGCCGCGGAAAGGTGGTGATCGACCGCGCGATCGGGCACGTCCGCGGAAACTCCCCGGGCGAGCCGCCCGGAACGCCGCTCGTCCCGGCCACGCCGCGCACGCTATTCAATATATTTTCAGCATCCAAGTCCATAACCGCGATGGTGATCCACCTCCTCGACGACCGCGGGCTCCTCCACGTCGACGATCACGTGGACGAGTACATCCCGGAGTTCGGCCGCCACGGGAAGGAGTGGATCACGATCCGGCACGTGCTCACGCACCGCGCCGGGATTCCCTCGATCGCCGGGGCGAAGGTGGACCTCGACCTCCTCGCCGACTGGGACCGGATCGTCGAGCTGCTCTGCGAGGCGCGCCCCACGTGGCGGCCCGGGCGGCGGCTCTCCTACCACGCGCTCACCGGCGGATACGTCCTCGGAGAGGTGGTGCGCCGCGTGACCGGCCGCGACATCCGCACCTTCCTCCAGCAGGAGATCGCCGGGCCGCTCGGGTTGCGGTCCCTCTCCTACGGCGTCCCGCCCGAGCGCATTCCGGAGGTCGCCCGCAACGCGTTCACGGGGCCTCCCGTCCTCTTCCCCGCCTCGGCGCTGCTGCGGCGCGCGCTGGGCGTGGGAATGGAGGACGCGGTGCGGCTCTCGAACGACCCGCGCTTCCTCACGGCGATCGTCCCGGCCGGGAACGTGATCGCCACGGCGAACGACGTCTGCCGCTTTTACGACCTCCTGCTCCACGGCGGCGAGCTCGGCGGCGTGCGCGTCTTCGACCGGCGCACGGTGCGGCGCGCCACCGCCGAGCAGACGTGGCTGGAGGTGGACCTCACCATGGGCGTGCCCGTGCGCTACGGGCTCGGGTTCGTCCTCGGCAGCGAGCGCCTGAGCCTCTACGGCCCGGGGACGCCGCGCGCGTTCGGTCACCTCGGGTTCACGAACGTGCTCGCCTGGGCGGACCCGGAGCGGCGCGTGAGCGCCTGCCTCATGTCGAGCGGAAAGCCGTTCATCGCCCCCGGACAGATCCGCTTCTACGAAGTCGTGCGCCAGGTCGCGCTGCGCTGCCCCCGCGCGCCATGAGCGCGCTCGACCCGCGGCACCGGATCGCCGATCCGCTCGACGACCTCCTCACGCCCGCGCTCGCGATCTACCCCGAGATCGTGCGCGAGAACATCGAGCGCATGCGCGCCTACCTCGGCGGAGAGGCGTCTTCGTCGACGTGAACCCGAGCATGGACCGCACCGGGGTCCCGCTCGAGCGCCCCGAAGAGGTGGTCGCGCTCGCGCGCGCCGCGCAGCGCCTGCGCCACGGCGTCTACGGCTCGCTGTTTCCTGCGCACCCGCGAGGGCGAGCCCGAGCGCGAGCCCAAGCGCGGGCGCGGCCGCGGGCGTCCCGATCGTTCCGCGAAGCGCGCGCATGGCGCGTCCTGCGGCGCGCGCGCCCGCCTGTCAAGCGGGTGGCGGAACCCCGTCGCCGGAAGGGCGGCGGGCGCGTACAATGCCGTCCATGCGCGTCGTGCTTCTCTGCGACATGGAAGGAGTGGCCGGGATCCAGGTATGGGAGCAGGTGAACGGCGGGGCGGCGCAGTACGAGGAGGCGCGCCGCCTCTACACCGGCGAGGTGAACGCGGCCGTGCGCGGCGCGCGCCGCGGCGGAGCGACCGAGGTCATCGTCGTGGACGGCCACGGGGCGGGCGGCGGCTGGCAGTTCAAGTCGCTCATCCACGACAAGCTCGAGCGCGGCGCGGAGTACGTCTTCGGCTACCGCTGGGGCTCCTACGTGGAGCCGCTCCGCGGCTGCGACGCCGTGCTCCTGCCCGGCGCGCACGCCATGGCCGGCACGCCGGACGGGATCCTCTGCCACACGATCTCGTCGGAAGGGTGGTACAACGCCTGGATCAACGACACCCTGATCGGCGAGTCGGGAATTCTCGCGGCGATCGCGGGGAGCTTCGACGTGCCGGTCATCTTCGCCTCCGGCGACGAGGCGGTCTGCCGCGAGGTGGCGGCGCTGCTCGGGCCGGGGGTCGTGACCGCGTGCGTGAAGAAAGGGCTCGCGCGCTACGCGGCGCGCCACCTCTCCCACGAGGACGCGTGCGCGCTCATCGAGGAGCGCGCCGCGCAGGCCGTGCGCGACCGCGGCTCGTGGCCGGCGCCCTGGAAGGTGGAGCCGGCCGTGCTGCGGGTGGATCTCGCGTCCGCGGACCGGGCGTCGGCATACGTGGGGCGCGCGGGGGTGGCGCGCCTCGGGCCGCGCACGCTGGAGTCGCGCGCGCCGACGTTCTGGGAGGCGTGGGACCAGTTCTGGCACCCCATGACGTGACGCGATCCGGCGAGGCTCCCATGGACGGCGAGCGGCGGCTCGCGGTGCTGCGGCGGAAGGCGTGGACCTTCGTCGAGACGGGAAAGCCCGAAGAGGCGCTGCGCCTGTTCGACGAGGCGATCGCCCTCGCGCCCGCGGACGCGGCCGTCCTCTGCGAGAAGGCGGAGGCGCTCGCGCGCTTCGGGCGGCTCGAAGAGGCGCTCGCCTGCTACGAGCGCGCGGCCGCCCAGGCCCCCGCGAGCGCGGCGATCCGCGTGGAGGTCGGGAAGGTTCTCGCGCGGCTCGGGCGGGCGGACGAGGCGCTCGCGGCGTTCGCGGCCGCCGAAGACCTCGATCCCCGCCACCCGGGCGCGCTCGGGGCGCACGGAAACGCGCTCGCGGAGCGCGGCCGCTTCGCCGAGGCGCTCTCCCGCTTCGAGCGCCTCCTGGAGGTGCGCCCACGCGACGCCGAGGCGCTCCTCTGCCGCGGGCTCCTGCTCGCGGCGCTCGGGCGGCGCGAGGAGGGGCTCGCCTCGATCGACCGCGCGCTCGACGAGAACCCGAAGCTTCTGGAGGCGTGGGTGCAGCGCGCCCGCCTCTTGCGCGCGCTCGGGCGGCTCGACGAGGCGCGCAAGGCCGCGGCGCTCGCGATCGCGAAGGCCCCGCGCTGCGTCGAAGCCTACGTCGTCGCGGCGGAGCTCGCGATCGAGGCGGGCGCGCCGGAGGAGGCGCTCGCGCTCGCCGATCGCGCCCTCGCGGCGTCCCCCGCCGAGCCGGAGCCCTGGCGCGTGAAGTCGGTCGCGCACGCGCGCCTCGGGCGGGATGCGGCAAGCGCCGTCTGCGCGGGGCTCGCGGCGCTGCACGCGGGCGACCCCGCGGGCGCGCTCGCGCAGATCGACCGCGCGCTCGCGATCGATCGGGATTTCTTTTTCGGCTGGCTCCACAAGGCCGCCGTGCTTGAGCGGCTCGACCGGCACGCGGAGGCGCTCTCCTGCTACGAGCGCGCCTGCGCGCTCGACCCGCGCGACGCGCGCGCGCTCCTCGGCATGGGCCTCCTCCTGCACGAGAAGCTCGGCCGCCCGGGCGACGGCATGCCGCTTATCGCGAGGGCCATCGCGCTCGATTCCCGGCGCTGGCAGGAGCTCCCCGAGCACCTGCGAAAGCGCGTGAACAAGCCGACGTACTGGTAGCCGCGGCAGCCGCTCGGCCGCGCCGGGCGGGGGGGGCGGCGCAGGTCGGGAAGCAGCGCCGCCTCGCCGCGCTCCGCGGCCGCGATCGCCACGAGGTCCACCTCGGCGCGCAGCGCCGCGAGGTCCGCGAGCGCGCGGGTGGGATCGTCCGGCCGCAGGTCGAGCGCGGCCCGCGCGAGCGCGACCAGCTCCTCGGGGCTCACGGCGCCTCCTCCGGAACGAAGACGAAGTCGACGAATCCGCCCTTCTCCTCCTCGTCGAGCTTGAAGAGGTCGACGATGAAGTCCCCGGACGCGAGCGATTTCTCCTCGACCCAGCGCGTGCGGCCCGCCCACGGGTCGGTCACCAGGAATCGGCGCTCGGGGGTTTCTCCCGCGACGGCGCTCATGAACATCCAGTGCGGCGGCTCCGAGATCTCAAAGGGCACGTCGAAGCCGGCGCGCAGGGCGCGCTCGATCGCGTCGAGGTGGCGCTTCTTTCCGACCTCTCGGTCGCCGAGCCCCTCGTCGCCGCCGAGGACCCGGTAGGTCCGCCCGGTGATCGACGCGAGGTGGCGCTCCAGGATCTCCTCGAAGCGCTCGACGGAGATCCCCTCCCTCGGGGCCGCGCGCAGCTCCGCGAGCTCCGCGTCCGCGGGAGCCCCGCCGCCCGTTGGTGCGGCGAGCGGGCACCGATATGACCGCCGCGATGTCCGCGTCAATGCCCTCCGTCCCCTCGGCTCGCCACGGTGACCCAGCGCGCGGCGAAGAAGACCGCCGCCATCGCCAGATAACCCGAGGCCCAGGGCCACGCGGGCCCGAGCTGCATCGCCGTGTCGCCGGGCGTGAACCGGTAGCCGTGCACGAGCCCCGCCGCGGACAGCGCCGCGGCGGCCGCCGCCCACGCGGCCGCACGCAGGAAGCGGCGCTCGATGATCTCGACCGCGGCGGCGGCGAGGACCATCGCGCTGAAGATGAACCCCTGCTCCAGCGCGAACGCCCCGTGGATCCACGTGTCGGTCGCGCGGAACCGATCGAGCAGCTCGGGCGAAAACGGCGGCCCGCCCGGCGCGCCCCAACCGGCCGCGCGAAGGCCATTCTTCGCGAGGAGCGCGCCCCACGCCGCGACCCCGGGCAGGATCCCGATCACCACCGCGGGCGCGTGCTCGCGCGGGGTCGCCTGAAAGGCCTGCGCGCAGATCACGATCCCGATCCAGAGGACGATCGCCATTCCCGCATCGACCGGAACCGCCCACGCGATCCAGGCGAGCGTCCCGGTGAGGCAGACCGCCGTGAATACCGCCCCGTTGAGGATCGAATACCCCGCCCGCGCCCCGAGCGCCTTCCACCCGGGGTGCCCGATGTAGATCGTGGTCGGGAAACACGACCCGAACGCGGCGGCCGCGAGCGACCCGATCCCGTTCGCCGCGAGCGAGGGGAGCGTGGGATAGGGGTCGCCGGCCGCCTCGGCCGACTCGATGTTCTGGAGCGATCCCATCACGTTGAAGAGCCCCATGGGAACGATCACCGAGAGGTACGTAAGGAGGTGCCCGCTCGAGATCGCCGCCCAGAGGTCTCCGAGCACGGGAATGGGCGCAAAGAAGGTCGCCTCCGCGGCCGGGCGCGGCCCCGGCGGGGCGAGCCCCACCGCCCACGCGATCGCGGTCCCGAGCCCGACCGCCACAAGCCCGCCCGGAAGCCCGCCCCGGAACGTGACGCGCCCGAAGTACGTGAGCAGGACGATCGCGAACGTGACGAACCCGACCAGCGGGTGCGCGAACGTGCGGAAGAGGAACCCGAGCGAGATGAATCCGAGCGCGATCCCCGCGAGCGTCGAGAGGAGCGCCGCCCGCGGCGTGGCCTTGCGGACGCGCTCGGCGACAAAGGCGCCGCCGAGCTCGATCAGCCCCGAACCGAGGCACGCCACGAGCCCCGCCTGCCACGCCACGCGCGCCGGATCCGGCGCGCCCGCCGCCTCCGCCGCGAGCCGCGCCGGGAGCATGACCAGAAAGACGTGCCCGAAGAGCGAGACGGTGTTGATCCCGTAGGGCAGCGCGCACACGTCCGTGCGCCCGGCGCGACGCGCGAGCGCGAGCGCCTGCCGCGCGTAAAAGAGGTTCCCGACCAGGAGCGACACGGCGACCCCCGGCAGGATCCGCCCGTAGACGATCTCCGGCGGGAGCGCGAGCACGTGCCGCGAGAGCGCGTCGATCACGAGGAGCTGCACGAGATTGTCGAGGGCGAGCCCGAAGAACCCGTCGAGGTCGCCGCGGACGAACCAGCGCATGCGCGCATTGTACGGCACAGGTCCGACGCGCGCGCCCCCCTGCCGCGCCGCCTGCGCGCCGCCGCCGCACTCTCCCCCCGCCGCCGCGCCCCGCCGCCGTCTTGCGCGCTCCCTTGACGCCCCCGCGACTTTTTCGTTACTTCACTCCGTCTCGTTGGTCGTTCGTTCCCGCAGCGAATCGGAGATCGATCGATGGAGTCGCTCGCCCTTCTCGCCGTCCTTGCAATCGTCGCGCTCGTCTTCGTCGCGTCGCGCGCCTTCGAGAAAAGGCGCGCGGACGCCCTGCGCGCCGAGGCCGCCTCGCTCGGGCTCGCCTTTCGCGAGGAAGATCCGGAGCGGCTCTCCTGGCTCGCCGGGTTTGCGGTCGCGTCGGCGGGACAGCAGATGCGCGCGCGCAACGTGCTCCACGGCGAGATTCGCGGCCGAAACGTCGAGGCGTTCGACTTCCACTACGTCACCGGTCACGGAAAGCACCGCCGCACGTGGAACCAGACGGTGGTCCTCCTCCGCGATCCGCGCTTTGCGTTTCCCGCGTTCTGCCTCCGCCCGGAAGGGCTCTTTCAGAAGATCGGCCAGGCGTTCGGCTACCAGGACATCGACTTCGAGACGCACCGCGCGTTTTCGTCGAGCTACCTCTTGCGCGGCGCGGACGAGCGCGCGGTGAGAGCGCTCTTCTGCGACCCCGCGCTCGACTGGTTCGAACGGCACCCCGGTCTCTGCGTCGAGGGAGAGGGGCAGCGGTTGATCGTCTATCGCGCGGGGTCGCGCGCGGCGCCCGGGGAGGTGCGCGCGCGGATCGAGGAGGGGCTCGAGATCTCCGACCTCCTCGCCCCCGGCGCACGCGGCGCCGCGCCGCAGGCGCCCCACCCCCAGGCACCCCCTGGCTCGCCGCCGGCGGTTTTCGCATAATGGAATTATGAGCGCGCCTTCCCAGGGAGGCGGCGGCCGCGGGCCCGGCCCC
>FWPU01005476.1_pt1 | contig 13264 bp, 7 predicted proteins | sample 2228361 | NCBI WGS metagenome assembly FWPU01 (sample SAMEA103939777, study PRJEB20133) | metagenome | reverse complement strand
CTCCCACTTCAACTGTTCATCAACCCCCCTAAGGGGGGTCGATTCCAAATGTCGCCAAGGGGTCAATTCTGCGTGTCGCTTGGCACTTACCTTTCGAAAGTGGGACATGCTGACGGGGTGCACCCGCACCCCTGAAAACCTCATGGCAGCCGATCACCTCGAGCTTCCCCATGCAACCCAAGCTCATAAGCCCAACCATGCCTGCATATGGTTGTAACCCCAGGAGCTTGTTCGAGAATGCCGTTCTCGGCAGTTTCGGTAACACTGAGTGCTTGAAATTGCCGTACCCAAGATGGGCGATTCTGAGTTCTTGGACTGGCTCCTAGCCCCCTGGTGCAACCGGCCATCCCAGTGCCCCCACGCCATGTGCTTCGTGTTCCTTCGTGCGCACAGTAGCCATGCAATGAAAAGCACCTCCGCAAAGCCTTATCAAGAAGCTTTTTGCCCTCCTCTTCAAAAGGCTCGCGGGCTTGGGCCCATGAAAACGACAAACAGCTGGTACACGGAATTCCTTGACCCAACAGGAATGCACGCCCCAGCAAGGATCAATGCCCACCTCTAACTGGTATGTTTCCTTGCGTTTCCCAAGCCATGACAGATTACACGCTTGATTTCAGCAGCCCGAGAAAATTGATTGGAGTCTGGTGCGTAACGGGCAAATGTCTTGACTGTCAGGACCTGTGCGATCCCAAGGCGCCCTTGCCTCTCGGCTTGCCACCACCGCTGGGGGGAAGAGCGGCTGCAGAACGAAGAGGTGTCATATGAAAGTATGCAAACAATTCCACAGCTGTGCAGGACTATTCCCTCATCTGTGCAAATGCTTTGCACACTCCAAAAGGTGTTGAACCAAGATCTTGAACCGGGTGCACAATAAATAATTAAAATTCGAATAGTTAAAATATCATGATGATGTCCGCTCTACTGGTCCGCTTCTTGCTAGCCTATCATCACGACGAGAATAGCCGTGACAACTCACTCCTGCGATCGGGGAATGGAAAGGGCTGAAAGCAGAAGAGGCAGAGAGCCGACTCTATTAGGGTTGAGGTTAAAGGAGTTGAGCGGGATGATACGGAAAGTTTCGGCACAAGGCATTTTTAAGTCCCGCGAGCCTCCAACGTTACTCTATGAATGGTTGCCATTGCTTTGTGACAGGGTAGCAAAAAAAAGATGTTGGAATTTTCGGTCAAAAAGTAGGTAACTAATCATGATTTTATTTGAGATGGACAGTGAAAGGGGGTGACGCTGGGTATTGGCAAGCAAAGTCGACCTGACCATAAGAAACTAGGGAACATGAATGAACACAAGGGGGATGATAATGAAAACGTACATGAAACGATTGCTTTTACTGGTGGGGTTATTGTGTTTTGGTTTCTCAACTGCCTCCGCATTCCCTCTGTATTACGGGACTCCTGATAACCCTGGGACGCAGTTTGAGGACGATAACTTGGATTATTTTTTGGATCTCGATAACAACACGCTGATATCAGAAGGCGACGTCTTGTACTCAGCTGTGGAGTTTAGGGATATACTTGATCTGGTTGGAGGCAATGACCCATATGTTTTAAATCAAGATAATGACGAGCTAGTGGCGATTGCCACGATCCAGGTTAGGGACATAGATGGAGATACTTGGTATTTTCAGCAATACGGGGCCATCCCTATGATCCAGGTTTATACTGGAGGTCCGACGAATTTACAGCTGGGGATCGCGGGACAAGACCCCACCTGGGCTGAAGCCCAGGCTGCGATCACTGACGGCACTCATCTATGGGATTTCTCTATCACCGACGACCCGGACACCTTCTGGATATTCACCTCTTTAAATCCAGCATCGACCGATCCCAACGCTGTTAAGGGCTTGTCGTCAGCTACAAAAATAGGCGTTGCGAATTTTCAGTTGAACCAGGTCTGGGGTGACCCAATCTTTGGGTGGATAAATACGACGGTAGTAGGTCCTGGGGGAGATGGAAAAGTACACATGATTGGAAGTGCAGACATTCTCGGCGGTAGGAATTTGGTAAACGGAGCTTTTGCTCGAAGCGACGCCGATGCTGTGGTTAACCCCATTCCCGAGCCGGCATCCTTGTTTTTGCTTGGCAGTGGCCTAGTGGGGTTGGCTGGTTTGAGGAGAAGGAAGTTTTTCAAGAAAAACTAATGGCCCAAGAGCAAAGTCACAGGCAGGGGGTATTCGTGCACACTTGCCTGTGACTTGCAAATCATCCTTTGATTACCTCAAGGAAGTTCCTTCCGGAATACCTCCTGGACCGCACGCCTTGAAGTTCGGAAAGTGGGTGTGCTGGCATAGCCTAGCCGAAAAAACATGACCGGGACGAGGCTTGTTTTTTCAGTGAGTATTCTGTTTAAGTTCCACCTTATAGCTTGAATCATGAGCCTGTGGCGTGTGGTGAATTGCATGGCTCCGTCACGATAAAGGTGGTTGAGTAAAAAAATAAAACCCGCCATGGGCTGTACCGAGACGCCAAGAGCGTTGGCTGTAATCCAGAACCTTTCCACCATCATTCCTCCCTTGAGATATTCAACAGGCTCCCTTCGGGCAACGGTCAGAAGACAGTATGCGGGGGATTGCTTTAAGAGCGAAAAAGACTTGAGGCCTGGCGCTCGGCTTGCTCCAAAGCGGTTCAGCAAAGAGAGCGTGCGCCAATCGGCGAGACGTGGAAAGATTTTTTTCTCCAAAGCGTTCAGTCCTAGAACGTCTAGGGTCATGCCATCTGCCGTACATTTACCCGGTTTTCCCAAACGGATCCATTGAAAGAGCCCAGCATGCAACCGCGAGTCTTCAAACAGGATACGATCGGCATCAAAGATAATCTTTCTCATGATTCGTTTGGTTCTCTCTTCATCCATCCAGATGATGTTTGTATTAGGAAAGTCATGTGCGACCTGGAGCAATTTTTCAACAACATTCTCTTCTATCCTTTTCTTGTGGTAGGGATTCCGATTGACACAGCGTAACATGATAAAAGGAAGGAGGGGATCTTCAACAATATGGGCGGGGAAAAAATGTAACTCGGCGATGACATCGCATGATGTACCGTCCGGAAAGAAATTTATATCTGTTTTAAGACCATAATGGCTGGCTGCGATCCGCATGTTCTCGATCACAGCCCCCATAGTAATAAGGGTTGATTCCTCATTGGCGTCATAGAAAAAACCCGTTCGTGCATGGTCCTTCAAGACCTTGAGAGTTTTTCCATTCCAGAGGAATCTCCAAGGTTGGCAATTATCTGCAGAAGGGGCTCGGATACCCATGGAGACGATAAAACGGATCATTGCGTCGGCCGAAGGTGTGTCCATGTTCCCGGAGTATCCAAAATTTGAATTGGATTTCTTGTTTGGACCAAGTGTCATTTTTTCCTCCCGAGGCGGGTTCGTCTACATTTAACAGTTTCTTCATCGAGCGAAATCAACAGAAGCTTAGATCTCAGTGTCGAAGCACCTTTCTCTTTTGAAAAATGCATGAAAAAACTCCAACGAGGGAACGTGAACCTTTGCTCAAAAACCTAGTTCGTAGTAGAATAATTGTTTAATTTCAGAGCATGCTTACCATAGCCTACTTTTATTGAACGCAGCATTTCATGAGCCCTAGGCTGCACGTTCTTGTCTGGGCCTGCTTGTGCCTGCGCTTACCATCAGGGCAGGGAGCAACAGCATGTCGCCGACAAGAGCCGTGAGTATCATCACGGCGCTGAGCAAACCAAATTGGATGGTTGGAATAAAGCGGCTGAACAATAGCACGCCGAAAGCGATGACGAGAATAACTGACGAAGCAATCATGGCAACCCCTTTGCCAGCAATTGTGCGGTCCACCGCATCCCGCCTTGCGTAACCAACCCCCCTGTCTCTTGCATAGATGGTCAGAAAATGAATGGTATTGTCTACGGCCATGCCGATGGCCACAGCAGCAATCAAGGCCGTAGCCGTGTTTAGAGGAATGTTCAATAAAACCATGATACCGAAATTGAAAGCCAAAGGGAACAGGTTGGGAATGAGACTAAGAAGCCCTAGTTTCCAAGAACTTAAGGCTGGAATCATAATAACCCAAATGACGAGCACCGCCAGGGTCAGGCTTTGAATCTGGCCGCTGACCAAAGTGTCTATGGTGTTCACGTCTTGGACAGCTCGTCCGGTAAGTCGAACGATGACCCCCTCCGGAACGAGCGATTCGGCAAATTCCCTCACACGATGGAGGATTTCAGCCTGAACACTTGAACGGTGCTCAGAAAGACGAAAGGTCACGCGGGCGTGGCTGTAAGAGTCATTGACAAAATCTTTTAGCTCCTCGGCATCGTAAAGCAGGAGATACTGAGCGATGAGATCGCGCCTTTCAGGTAGGCGATAAAAATCCGGATCCTCTTGATGAAAGGCTTTGTTCATATCTTTCAAAAAATCCACCACAGAAAGAGACGTGTCTACGCCGACCAGAGCCTTTCCCTGTTCCTGAAGAGCTTCCAAATAATGCAGCAAACCAGGATCCTTGAAAGCATCCGCTTTTTCAGCATTGACCGAGACATCGAAAGAACTGACGCCAGCCAGGTTTTGTTCCACAAAGGACATGGAACGGCGCAGAGAATCTGAAGGTTTGAAATACTCAATCAGGTTGGTTTCAACCCGAATTTTTTGTGCGAGAAAGGCACCGGCGAGCATAAGAGACACGCATACGCTGACAACGGCCTTGGGGTGATTGAGAACCAATTGGCGCGTTGCTTCGAGAATCCACATCATGGTCCGTTTTTCCTGGCCCTTCATGTAAAGGTTTTCCGGCTGAAAAAGCAGGATCAAAGGGGGAAGGAACACAAAGGCGAAAAAGAACTCAAAAACCATCCCCATAGATGCGGTCCACGCGAAATCGCGAATGGGAGGTATGGGGCTGACAGCGAGAGACAAAAAGCCCACGAAAGTGGTGACTGTTGTGAGAAAGGACGGGCGGATGACCTGCCTAAGCACAAGGGCCAAGGCTCGGTGCCGATCGTTTCCTACAGAGTTGAGGACGCTCATCTGCAGGTGGGAAAAGATATGGACCGTGTCGGAAAGGGAAAGGGCCATCACAAGGGGCGGGACGATGACCGTGACATTGTGCAGAGAGATTCCAGCGATGCGAAGGAAACCCATGGAAGCCGCCAGGCAAGCGGAAATGTTCAAAAGGGCCAGAAGGGTAAACCGAAATCTTCTGAAAATCCAGTGAATCGTAAGACCGATAAGAAGGTAGGTGATAGGAATGAAACGAAGCACGTCGTCTTTCATGTACTGGCTCAAGCTGACGTTGATCACTGTCCAGCCGGCCAGATGAAAAACGTTACCGTCGCTGCGGTACGGTTCGAGAATACTTTCGGTTGCAGCTAGCAAACACTTCCGGTGGTCGGGATTATCGGGGCGGTCATAGGGGAAAACGACGATGGCGGTGGTGGTCCCGTCCTGGGAAAGGATCTGGCGCACATAGAGAGGGTTGGACAGGGCGCGGGAGCGCAGTTCTTGAAGTGCCTCCCGGGTTTCCGGAATTTCTTGAAGGAATGGATGCACTTCAAAAAAACCGTCGCCGCCTCGAGTCTCGTTCACGTTGGCGAGGCTTAAGACATCCCGCACACCTTCCAGGTTTTCCAGCTTTTCCGTGATTTCCTTGATAAGCTCCAGGTTTTCCTTGGTGAAAAGGTCCGGCTTTTGAAAGGCGATGACGAAAAATTCGTCGTTTCCGAAGACCTTCTTAAACTCTTCGTAGAAGAGCGTGTCCGGATGATCTTCCAGGGTAAAGTAATCCACGTTGTTGACGGTTTGCACAAACGGCGCAAATGCGCCAAAGCCGAAAGCGACCAGAAGGCCGAGCCCCAGGCAGAGGCGGGATCGACGCGTAACGAATTCAGGGAGCTTATCCAACCATCCCATGATCCAACGCATGGAGTCAGAAAATCCTTTCCCTCGCGTCCGCCGGCCGGTCCGGCTGGATGCGCCCGAACCAAAGCACACAAGGGCGGGCCGCATTCAAGAAACGCTAAAAATCGTATCGAACGGTCACGTAAGCTTGATCGTTATGGCTGTACGTCCCGAGAAAGGTATCGGACGGACCGGCGAAAAGGTTTAAGCCGATCGTGATGGTAAGGGGGGCGAAACGGCAGTAAGTGAGTGAAGGATTCCAGGTGCTGCCGCCGTCGGTGAGCATGATCAGTCCACGCAAGCGTGCTTCCAGGTCACCTCGGAGGAAATTCCTTCGAATTTCTCCGTTCAGGGACACATTATGCCGTTTGAAGTAAAGAACGGCGTCGTCGTAGTCCAAAAGCACCTGATGGCCCAGCTGCAGGTTGGTGTACCAATCATGAGGCCATGTGCGGTCGATTCCCACCACGGAAAAAAGGACCCGCTGTGTGACGGAAGTGAGATTAGACCTGAGAAAAACAGCATGGGAGGACAGGGCTGTTTCTCCGCGGAATCCAAAATGTCCCAGAACGGTTTCCCATTCCAAGCCGAAGGTATGGGTCCTCTGGTAGTCCACGGTCACATTCCCGGGGACAAACGTCCCCTGGAACGTGGCTTTCATGATTTCGTCGGGATCAAAAGAGCCGTTGCTGCGAATCCCCTTGACCGGAAAGCTTTTGATAAAAGGCATGGGATTCCAGGCGTAGAGGTAGCTTGCGGCCAGATCCCAGCCGGAAAGTGTGATTCCAGTGCGCATGCCCCACTGTGTATTTCGAAGTGTATGGGACGGTTCGTTTTCGTCGATTTCCACCGATGCCACGGCTTCTTGAAGCGACGCGGGCACCGGAGCCTTTTTGAGCACTTCCCGAGTGTGGCGAAAGATGGCCCAGTCGGTTGCGAAAAAGTCGATATCCGCCGGTTCAAAAAACGGAATGGCGACGGCTTCCAAAAATAAAGGGTCTTGAAGGAAACGAACACGGGCCATCCAGTTGGGGATTTTTCTTTCTTCCAGGGTTGGGACGATGAACTGCCTCAGGTCCTGGGGGTTCAGGTTGTCCACGGGGCTTAGCTGGTCCGTTTTTCCCCAACGTATGATTTGCTTTCCTAAGCGCAATTCCCAAGGCCCTTTGGTTCCATGGAAATAGGTTTCGTAAAGTCTGAATGCATGGTCGTTCCAATCCCGATGAGGGCCGAACCAGAGGGTGTCCGATTCCCCCGAGACAAGAACATGGCTGTTTTCAAGAGGAGCCGCCAGCGGGAACTTTGATTCCAGCCGAACACGGTTTCGAAAGCTTTGGGTGTGTTCAAAGGAGTCATCCCGTTTAAGGTCCAGGCCGCCCGTAACTTCCAGGAAGCCTCCAAAACGTAAGCTTTCAAGGACACTTTTTCGGTCTTGTTCGGATGGGGGTTCGTCTGCGGAAACGTGGGAAGTCCTTCCGACCGGGTCGACGACACCGGCAGCCTGAGCTGGCCCGATCGTTTGCCGGGTTGCCAGGGAAGATTCGCCGGTTGCAAAAGACAGTTGCGCATTCTTATGCGGTCCGTCATCGAAAACGGGCGATGGATCGCTCACCGGCGAAGTGGAAGGCGGTATGCCTGGGGATTTGGGGCCGGGATACGGCTTTCCGTTGTTTTCTTGAAGAGGGGATTCAAAGACCACAAAGATCGTCGAGGGCTCCTTTTCCACCCGGTATTGAAGCGGTGTGCCTTTTTTCAGGAAAAAAGTGTAGTGCACGTGATCGGGATGACGAGAATAGGTGATTTTTTCGATTCGACGATCCAGAGAAACCGGAATGGTTCCATCGGTGAGCCCAGGCGATCCGTTGGAAAAGTAAACGTCCACCGTGAAGCGCCGAGGTGTTTCCAAAAAAGATGTTCGAACCAGCGAGGCGGTTTCCCCCGATCGAATTTCGAACCGGGTCTCTCGCATGGAAACATGGAGCGCATGTTGGACGGAGCCTTTGTCCTGAGCGAAAATGCCCATGGGAGTCATCAGGATGAGAAAACCCGCAGCCATGACCATACGGTGCACCATGAGAGACATTGAAAGCTTCAGCCGTCCCGAAAGGTGAAACAGAGCGTCGGCGGCGCCTTTCACCAGTTGCTCCTTTACCACGCTTCTAGAGCCTGGACCGTAAAGGCATTATCGTCAAGCCCGGTATTGTAGTTGATGCTTAGGGTTTTCAGAATGGTTCGATGGCCGTCTTTAAGATTTTCCATGACGACCTCCATTTCCGTCCAAATACCTTGCACCCGTTTGAGATTTCGAACTTCGTAGGTCTTGATGTGCTGTCCCTTCTTGTCAAAATAATGGATCCGCAAGGGTACCCAAAACTCCTTGGCGGCCCAGACACGCACCATGCCGTACTGGGATGGTGGGGTTTCCAAAGGAGTGGATTCCAGGACCCAGCAGGGCACATTGCCAAGGGTTTCTTCACCGATGACTCGATGTTGGGAGGCGTCCACAGCCCGGCGCTCCAGGTCTTCATAGCTAAAGTCCGAATTGACGAAACTCTGGGATTTTTGCACCGTCGCGATGCGTCGGCTTCTCTTCAGTGCCGGTAGATAGAGGAACTGTTCCGTATCGCCGGGTTTCGATTCGAGAACGAGAAAGCCTGTCCCTTCGATATCCGGGGGTGAAAGAAATCGAATCAGGGACTTTCGTGCCGACCCATCTGTTTTGACGGAGACTCGAAAGCGTCGCACCCTTTCGGACCCGCCGGCACCTACAAGAACCATTTCCGCTTCCGTTATGGAATCCCGACCCACGTCGCGATCGAAAATACGTTGCGCGACATCCTTGCCGTCAGGCACTTGCGCCCCACAAGGCCAAGGCACCAAAAGAATGAGCATCACGGGAAGGCATAGGATGAAGGCGGCACACCAATAAGGTTCTTCGCCGTTTCGTCTTCCTCGAAAAGGATTCGTCATGGTTGGTAACCCTCTCGCCGGAAAGCCTGGAGCTTGTCCAAGGACTCGAATGCCAAGGTCTTTCGTGCCATGTCAAGCTCAGGGCGAGGCGCCGCCTCGCCCCTACCTTAGAACGTGTTCGGCGCGGCGGTCATTGTGTCTTTTCGCACAGGTTTCCAGCCCGCACATAGTTAAGAATCATTTTTTTTCGCTGTTAAGACCCAAGAACCGCGTTCTCTGCAAGTCCGGAACACGGCCGGTCATTGCACGTTCCGGTCCGCTTCACGAAAAACCGGGGGGCGCCTGAGGGTCGGCTCTTCGATGGCGGCACCCCAACCCAGTCGGAAAAGGAGCACATGAGCCCGGTTCAAAAAATCCACATGAGGAAAGACCGCCTGGTAACCGGCAATAACCCGCTTCAACAGGCTTTGATGCCTGGGCTGGAACTGATGAAAGCCTTCGTGCTGGTAACGGGACCAGAAAAGGGTGACGGCGGCCATGGGCTGAAGTGACAGGTTCCATGCCGTGGCCGTGAGCCAAACACGTTGCAGGGCACGACCCCCCTGAAAGTAATGGGCCGGAGTTGTCCCCGAGACGGTCAGCAACGCGCAGGCTCCCGCATGGCGCACGCTTCGAGCCGTATGAGCGGCGACCACCCGGGACATGCCGAGTCGGTTCAAAACCTTCATGACCCCCCAAGGACGCGTGAGCTTGAGGAAAACTTCACCGGCACGACCGGCTTCCAAGTTTTTCAGAGGGAAACCATCCCGGGTGGCGAGCGCTTCCTCCTTGCGGTAACGAATCATGCGATGAAGATGTTCATGAAGACGTCGGTCTTCCAAGCGGATACGATCGGCTTGAAACACGACTCGCGCCAACTTGTTTAATCTGTCTCTATCCAAGACCCAATGAAGGCGAACGTCGGAAAAATCCGTAAGCGATGCTTCCAACGCTTCTCGAATCACCGGGGAAAGAGGGGAACGGTCGTAAAGTTTTCGGTTGGTGCATCGTTTCCAAAGAGCCTGGCTTAACGGGTCTTCGTCAAGGGAAGCCCGTTCAAAGCGGAGTCGGGCGACGAGAAAAGGATCCTCGGGATCAGGAAAAGGTTCCACATGGGTGGACAGGCCAAGACCGGTGGCGGCGATACGAATGTTTTCGGCGACAGCCCCTGCGGAAATCACCGAAGCGATTTGATCCGCATTGAAAAAGGATCGATCCCTTTCAGGGTCGATAAAGATTCCGATTGTTTCCTTCGAAACCGAAAAAAACCAGGGCTGAGCGTTGTCTCTAGATGGTGCCTGGACACCTGCTACCAAAAGATAATCAGCAATAGGTTCGCTCAGAATGGGACTCAGGGGCGCGGGCGGGAAAGGTTTTTCCGGTCGAGGCCGACAATCTGGTCGAGGTGTTGTGATCGATCGGGGAGAACAAAAGAGTCTTCGAAGAAAAGATCGAGCCCTGAAAGCCCCCGTCGGTCTTTCCGGTTCTGGTTCGTGTGAGCCCGTAGGAGCATGCTCTTCGAGCCAGTGCGAATGAACACGCTGCGCATCCGCTGAAGAATCTTCGAAGCTGTCTTCCAGAAGGACGTGTTTGACGAAGGCTGTCTTGATGCGTTGCCAAGGATTGCGGTTGCCTCCATAAAGCCTGCCTTTTCGCAGAGTCCATGTGTACGGGTCGATCTGAAGGTAGGAGGGAACAGGCTGAATGGGACCTCGCCCCAAAAGGATCTTCAGGGCTTCCGTGGCCGCGGCACCCGCGCACACCATGCAGGCTGAAGCTATGGAAGGCCCTGCCTTTTCTCGAAAGCTGACTCGGCTGGTGTCCATATAGGCTAAATGGGTCGGGCGAGGCGCCAATCCCATGGCAAACCGAAGCAATCGGTCTTCTTCCGAAAGGCTTTCGTGAATATGAAAATACTCGTCAAAGCTCATGCCATCATAAGGGGAAAAGACCAAGACGGCGGCGCTGAATCCCAAAGGACCTGCAGTCACTACATGAAGGCCGAGTTCTCGAGCCCTGTTGAAAAGCAGACGACGCATGGTGAAGTTAAAAAAATCCAACCCGTCCAAAACCAGATGAGCTCCCGTGAGAAAGGAGTCAAGATTGGATTCGGTGAGTCCTTCGGGAAAGCTTTGAACCTTCAGGTATGGGTTGATGGCCAGCGCGTGTTCTACCATGACCTCCAGCTTCGAACGTCCGAAGGTGGCGACCGTGGCCCCTACCTGGCGGTTGATATTGACCGGCTCAAAAACATCGTAGTCCGCCAGATGAAAACGTCCCACACCCATTCGAGTCAATGTCAGGAGATGGTGCCCACCGACACCTCCCAGCCCGGCGATGGCCACACACGACCGATGAAGCAGAGCCTGTTCCGCAGGTGTCACCAAGCCCAGGTTGCGGCGGAAAGCTTGGGTGAAGTACACGGACGAAGCGTCTGTCATGGCTTCACTCACAAGGTTATGGGGCTGCTTGAGTGACCCGAAGGACTTGCTGATCCTAGAGCATGAGGATCGGCATGACAAGAGAGAAACGCTTGCGAGGGTCAGTGAACGCGCAGGGAGTTGCAGGAACAGAGGTAGGAGACGTTTTTTCTTTGCGTGGCATTCAATCCTTCAAGGGCGGAAGGTTCGAGAGCGAGGAATTGAAGGATTTGGTTGCGGGAAAGAGGGCGAGGTGGCGAGTCCAGGTGACGGCGTACGTGAGCCCAGCCCGTGGCGGCTTCCCAGGTTTCGGTGAGGAAATGATACACGGAACGCTCCGAGGCCAGGTTTTGAAGAAGCTTTTGAATACGTTCAGGGAAGGTTACAAGATCGGCGCGAAGAGCCACCGCCGGTGCATTCACGAAAGGATAGGGACGCACAGGACCCAGATCTTCAAAAAGAAAAATGGACCGGTAAAAGTCCGCATGGCGAGGGTTCACCATAATACAGAAATCCGTGACGCGCATTTTCAAAGCATAGCCGTAAGCGGCTCGAACAAGAAGCATGAAAAGACTCTGCAGGCAATAACTGCGACGCACGGCTAAAGCGCTGAGTTCCGCAAGACGTCGGCCTTGACGGCGCCGGGTCTTCAGTTCTTCACCATAGACTTTGTCCATGGGAAGCCCGAAAAGATCCATATCCCGAACAATGGTGAGGGTGCCGACGGTCGTGTCTCGGTCTTTAAGAAGAAGTGTCAAGGATGTGGGAAGCAGGTGATGCAGACGGTAGATCATGCCGGAACGGGTGGGGCAAGGAATGTAGCCTTGCCGAAGGTATTCATCGTGGACGAGAGAAAAGGCTTCCTGGCGTTCCTGGAAGGTTTCGGCCCACTTGAGGGTCAACCGATCCTGCCACGCCCGATCCAGTAAAAGGTAACGTCCCCGCCTGATATAGGCCAGGTGACGTTCCGCCAAGGCTTTTTCAGCCATGTGCCCTCCTCGATGAAACAGCTTCCGGTCTTGCCTTCCGCACGCGCCCCTTTTCCCATGCCAAGGCCGGTTCGAGACACTCGGGCCACGCTTAGAGCCTTACGGATTGCTTTGTCAAGGAAATATTCAGGTGAGCGGTGTTTTTTATTGAAGTTGAGGATAATGGGTGGTGAAAAAATCTTTTTGGGAAGGATTGAGGTTTTCCCAAAGGGATGGGGAAAGCTGGAAAAAATGGCAAACAATTTCGGCTTTTCGACCGTTCATGAAAGGAACGATTGTTTCTTGCGAGCTTTGCGCCGGCGAAGTTTCTGCAGGGACGGGTGTCTTTGCGGGATCCCAAGGAAGCAGACCTGTCATGCGGTGAAAATAGAGATACAGATTGGTGTCCAGGTCGTTGGAATCATAAACCTGTTTGAGACGGTCGGCGATGTGGTGCATGTCCACACGCAAAGCGACGGCCGGAGCGTCCACGCGAGGATAATGCCGTTCCGGGCCGAAGTCTTCAAAAAGAAGAATGTTCTTGTAAAAGCTTACATGCTTGGGGTTCACGGCGATACAGAGATCATCCACACCGCGGTAGCGCGAATACTGGTACATGACCTGGGCAAGAAGCATGAAAAGATTACGCCAACGCAGCTTGGGCGGCGTGACCAAAGCGGAAAGTTCGACGATTCGTCGGCCCTTTTCTCGAAGGGTATCCAGTTCCGGTTTGTAGATAATGTCCATGGGAAGCCCAAAAGCTTCCGTGTCAAAGATTTCCGTCAGGGTGGAAATGACGGTGAGGTAGGATTTGGCGATGAAAATGACCGTTTCCGGAAGCAGCGAATAGGCGCTGAAAAGGAGTCCCTGGGGTTGGGGTTCCTTGAGGTAGCCCATGCGTAGATAAGTGTCATGCACCAGGCGGAAGGATTGTTCGTATTCGTCGAGGGTTTCGGCGATTTTGATGGCCGGACGGTCAATGTCGTCCAGGTGCAGGTTGAGCAGATTGGAACGTTTGATACGGACCGTGCGGCGTCGTTC
>FWPU01010803.1_pt1 | contig 13266 bp, 12 predicted proteins | sample 2228361 | NCBI WGS metagenome assembly FWPU01 (sample SAMEA103939777, study PRJEB20133) | metagenome | reverse complement strand
GGGTTATTGCGGCTGTAGCCCAGCGCGCCATGGATCTGAACCGCGCGATCAGTGCAGCGGATGGCGATCTCCGAGCCGCGCAGCGGGGTCGTTCCGGTGGGCAGCAATGTCCTGGACGGCATTGTCGAGGGGGGCACCTGGCGTCCGGACCTTCCCCGGGCCGGCCGCTACCATCTCTATGCCTTCATCCCCTACTGGAACAACGCTACCCCCGATACCCGAGCGGCCCGGTATCTGATCCACCATGCCGGGGGAGAAACGGCCGTGGTGGTGAATCAGTCGCTCTGGGTGGACCGCTGGGCCGACCTGGGGGTATACGAGTTCCCGGCCGGCCGGCAGGGCTTTGTCTACCTGGATGTCCTGACCGACGAAGAAGGCTTTTGCGTCTGGTTCGATGCGGTGCTGTGGGTGCCGGAGGGAAATTGAGGGCTCAGGGTACTTGCCCTCTGGACAATCGCCGAAAATGTGGTAGAATAGAGATGGGGGGATGACCCTCCATAATACTGAAATCGAGACCGAAGAAGGTTTTGGAGCAGGGTTCTATCCGTTGGTCGTCGGGAGAGGCGGAAATTGAACAAGGCTTTTCCATCTCTCGGTTGCGTAGTTTCCGGCTTGGGTAGGGTGCAGGTTGGGTCGAGCCAATAAGGTCGTCTCGAGATCGGCACCCCTATCGGAATCGCAGTAAGGCGGCCGACGGTGGGATAACACCCCCTCTCCGAACCTTAACAAGCAGGCCTTCCGCCCGGGAGGGTACCGATCGGCAGCGTGCCGGTCGGAGGAAGGCCGACATCCAGGAGGTACGTATGAGCATTGGGCTTGCTCTGGCTTTGATCGTCTCCGCCGCCATCGTGGGGTTGGCGCTGGGCTATTTGGTCTTGCAAACCCTGGGGCGTTCGCGCTTTCGGGAGATGGAGGAAAAGGCTCAGCGGATCCTGGAGGAAGCCCGGATTCAGGAAAAAGAGATCCTGCTGGCGGCCAAAGGTGAGGCGATTCGCCTTCGGGAGGCCCTGGAGGCGGAAAATAAATCCATTCGCTTCAATCTGCAGCGCCAGGAGGCCCGTCTGCATCGCAAGGAAGAAATCCTGGACCGCCGCCAGGAAGAACTGGAACACCGGGAACGCCGACTAGCGCAGAAAGAGAAAGAGGTCGAGCAAATCGGTCAGCAACTTCAGGAACTCCGCCGGAAGGAACTGCAATCGTTGGAGCAGATCGCCGGACTTACCCGAGAGGAGGCCCGCCAGTACCTTTTGGCCACCGTGGAGCAGGAGGCTCGTGACGACCTCGCCCGGGTGCTTCGTCAGGTGGAAACCGAGGTGCGCGAGCAGGCCGACCGCATGGCGCAGGAGGTTATCGCCACGGCGATTCAGCGCTGTGCTTCGGATTATGTGGCCGAGGCTACCATTTCGGTGGTGTCCTTGCCCAACGATGAGATCAAGGGACGAGTGATCGGCCGAGAGGGGCGCAACATCCGCCTGATCGAACAGTTGACCGGGGTAGACGTGATCGTGGACGATACGCCGGAGACGATTGCCCTTTCGGCACACGATCCGGTGCGGCGCGAGATTGCCCGCCTGGCTCTGACCCGCCTGATCCAGGATGGACGGATCAACCCCGGCCGGATCGAGGAGATGGTGCAGAAGGCCGCCCAGGAGATTGAGGTGGTAATGCGGGAGGAGGCCGAGCGGGTGGCGATGGAGGCCGGTGTTCAGGGGCTGCATCCGGACCTTATCAAGCTTCTGGGCCGCTTGAAGTACCGCACCAGTTACGGGCAAAACGTCCTGGAACACTCCCTAGAGGTCAGCATCCTGGCCGGGTTAATGGCGATGGAAGTGGGGGCCAACGTCAACGTTTGTCGGACGGCCGGCCTTTTGCACGATATCGGCAAGGCGATGGACCACGAAGTCCAGGGTCCCCATGCCGTAATCGGAGCCGAGATGGTCAAGCGACTGGGGCGCTCTCCGGCCATCGTTCACGCCATCGCCGCCCACCACGGCGATGAGGAGCCACAAACGGTGGAGGCCTTTCTCGTGTCCGCCGCCGATGCCCTCTCCGGCGGCCGGCCCGGGGCCCGGCGGGAAACGCTGGAGCATTATATCAAGCGTCTGGAGGCCATAGAGACCGTGGCCCGTTCCTTCAAAGGTGTAGAAAGTGCCTTTGCCGTGCAGGCCGGCCGGGAGGTCCGTATTCTGGTCAAGCCCGACGATGTGGACGATCTGGGCAGCATCCGTCTGGCCAGGGAGGTCGCCAAAAAGATCGAAGAGACGCTCCAGTATCCGGGGCAGATCAAGGTCACCGTTATCCGAGAAACTCGGGCCGTGGATTACGCCCGCTGAATTCGGACGGACTGGACAACGAAATGAAAATCTTCCTGAGGACCTGACCTCAACGTGTTGGCCACGAACATCGAGGCAGACCATCGGAATCGAAGGAGACGGAAGATGGAAATCTTGTACAGCAACATCGAAGGTGTGGGAGGCACTTCCCGACCGCAGCCTGAGGAAGGACGCGTAGCCACGGAAGCCCGGCCCGGCGGAGGCCGTCCCAGCGTGCTGAAGGTCTCTGCCCGCTCCCGCCCCAGTTCGGTGGCCGGCGCCATCGCCGGTGTTATCCGCGAGATCGGACGGGCAGAGATCCAGGCCATCGGTGCAGGGGCCACCAACCAGGCGGTCAAAGCCATCGCCATCGCCCGGAGTTATCTCCAGGAGGACGGCATCGAGATCATCTGCGTCCCCGGTTTTACCGAAGTGCAGATTGGCCAGGAGGAACGCACGGCGATCCGCCTGGTGGTGGAAAAGCGCGCCTGATTCCCGGCGATGGCCGGAGCAGTGGGACGAATGTCCGGAAGTGTGGCCGGCCCGTTGCCCCACTGGTGTGACCTGCATACCCATAGCACCGCTTCCGACGGCCGGCTGTCTCCAGAAGCATTGGCGGAGCAGGCCGCTTCTCTGGGGCTACAGGCCCTGGCGTTGACCGACCACGATACGGTGGCCGGATTGGATGCAGCCTGGACGGCGGCCAGGCAGCGGGGACTTTTTTTTATCCCCGGCCTGGAACTGGGCACCGAGTGGGGCGAGGGCGAATGCCATATCCTGGGATATTGGTTGGACTACCGCGCCCCGGCCCTAGGCGAATGGCTGACACGTTTTCAGGAAGGCCGCCTGGAGCGGGGTCGGAAGATGGTGGAACGGTTGCGGGCCCTGGGCTTGTCCGTTTCCTGGGAGCGGGTACAGGAATTGGCCCAGGGAGGGACGGTAACACGGCCCCATGTGGCCGAAGCGCTCCTGGAGAAAGGGTATGTGGCCAGTCGGGAGGAGGCCTTTGAACGCTACCTGGAAGTCGGCCGGCCGGCCTACGTGGCCCGCCGTAAACTATCGCCGGAAGAAGCGGTGCAACTCGTCCGCCGATTCCATGGGGTTCCTGTCCTGGCCCACCCGGCTTCGGTAGAACCGGAGCGTGCCTGGCTGGACCATTCCTTTCCCCTGTACCCCTGGCCTTTCCTGGAGCGATTGCTGAGGGCCGGCCTTCTGGGGTTGGAAGCCTACTCTGGAATGGGTCCGCCCGAAGTATGGCCCCGTTTGGCCGAGCTGGCCAAACGTTACGGCCTCATCGTCACCGGAGGTAGCGATTTCCACGGCTTCCCCGAAGATCTCGGCCTGGGCTTCACGCCGGTTCCTCCCACGGCTGTCCAGGACCTCTGGAATCTGGCCCGAGCCTGCGGCAGCCCCTGGACTCAGGGGGGCGTCGAAGCCATCCCTTCCCCGGGCAGTTGAACAGGTTGAACGGTTCAGATGCCGGACGATTTTCCGCCGTTTCGGCCAAGATGCCCGGTACAAACCTGCGAAACAGCAGGTTCATCCGTTATCGCCTTTTCACGTCCGAAATCCAGATGTGAGGGAAGCACATGAGCGAGAAGCCGCGATCCTGGTTGCGTGTTGATTGGCATATCCACTATCCCGTTGCAGAAGAATCTGTGCAGGAGAAGGTTTCCCTTCTGACCGTCTTGCGTCAGGCCGAGGAGGCCGGCCTGGATATCCTTGGCCTGGTAGACCACAACGCCGTGCGCGGCTATGAGCAACTGCGCCTGGAAGTCAACCGTTTGAAGGTGCTCCAGGAGGCTGGCCGCCTCTCCCCTTCTGAAGAGACCCTCTGGAAGGACTACCAGCGGCTCTGCGACCGTCTGCTCGTCCTTCCCGGCTTCGAGGTAACGACCCGGGAAGGTCTGTCCCTTTTGGCCCTCTTTTCCCCCGAAACGCCGGCCGAGCGCCTCTATGCCCTCTTGCTGAACCTGGGCATTCCGATAGAGCGGCTGCGTGAGGGCAATCCGAAGATCGTGTCCCCGACCGATCTGCCGAGCGCCTGCGCACTCCTTTTTCAGGCCGGGGGGCTGGTGGTCCTGGATGGCCAGGGGTGGCAGCATATGGCCCTGGCGGAAACGATCCTTCCCGCCGGGCCGTTGGCGCTGGAGAGCACTTCCGTAGAAGAAGTGCCGGCCGGCCCGCTGCCGACGGTCTGGTCCTCCGCTGCATTCTGTGGCCGCCGCCGGTCAGCCGGACTCGGACGATGTTACACCGAAGTCCTCCTAGACCACCCTTCGTTTGCAGCCCTGCGCGAACTCCTGGCCGGCCGGGAGATGGGATGTATCCGTCCCCCGGAACAGGAGCGGCTTCGGGCCCAGGTAGAACAACTTTCCTGCCAGGGGCCGGAACGGCTGATCCTCTACGCTCAGGCCGACCCCGAAGAACTCTATCGGGACATCGCTGCCCTGGCCAATGCCGGCGGCGGTGTGCTGCTGCTCGGTGTAAGCGAAGAGGCGGTTACCGGAATCCAAGACCCGGAACGCTGGAGCACGGCCATTGCCCGTTCCGTTCGGGATCGGGTGGAACCGGCTCCTCGGTTGAATCTGGAACTGGTCCACTACACGGGCAAGGAGATCATCCGGGTCGAGGTATACCCGGAAGAACCTCCTCCCTATGTGGCCTCCGGCGTGGTCTATGTACGACAGGGAAACCGGACCCGGCCGGCCGGCCGCCAGGAACTCCTGGAACTTTTTGTCGGACGGGGCACTTCCGGTATCGGGGCCATGGACCTGCCCCAGGCCGGTGTGGAGATCGTCGGCGCCTACTTGCGCGACGGCACCTGGTTCTACGATATCCGCGACATGCGCGTCACGTCCGGCGTAACCCGCCAGCGGGCCCGGGGGCTGTGGGCCTATGCCATCGAACGCCAGGAAGCCCTGCGCCAGGGGAGAGCCGACCTCTCCCGGGTGCTGTGGAAGGGTGAGTATGGGGTCTGGCGGGCCTACCGGAGTGGAGAGCGTCGTGTCTTTGACCTGGTGCATCGGGACTCCGAGGGCCGGGTGGATCACATCTTCTACGGCGTCTCGGAATGGGGGTTGACCCCACGTTGGCGGGAGGCCGTGGAGTCGCTCCGTCCGCCGCTGGAGGAAGAGCCCCCCATCCTCATGGAGGAAACATCTGCCCCGCGGCCGTCGCCGGCGACACGGCCACTTCGAGGTCCGGTAGCCTATGTTCCCCGTCCCCCCTCGGTTATACGCCCTGCCGCAGCCGCTACACCGGAGGAGAAGACAGCGCCTGCCCTGTCAGAAGAAGAGGTCGTGGCCCCACCGATGGAAGAAAGGCCAGTGGGAGGGGTGGCCAAACCTCCGGACCGATCGGCTCCGACGGCCTGGGGCGGGCACATGCCGCGCTGGCGGGGGCAGGCCGCCGTCGAACGGGTTTACTGGGAGGGCAATAACCTCTACTTCGACCTGGCGATGCGCCAGGTGGACGGCCAGGTGCGCTACTTCCGCCACATCCATCGCAGCCAGTTGAGCGGGGCGGAAGGCTGGGTGGATCTGGTACGGGTGCCGCTTCCGCCGACCGGGGTAGAAGTGGGCCGCAGTACGGCCAGTCGGGAGGAGATCCTTTACCAGTTCCGCGATATGCAGACCGGCCGGGTTGACCCCCGCGTGCGGTGCCGGAGCGAGTTTTCGCCCGACTCTCCTTATGCTTATGCCATCGCCCACTTTCACCAGGACCTGCCGCTGGACGAGAGCCGGGTGCGCTGGTGGGGCAATATCGGCTACCTGCGGTTGGATCCGGAACGGGTGGACCTGGTCTACCGGGATGAGGAGGGGCGAGACCATATCTACTATGCGGCCGAAAGATCCCTTCTGACCGGCGAATGGAAGGAACTTTTGCGGGTCTGGAACGAGGAGTAGAGGAGGAACGTTGGGAAGCGACAGGTCGGTGTTGCCGGAGGAAATTCGCTTCCGGCTGGAACGGTTGGGCCTCCGCCGGGGGCGGGAACTGTGGGAGGGGCATAGCGGAGCCGTGCCCTTATCTCGTCCGGCCCTCGGGGAGACGGAGGCCTCCCCTAGCCTCGAGGGCCGGCCGGTCGACACGGGCGCAGGGCGATGTTTCGTCGTCGAGGAGGCCTATCCTTCGATCCATCTCCATGGCCGCTTCCCGCTGGGCATCTTTCTAGAGGAGCCGGTGGAGCGCTGGGGAATGCTCTCCTCCGCCGCTCCGCTCCCGCCCCTTTCCCCCTCCGATCTGACCTTTCTGGACATCGAAACCACCGCATTGTCCGATGGGGCCGGTACATATGCCTTTCTGGTCGGCCTGGGCCGTTTCGAGGGCGACGTTTTCCGGCTGCGACAGGTCTTCCTGCGTTCGCCGGCCGAGGAACCGGCCTTCCTGGAGACGGTGGCCGAACTGGTTCGTCCTGCCAAGGGACTGGTCACCTTCAACGGCCGAGGCTTTGACCTCCCGATTCTGGGGAGCCGCTACACGCTGGCCCGGATGTCTCCTCCCTGGGCCGGGCAGGCCCATCTCGACCTTCTCCCGCCGGTCCGTCGCCTCTGGCGCGATCGGTTGGTCCACTGCCGCCTGACCCACCTAGAAGAACATCTCCTTGGCATCCGGCGCGCCTTCCTGGACATCCCCGCCTGGCGCATTCCCTCCGTCTATCACGACTACCTGCGCGGTGCTCCGGCCGAGGTGCTCCGGCCGGTTTTTTACCACAATGCCCAGGACATCCTCTCTCTGGTCACGCTGGCCGTCCATCTCTCCCGGTTTCTGAGCGATCCATGGGGCGAGGGCGGTGCCCGGTACGGCCTGGAGTTCTATGCCCTGGGCCGGCTGTACGAAAGTTTGGGTGACTTCCCGGCGGCTATCTCCGCCTACCGCTCTGCCCTGCTTTTGCCTCTGCCAACCCGGGAGCGCGAGCGTGCCTGGGAGCGGCTTTCCCTACTTCTCAAACGGGAGGGAAGGTGGGGGGAGGCGCTGGAGATCTGGGAGGCGCTCCTTTCGCGGCCGGGGAAGCCCCCTCTTTACGCCTGTGTCGAGTTGGCCAAATACTATGAACACCGTTCTGAAGACCTGGCCCGGGCCAAGGCGGTGGTCGAACGGGCCATTGCCGAATACGGTGAACGGCCGGGGAACAAAGACCTGGCCCGGCGGCTGCGACGGCTGCGGAAGAAGCGGGCCGGAAGATGCGAGGAGACGGAATGAAGCGTATGATATTGCGCGTGGGCCTGGTATGTCTGATCCTGCTGGTGGCCTGTGAGACGGAAAAACTTATCGAGAAGCCGGCCGGCGAGATCAATTTGCGGCTCGAGGACATGGGGGAGCCCTATCGTCTGGAACGTGAGGAAAACCTTCCGGGCCTCGTGAAGTTGCTCGATCTGGAGGAAGCCCCCGGCTTTCTGGAGGCCAACCTGCGCGTCTTTACCGCCACGGTGGTCATGACTCCGTCGCTTGTTCCCTCCGCAACCCGGGTGATCGCGGCCGTCCTGCGCTGCGCTTCTTCGGGAGGGGCGCAAGGGGCGTTGCAGGAAATTCGCGGCAACGTCGAAGGCGGCCTAAGGACCCAGGCCGGCAACCTGATTTCGACGGAGGACCTGAAACTGGAACCTTCCCAGGTGACCGAGGGGGAACTCGAGGTGGTCTTTTCGCGGGCCACGGTGACAACGACGGCAGGATTGCGTGGAGAAAGTTATCTTCTGTTCTTTCGCCGGCGCAACGTCCTGGGTTTTCTGGTAACGGCGGGGCCGGCCGGCGCTTTTCGGGAAGAGGAGGTGGTGGCCCTGGGCCGCAAGATGGCCGGCCGGGTACCTCTGCCTCCGCCTTGATAGTTCCATGCGTTTCTCTATCTCCTCCTCCGTTTCGTCCTAAACTAACATACCGGCACACCGGCCAGCCGGTCGTAAGTCCTTCTCGTTGACCGGTTGGGGGCTTGGCATAGAGAGCGTCCGACCTGCGCGGCCGTCCAGGGTTCTCTTTCGACCATAGGGCGGCCCAACAAAGGCATGAACTCGCTTCTCGCTGCGCTCGTCGGTCGAACAATCTCTTTGTCGGTCTGCCGTTCGGTAGTCCGACGCCCGCCGTTCCGGCGTCAGGCAAGGTGCTTCGGGTTGTGATATACGATTCCATGGAGTTGGGCGCAGTTCGCCCAGAAGCAAAGGGGTCTTCCCTACCTTTTCGACGGGCTCAGCATGATATAGTACAGGTGGTAGCAGTCGGCAAGTAACGGTAAGAGCAGGAGATCGTCAAGCGCATCCGGCGGCCGGTTGCCCGGATAACCGAGCCGGCAGCCATCGTGGCCCCTAGCGCAATCGCTGGGCCACGGCCTCGGCGGTGGTCCGCTCCGAGGTCAGAATCAGCCAGACCAGGGCTCCCCGTTGTTCCAGGTAGAGGCCGGGCCGGCCGGCCCACCACATCCCCTGGGCTACCATCCCCTCCCCGGCTGCCCGGTAGCGCGTCTGGGCCAGGGTTTGGTAAGCGGCGATAAACTCATCGGCCTCGTCCTGGTCATCCCAGGCCAGGAGGATGACCAGGCAGGTGTCCCCATCCTTGCTGTACAGGGCGTAGCGATCTCCGTCCCATCCGGTGGCTGCTTGCTTGACTGCTTCCTCGTCCAGGTAGACGGATAGGTGTAGGCGCAGCATGAATTCGCCGAGCGTGTTCTGGTTCCACAGTCGCCAGCCCGTGCCCAGGGTCGTGGTCAGAGGAGGGATGGTTATGACCTGGGGGTGGTCATCGGGGTAGCGTTCCGGATGCAGGATCTGTTCCGTCGAACGGGGCGGGTTGTTCCAAGCCGCATCGATTTCAGTCCATCCCCCCCTGTCGTATAGCCACCAGACAAAGTTCAGGCCGGCCTGATAGGGGAACATCAGTTGCTTCTGAATCGCCCAAGGCGCGGCATCCAATTTTGGGGTCTCGAGGCCGTAGACCGTATCGAGAAGTTCCGGACTGAGCAGTTCGTCCATGTGCGCCAGAAGGTACTGCTCCATGAGCAGCGTCGCATCGCCTTCGGCCAGCGCTTCCAGGGCGAGCGTGCCATCGTCATCCTCTTTCCGGGCATCTATTTGCGTTCCCAGGTCAAAGTGATGGTCCTGCAGGGCATGGACATACTCGTGGACAAAGATCAGTTTCTCCAGGGGGCCCAGCGTCTCGCCGATCAGGTACATCCGGTCGGTCTTGGGGTCGTAGAGACCCACGATTTGCTCGGTGTAGAGTTCGAGCATCAGGTGGTACAGGTCGGTCCCCTCTTCCAGAAGGCCCAGCAGGGCCATGACCTGGGCGTCGGCAGCGGCCTTTGTCTCGGGGTATTCCTCGGCCAGCTGAGCCTCCAGATAGGCCCGCAGGCGCTCTTTGGACATAAATTCCCGCCCGACTCCCTTCGTCAGGGCCAGTCCGCGCAGCGAACTCGTCTCCTGGGCCAGAAGGTCCAGCAGCCGGTTGAGGTCCTGGCCGGTAGGGGTCTCCTTGGCGCCTGTCGGCGTCTCGGTGGGGGGCGGCCGTTCCTGGATCAACCGGCGCAGTTTCTCCTGCTCTTCTTGCAGATGGGAGATCGCCTGGGCTTGCCGGGTCGTCTCCCCTTGTAACTGCCGGACCTGGTCGGCGCTCTGAGCGTACATCCACCAGGCGACGGCATTTCCCAGAAGGGAAAGAAGGAGAAAAAGGCCCAGGAAAATCCAGCTCTTTCCGGCCCTTGGCCGCCTTTCTTCGTAACCCATCGCACACCTCGTTTTCGAAAATTGTGTTGCCGAACGGTCTCTTGCAGGATACCATGTCTGGGGCGGGATGTCAACGAGGAGATGAGGTTAGAATCGGGCAAGGAGGGGCTGGCGGGCCACAGCCTCCGGCAACACCGCCGGCAGGTCGGCCAGCGAATCCAGGATGAGATCGGGCTGGACAGTCCCCTGCAGATCCTGCGGCCGGAAATGGCCGGTGCGCAGAAGGACGGTGCGCAGGCCGGCCGTCTTTCCCCCGGCCACATCCGATTCCACCCGGTCGCCCACGGCGGCCGTCTCTCCGGCCGGCAGGCCCAGTTCTGCTAGGGCCAGTTCATAGGCAAGGAGCGAGGGTTTACCGACCAGAAGTGCCCGCCGGCCGCTGGCCCGTTCCAGGAGGGCCAGCCATCCGCCCACATTCACCGTGGGGCCGTGCCGCCCCAGGTCGTAGGGATCGGCCTGCATGGCGATGAAGCCGGCCCTGTCCCAGAGGAGGCGCAGGATGCGGTTGAGCAGCTCATAGGTGAAGTGTTCGGCCATATCGCCCAGGACCACGTACTCCGCCCCTTCCTCGGCCTGCTCGATGTCGGCGAACTCGGCCAGGCCGTCGCCATCGAGGAGAATCCAGCAACGCGGCCGGCCCAGACGTTTCAGGTAAAGCGCGGTCAAGTAAGAGGCCGTGAGGATTTCCTCCTTCTCTACGATAAAGCCCATTTCACACAACTGACGGGCCACGGTCTCCCGTGAGCGGCGGGTGATGTTGGTGAGGAAGCGCCTTCGGTAGCCCCGCCGCCGTATTTCCTCCAGCGCATCCGCTGCTCCGGGAATCGGCCGGCCGGCATGGTAGAGCACGCCGTCAATATCCAGAAGAAGACCCCGCACGCCTTCCAAAGCCGGATGGGCCATCTACTTCTCCCTGCGTTCGAGGATTTCTACCAGCGTATATTCCTTGCTTCCCAGGCCCAATACTGCCGCCGCGTCAATGTGCTGTTGCCCGTCCACACCCAGCGTTTCGGCCAGCACGCGTTTCCCAGGGGGTATCCCCCGGTCGGCGGCCAGCGAATCGGGCAAGGGGATGGCCGAGTTGATCGCCTCCAGGCTGGCTTGCTCCACGGCCACGACGTCATCGGAAGCGTAGATGCCCCGGTCCTGCACCACGGGGGTATCGGCTGTGGGCATACAGTCGCACTCCGGCTGGACTTCCAGAACAAAGTTGAGAAAGACCACCTTGCCCGGGGCAAAGGTGCGCAGCACGGCCTGGGCTGCTTCGGCCAGGGCTTGCTGAAATTCGTCTTCGCCTCGACTCTCCAGGTAAATGGCCCCCTCGGTGCAGACCCGCCCGCAACGGCCGCAACGCCAGCAGCGTTCATCCAGGACGCGGAGGAGGTCCCCTTCCAGGACAATGGCTCCGGTAGGGCAGACGTGCAGGCAGTTCAGGCAGAGGATGCAATCCTCCGGATGGTAGATGACCTGCGAGTCTCCGGCAGCGGCATGGATGCGGCCACGGGCCTTGCGCCAGTCACCGCTGCGGTCACGGCCGGGCACGCAGCCCATGGCCAAGTTCTTAATCGCCCCGCCGTAGCCGGCCTGGACATGGCCCTTACAATGGGAAACGACGATCATAGCCGGGGCATCGTAGATGGCCGAGGCCACGTGCACTTGTCCCAGGATGGGGCCGGCCGGCACCGACACGCCGTCGAAGCCGAAGAGTCCGTCGGCCAGCACCACCGGACAGCCCAGCGAAAGTGGGTTCAGCCCCTCCCGGTTAGCGACCTCCAGGTAGTCCCAGCCGCCGATACGCACCGTGTCGGTCACAAAGGGCTTGCCCCCTACCTCCCGTACCGCCTCCACGACCTTGCGCAGAAAAAAGGGACGTACGATGCGGTGCACGCCTTCAGAGCCGAAATGGGTCTTGATGGCGACGTATTCGCCCGGCCGGATACGGCCGGCCAGGTCCAGCCGGTGCAGAATCTCCTCCAGTTTCCCGGCCAGACTGTAGCGATAGTTCCAGCGGGTGGCCCGGGCGGAGGCAAAGAAGACGATGCTGCTCATCGGTCCTCCTTCGAACGGAAGTGGCTCATCGTCGGGATGGGATGCTACCGATCACCAGGCGATGCCAAAGTGGGGAAACTCGCCTTGGTAAGGTTCCCAGCGTACCTCGACCTCCTCGACCTCGGCCAGGCTGGGACCCCGGTGACACCACTCGATCAGGTCCTGGAGGGCTTTTTCCTCTCCTTCGGCGACGATTTCGACCTGGCCGTTGGGGAGGTTCTTCACCCAGCCGGTCAGGCCGAGGAGAGTGGCACGCTGGCGGGTGTAATAGCGGAAATTGACCCCCTGGACGTAGCCGCTGATCCAGAGATGAACGCGTTTCCGGGCCATAAAAAGCCTCCTGGGACGACCTTTCGGACGGCTTTATTATACTTTTAGCGGCCGATTCGCGCAACTTGGCCGTGTGGGTGACCGCAGCGGCTCACTTTTCCTGAATGCGGCAATCGTGGCGTTAGGCTGCCGTCCCTGGCGGCCCCAAGGTGGGGGAAACGATTTTGCCCTCATCCCGGCGCAGGATGATTCTGCCCCGGAAAACCGTTGCGGTCACCCCGTGTGCCCGGCCCCAGGAACTTGCCTTTATTCGAAAGGTTTTGCCAGCACGGGCGTTCGGCCGGGTCTTTCATCGCTCGTCCGACGTTGGCCTCCCGGTGTACCGCGAAGGATCGTGGGCGGCAACGGAAGGTAATGGGGCCGGTGTCCCGTTCTGCAGGGAAGTCGGTGGACATCACCGGCTTCCTTACTGCACCGTGATCAGGTCACGGATACGGGCAAAGGTGGCCGGCCCGATGCCGGGGACGTTCAGGAGTTCCTCGATGGAGGTAAAGGGCCCGTGGGCCTGGCGGTATTCGATGATGCGCTGGGCGTAGCCGGGGCCGATGCCGGGGAGGCTATCGAGTTCGGCCAGGCCGGCCGTGTTGATGTTGACCTTTCCGCCCGACGGACCGGAAGGGGTTGTCCCGCCCGGGAGGGGCGTCGGCTCGGGCCGAGGTGTTTCCCCTCGACGGGGGATGTGGATGTGCTCCTCGTCCTGGAGTCGCCGGGCCAAGTTGATCTGCTCGAGATCGGCCTGGGGGGCGGCCCCGCCGGCCGCCGCCACCGCATCGGCCAGGCGCGCCCCCGCCGGCAGGGCATAGACCCCCGGTCGCACAACGGCCCCGCTCACATAGACGACGATGGGCGGGGGTGTGGCCGTGGGG
>FWPU01010802.1_pt1 | contig 13267 bp, 14 predicted proteins | sample 2228361 | NCBI WGS metagenome assembly FWPU01 (sample SAMEA103939777, study PRJEB20133) | metagenome | reverse complement strand
GCGTCGTCCCTCCCGCTGCGTTTCGTGGCTCGCTATGAGCAGCCCCGAAGGGGCTTTCGCTTTGAGCTCGACGGTTTAGCGTCGGGCGGAGCTGGAAAACCCGCAAGATGGTTTGCCAGAATACCCTGTCCCAACTCAAATCCGAACTTCAGGAATAGGGGACTTGTCAAAATCGGCCGGAGCGATTATAATTAGAGCCGGAGAGGTAGCGTAGTCTGGCCTAACGCGCGCGCCTGGAGAGCGCGTGAGCCGAAAGGCTCCGTGGGTTCGAATCCCACCCTCTCCGCCACAGCCCCCGCTTTGGGGGCTTTTTGTTTTTTCCTCGCAACGAATTACAGAATGCAGGGCAACTCCGCAGGAGTTGCCCTACACGGGTGACGCTCCCCCGCGATTGCTTTACACCCCTGTTAGGGTATAATAACTGCTGTCGGCGGCAGCGATTCCGTCGCACGGGGAGGGGGATGAAATTGGGGGTTTGCGGGGCGGCAGCGAAGCCGCCGCCCCGCAAACCCCAGATCCGGAGGCTGGAATGATCCAGTTGTTATCCATTCTGGTCCTGACCTTCTCTTTGACCCTTGTCCTGCTGGGGCTCCTGACCCTCTGGCTGGAACGGGGGCCGGGGCGCTGGCAGGGGATCGCCGTAACGCTCCTGGGCTTGCTGGTGGGGGCCGGATACTCTCTGCTGGGCAGCCGGTATTCCATCCTCCTCTTCGGCGACCTGATCGTTCGGGTGGACCTGCCCCGGCTGATGGCGACGGCGCTGGCCTACACCGTGGGGGTCCTGGGCGGGGCCGGGCTGGCCGTTGGGCTTTTCCTCTGGGTCACCGGGCGCTACCAGGTCTGGCAGATCCGCCGCCGGGTGATCGCCCTGGTTCTTCTGGTGCTGGTCCTGGGCATCGCCCTCACCTTCCTCGCGATCTGGGTCAGCCGCCGTTTCGGGTAGGCCGATGATCAGTGTAGAAGAGGCGCGCCGGTATTATCAGGGAGCTGAGAGCAGCCACGATTTTGACCACGTCCTGCGGGTGCTGGCCCTGGCCGAACGCATTGCCCGCCAGGAAGGCGGCGACCTGGAAGTGGTGCGCGCTGCGGCGCTCCTGCATGATGTCGCCCGGGCGGAGGAGGAGGCAACTGGGGCCGACCATGCCCTGGTGGGCGCAGAACGGGCGCGGGAAATCCTGGCCGGGCATCCGCCGGAGAAGGTGGAGGCGGTGGCGATGGCTATCGCGTCCCACCGGTTTCGCAGCGGACCGCCGCCTGCCACTCCCGAAGCGCGCGCCCTCTTTGACGCCGACAAACTGGATGCCCTGGGAGCGATCGGGGTCGCGCGGGCCTATGCCCACGCCGGCGCCCGGGGCCAGCGGCTGTGGATTCCGCCCCCCGTCGCGGCGGCCCAGGGCGACGGCACCCCGGACCATACGCCGGTGCACGAGTTCATCGTCAAACTCTCCCGCCTTCCGGACGTGATGACTACCCCCACTGGTCGCGCCATCGCCGAAGAGCGGTATGCCTTTATGGTCCAGTTCTTCGCCCGGCTGGAAGCCGAAGTGCACGGCGAGCGTTGAGGGAGGCGAAAAATGGATAAATGGCTCCAACTCTTCTGGCTCTTCCTGAAGGTGAACCTGCTCACCACGTCCGGCCCGGCGTCGTCCGGCTTGCTGTATAAAGAGGCCGTGGGTAGCCTGATGACCGAAGAGGAGTTCATAGAAGCCGTCGGTTTCTCCAGCGTCCTCCCCGGCAGCGACGCCCTGCAACTGGCGATGTTTGTCGGCTATACGGCCGGGGGCGTCTGGGGGGCGCTGGTAGCGCTTCTGGGCTCCATCCTGCCACCGACGATCCTGATGCTGGCGATCGTCTCCATCCTGCAGCGCATCCGGGGGGAGGCATGGGTCAGCAACTTCGTTCAGGGACTGGCCCCCGCCGTTGCCGTCCTGCTGGTGCTGGTGGCCTGGAAGATTTTCGGGGAGGACGCGCGCAACTGGAAGGCGGTCATCTTGGGCGTGGTCAGTTTCATTGCCTTCCAGCTGAAAGTCCCCCCTGCGCTGGTGCTCCTGGTTTCTGGCCTGCTGGGTATCTGGCTCTTTCGGTGAGATGACGGTCGGTATGAACATCCTGCTCTGTACCAACGGGCATCCGGCGACCGAACCCGCCCTGGAATACGGGGCCTGGCTGGCAGGAACGGCGCGCGGGCGTTCCTGCCCCTGCACGGTCTCCCTGCTGGGGGTGGTGGAGAAACCCGCCCAGCGCCCGGCGGTGGAGGTATTGCTGGAAAAAGTGGCCCAACGGCTGGCCGAGGCGACCGTCCCCTGTTCCCGCCAGGTGCGGGAAGGGAAACCGGAGAAGGTCATCCCGGCGGCCGCCGCGGCCTTTGACCTGACCATCCTGGGCCTGATGACGCCCCGTCTGGCCTGGGCGGCCCACTTCTCCCGACTGCTTCCGGCGATGGAAAAGCCGGTCCTGCACGTGGCCGAACCCCGCTTTCGCCTGGAGCGGATGCTCCTGTGTACGGGCGGGTTGCGCTACGCGGAGGGGATCGTCCGGGTGGGGGGCACCCTGGCGCGCACCTTCGGGGCGACGGTCACCCTGCTCCATGTCGTGGAGCCGGTCACGCTGGAGTATCCCCTGGCCAGCGAGGTGAAAAACCACTGGCGGGAACTCCTGGAGACGGATACCCCTCAGGCGCGCCACCTGAAGGAGGCGCTGGGGACACTCCAGGGGATAGGGGTGGAGACCGGGGTACATCTCCGGCACGGCCCCGTCGTCCACGAAATCCTGCAGGAAATCCGGGAGGGGGATTATGACCTGGTGGGGGTCGGTTCCCCGTACGCGGCCCGGAGTCTGCGCCGCCTGTACCGGCCCAACGTGGCGGTGGAAGTGGCGGAGGCGGCAGAAAGACCGGTGCTGATCGCCCGGCCGGGCTCTCTGGTGAACAGGCAGAACGAGGTTTCAAGATGCAATTAAATCGGCTTCAGGTGCAGGGGTTTAAATCGTTTCGGGAACTGGACCTGGAACTGCGCCCTCTCAACATTATGATCGGAGCCAACGGTTCCGGAAAGAGCAACCTGATCGCGCTCTTCCGGTTGCTCAACGAGATGGTGGGGGGGAACTTCCAGAACTTCGTTCGTCAGCAGGGAGGAGCGGAATCTTTTCTGTACTATGGCTCAAAGACCACCGACCGGATCGTCGTGGATCTGTATTTCGGGCGAAACGCGTACCACTGCACCTGGATGCCCACGGCGGACGACCGCCTCTTTTTCGCTGATGAAACGGTGGTGTTTTTTGGCGATATGGTTGAGAGATGGGAATCTCTTCTGGGAGCAGGTCATCTGGAGAGCCTTTTGCCCCAGGCCGCCCAGGCGGAGCCGGGACGGGTCGCGTGGTACGTCTGGGAGGCGCTGAAATCCTGGGTTGTGTACCACTTTCACGATACAAGCGAAACCGCCCCGGTGAAAAAGCCCGGGGCGATCAACGATAACCTCTACCTTCGCCCCAATGCCGCCAATCTGGCCGCATTTCTGTACCGGCTACAACAGGAGCATCCGCGTCACTACGAAATGATTCGGGACGCGGTTCGGATGGTGGCGCCTTTCTTTGACGATTTTCTCCTGCGTCCGATGCCGGAGAACAAAAATTTGATCCGCCTGGAGTGGCGGGCTCAGGGATCGGATTTCCCCTTTATGGCCCATCATCTTTCCGATGGGACGCTGCGTTTTCTCTGTCTGGCGACATTGCTGTCCCAACCCCATCTTCCCGCAACGGTGCTGATTGACGAACCGGAACTGGGCCTTCACCCCTATGCCATAGCCATCCTGGCCGAGTTAATGCGCAGCGCAGCGACCCGGACGCAGTTGATCGTCGCGACCCAGTCGGTTACCCTGGTCAACCACTTTGATCCCGAAGATCTTTTGATTACGGAGATGCATGAGGGAACGAGCACTATTCACCGGCTGGATGCGGAGGCGTTGAGCGCTTGGCTGGAGGAGTATGCTCTGGGGGAATTGTGGGAGAAAAACGTCCTGGGTGGGCGTCCAACCCGATGAGTGTGTGCCGTCTGAACTTTCTTGTAGAAGGGCAAACAGAAGAGACGTTTGTTCGGGACATACTGATCCCTTATCTGGCCCATTGCAATGTTTTCGGATACGTTCGGCGTCTGGAGACCCGGCGCACGAAGAGTAGGGTCTATCGGGGTGGCGTCTCCACTTATCCGAAAATTGAGGGAGATGTCCGACGGTGGCTTCAGGAAGACCCCCACGCTTACCTGACCACAATGGTGGACCTTTATGGTCTTCCCGGCGACTTTCCTGGACGGGAGGCGCTCTCTCTATCGGACCCTTATTTCGCAGTCCTGACCCTGGAGCAGGAATGGGGGGCTCAGATTGGAGATGTCCGGTTTATTCCCTACATCCAGTCGTATGAGTTTGAGGCCCTTCTGTTCAGCGATGTAGAGGTTACAGACCGATTCCTGAGCCCTCTGTGCGGAAGGTCGCTGAGAAGGAGCCTGCAGAGCATCCTGGACAGAGCCGAGGGCGACCCTGAACGGATAGATGACCAGGAGCCGCCTTCTAAAAGGTTAATGGCCCTGTGTCCGGCGTACCGTAAGACCGTAGACGGAATCCGTATCGCCCGGCACATCGGGCTGGACAATATCCGCAAGCGATGTCGCCATTTTCACGAATGGCTTCTACGGCTGGAAACTCTCCCCTCAGGAGGTATCCCTTGAAAGAACTCACCGATCTGGCGCTGGAGACGGCCCGATTCTACGGTGCCACCTATGCCGATATCCGCATCGTCCATCGGCGCACCCAGCAGGTGGAGGTGCGCAACGGCGCGGTCAGTGGGCTGACCGACGCCGAGACGCACGGTTTCGGCGTCCGCGTCGTCGCCAACGGCGCATGGGGGTTTGCCGCCAGCAGTACCCTCACCCGCGAGGAGGTGCAGCGGGTCGCCGCGGAGGCCGTCCGCATCGCCAGGGCCAGCGCCACGGCCCTGAAGGAACCCGTACACCTGGGCCCGCCGGAGGTGCACGTGGACACCTACCGCACCCCGTTCCGGATAGACCCCTTCTCCGTCCCGGTGGAGGAGAAAATCGGCCTGCTGATGGCAGCCGACGAGGCGATGCGCCGGGTGCTGGGGGTGCGCGTGGCCCGCGGCTCCGTCGTCGCCTGGCGAGAGCAGAAGGTTTTCGCCAGCACCGAGGGCTCCTACATTGAGCAGGAGATCGTGGAGACGGGGGGAGGGATCGTCGCCTACGCGGTGGACGAGCAGGATATGCAGCAGCGCTCCTACCCCAATTCCTTCGCCCGTGACCAGCATACCGGGGGTTGGGAGTGGGTGCTGGAGATGGACCTGCCTGGCAACGCCGAGCGGATCGCCCAGGAGGCAGTGGCGCTCCTGACCGCCGACCCCTGCCCGGCGACCGTCACCACCCTCATCCTGGGGCCCACCCAGCTGGCCCTGCAGGTCCACGAGTCCTGTGGCCACCCGACGGAACTGGACCGGGTCTTCGGGAGCGAGGCAGCCTACGCCGGGACCAGTTTCCTCACCCCGGAGAAACTGGGCACCTTCCGCTACGGTTCCCCCATCGTCAACCTGACCGCCGACGCGACGGTACCCGGCGGCCTGGGCACCTTCGGCTACGACGACGAGGGTGTGCCGGCCCAGCGGGTGCCCCTGGTGCGGGAGGGCATCTTTGTGGGGTATCTGACCTCGCGGGAGACGGCCGTCCGCCTGGCCCGGTTGCGTGGTCAGGACCCCGCCCAGGCCCGCTCTGGCGGCGCGATGCGCGCCTCGGGCTGGGATCGTATCCCTCTGGTGCGGATGACCAATATCAACCTGGAGCCGGGGGAGTGGACTTTTGAGGACCTGATCGCCGATACCGATGAGGGCATCTACATGGAGATGAACCGCTCCTGGTCCATAGATGACAAACGGCTCAACTTCCAGTTCGGCACCGAGATCGCCTACGAGATCCAGCGGGGCAGGATGGTGCGCCTGCTGAAGAATGCCCTCTACACGGGGATCACCCCGCAGTTCTGGGGCTCCTGTGACGCCATTTGCAACGCCGATCACTGGCGGGTCTGGGGGACGCCAAATTGCGGCAAGGGACAACCCATCCAGATTGCCCACACCGGCCATGGCGCCGCTCCGGCCCGCTTCCGGAATGTGCAGGTGGGAGCGAAGAAATAGAGTGCAGATTGCAGATTCTAAATTGCAGATTCTAAATTGCAAATTCTAAATTGCAAATTCTAAATTGCAAATTCAAAATTGCAGATTCAGGGTTACACAGGTTGGGAGGGGGAAATGGCCAGAAGAAGGGGATTCAGAACTGGAACCAGGTCTCTCTTTCTCCTGGAAGCGCGCAGTGGGAATCACCCGCGCGAAACAGAAGTTTGCGCGCAAAACGGGTATTCCAACAACCAGAACTGGTTTTGAGCGCAAGTTGGGAAGGGGTTTGCTTAATCTTCTCTTCCCTTTTTGGAGGTGGAGAAGTTAAGACGGGAAGCTGGCAGGAGACTTGTCTCTGAGAAGGGAATCAGGTCTGTGTGTTACGAGGTGTGGTCATACAACCCGGTGAGACTTTGCGAGCCTGGACCCGAAATCCGGAGGGTGGTGGCTACAATTGCGGCTTTGAGGGGAACATCTGGAACGATCAAGAGATGGATCGCGCCCTTCTTTACAACGCTGACGGTATGGAGGTTAGCCGTTATCCACGATAATTTGCAATCCGCAATCTGCAATTTGCAATCTGCAATCCGCTCAAGGAGGTGAACGTATGCGCTGCGAACCCGATCGGGAACGGATTCGGCGACAGAACCGCAAACGGAAACTGCGCCACCTGCGGGCGCGGCTGGCCCAGACAAAGGATCCTGCCGTACGCAAGCGGCTGATTGAGAAAATCCGACGGATCAGCCCTCATGCCCCGGTGCCGGAGCGATGATCCGGACAGTTCACCCAGGGAGTGTACCGTGATTGGAGAACTGGCCATCCGAAAGTGGGTAGATAAAGTGCTTTCCCTCTCCCCGGCCGACGAGACCGAGGTCCTGGTCTTCGGCCTGGAGGAGCGGCTGACGCGCTTTGCCGGCAACACCATCCACCAGAACGTCGCCGAAACAGACGTGGGGCTGGTTGTGCGGGCCGCGGTGGGCCGCCGCACCGGCGTCACCGTGACCAACGACCTCTCCGACGCCGGGCTGGAGCGGGCGGTGGAGATGGCCGTCCATTTTGCCCGTCTCCAGCCCGAAGACCCCCACTACCCCGGCCTGCCCGACCCGGTCCCTGTGGAACCGGTACCCGCTTTTGACGAGCGCACCGCGGCCTGCAGCCCTGAGGACCGGGCGCGGGAGGTGGCGGTCGTCTGTCGGCGGGCGGAGGAGGCGGGCGTCAACGCTTCCGGCGCGTTCCGCACCGCTATCCACGAGTTCGCCGTCGCCAACAGCCACGGCGTTTTCCTCTACCATCCCGCCACCATCGCCGACCTGACGACCGTCGTGATGACCGATACCAGCGCCGGGTATGCCGCGGGCGCGTCCTGGAAGGTGGAAGAAGTGGACGTGGTCGCGCTGGGCGACGAGGCCATCCGCAAAGCCCTGCGCGCACGTAACCCCCGGCCTCTGGAGCCCGGCGTCTACACCGTCGTCCTGGAGCCCTATGCCGTGATGGACATCGTCTCCTTCATCACCGGAATGGCGGGCGGGATGGCCGTCGCCGAGGGGCGCAGCTGGATGACGGGGCGGGAGGAGGGCGAGCCCGTCGCTTCCCCGCTGGTCTCCATCTGGGACGACGGGCGCGACCCGGAGGGCTGGCCGCTCCCCTTTGACTTTGAGGGTATGCCCCGCCAGCGGGTGGACATCATCCGCCAGGGCGCCGTCGGCAGTCCGGTCTACGACCGGCGCTGGGCCGCCATCACCGGCAAAAAGCCGACGGGCCACGCGCTCCCCGCGGCCAACCCCTTCTCCCAGTGGCTCACCGCCTCTATGGGCCCCGTTTCCCTGCATGCCGTGATGGGGCCGGGAGCGCACACGCTGGAGGAAATGATCGCTTCCACCGACTACGGCCTCTACGTCACCCGGTTCCACTACACCCGAGTCGTCCACCCGCGCCAGGCCGTCGTCACCGGTATGACGCGGGACGGGACGTTCCTGATTGAGCGGGGGGAGATCACGGTGCCCGTGAAGAACCTGCGCTTCACCCAGAGTTACGTGGAGGCGCTGGCGAACGTGGAGATGGTCGGGCGGGAGGTCCGGCGGGAACGGCCCGACTTTGACGTGACGCGCGCGCCGGCACTGAAGATCGCCACCTTCCACTTCACGGGAGCGACGGAGTTCTGAACACTTTCGCAGGACAACTGCGAGCAGTTGTCCTGCTGGATTTTTATGCTCTGGACTTTGGCGAAACGCTCTTTTTCGCTCCCGGCGGGTGCTCTCGGCGGGTCTGCGACCCGCCGGTCGCCGGACGCCGGTCACAGACCGGCTTTGAGCAGCAAAAAACAGCAGGTAGCATGTAGCAGGCAACAGACAGCAGGAAGCCTGACGGCTACCGGCTTCCTGTTTCCGGCTACCGGCTTTCTGTCCAGCAGGCCGAAAAACTGCGGAAATCATAGCGCCTGGAAAATTCGCCAGACTCCAGTATGCTTTATGGTGCCCGAAAGGGCGTGTTAAACGGGTATATAACTACCGATGGCAAAGCAGCGAAGCAAACGGTTCCCCCTTCTGGTCTACACTCCCCTGCGGCGCTGGGGAGACCTGGGGCTTCTGGCGACGATCGTCCTGGGGGCCTTCTGGCTGCTGATGCCCCGCATCCTGGGGCCGACGCCGCTGCGCACTCTGGCCCTTCTGCCCGTCCTGGCGAGTGGGATGCTGACCGTCTACGGCTACATGGCCCCGAAGGTCGCCCACGTGCGCTGCACCCCGGCCGGGCTGCGCCTGCAGGGGCCCCTGATGCCGCTGGTCATCTCCTACCGCCGGGTGGAACAGACGCGGCCGGTACAGATGGCGCAGATTTTTGACCCGCAGAAGGACCGGGCGGCTCGCCGCTGGCCGCTGCGGTACTGGAATATGACCGCGGTCGTTGTGGACTTGAAGGGGTTCCCGGTGAGCCGGCAATGGCTTCGCCTCTGGTTTGACCCACACCTCTTCCTGCCGGGCGGGCATGGCCTGGTGCTGCTGGTGGAGGACTGGATGGGCCTTTCCCGGCAACTGGACGGCTTCCTGAGCGCCTATCGGGCCCGGCGTAGAGGGTGAGGTAAACTATCGCCAGTACTGAGGCCACGCGGCTTTTTATCTCCGGAGAATGCCTTGCTTATGGGGCTTCGCAGCCTCAAGTTCATACCATCTCATGAGGAACAAGATGCCGGTGCTCACCATCAAAGGACGCGCGCTCTACTACGAGGATAGAGGGGAGGGATTCCCTCTCCTCTTCGGCCACAGTTACCTGTGGGATAGCGGGATGTGGGAGCCACAGGTAGAGGCCTTCTCCTCCCATTACCGCTGCATCGTCCCCGACCTGTGGGCCCATGGCCGCTCCGATCTCCCTCCGGAGGCCCCGTACAGCCTAGAGGCGATCGCGGATGACCACTGGGCATTGGCTCAGGCTCTGGGGTTGGGGCGGTTCGCCATCATCGGCCTCTCCGTTGGGGGGATGTGGGGCATTCACCTGGCCCTGTAGCACCCCGAAGCCGTTGCCGCACTGGTGGCGATGGACACGTACATCGGCCCGGAGCCGGAGGAAAAACGCCTCCGTTACTTCGGGATGATGGATATGACCGAAAAGGCTGGTATGATTCCCCCACCTATCATAGAGGCGATCGTGCCGTTATTCTTTTCGCCGGTGACCATTCAGAAAAAACCGGAACTGGTGGACCGTTTCCGCAAGGCGCTCTCTTCCATTTCTCCAGAGCGTATCCCCGGAGTGATGACCGTCGGGCGGGCCATTTTCAGCCCCCCTTCCCTCCTGGACCGCCTTCCGGAAATTCGCGTCCCCACTATGCTGATCGTTGGGGCAGACGATCTCTCCCGTCCTCCGCACGAGTCGGAAGAGATGGCCCGTCGGATCCCTGGGGCCCGGCTGGAGGTGATCCCGGAGGCCGGTCACATCAGCAATCTGGAGCAACCGGAACGGGTCAACCAGTACATTCGGGAGTTCCTGCAGAGCGTGTTACCGTAAATGAAGTGCCGAAAATGTAACCGCCCGGCCGCCATCAACATGCGGCATCACAAACTGGCCCTCTGTGAGGAGCACTTCCCGGAGTGGTTTGTCTCCTACACCGAACGGGCCATCCGGAAGTACCGGATGTTCGGCCCGGAGGACCGCATCCTGGTGGCCGTCTCCGGCGGCAAGGATAGCCTCAGCCTCTGGGACGCGCTTCTGCGCCTGGGCTATTCGGCCGACGGGATGTATATAGACCTGGGAATTGACGGCGGGTTCGGATACTCGCGCCTTTCCCGGGAGAAGGTCCAAGCCTTTGTGGACGCCCATCCGGGGGTGCGTTTGCATATTGTGGACGTGGCCGCGCTCTACGGGGAGCCCATCCCCGAGGTGGCGGCCCGCAAACTGCGCGGCCGGGGCAAGCCCTGCGCCGTCTGCGGCCTGATCAAGCGGCACGAGATGAACCGCATCGCCCAGGAGCACGGCTACACCGTCCTGGCGACGGGCCACAATCTGGACGACGAAGTGGCGGTCCTTCTGAGCAACCTGCTCCACTGGCAGACGGGGTACCTGGCCCGTCAGGCGCCGGTGCTGGAGGAGCGGGACGGGATGACCCGCAAAGTGAAACCGTTCTGCCGCTCCTACGAGCGGGAGGTGGCGGCCTACGCGCTGATCCAGGGGATTGACTACATCTACGAAGAGTGTCCGTTTGCCGTTGGCAACCTGACGAATTTTTACAAAGATCTGCTGGCGCGGATAGAGATGGAGTCTCCCGGGGCCAAACTGCAGTTCTATCTGGGCTTCCTGCGCGCCCGGGAGGAGGGGTTCTTCTGCGGGGAGGCGGCGGAGCCCCCGCCGATGCATCCCTGTCCCCGATGCGGTCAGCCGACGACCGTGCCGGGCCTCTGCGCGTTCTGTCGGTTGTGGCAGTAAGGCCAAGCCACAAAGCGCTGCGGACTGGCGCGCTGAGAAGCGGCGGCGGGTGGCTTCGCCACCCGCCGCCGTTTTGGGGGCCGCCCATCAGGGCACAGCCTGGGCAGCCAGCGCGGCCGCCTCGCGCGGGCCCCTTCGCCCCTGGAGGACCGCTTCCACCGCCGCCTGGATGGGGGGACCGACTCGGCTGCGCAGCGCGGCGGGGATCGGGCCTCGCGCCCCCTCCAGAATCGCCCCCACCGTCTCCTGCCGCGCTCTGGGGATGTTCCAGGACGCCAGACCGCTGCGCGTGACCGGCAAATAGCCTGTGGCCTGAGTCCAGGCCCCGTACCATCCAGGCTCCAGCAGCCCCGTTGCCAGGGCCATCGCACGCTGTTGAGCCTCCGGGTTTGCTGTCACCAGCGCAATCACCCATCCTTCGGCCAGCGCAATCGGGCGACCGTCCCGAGTAGGGATCGGCGCCGGTTCCGCTTTCCCATCCCCCTCCGTCCAGAACCGCCGCGAGTTCACCACGGCTATCCCCCCCTCGGCCTGCAGACGGGCCCAGCAGGCCTCCGCGTCGCCCAGGGAAAGGACCAGGAGCGGAGAAATGACACCGGTGGCTGTGGCCTGGGCGTAGAAATCCAGCACTGCCGCCAGCGGCTCCTCTTCTATGGCGGGCTTCCCTTCCGCATCCACCAGACGGCCCCCGGCGCCCAGGTACTGGATCAGGGTGAAGTCACTGGCGCTCTCGTTCTGTCCGGCGGCGGGGAAGAAGAGGGGAACTGTGGCGGAAAGGACATCGTTCCAGGAGAGAGGCGGCGCTTCCAGCAAATCCGGGGTGTAGGCCAGATGCTCCAGTTCCGCCGTCAGGGCCAGGCCGAAGGTCTGATCTCCTACCCGACCCAGATCGGTGGCGAAGGGGAAGAGGTCAGTGCTCCACCCGTCCGGGAGCAGGGCGTCCAGAGGCTGAATCAGGCCGGCCTGGGCGGCCACCTGCAGGTCCGCCTCGTCCAGGACGATCAGGTCGGGGAGGACGGAGGGGGCTGCCGCGCGGGCAGTACGCAGAAAGTCCAGCAGCCCCCCGCGCCCGCGGCTCTTTTTGACGATTACCTGGACCTGGATATCGGGATGGGTGGCCTGGAATTCCGCCAGATGCCGGGCCAGCAGGTCTGCCCCGGGCCCGTCACCGTAGGGATTGAGGTCTTCGGGAAGCCAGAGGGTCAGCGGGGCGATCGGCGGCCCCGGCATCGGGCTGGGCGTGGGAGTGGGGAGCGGCGGGGTGGGAGAGGGGGGTAGGGGGGATGGGGACGGCGCGGCGGGAGGTGTGCAGGTCGTTGCCAGCAGCACGATCAGGCCGAGGACGGCGCCGAGCCATCCCCGGCGCCACCCTTTATTCCGCATACCGTTGCTCCAGCCAGGGGTCGCCTTCGTTGTGATACCCGGCCTGCTCCCAGAAACCGGGACGGTCCTCAAAGGAGAACTCTATCCCCCGCACCCATTTCGCCGACTTCCAGAAGTAGAGGTCGGGCACGACCAGGCGCAGGGGCCAGCCGTGCTCCGGAGTCAGAGGTTTGTCATCGTACTTCCAGGCCAGGAGGACGTTATCGGCCATCAGACGGTGTAGGGGCAGGTTGGTGGTGAATCCATATTCTGCATGGATGATGACGTACTCGGCGCCCGGCAGGGGCCGGACGTAGTTCAAGAGGTCGCGGAAGCGCACTCCTTCCCAGACCGTATCAAACTTAGACCATCGGGTGACGCAATGGATGTCGGCGACGATGCGGGTGGTGGGGAGGGAAGTCAGTTGTTTGTAGGTGAAGCGCACCTCTTCTTCCACAGCGCCGAAAATCCGCAGGTCCCAGTTGTCCAGAGTTTCATATCGCGGGACCGGGCCGTAATGCAGAACCGGGAATCGCTGGGTAAGTACCTGACCGGGAGGTAATCGGGGTCTGGTCATCGGACTGGCTCCTCTTTTTTTTCATCACGGCAGCGGAGCTGGGTAGTCACTCTGATAGGTAGTGATAAACCCCATGGTCCAGTTGTGCTGGCTTCATCTGCCCTTCTCCCCTGCCCCTCTCCCCGTTGCGGCGTCCGTCGCACGGGGAGGGGGAAACCTCACTCTCTCCCCTACCCCCCTCTCCCAGTGGGAGAGGGGGCGCGTCGCCGAAGGCGACGCGGGGGTGAGGTCGTTTGACCTCACCCCATCCCCCTG
>FWPU01001102.1_pt1 | contig 13267 bp, 5 predicted proteins | sample 2228361 | NCBI WGS metagenome assembly FWPU01 (sample SAMEA103939777, study PRJEB20133) | metagenome | reverse complement strand
CCCGGACGCCGCGGCCCTGGCCGGGGCGGACCCGGGCGAGGTCGAGGCCATCATCCGCCCCACCGGCTTCTTCCGGGCCAAGGCCCGCAGCATCCATGCCTGCTGCCGGCGCCTCGTCGAGGTCCACGGCGGGGAGGTCCCCGTCTCCATGGAGGACCTGATTGCCCTCCCCGGGGTCGGGCGCAAGACCGCGAACGTGATCCGGACCAACTGCTTCGGCCTGCCCGGGATCGTGGTGGACACCCACGTCCTGAGGCTTGCAGGCCGCCTGGGGCTGTCGGACGGGCGCGACGCGGACCGCGTCGAGGCGGACCTCATGGCCCTCCTGCCGGCATCCGAGTGGTCCGACTTCTGCCACCGCCTGACCTGGCTCGGCCGCCGGGTCTGCGCGGCCCGCAAGCCGCGCTGCGACGACTGCCGCCTGCGCGCGGACTGTCCCACCGGCCGTCCTTGACACCCGGCTCGGGGATTTCCATGATCGGATTGCGATCCCGTCGCGCCGGGAACCCCGGCGTCGTGAGGTTTGAGATGTTCTACTTCGATCCGCAGTACTTCTTGTTCCTTGGTCCAGCCCTGCTGTTGAGCCTGTGGGCCCAGTTCAAGGTCAAGCGGGCCACCGTGAAGTACTCGACGGTCCCGTCGTCCTCCGGGATGACCGGGGCCCAGGTCGCGCGGACCATCCTGGACGCGCACGGGGTGTCCGGCGTGGGGATCGAGATGGCGGACGGCGTGCTGTCCGACCACTACGACCCCGCCAAGAAGGTCCTGCGCCTGTCCGAGGGTGTCTATCACGGTCGCTCCGTGACCGCGGCCGGGATCGCGGCCCACGAGGTCGGCCACGCGATCCAGCACAAGGCCGCGTACCGCCCGCTCGTCCTGCGCCAGGCCCTCGCCCCAGCCGCGATGTTCGGCTCGAACCTGTCCTGGATCCTCCTCCTCGTCGGGGTCATCCTCGCGAGCACCACCATGATGTGGCTCGGGATCGGGCTGTTCTCGCTCGCGGTCCTGTTCACCCTGGTCACGCTTCCGGTCGAGTTCGACGCCTCGCGCCGGGCCAAGGAGGTCCTGCCGCAACTCGGGCTCGTCTCGAACTCGGACCGCGCCGGGGTCTCCGCGGTCCTCAACGCAGCGGCCATGACGTACGTGGCCGCCGCGGCCACCGCGGTCCTCCAGTTGCTCTACTTCATCTTCCGCGCCACCGCCTCGTCCCGCGAGTGATCTTGGGCCGCGCGCCTTGATCGTCGGCCCTCCACGAACGGATCCTCGTCAGCGTGGGAAAGGTCCACATTTCCTCCTCGTTCACGTGCACGTGGACGTGGACGTGGACGTGGACGTGATCGAAAACGAAGACCTCCCCTCGTCTGCGCCCACGCCCACGCCCACGGTGGGGACAGTCCACGCGACAAAATGCTTGCATTCCTCCCGGAACCGGCTATACTTCGCCGCCCTTTCGCGGGGAGGACGACGATGGCATCGGTGACCACGAAGACGAAGCGGCGGCGGAAGGCCAAGAAGACCGCGATCGGACAGCGCCGGAAGCGGGAGATCCGCCGGGAGGCCCGTGCCCGGACCGCGGCGCTCGCGGAGCGCCTCGGGCTCGCCCCGATCAACCAGCCGGGAGACCTCGCCGTTCGGGAGGCCAAGAACACCGCCGCTTGACGGCGGGCTCGGCCCTTCACCGGACCGTCCTCGAGGCAAGGATTCCATCGCGCCCAGGCGAAGGGGGGGCTGCAGTAGCCTCGCGATTCGCGTGACGCGAGGCGAAAGAGACGACAGCGGTTTCGAGAGAGGAGATGGACCATGCTGTGCACCACGACGCGAACCGGAATGGAGTGTTTCTTCATGACCGCGAAGGGTTGCTCCTTCAACGGCGGCACCTGCCACGAGGTCGTCGAGAAGTGCCAGGGCTGCGGGCACGTGCTCGAGGTGGGCGACCGCAAGTACTGCAAGGCGTTCCCGGACCCGGCGTCCAAGTGGATGCTCGGCAACTGCAACCTGGCCACGCACGTCGAGCGGAAGTTCGCCGGGGAGCAGCGGAAGATCAACCCGCTCAAGGCGTCCCGCAAGACCGCGGCCGGAAAGATGTGAGCGGGCCCGGAGTCGAGCGATCCGCGTTCACGGCTGAGGGGGCGTGTCCGAGGGGGGTCTCGGCGCGGCCTTCGGGAACGTGACCTTCTTCTCGACCCGCCACATCAGGGTCTTCGCCTTCTTGTCCAGTTTGACGAGTTTCCAGTCCTCCGGGCGGACCTCGACCTCGACTACGTCCAGTCCGGGGACGACCGGCGTCAGCGTGAGCCGGTGGACGTTGGTCCGGTCCAGCCCGTGGATCACCAGGGTGCGGCCCTGGTCCTCGAACTCGTGCACTTCCCAATCTGCATCGTCGACCTGGAGTTTCGCATACTCGGAGTTCAGCGAGACCCGCACCTCGCCCGTGGTGACTTCCTCCGGACTCCGCCCGACCGCCTTCTCGGCCTGGGCCCGGACCGCAGGGCTCGCGAGGAGGAACGCGACCCCCCATCCGATGACCTGAAGTCTTTGCACCATGGCCCACCTCCCGTCCGGCCGGGTCAGGGCGACCGGCCCGGCCGGAACGAATGCGATTCGACGTCCAGTGTATTCATCACGCCGGCCCCGGTAAAGGCCCGTTCCACGCCGAAACAGTTTTTGATTGACGAGAACCCTTTTGCTAGACTCTGGCGATGAGATGGACCAGACCGCGATCTGGGCGCGGACGTCGGGGACGGGCCGGCGACGGGCGGGCCGGCTGCGAATCGCAAGGAGGACCGGGCATGTCGCGCAAGACCTTCGTGGTGATCGGGTGGGCGGCGTGGTTCGCGGGCACGGCCTGCGGGGCGGGGACCAAGGCGCCGCGGGATTGGGGGACGTTCCCGGACATCCACGAGGTCGCGGAGGTGGCGGAGGTCGTGGACGCGGGCCCGCCACCACCGGACGCGAGGGACGCCGAGGTGGTGGTGCCGGACGAGGCCGGGGCCGAGGACGTGGTGGTCGCCGAGGACCCGGGCGTGGACGAGGGCCCTAGGTTCGAGGACCTGTACGAGGCGGAGGTCCCGGTCGCGTGCGAGACGGACGAGGATTGCAAGGATGTTTTGGCCCCGAATCTGTGCGTGGTGATGGCCTGCGTCGCGAAGGAGTGCGTCCCGGCCGCGAAGGACTGTGACGACGGCTTCGATTGCACGGAAGACGGGTGCGACGCGGAGTGGGGCTGCTTCCACGTGTGGAAGGGCGGGGTCCAGTGCGTCGAGTGCGACTCGGACGAGGACTGCGCGGACAACGGCGACGCGTGCGATCAGAAGGCGTGCGTGCCCTGCCCGGTCCCCGAGCCCCCGATCCTGGACAAGTTCGAGTGCCCGGCCTCGGGCAAGGTCTGCTACCGCAAGGCGTGCCGGGACTGTGACGACGAGAACCCCTGCACGTCGGATTCATGCGACCCGCAGGGCCAGGTCCACAATGACCTGAAGGACTGCAAGGACTTCGACCCCTGCACCGCGGACGATTGCAACCCGGGGAGCGGGGACTGCATCCACGTGACGATCCCGGACTGCGCCCAGTGCAACACCCATGCGGACTGCATGACGCCCGAGGTCAACCCGGAACCCGCGTGCCTGGAGGGGTTCTGCGCCGAGACGAGCGAGAGCGGCCTGTACCCGTGCGACGCCCGGGGGGGGTGCATGATGGGGACGTGCGACCCCGAGACCCAAATGTGCCTGGTCAAGGTCTGCCAGTTCGCGCCCTTCGACTGCGAGGACGGCCAGTACTGCACGCTGGACCAGTGCGACCCGGCGGCCTTCGTCGAGGGGGCCCCAAACGGGTGCGTGCACGAGTGGTGGTGCACCGGCGACTGCACGGCCCCGGCCGAGCCGTCCGAGGAGTGCGACGACGGCAACCCCTGCACGCTCGATTCGTGCGTGGCGGTCGGGGAGGTGAACTTCTGCGGGCACGAGCCGGACCCGTGCGACGACGGGGACCCTGCGACGTGGGACGGGTGCGATCAGGACTCGGGGTGCGTCCACGTCCCGTACGTCACCGATTGCCCCACCGGGGACGCGGACTGCAACGACGCCAATGCCTGCACGAAAGAGTACTGCGACGGCGCGACGGGCAAGTGCGTCTATTCGGACGTGGACTGCGACGACAAGAACCCCTGCACCGCGGATTCCTGCTCGCCGGTCGCCGGGTGCCAGCACGCCTGGCTCGCGGACGTGTGCCCCCAGGAGTGCCAGGACGACGGGATGTGCGACGACCAGAAGGTCTGCACGGACGACCGGTGCGTCGAGAATCCCGCCAACCAGAAGAAGTACTGCCAGCACCTGGCCAAGGACTGCGAGGACGGCGACCCGAACACCGTCTGCTACTGCGACGCGCAGAAGGGGTGCGTGTGCAAGCCGGTCGCTCCCTCGAACAAGTGCCCGAACGGGGTGCAGGACTGCCCGGCCCCGGCGAACAAGTGCCTGGAGCCTCGTTGCTCGCAGGACAAACTGTGCTACGAGGTGCCGAAGGAGTGCTCCGATGGCAACGTCTGCACGCTGGACCAGTGCAACCCTGCGACCGGGGCGTGCGAGTTCCCGGTCGACCCCAAGGCGCCGCCCGGGTGCACGCCGTGCCAGCAGAACGAGGATTGCCCGGACCCGGACCCCTGCCACAAGGGCTCGTGCGACAAGCAGACCCTGATCTGCCGGTACGACCCGGTGGACTGCGACGACGGGGACCTCTGCACCAAGGACTGGTGCGACCCGGCGGCCGTGGGCGGGGGCTGCAAGCACGAGACGCTCCCGCCGGACCCCTGGCCCGACCCGACCCTGGGCTGCCAGCACTGCCCGAGCGGCCTGCCCCAGGTGGACTGCAAGACCGAGAACAAGTGCTTCTTCGCGAAGTCCTGCGATATGACGAAGGACCCGAAGGGCATCTGCATCTTCGAGCCGATGGCGTGCTACGACGGGAACCCCTGCACGCAGGACCTGTGCAACCCGGTCACCGGGTGCTACTTCCCGCCGGACCCGTGTGACGACCAGAACTGCTGCACGACCGATTACTGCCACCCGACCAAGGGCTGCGTGCACGAGATGAAGTACTGCTCGGACGGGCTCGTGTGCACGACGGACCAGTGCAACCCCGCGACGTGCGAGTGCGAGTACCTCCCGAAGTCGTGCGATGACCAGAACCCCTGCACGGACGACTACTGCAATCCGGTCAGCGGGCTGTGCACGCACACGGACGCGTCGTGCGACGACGACAAGCAGTGTACCAAAGATTATTGCATTGACGGAGTGGGGTGCGGCCACGACTGGAACCCGTGGTGCGGGTGCGAGAAGGACGAGGACTGCGACGACATGAATCCCTGCACGACGGGGCAATGCGTGATCCCCGAGGGCGAGACGTCAGGGACCTGCGAGTTCACGGCCAAGGCGTGCGAGGACGCGGACCCCTGCACCAGCGACTACTGCAACCCCTCGACCGGGGACTGCGAGCACTCGCGCCTCGACTGCGACGACGCCAACCCCTGCACGATCGACCAGTGCGACCCGGCCGGGGGCGGGACGTGCGTACACTCGATCGCCTTCTGCGGGGACGGAAACAAGTGCACCATGGACCTGTGCGACCCGCTGTCGGGCTGCTACTACGTGCCGTGGCCGAACCCGGAGGCGGACTGCCCGAAGTGCGCGTCGGATGCGGACTGCCAGGACCTGGGCAACGGATGCTTCAGCGGGACGTGCAACGAGACGACCGGGTACTGCGAGGCGACCCCGGGCGGGGTCTGCGACGACGACAACCCCTGCACGATGGACCAGTGCGTGCCCGGGACCGGCGAGTGCGCGTACAAGCCCAAGGCGTGCAACGACAACAACCTCTGCACGCAGGATTCCTGCGACCCCGCGACGGGCGACTGCCGCTATGTCCCGCGCGACTGCGACGACGGGAACCCCTGCACGCGGGACCTGTGCGACTCGACCACGGGCGGGTGCGTGCATGAACTCGTGACCTGCGACGACAAGAATGAGTGCACCAGGGACGCCTGCAACCCGTTCACCGGCTTCTGCGAGTTCACGCCCGTCGCCTGCGACGACCAGAACCCCTGCACCCGGGACTTCTGCAACGTCCAGACGGGGCAGTGCGTGAACGAGGCGAAGGACTGCAACGACGAAAACCCCTGCACCACGGACACCTGCGAGGCCGCGAGCGGGCTGTGCCAGCACAAGGAGAAGACATGCAACGACGGCAAGCCCTGCACCCTGGACGCCTGCCTGCCGGCGACCGGGGCGTGCTCGAACACGGCGAAGGCGTGCGACGACGGTGACCCGTGCACGAGCGACTCGTGCAACCCCTCCACGGGTCTGTGCGAGTTCACGCCCGTGGACTGCAAGGACACGAACGCCTGCACGGTGGACTCGTGCGACCCCGAGACCGGCGCGTGCGAGCACGAGCCGGTTCAGACCTGCGCGGACGGCGACCAGTGCACCTACGACGAGTGCAACCCCACCCAGGGGTGCGTCCACACGGACATCTCGGACCAGTGCACGGACACCGACCCCTGTGTCCAGGCGGTGTGCGAGCCGGAACGGGGCTGCACGAAGAAGTGGGTGTGCGAGTGCACCGGGCCCGCGGACTGCGACGACGGCAACCAGTGCACGGTGGACCTGTGCGGCGAGGACCGCCAGTGCGCGTATCTCCCATACGACTGCAACGATGACAATCCCTGCACGCATGACCTGTGCGATGGGGCGACCGGGGACTGCCGGTGGGCGCCCGTGGATTGCGACGACCAGGACCCCTGCACCACGGACTCGTGCGACGCGGTCACGGGGCTGTGTGTGCACCAGCCAAGGTCCTGCGACGACGCGAACCTCTGCACGGACGACCTCTGCGACTTACAGTTCGGGGCGTGCCGGCACGTCGAGAGGTCGTGCGACGACCAGAACCCCTGCACCAAGGACTCGTGCAACCCGACGTTCGGGTGCGGGCACGCGGCCGTGGCGTGCAACGACGGGAACCCCTGCACCGTGGACACGTGCGACCCGATCTCCGGGGCGTGCCTGTACTCGCCCGTGACGTGCGACGACAAGAACCCCTGCACGAACGACTTCTGCAACCCGGCGAACGGGACGTGCCAAAACCAGCCGAGGGACTGCGACGACGGGAACAAGTGCACGACGGATGCCTGCAACCCGGCCACGGGCAAGTGCGGCGTGATCGGAGTGACGGACTGCGACGACGGGAACCCCTGCACCGAGGACCAGTGCGAGCCCCTGACCGGCCTGTGCCTGCACACGCCGAAGTCGTGCGACGACCACAACCCCTGCACCCTCGACCAGTGCAACGCGGCGACCGGCGGGTGCGTGTACGCGCCGGTGGCCTGCAACGACGGCAACCCCTGCACGAACGACTACTGCTCGTCGTCCAAAGGCGGGTGCGTGCACGACGCCCGGTCCTGCGATGATTCCAACCCGAACACGGACGATGTTTGCGACCCGGCCGTGGGGTGCCAGAACATCCCCCAGTCCTGCACGAAGAACTCGGACTGCAACGACAACAACCCGTGCACCTCGGAGACGTGCAGCGGCGGGACGTGCCAGTACGTCAAGACCCCGTGCAACGACAACAACCCGTGCACGGTAGATTCCTGCAACGCCTTCAACGGGCAGTGCCAGTTCACGCCGAAACTGTGCGACGACGGGGACTTCTGCACGATCGACTCGTGCAACCAGACGACCGGGGCGTGCGTGAACACCCCGGTGACCTGCAACGACGGGAACGCGTGCACGACCGACTCGTGCGACGCGGCGACCGGGGTCTGCCTGTACCGGGCGAGGACGGACTGCGCGGACACGGACCCCTGCACCCTGGACGGGTGCGAGCCCGCGAGCGGCTGCACGCACAAGCCGGCCGATTGCAACGACTTCAACCTCTGCACGTCCGACTCGTGCAACCCGCTGACCGGCAAGTGCGAGAACCTCCCCGTGGTCTGCAAGGACTCCGACCCCTGCACCGAGGACACGTGCAACGCGGCGACCGGCCAGTGCCAGTACGAGCCGCGGGATTGCAACGACGACGACGCCTGCACCCTGGACCAGTGCAACCCGGTGACCGGGGCTTGCGAGTACTTCGCGAAGACGTGCGACGACGGGGACCAGTGCACGGTCAACCTGTGCAACCCCGGGACGGGGCAGTGCCTTTTCATCCCAGTGCAGTGCGACGATGGCAACGCCTGCACGACCGACTACTGCGACGCGGACACCGGCAAGTGCGTGCACCTGTTCAAGGATTGCGGGGACAACGACCCGTGCACGGTGGACATCTGCGACCCGGCCACGGCCGACTGCTACCACGCGCCCGTGGACTGCTCCGACTCGGACCTCTGCACCAACGATTACTGCGACTTCCTGACCGGCCAGTGCAAGCACGACCCGGTCGTGTGCGCGGACGACGGGGACCCCTGCACCCTGGACCGGTGCGGCCCGGCCACGGGCGTGTGCGAGCACCCGCCCAGGGACTGCAAGGACTCGGACATCTGCACGGACGACTTCTGCGAGGCGGGGACCGGGCAGTGCGTACACGAGCCTGCGGACTGCGACGACGGGGTGCCATGCACGGTGGATTCCTGCGACCCGACCATCGGGTGCGTCTATGCCGCCAAGGACTGCTCGGACGGCAACCCGTGCACCCACGACGCCTGCAACCCGGTGACCGGGGAATGCTCGAACCCGGCCAAGGAGTGCCAGGACGGCAACCCCTGCACGCTCGATTCGTGCAACCCGGACACGGGCGGCTGCGTGTTTGCGCCCAAGGACTGCGACGACCAGAACGCCTGCACCATTGACTACTGCGAGCCCGGGACCGGGCAGTGTGTGAACCAGCCCAAGGCCTGCGAGGACTTTGACCTGTGCACCACGGACTCGTGCGACCCGGCCACGGGGGCGTGCGAGTATGCGCCCAAAGACTGCTCGGACGACCCGACGGACCCCTGCCGGGTCGGGGTGTGCGACCCGCTCGACGGGTCCTGTTCGATTGAGGACAAGGACTGCGACGACCAGAATCCCTGCACGACCGACTCGTGCGACGCCCAGACGGGCGAGTGCCACAACGTGGCCCTGGACCCGGAGGATTGCCTGCCCTGCCCGAACGGCCCCTCGGACTGCGAGGACGAGGACGCCTGCACCGAGAACCTGTGCCTGCCCGTGGAACTGAGCAACGGCAGCACGATGGACATCTGCTTCTGGCCGGTCCTCGTGTGCGACGACCAGTCGCCGTGCACGGTCGGGGACCACTGCGACCCGGACGTGGGGTGCGTGTTCCCGCCCAAGGACTGCTCGGACGACAATGCCTGCACCCTGGACCTGTGCGATGAGGGGTCGGGGAACTGCTACCACCCGCCCATCGAGTGCGACGACCACAACCCGTGCACGGACGATTCCTGCGACCAGGTCCTGGGGTGCCAGTTCGTCCAGCGCTGCCACGACGACGACCCATGCACGGAGGACGGGTGCGACGCGCAGACGGGCGAGTGCCTCTTCCCGCCCAAGGTCTGCGACGACCACGACCGGTGCACCCAGAACGACCGGTGCGACCCGCAGAGCGGCGAGTGCGTGTTCGACCCGGTGGTCTGCGAGGACGACAGCGACCCCTGCACGCTCGAGGCCTGCAACGGGGCCACGGGGCAGTGCGCGAGCACGCCCAAGTGCGAGGACTTCGACCTGTGCACGCAGGACACATGCGACCCGCAGACCGGGGCGTGCCTCTACACCGACGTGGACTGCTCGGACGGGCTCAAGTGCACGAAGGACTTCTGCAACCCGGCGACCGGGGCCTGCGTGCACGAGCCGATCACGTGCGACGACGGCAACCCCTGCACCACGGACCTCTGCAACACGGCGACCGGGGCCTGCCAGTACGTCCCGGTCGCGTGCGACGACGGGGACCAGTGCACGGACGACCTGTGCAACTCGTCCACCGGGGAGTGCGAGCACTTCGAGACGAACTGCGACGACGGGGACGGATGTACGACCGACGAGTGTGTCTCCGCCGTCGGGTGCGTGCACACGGACATCCCGGATTGCGAAGGGTGCGAGGTGGACAGCGACTGCGTCAATGCGACGAAGTGCCAGTTGAGCCTGTGCATTGACCAGCGCTGCCAGTACCCGCAGAAGTCGTGCGACGACCAGAACCTGTGCACGGACGATTCGTGCGACGAGGGCACGGGCGAGTGCGTGCACACCCTGCACTGCGTGGACGGGGACCCCTGCACCGTGGATGTGTGCGACCTTGAGACCGGGGACTGCTCGTACCCGGTGCTCGATTGCGACGACCACAACCAGTGCACGAACGACTCGTGCCACCCGCTGACCGGGGAGTGCATCCACGAGGTCAGGTCGTGTGACGACTTCGTCAACTGCACGAACGACTGGTGCGATCAGGGCCTGGGGTGCATGAACGAGCCCAAGGTGTGCGACGACGGCGATTCCTGCACCACGGACTCGTGTTTTGAGGCGACTGGGCAGTGCGTCTCGACCGCCAAGAACTGCGACGACGGCGATGCGTGCACCACCGATTCCTGCAATCCAGAGAATCCGACAGGATGCGAGCATGCGTGGATTGATTGCGAGGACGACGACCCGTGCACGTCCGACTCGTGCGACCCGGACACGGGGTGCGTGAACGACCCCATGAACTGCGATGACGGGAACCTCTGTACGGACGATGCGTGCGACCCGGAGACCGTGCAGTGCGTGTGGACCTTGAGGACGTGCAACGACGGGAACGCGTGCACCATTGACTCGTGCAACTTCGCGACCGGAGACTGCCGGCACGTCGCGGTGAACTGCGCGGACCCCAACCCCTGTACGATCGACTCCTGCAACACCCAGACCGGGGAGTGTGAGTACCAGTGGGACAATCAGGCGTGTTCGCCCTGCGACCCCCAGTTGCCACCACAAGACCCCCAGTGCGACGACGGCGACCCGTGCACCGGGGACTACTGCGACCCGGACCACTCCCTCTGCGTCAACGCCCCGGTCCAGTGCGTGGACCCGCAGAACCCGTGCCTCGTCGGGCAGTGCCAGGGGATCACCGCGCCCCCGGAAGAACCCCAGTACGAGTGCGTCAACTTCCAGGAGAAGACCTGCGCGGATGACGGCGACCTCTGCACGACCGAGGCGTGTGACCCGCAGACCGGGGGGTGCGTGATCACCCCGACGGACTGCGACGACGGGGACCCCTGCACCGTGGACTCGTGCTCTGCCTCGGCGGGATGCGTGCACAACCCGCTCTGCCAGCCGCCCGAGTGGGACCCGAAGTGCACGATTGCAACCTGCAACTCGCAGACCGGGGAGTGCGGCTACACCTACAAGGACTGCTCTGACGGGGTCGAGTGCACAATCGACTCGTGCGACCCGGAGACCGGGGCCTGCGTGTACGACTCGAGCGGGTGCCCGGGGTGTCTGACGGATGCAGAGTGCCAGGAGGACCCGGACGACCTGTGCACCGTGGACTGGTGCCACCCGACCCTGAAAGTCTGCTTCCGGCAGCCCAAGGACTGCGCGGACGACGACCCGTGCACGATGGACGGGTGCGACGTGGCCACGGGCGACTGCGTGAACCAGCCCAAGGATTGCCATGACGAGGACCCTTGCACGGACGACACGTGCGACCCGCTGACCGGGGAGTGCCAGAACCTGCCCGGCAAGGGCGAGATTGACGATCAGACCGGCCTGCCGCAGTGCGAGGACCAGGACCCGTGCACGGAGGACCTCTGCCTGTTCACGCCGCCGGACACGATCACGTGCCAGCACCCGCCCAAGGACTGCGACGACGAGGAGGTCTGCACGCTTGACTCGTGCGAGGCACAGTCCGGCGAATGCCTGCACGAGCGCAACCCGGCTTGTTCGTCCTGCACGACCGACGAGGATTGCGCCACGGGTGATGTGTGCCAGGTCGGAACCTGCAAGACGGTTTCTGGCGTGAAGTTCTGTGCGGTCACACCACTCGACTGCGATGATGACAATCTGTGTACAAATGATTCGTGCGACTCGGTCGGGGGCTGTCAGCACGACTACAAGTGCCCCGGGTCGGATGACTGCCACTTCTATCCGTGCGACCCGGCGGTCGGCACGTGCGGCGATGTGGAACAGGAGGTCATCTGCGACGACGAGGAGCCGTGCACGGACGAGACCTGCCTGCCGGCCTCGGGCGGGTGTGCCTACTCCCTGAATGCCTCGTGCCAGGCGTGCGAAGACGACGGCCAGTGCGACGACGCGAACCCGTGCACGACCGACTCGTGCACGACCGTCAACGGCGTGAAGTTCTGCCGCCACACCCCGAAGGACTGCAACGACGGGGACGCCTGCACCGTGGACTCGTGCGATTCGCAGACGGGCGAGTGCGCGTACACGGTGGCACCGGCCTGCGAGGCCTGCGCCACGGAAGGGGACTGCACGGGCGCGGAGCCCTGCGAGGTCGCCTCGTGCGTGGGCCCGGCCGGGGCGACGTACTGCCTGTACGTTCCCAAGTTGTGCGACGATGCGAACGGGTGTACCGTGGACTCGTGCAACCCGGTGACCGGGGACTGCGAGTACGTCCCCGACTGCCCGGACGACGGGGACCTGTGCACCATCGAGTACTGCGACGCCTTCACCCAGGAGTGCGCGAGCCGCCCGAGGGACTGCGACGACGCAAACCTGTGCACGGTGGATTCCTGCAACGCGCAGACGGGGGTCTGCGAGCACGAGGCGGTCCCGGGCTGCTGCCGGACCAACGAGGACTGCGCCGACACGGACGCCTGCACGCTCGACTCGTGCGACCCGGGGACGAACCAGTGCCAGCACTGGAACCTGACCTGCAACGACTTCAACGTCTGCACGACCGATTCGTGCGACCCCGGATCGGGCGAGTGCGTGTTCACGCCCATAGCGGACTGCTGCCTGGAGCCTGCGGACTGCGACGACGACAACCCCTGCACCGACGACGTTTGCAACTTCCAGACGAACCGGTGCGAGCACGCCCCGGTCGAGTGCACGGACCTGGACCCCTGCACTGCGGACTCGTGCGACCCGCAGACCGGCGAGTGCGTGTTCACGCAGATTCAACCGCCGCCGCAGGGGTGCTGACCCGGTCTGGGTCGTCCCGGCCCGATGGGAGCCAGACCGTCGGCCTGCCCACGAAGGGATCCTCGTAGGCGTGGGCGTGGGCGTGGGCGCAGACGAGGGGAGGTCTTCGTTTTCGATCACGTCCACGTCCACGTCCACGTGCACGTGAACGA
>FWPU01010797.1_pt1 | contig 13268 bp, 7 predicted proteins | sample 2228361 | NCBI WGS metagenome assembly FWPU01 (sample SAMEA103939777, study PRJEB20133) | metagenome | reverse complement strand
TAGTGCTAATTTCGGGGTGTAGTTTGATTTTCTCATAATCTTCTTGCCTGATGCTGAAAAGCAATTCGTAATCTTCTCCGCCATTCAGGGCGGCAGTAATGGGCGAAATATTAAAATCGTTGATGGCTGTATCGTAGGTTTCTTGGGCAATGGGCAGTTTGTCTTCGTAAATCATAGCTCCCAACCCCGATTGCTTGCACAGATGTAGCACCTCCGAAGCTAAACCATCAGAAATATCAATCATTGCCGTAGGTACTAAACCTAAATCGGTAAATTCATATACAATATCGGTACGAGCTTCGGGGCGAAGTTGCCTGCGTACTACATAATCTCTGCCTTCTAATTGGGGTTGCATCTCGGGATTGGCTAAAAATACCTGCTTTTCACGCTCCAAAACCTGCAAACCCATATAGGCTCCTCCCAAATCGCCTGTAACGCAAATAATATCGCCTTTGCGAGCTGTATTGCGATAAGTGATTTTTTCTTTTTCTACCTCTCCCAAAGCCACTACTGAAATGAAAAGTCCGCTTCGTGAGGCAGTGGTATCGCCCCCCACCAAATCTACTTTGTAGTTTTGGCAAGCAGTATGTATGCCCTCGTAAATTTCTTGCAGAGCCTCTACCGAAAAACGATTGCTCACTGCCAAAGAAACCAGCACTTGGGTAGGGCGGGCGTTCATAGCGGCAATATCTGAAATATTAACAGCTATGGCTTTGTAGCCCAAATGCTTCAGCGGCATATAGGTCAAATCAAAGTGTATGCCTTCTACGAGCAAATCGGTAGAGCAAACTAAATATTTTTCTCCTATATCCCATACAGAGGCGTCATCACCTATGCCTCTGATAGTTTGTGGGTGGAAGTGTTTTGTTTTTTCGGTAAGAACTTTTATCAAACCAAATTCTCCAAGCGTGCTGATTTCAGTGCGTTTCATTAGGAAAAAAGATGTAAGTTTTTCAAAAAGAGGACTTCGCCGAAAAGCGAAGCCCCCATATTTTCGCAAGCAAAATTAGTAGAAAAAATGAAAATTTTATCTTACTGCTTCTACTTCTGTTTCTTCTTTGTGCAAAGAGCCATTGCTTGCAAGAGAGGTTTCTATTTCTTTTTTGCCGAAAAGTTTTTGCAAACGCATTTTCCAATTTTGGGCAATCCAGTACATCAGCGGAACAAGCACCAAAGTAAGAATGGTGGCAAAAGTTAGTCCGTAAATCATTGTCCAAGCAAGCGGACCCCAAAAGGCTACGCTATCGCCTCCTAAATAAATATTCGGATTGCCTTCGGCAAAAAGCGTAGCAAAGTCAATATTAAAGCCAATGGCAAGTGGAATAAGTCCTAAAATGGTAGAAGCGGCGGTCATTAGTACGGGGGTCATACGTTCTTTACCTGCTTCAATGATAGCCTCTCGGAGCGAGTAACCCCTTTTGCGAAGCAAATCGGTAAATTCAATCAGCAAGATACCATTTTTTACAGCTATACCTGCCAAGGAAACAATGCCCACGCCAGTCATTACAATAGAAACTTTCATTCCTGTAATGGCAATGCCCAAAAATACGCCTATAATGCTAAACATTATTTGAGCCAAGATGATTAGCACTCGTGAAGAGGAGTTGAATTGCAAAAGCAGAATGGTAACAATAATTGCCACTGAAATCACGAGAGCCAGTCCAAGGAAGCCTTGTGTTTCTTTCTGTTGCTCTTGCTCCCCACCCATACGGATACTAATGCTTTCAGGTAAGTTGTATTTATCTTTGAAAACAGCAATTTGCTTTTCTACTTCCTGCACTACTGCGGCGGGATTGTAACCTGCCAAAATATTGGAAGAGAGTGTGATGATTTTTTTATTGTTTTTACGCTTGATACCTCCAAAAGTGTTGTCGTATTTCAAATCGGCAACTGCTGAAATAGGAACTTGCCTCAAAACGCCACCTTTTGCCATATCTCGGAAAGTAACTTTATGATTGATAAGGGCGGCGAGGTTATCGCGTTGTTCTTTGTTGTAGCGAAGCATAATCGGGTATTCGTCTTCGCCTTCTTTGAACTTGGATACTTCTTTTCCTAAAATAGCGGTGCTAATTTCGCTACCAATTTGTCCTGTATAAATGCCCTCACGCAAGGCTCTTTCTCTATCAATGACTACACGTAATTGGGGCTTATTTTTTTGAATATCGGATTGTAGTTTTTCAACGCCTGCAATTTGCTGATTTTCCAAAAAATTCTGCAAAGAATCGCCAACCATAATGAGTTCGTCTAAATCTTCGCCTGTAATTTCTACGGCTATGGGCTTTCCTGTGGGCGGTCCGTTGCGTTCTTTTTCTACGGCAATCTTAACGGTATGGGGCAGTTCTATGCTTTCTATTTCTTTGCGAATTTTATCCATATACTCCCAAGTAGATTGCCCATTGCGTTTCGCAAATTCTACAAAAGCAATTTGTATTTTTCCTTTGTGAGGTTGTGGGCTACGGTCGTTTTGGTCTTCGCTTGCCCCAATGGTAACATTCGTAATTACAGAAGTTACCAAAGGATTGGGCTGGTTGTTGGGGAAGAGTACCTTATTTACTCGCTTTTCCAAAACTTTCATTACCGAATCGGTGTAGGTTTGGTCTGTACCAATAGGAAGCGTAGTATAAACATAAATAAAATTCGGTTCGGCTTGTGGGAAAAACTCTACTGCTGGCTTACGCAAACCTACAGCAATGAAACTGAAAATAAACAAGAAAACAGCTCCTACCATAATCCAAGCAGGACGCTTGCCTTGCAATGTCCAAGATACCAGATTTTTGTAAGCATTCTGGACTTTGGGCCAAAGTTTGTTTTGGAAAGCAAAAATAATTTTACTCAACACATATTTACTCAAAAGAAACAAGACAAACATTGTGAAAGTAAAGTTGCCCAAGCCCTTTGAGCCTGCAAGGTGGAAAATAGTTCCCAAAAGCAAGAAAATCACTCCTACCCAAATAGTACCTTTGTTACGCTCATAGAAAGTTCCTTTTTTGCCTTCGGAATGATGATGATGTGGCTTCATAAAATCCACTGCAAATACAGGGTTAATAATGTATGCCACAATCAGCGAAGCTACGAGTGTAACAATGAGAGTTACAGGCAAAAAGTACATAAATTTACCCACAATCCCGGGCCAAAAGGCAAGCGGAACAAAAGGGGCAAGGGTCGTGGCTGTTCCTGCAAGTACAGGTACAAATACCTCGCCTGCGGCGGCTTTGGCGGCAGTTTTAATAGGCACTTTGCCGTTATCAAAAATGCGGTGAGTATTTTCAATCACTACAATAGCATCATCAACTACTATGCCCAAAGCCAAAAGAAAGGCAAAAAGTACTATAAAATTCAGCGTAAAGCCAATGGTCGGGAAAATAAGAAATGCCAGAGCTACGGAAAGCGGTACAGAAAGAGCTACAAAAATAGCATTGGTTACCCCCATAAAAAACATCAAAATCACCGTAACCAAAATAAACCCAATAATAATCGTATTGATGAGGTCGTGAAGGGTTACACGTGTATTTTTAGATTGGTCGCCTGTGAAATCTACTGCTAAAGCAGAAGGCAATTTGCTATCGGCTTGCATTTGAGCCACTAATTCTTTGATTTTATCAGCGGCAGAAATTAGGTTTTCGCCTCCTTTCTTAATTACGCTCAAAGTAACCACGGGCTTGCCGTTCATTCGGGCAAAACTTTCTTGCTCCTTGAAGCCGTCTTTCACTTCGGCAATATCTTTGAGATAAATGTTTCCGCCCAAGCCGCTTCCTACAACTAAATTTTTGATAGTTTCTACGTCTTTGAACTCCCCTGAAATATTTACCGAACGCCTTACGCCGTCAATTTGGATAGTACCTCCGGGAATGGTAACATTTTCAGAACTTAAAGCCCGCTCAATATCGCCAAAAGAAATGGTTGCCGCTTCCATTTTATACTTATCCACATTGATTTGGATTTCTCTATCCAATGCACCAATAATATCCACACGGCGAATTTCGGGGAAACCTTCAATTTTTTCCTCCAAAACTTCTGCATATTTTTTGAGCCTATCCAAGCCAAAATCTCCTGAAATATTCACATACATTATCGGAAACTCCGAGAAATCAATTTCTTGAATAACAGGCTCTTTGCGAAGCGAGCTATTAGGCAGTTTGGGTTTTGCCTTATCTACGGCGTCTTTTACACGTTGTTTGGCTTCTGCTACGCTTACATTGGTGCCAAACTCAACGATAATAGACGAGAAACTTTCTACGGAATTGGAAGTTACTTTTTTGATGTCTTTGACAGACTTCAGCTCATCTTCAATAGGTTTGGTAACCAAGTTTTCCATATCCTTGGGCGAAGCACCTATGTACGTATTCTGTACGTAAATCGTAGGCACAACAATATCGGGAAATTGCTCTTTGGGAATTTTCTCGTAAGAGTACAAACCTGCAATTACCAAAAAAATGGTAATGGCGTAAATGACGGTTTTGTTATCTATCGCCCAACTGGAAGCAAAAAATTCTTTGATTTTGTGGTTCATATTTGAAAAACTTTTCAAAAATCCTGAAAACTTCAATTACATTTTATAGCTGATTAAATCGCCGTCGTTCAAATCCTGATAGCCTGTGGTAATGATTTTATCACCTGCCTGCAAGCCGCTTAAAATTTCCGCAGAGCGATTGTAGATTTGTCCTACTTCTACTTTGCGTCTGCGGGCTATTTTTTGTCCGTTTTCTTCAACGGCTACCATAATATACGAGCCTTCCAAAGCATTCTGCACTACATTGATAGGCACTACAATCGCCGAGTTTTTAGCATAATTTTCTACTTTCAAAGTGGCAATCATATTGGGTTTGAAATCTTTATCGAAAGGAATGGCAACCTCCACACGAAAACTGCGAGAAATGTTGTTAATAGTTTGGGCAATGAAAACTACTCTACCTTTTACATTTTTTTTCAAATCGGGGATATGTACTTCTACCTCTGCTCCTTGCCTGATTTGCCCGCTGTACGCTTCGGGTACTTCGGCAACGGCTCGCAATTCGGCAGAATTAACGATTTTGATGCCCGGCATCCCCGGACTTGCCATTTCACCTACTTTCATCATCACATCTTCTACTACTCCTGCCATTGAAGCCACTACACGTGTTTTGCTGTATTGCTCTTGCAGAGTGGCAAGTTGTTGCTCTAAACTTTCCAAGTTGGTTTTTGCTTGTAGATAAGCTACTTCTGTACCTACTTTTTGTTCCCAAAGAGCTTTTTGTTTTTCATAAACGGTGCGAGCAAGCTCAATTTGGGCTTTGAGGGGTTGCATATTTTTGAGTATCAGACTGCCATCAATATCGGCTACCACTTGCCCTGCCGCAACAAAATCGCCTCTGCGTATATATACACCTTTTACAACGCCGGGCGTTTGGGCACTCACATTTACAATTCTATCCGTTTCCAGACGTCCCTGAATTTCAATGTAGTTGGCAAAATTAGAAGTTTGCAGTGCTGTTACTACTACATTCTTGGCTTTCATTATTTTGGTATTTGTGCCAAGCTCTTTTTCTAATTGAGCAATTTTTGCCTCAATTTCTTGTTTTTGCGTTTTCAAAGCCTCTAATTCAGCTTTTTTATCTCTTTTGCCTGTATTGCAAGCTACCAGCAGAGTAGCGATTACAAAGTATTGAGCGATTTTCATATTTTTATGGTTTTGGCTAAATTTCAAAATTTTTATTGTGTAATGGTTGAAGTTTGAACGCTTGAACCCTGAAACTCTCAAATTCTTTGAGCCTCTTGGGCAAACTTATTTTCCAAGTTTGCCAATAGCCTTATCCAAATCTACTTTTGCGATAAGGGCATCGTACAAAGCGGCGAAATAGTTGGTTTCAGCTTCTTTGTAAGCAGTTTCGGCATTGATAATTTCCACACTGCTTCCCACTCCTTGCTTGTATTTGATTTGCGAAACTCTCAAAACTTCTTTGGCAAGCTCCATATTGCGTTTTTGGGCTTCCAAAGTAGTGAGGGCATTTTTGAGGGTAATTTGAGCCTGTCGGGTTTGGAAATCAATGGCTTTTTGAAGGTTTTGCTTGTCTTGCTCCAATTTCAAGATTTCAAGACGAGCCTGCTGAACTTGGTACTTGCGTTGCATACCATTGAAAAGCGGCACACTCAACTGCAAGCCCACAGTGCCATAGCCAAGCCAACGATTGGAAAAATCGCCGATATTGGAAAAATACCTTGCTCCTGTGGCATAGCCCATTTGTCCGATAGCCACCAGACTCGGATACGCTCCGATTTGTTTGTTTTTGAGATTGAGTTTGTTCAAAGTTATAGCGGTTTCAAGGATTTGATATTCGGCTCTGTTCTGATATTCAGCTTTTACCTCGCTATCAGGGATTTGCTCCAACTGATAGTCGCGTATAGAGCCAGCTACTTCAAGTTCCTCTTGTACAGGCATACCCATCTGCAATTTGAGCAGTTCTTTGCTCAATTCAATGAGGCGTTCAACTTTCATTTTTTCGGCTTTTAGGTTGTTGGCAGTAACTTCCAAGCGAGTAACTTCAATGTTTTCGGCAAACCCTTGCTTATTGAGAGCCTTGACATCTTTAATGAGGCTATCCATACGGGCAATGTTGGCATCAATGAGCCTGGCACGCTCTTTGGCGACAAGCAGAGAATAATAGGCTTTGCTAACGTTTTCGGCAGTGGTAACTTTATTGGCTTTTGAGGTTTGTTTGCTGAGTTCTTTGTTCTTTTTAGCCGCCTGCAAGCCTACAAAATACGAGCCATTGAAAATGAGTTGGCTGATAGTAATACCCGCATCACCTTGATAGCGAGGGGCAAAAATACCTCTGACGGCTACAAACTCTGCATCGGGGTCGGGGGGCGAGCCGCTTCCTTGTGCCAGAAAGAAAGCGGGCAAGAAAGCAGGTCTTAGTTCAAAGTTGTAGAGAAACTGAGCCGAGCCATTGATTTGGGGCAAACCTATGCCCAAATATTCTTGGTTTTTGGCTTGTGCAATTTGCTCATCAAGTACCGATTTTTGCATTAGGGCAGTATTTTGGTAGGCATATTCTATGCACTGCTCCAAAGTCATTGTTCTTTTTTCTTGGGCAAAAGCACTTTGCCACCAGAGTAATCCTAAAAATCCAAAAGGCAAAAATAATCTTTTCATAAGCGTTTATTTTGGTATCGTATAGGTTTGTAAGTGTTTAGAATAATAGCTAAACAATCAATCCGTCTTTCAATTCAATAATTCTATCAGAGTTGCGGGCAAATTCGTCATCGTGGGTTACGGCAATAATGGTTTGATGAAATTGCGAAGTTAGTTCTCTGAAAATATCAAAGACAATTTGCGTATTTTTGGAGTCTAAGTTGCCCGTAGGCTCATCACCCATAATGACAGCAGGGTCGTTGATAAGAGCCCGAGCAATAGCGACACGTTGCTGCTGCCCTCCTGAAAGTCGTGAGGCTTTTTTAGAGGCTTGCTCGGCAATGCCCAAGAGTTTGAGCTTTTCGTAGGCTCTATCTTCAATTTCGCTTCGCTGATAACGCCCCAATTTGAGTGCAGGAAGCATTACATTATGCAAAACGCTAAACTCGGGCAGTAAATAATGAAACTGAAACACAAAACCAATATGTTCGTTACGAAAACGAGCTAGTTCGTTTGAGTTTTTACCTGTCAAAGGTTCACCATTGATTTCCAAATTGCCTTCATAGTCGGTATCCATTGTGGAAAGTACATACAAAAGGGTAGATTTACCACTTCCCGATTTACCTATTAAAGACACAAATTCGCCTTTTTTTACTTCAACACTCAAACCTTTGAGAGCCTGAAACTCTACGGGTTCGTAGAAATATTTGATGATATTTTCGGCTTTTAGAGCAAGTTCCATAAGTGTAGTATTTTTTAACCTCTCAAAATCTCAACGGGGTCTATTTTTCCTGCTTTGCGGGCAGGGAAATAACCTGCAAAAGTTGTAGTAAGCACACCGAACACAATGCCTATGGCATAATGAAAGGCTTTGAAATTGACAGGGAAAGTATCTGTTGCCAGAAATCCGCCGTTATCAAAAGGAATGGTAGAAACCCACCAAGAAAGCAAAAACCCAATCAGTAAGCCCGATAAAGCCCCCAAAACGCCTATCGTAAGAGCCTGTATCATAAAAATTCCTAAAACATCTTTTTCGGCAAAGCCTTGTGCCTTCAAAATGGCTATATCACGCATTTTTTCGTAAATTGTCATATTCAAGATGTTGTAAATGCCAAAGCCAGCCACTACAAGCAGTGTAATAGAAGTTACATAGGTGATGATATTGCGAAGTGTGAAACTGACTAAAATGGTAGCATTGGCTGTTTCCCAGTCTTCAATTTTGTAGTTATAGCGTTTTTGATATTCTTGGGCAATTTTTTTGGCTTGGTAATAATCTTTTAGCTTCAAATTGATGTCGGTAATGTAGCGAGTATCTTCTTTGAGCATTTTCTGTACGGTAGAAATATTGGCATAGCTTCTGGTGTCGTCTATCGCCCCGATACCATATTTGAAAATGCCCCTTACTTGCAATACTTTGAGTGTGCCGTCTGGGGTGGAAACGGTAACTTTATCGCCAACGTGCATATTGAGTTTGCGAGCCAAACCCACACCCATCAGAATTCCGTCATTAGAGGTAAGTAAATCTTCTATTCGTCCTGCTTGCATTTTGTTTACAAGGTCAAAGAGCTTATTTTCCTCAAAAATATTAACCCCTACCACACTTCCGCCTATCTGTATAGCCCCGTAATTGTAAAATACCTGTGTACTCACTTGTGGCGATACGCCCAAGACCTGTTCATCTTTTCTGATGTCCTCAACTATCGTAAAGCCATTTTTGAGGTTTTTCTTCTCTTGTTTGGGCTTGATATGATGCACTACATTCACAAATTGTTTGCCTTGCTTCCACTCGTGTAGTACGGAGGTTTTTTGCACGCCAATATCGTTGTAGATACGTATATGAGGCGTAGCCGAAAGCATCGTTTCTTCCAAAAGCGTATTTACGCCTGTCATAAAGCTAATCATCAGGATAAACATACCAATCCCGAAAGTAACGCCCAAAGTAGCAATAATGCTCTGTTTGAGGCGAGAAAGCATTTGCGTTTTGGCTATTTCAAAAAGTAGTAGCATTGTTTTAGGGCTTTAAGACTTTCGTATTATTTTCCAAACCTTGGGTAATTTCTACCCATTCAAAATTTTCTATGCCTTTTTTTATGGCGATTTTTTTCTTTTCGCCGTCCTTTTCAACCCAAAGGCTATCTTTTTCAAGCAAATAGGCTTTCGGAATAACCAAAGCCTTTGCTTTGTTTTGGATAATGATATTGGCTTCTGCCGTAAGCCCTGAAAATCCTTCCAAAACTTGTTCTTTATCCAATTCGGCATCTACTCTGAAAGACTGATTTTGTCTGTTGAGGCGAGGGTAAATTTTACTTACTTTCGCCTTAAATATTTTGTCTTTGTGCATATCTACTTTTACAAGCACTTCTTGCCCAATTTTGATTTTATCAATATCGGTTTCGTCTATGCTCATTTGCAAATAAAACTGCTGATGTGAGCCTAAAAGAGCAATTATTTCCCCTTTACGGACTGCTTCGCCTTCTTCTTTGTAAATTTCATACACTTTGCCTGCAAAAAGGCTTTTGGCTACATAATCGCGATTGATTTCGGCATTGAGCTGTACTTGGCTTTGGGTATTTTGCAAATTGAGCAACAAATCGTTCTTGGCTTTTTCGTAACGAGCCTTTTGCAGGAGAAAATTATTTTTTGAATTTTCGTAAATGAGCGTGTATTTGTCGTATTCTACTTTGGAGGTAGCATTTTCTTGCCAGAGGTTTTTGAAACGAACATAATTCACCGAATCGTTTTGCATTTGCGTTTGAGCGACCCGAATAGCTGTTTCCAACTCTTTGAGTACAGGCGAGTGGGTGTAGTCATAATTTTTTTGAGCAATTTGGTAGGCTTCTTGGGCATTATTGAGCCTGATTTGCTGTTGCTGGTTGTTGATATGAAACAAAACTTGCCCACTTTGTACGCTATCGCCTTCGCTTACCATTATTTTGCTCAAAGTTCCGTCAGCCATTGCAAAAACTCTGTATTCTTCTTTGGGTAGAATAATCCCAGAGGCATACACTGCTTCGGTCATTTCTTTGTGTTCGGCAATAAAAAAGTCTTCTTTTTTATTTTTCGTTTTGAGCGAAACCACTATCACCAAACCTACGGGTAATAGTAGCCAAAGCCATTTCCAGTGATTTTTTTTCTGCTTTTTCATATTTTTCTGCATTTAAGTTTGAATGAAATTGGTTTTCAAAAATTTTTCTTTCTAATTATCTTTGATTTTTTGCATCAACTAAGGTTTTTCCTTTGATTATTTCAATTTCAGCTTTCATTTTTTCCATTTCAGTAAGTTTTGCTTCTAAACCCTCATATTTAGCTTTAAGCATAGTTATTTCTTGCTTTTGGTTTTCAATGAGTTTTTGTTGTTCTTGGATAGCTTTAATGATTGGCATCATAAAATCTACATAACGTAGGCTATACACTTCTTTTTCATTTTTGGGAATATCTATACCTGTAAAATGGGTGTATCCACTGGCTTTCATTGCTTCCTCTACTTCTTGGGCAAGCAGACCAACGAAGCGAGTATTTTGGATTTGCTTATGGTCTATGTTTTTTAGAAGGCTATCAGGCGTGCCCCAGATTTGGTGTAAAACTTCGGGGTTTTCGTTGTAGCTCACGGGGCGAAGTTTCAAAATGAAGTCCAAACCTTTTACATCATCAGCAATGTTAGTTTTGAAACGCTGGTCGGAGTATGCCGTAATGCCTGTTACTTGTGCTCGGATTTGTGTAATAGCCGTATTGCCTAATAATATTTGATTGTTTGCTGTATTTTGAGCATTGGCAATACCATAGCCAAGCATTGAAACGTTGGTACGATTTACGGTAGGATAAGAATTACCTCCAACAAAAGTACATTGATTAAAATCTACGTTAGCAGCTCCATATCCTGCCAAGTATCCGATAGATACGTTACTTGAACCCGTTATATTGAAAAAAAGGGCTTGATAACCACTAGCAGTATTGTAATTACCCGTCGTATTATAATAAATAGCTCCCCTCCCACTGGCGATATTTCGAACACCCGTTGTGTTGGAGTAAAGGGCACTAACGCCATTGGCGATATTGCTAGAACCCGTTGTGTTGAAAAAAAGGGCATTAACGCCATTAGCGGTATTATTATTACCCGTTGTGTTGGAATAAAGGGCATTAACGCCATTAGCGATATTGAAATCACCTGTTGTGTTGGAATAAAGAGCTTGAACGCCATTAGCGGTATTACTATTACCTGTTGTGTTGGAATAAAGAGCTTGAACACCATTAGCGGTATTCTGATAACCCGTTGTGTTGGAATAAAGGGCAGCATAGCCATTGGCGGTGTTTTCAGAGCCCGTCGTGTTGGTCTCAAGGGTAGAACGACCAATAGCGACATTCCTTTGACCTGTTGTGTTTTCATAAAGAGCAGCATAGCCATTAGCGGTATTGTCAGAGCCCGTCGTGTTGGTCTCAAGGGCAGAACGACCAATAGCGACATTCCTTTGACCCGTTGTGTTAGAATAAAGGGCATTTGTTCCATTAGCAGTATTGTCAGACCCCGTCGTATTAGAGTAAAGGGCTTGAATGCCATTAGCGGTATTCTGATTGCCTGTTGTGTTGGAAAAAAGGGCATTAACTCCGTAAGCGGTATTGTTATTCCCCGTTGTATTGGAATAAAGGGCTTGAACGCCAACGGCGACATTCCTTTGACCCGTTGTATTGGAAAAAAGGGCATTAACGCCATTAGCGGTATTATAATTCCCTGTTGTATTAGAAAAAAGGGCATTAACGCCATTAGCGGTATTCTGCTCACCCGTTGTGTTGGAATACAGAGTTTGAAAGCCATTGGCAGAATTGAAAATACCCGTTATGTTAGAGCGTAATGCAAAATTTCCTATGGCGGTGTTTTGAATACCATTGGTCGTTGCAGTAGGTTGGTTACTATAAAGTGCTTCATAGCCTACAGCAACATTGTTGCTATTCCATGCTGTGCCACCATTGTTGAAAGATTGTGTGAATAAAGCGTTTCTTCCGATGGCTATATTTCGACTTGCAGTAGTATTGGAATAAAGGTTACCATAGCCAATAGCGGTATTGTTATTCCCCGTTGTGTTGGAGTACAGGGCTTGAAAACCTATCCCCGTGTTATTTGTGGCTATATTTAAATTTCCTGCCTGATAGCCCAAGAAGGTGGGTCCGTTATTATCTATACGCCCCGCTTTTTGGTTATTAACCTGAAAATTCAAGGGTACATTATCCGTAGTACCCAAAAAATGAGTGCCATCAATTGTACCTGCGTTACCAGTAAGTAACCAACCTTCGTTGCCATTTGTCAATTTTCTCCAAGTAGTGTTTGGTAAATCATAATACCAGAAACCGGTGCTGCCATCAGTTTGGTAGATGAGTAAGCCATTGGCGGGGGCAGCAATGGCTCCTCGCTGGGCGAGCGTCATTCGGGGTATCAGCAATCCTTTTTCAGTAGATTTTACATCAAGCATTGCCGAGTTATCGGGTGCAGAGGCATCATTATTGATACCTACTCCCTGAGCTAAGGTTTGTTTCCAACAACAAACCAAGACGATGGACAAATAAAGTGTTCTCATAAGAGAAGATTTTAGTGTAAAAACTTGATGTAAAGAAAAAGGAAATCAGTAGCAGGAACAAAAATAGATGAGCGAAAGCCCAAAAAAAGAAGTTGAAGTGTAGAATAATGCCAATAAAATGTGTGTGGCTATAATGAAATTTAGGGAAGTTAGTAGAGAGTGATACTCATTTCAAAAAATTACAAAACCTTAGTAAATATCAGAGAAAGGCTGAAAAGAGTATTGTATAGTGATAAAAACTTACACTTTTTTATCGGAGGTATATTTGGGATTTCTATGCTATAAAACAAAAAATATACAGAAGGCAGGAAAAATGCAAGGTGGTGATTTTTAGCAATGTATTCCCAAGCTATCTATCAGAGCTTTACGCTCTGATAGAGGTTTATTTTTTTGGTTAATTTTACTGCTTCACTATTTTCACAAACTCTACGGCTCTTGCTTGCGAAATTTTTAGAATATACGCCCCTGCCGCAAGTGGCTTAATATGCTCCGATAAATTCCATTCTATACGCTCCCCTTCCAAAGTTTTCAATACCAGCGTTCTACCCAAATTATCCAATAACTCTATCTGAACACTTTTTTCACTCGGA
>FWPU01010796.1_pt1 | contig 13273 bp, 11 predicted proteins | sample 2228361 | NCBI WGS metagenome assembly FWPU01 (sample SAMEA103939777, study PRJEB20133) | metagenome | reverse complement strand
GCCACGACCAGCCGCTCCGCCACGGTCGCGGCGGCCGAGGCGGCGAACTCCAGCATCGTCCGGCCCCCGACCCGGGCGAACGCCTTGGGAGCGCCCAGGCCCAGGCGGGCCCCGGAGCCCCCCGCGAGGACGATCGCGGCCACCCTCATCGCTGGTCGGCGAGGGAGGCGAACACCATCCGCCCGGTAGAGGTCTGGATGACGTTCTTCACCCGGACCGAGACGTCCTCGCCGATCCGGCCCCGGGCTTCCTCGACGACGACCATCGTGCCGTCCTCGAGGTAGCCGACCCCCTGGCCGTGCTCCTTCCCCTCCTTCACGAGCCGCACCGAGACCTCGTCGCCGGGGGCGAAGGGGACCCGGAACGCGGAGGCCAGCGCGTGCACCTGCCGGACGGGGACGGCGACGGCCTCCGCCACCTTCGCGAGGTTCGCGTCGACCGTGACGAGGGCGGCCCCCCGCTCCCGCGCCAGGCGGACCAGGGCCGCATCGACGTCCCCGGCCCCCGGTTCCTCGACCACGACCACGTCCACCGTGGGGGCCCGTCGGAGCTCGGCGAGCACGTCGAGGCCGCGGCGGCCCCGCGCCCGGCGCCGCTCGTCCGAGGAATCGGCGATCCGCTGCAGCTCGCCGATCACCCCCTCGTGGACCAGGACCGTGCCGGAGAGGAACCCGGTGGCGACCAGGTCCGCCACCCTCCCGTCGATCAGCGCGCTCGTGTCGATCACGCTGACCTCGCCCCGGGCCGCGCCGGCCGCCCGGGGCTTCAGGCCGAACAGCGCGAACAGCTCCTCGTGGCGCGAGCGGGCGATCCGGGAGCCGAGCGCGGAGAGCGTGAGGTAGACGAAGACCACGACCGGCCAGGCCGCGACCGCCGGTAGCCGCACGAACAGGAGCGGCAGCGAGAGGAGCGTCGCGAGGACCAGGCCCGCGAGGAGCCCCGCCGTGCCGGCCACGATCTCGGCGGCGGGCGTCCGCCGGAGCTCCCGCTCCATCCCCGAGACGGTGCGGGCGGTGAGGCGGCCCATGACGCCGCCCGCGACGAACCCCACCGCCGAGCCCAGGAACACGAACAGGAGGGTGCGCCCGGCGGTCTGCCCCGCCACCTGGGAGCCCACCCGGTAGCCGGCCGTGCCCAGGAGCGCGACGAAGATGAGCCGCACGCCCTCGACCAGCGGGCCCCCGGGCGTGGGCCCGCGCGTCCGCGCCGGATCGGTCATGCCCCTACGCTGCCCCCTCGGCCGCCGCCGCGCAAGGACCCACGGCGGGGCCGACGGGGCTCAGGCCTCCGCCGCCACCCGTGGGCCGTGGGCCTCCTCGAGGACCTTGTCGATCATGGCCTCGGCCTCCTCCTCGGAGACCCCGGCCGCGTAGGTGAACTCCGAGATCAGGATCTGGCGAGCCTTGAGGACCATCCGCTTCTCGCCCGCCGACAGGCCCTTCTCCCGCTCCCGGATCGAGAGGTTCCGGAGGACCTCGGCGACCTGGTAGGGGTCGCCGGAGTGGAGCTTCTCCATGTTGTTCTTGAAGCGGCGGCTCCAGTTGGCCGCCATCTTGGTCTCGTCCTCCCTGAGGACGGCGAGGATCTTCTTGATCTCGCTCTTGCTCACGCACTGGCGGAGCCCGACCTCCTCGGTGCTGTCCACCGGGACCATGAGCGTCAGGTCTCCGTAGGCGACCCGCAGCACGAAGTACTTCCGCTTCTCTCCGAAGAACTCGCGCACCCGGAGCTCTTCGATCACTGCGGCGCCGTGTTCCGGATGCACTACCGTATCGCCCTTGCGGAACACGTGACCCCCTCGAAAGCCGGCCGTTCCTCGGGATGTCCCCCCGAAGATAGCACGCGACCCCCTCCGGCAGCAAACCAAAAGTGCAGGTCACGGGCCTGTTTCCGGCACGGCGCGCCGGCCCGCCCGACCTAGGCCGACCGGCCCCCGCGCCCGACGAGACCGGCGAGGACGTCCCGGACGTGCCCGACCCGGACCACGCGCACCCCGCCCGGGGCGCCCCCGCCCTCGGGCGCGAACACCGTCCCGATGCCGGCGGCGCGCGCCGCCACCAGCCGGACCTCCATGCCGGGGACCGGCCGGACCGCTCCGGTGAGCGCCACCTCCCCGACGAAGGCCGCCCCGGGCAGGGCCTCCCGCCCGGTGGCGGCCGAGGCCAGCGCCGCCGCCACCGCGAGGTCGGCGCCTGGGTCGTCCACCCGGAGGCCTCCCGCGCAGGCCCCGTAGACCTCGCCGCGGAGCCGGATCCCGGTCCCGCGCTCGACGGCCGCCGCCACCAGCCGGAACCGCCGGGGGTCGAGGCCGGTCGCCTCCCGCCGTGGCGGGGCGTCGTCCCCGCCCACCAGCGCCTGGACCTCGACGGCGAGCGCGCGGCGCCCGGCCCTGGGGAGGGCCACCGCCGCGCCCGCCTCCCCTCCCTCCGAGCGCAGCAGCCCCGACGGATCGATCTCGCGGAGCCCGGTCGCCTCCATCTCGAACCAGGCCGCCTCCCCCTCGACGCCGAACCGGTTCTTCCCCCCGGAGAGCACCCGGAGCCCCGAGCGCGGGTCGCCCTCGAAGGACAGCACGACGTCGACGGCGTGCTCGAGCGTCCGCGGTCCGGCGAGGTCGCCGTCCTTGGTCACGTGGCCGGTGGCGAGCACGGCAATCCCCCGGGACTTCGCCAGCTCGACGAGCCCGTCGGCGCAGGCCCGGACCTGGGCCGGCCCCCCGGGGAGCCCCGCGACGTCGGCCCGGCGGACGGTCTGGATGGAATCCACCGCGAGCAGGAACGGTCGGTGGACCTCGGCGGCGCCGATCACCGCCTCCAGGTCCCGCCCGGGGACGAACGCGACCTCGGCCCCCGGGATGCCGAGCCGGGCGGCGCGGGCCGCCACCTGGTGCCGCGACTCCTCGCCGGACGCCACGAGGCACGCGCGGCCCGCGTCGACCAGGCCCCCCACGAGCTGGAGGAGGAGCGTGGACTTCCCGATCCCCGGCTCCCCGCCGAGGAGCACCACCGAGCCCGGCACCAGCCCCCCGCCCAGGACCCGGTCCACGCCCGCGAGCCCCGTGCCGACCCGCCGCTCCGGCCCCGCCTCGACCGAGAGCGTCGAGACCTCGGCCGGCGCCGGGGCCGCCGGCCCGGGGCTCCGCTCCTCGACCGTGCCCCAGGCGCCGCAGGCCGGGCACCTGCCCGCCCACCGCGCGAGCCGCTGGCCGCAGGTCGAGCAGGAGACGATGGTCCGCGTCCTGGCCACGTGGGGACCCTACCCGGCCCCACCGACATCGCCCCTCAGGCGTGGCGGGAGCCGCGGAACTCGAGGGCCCAGGTCCAGGTGTCCCCCTGGTGCTCGAAACGCAGGAGCCGGCCGACCTCTCCCCCGGCGAGCAGGACCGGCAGCCCGACGTGCCGCTCGGTCGGCCACAGCTCCTCCCGCACCCCCTGGTCGAGCCGGAGCATCGTCATCGGCTCGTCGCCCGTTCGCTCGAGCGGTCCCCGGAACCCGCGCTCGTCGGGGTGGCGGTAGCGGACGAAGCGGGGCGCGCCGTGGAGCAGCAGGGGTTCACCGGGGAGCGCCCAGCCCTTGCCCAGGAACCGCCAGCGCTCCCCGTCCTTCGAGCCCTCCACCACCCAGCCCACGTGCTCGCCCACGGATCGAGGCTACGCCCCCGCCGCGGTTCCGGGAAGCCCCGGCAGCCCAGGGGCCCCGCCGGCCTGAGGACGCCGGAAGGCCCAGCAACCCGGGGGCTGCTGGGCCTTCGGCCTTGCGGGGCCGGGGGCGGGCCCGGCCCACGTCTCTTCGGTTATCGGCGCCCGTGGGGCCCGGCTCGAGCCCCGGCTCAGCCTTCCTGCTGCCCGGCGAGCTCCACGGGCGGGGTCTCGGGGGCCCCGGGGGCGGCCTCGAACACGATCTGGCCGTCCCGGGCGTCCACGATGATGGTCTGGCCCGCCTTGAACTCCTTCCACAGGAGCTTCTCCGAGAGCGGGTCCTCCACCATCCGCTGGATCGTCCGGCGCAGCGGCCGGGCCCCGAGGGCGGGGTCGTACCCCTTCTCCGCGAGCAGCTCCTTGGCCGCGTCGGTCAGCTCGATGTCGACGTCCTTGGCCTTCAGCTGCTCGCGGACCCGCTTCATCATGAGGTCCACGATCGCCTTCACGTCCTCGCGCGAGAGCGAGTGGAAGACGATGACCTCGTCGATCCGGTTCAGGAACTCGGGCCGGAAGGAGCGCTTGAGCTCCTCCAGCACCCGCTCCTTCATCTTCTCGTAGGTGACCTCCTCGTCGGCCTTCGCCGAGAACCCGATCCCCACGCCCTTCTGGATGTCGCGGGTCCCGAGGTTCGAGGTCATGATGATGATCGTGTTCTTGAAGTCGACCGTGTGGCCCTGGGCGTCGGTGAGCCGCCCGTCCTCGAGGATCTGCAGGAGCGTGTTGAACACGTCCGGGTGGGCCTTCTCGATCTCGTCGAACAGCACCACCGAGAACGGCTTCCGCCGCACGGCCTCGGTGAGCTGCCCGCCCTCCTCGTAGCCCACGTAGCCCGGCGGCGACCCGATCAGCCGGGAGACCGTGTGCTTCTCCATGTACTCGGACATGTCGAGCTGGATCAGCGCGTCCTCGTCCCCGAACAGGAACTCGGCGAGCGCCTTCGAGAGCTCGGTCTTCCCGACCCCCGACGGCCCGAGGAAGATGAACGAACCCGCCGGCCGCTTGGGGTCCTTCAGGCCCGCCCGGGTGCGCCGGATGGCCCGCGACACCGCGGCCACGGCCTCCTTCTGGTCCACGATCCGCTCGTGGAGGGCCTCCTCCATCCGGAGGAGCTTCTCGGTCTCCTCCTCGGTGAGCTTGAAGACGGGGATCCCGGTCCAGGTCGAGAGGACCTCCGCGATCTCCTCCTCGTCGACCTCCGAGAGGACGTCCATCTCGCCCGACCTCCACTCCCGCTCGCGCCGGGCCCGCTCCTCGAGCAGCCGCTTCTCCTCGTCGCGGAGCCGGGCGGCCCGCTCGAAGTCCTGCCCGTCGATGGCGGACTCCTTCTTCAGGCGCACCTCGGCGATCTTCTCGTCGATCTCGCGCACGTCGGGCGGGGCCGTCATCCGCCGGATCCGCATCCGGGAGCCGGCCTCGTCGATCAGGTCGATCGCCTTGTCCGGCAGGTACCGGTCGGAGATGTAGCGGTCGGAGAGGTTCGCCGCCGCCACGAGCGCCGCGTCGGTGTAGGAGACCCGGTGGTGGGCCTCGTAGCGGTCCCGCAGGCCCTTGAGGATCTCGATGGCGTGCGCCACGGTCGGCTCCTCGACGTAGATCGGCTGGAACCGGCGCTCGAGGGCCGCGTCCTTCTCGAGGTGCTTGCGGTACTCGTCGCGGGTGGTCGCGCCGATCGTCTGGAGCTCGCCCCGGGCCAGCATCGGCTTGAGGATGCTCGCCGCGTCGATCGCGCCCTCGGCGGCCCCCGCCCCGACGAGCGTGTGGAGCTCGTCGATGAACAGGATGATGTCGCCGCGCGTGCGGATCTCCTTGAGGACCTTCTTCAGCCGCTCCTCGAAGTCCCCGCGGTAGCGCGAGCCCGCGACCAGGGCCCCGAGGTCGAGCGTGTAGATCTGCTTGCCCTTGAGGGTCTCGGGCACCTCGCCCTTCACGATCCGCTGGGCCAGGCCCTCCACGATCGCGGTCTTGCCCACCCCGGGCTCCCCGATCAGGACCGGGTTGTTCTTCGTCCGGCGCGAGAGGACCTGCATCACCCGCTCGATCTCCTTCTCGCGGCCGATCACGGGGTCGAGCTTGCCCTCGCGGGCGAGCTGGGTGAGGTTCCGCCCGAACTGGTCGAGCACCATCGAGCCCTGGGGCCCGCCCTGCTCGCCGGCGGCCGGCTCCTTGCCCCCGGTGTAGCCCGAGAGCAGCTGGATCACGGTCTGCCGCACGCGGTTCAGGTCGGCCCCGAGCTTCTGGAGGACCTGCGCGGCCACCCCCTCGCCCTCCCGGATCAGCCCCAGGAGGATGTGCTCGGTGCCGATGTAGTTGTGCCCGAGCTGGAGGGCCTCCCGCAGCGAGAGCTCCAGGACCTTCTTGGCCCTCGGCGTGAACGGGATGTGCCCGGTGGGCGCGGCCTGCCCCTGGCCGATGATCTCCTCGACCTGCTGGCGCACGGCCTCCAGCGAGATCCCGAGCTGCTCGAGCGCCTTCGCGGCCACCCCCTCGCCCTCGTGGATCAGGCCGAGGAGGATGTGCTCGGTGCCGATGTAGTTGTGGTTCAGCATCCTCGCCTCTTCCTGGGCGAGGACGACGACCCTTCTCGCTCGGTCCGTGAAGCGTTCGAACATATGTCTACGATCCCCCGGGCCGTGGCCCGACATCCCACCGGCCCCGAGGATCAACGGACCCCGTCCTACCCTCGAGGCGCGCCGAGCGCGCTCCGTGGCGCCCCGGGACCACGCAGCCGCCCGACGCAAGCAAGTATACCCCGGCCCCCCGATACGCCCGCTCCGGCCCGCCCGATGGCCCCGATCGCCCCACGGCGCCTCCTTCCCTTTCCTCAGTTATTCGGCCGCTCGGGGGGCCGGGATGAGGTCCTGGACCGAAGGTCCGCCGGGGGGATCCCCCGTTCGGCCTACGGAAGATCCCCCCGATCGGGGCGTTGTGGCGGTCCGGCAGGAGGTGGGACGATGAGCCGGCGAGCCGGAGCTTCCCCCCGAGCTTCCCCGTGAGGAGACGATGCCCGTGCGCGTCCTGATCGTGGACGACCACCCGGCCTTCCGCCGGGCCCTCGCCGCCGCCCTCAAGCTCGTCGGGACCGTGGAGGTGGTGGGGGAGGCCGGCGGCGGCCTCGCCGCCACCGCCCAGGCCGAGGCCCTGGGCCCCGACGTGGTGCTGATGGACCTGTCGATGCCCGACCTCGACGGCATCGCGGCGATGCGGCGGATCCACGAGCGCCGCCCGGGCCTCCCGGTGGTGATCCTCACGGCCCACGCCGACCCCGGGATCGAGAAGGAGGCCCGCGCCGCGGGGGCCTCGGGCTTCCTCGCCAAGGGCCTCCCCCTCGAGGAGCTGGTCGCCGTGCTCCACTCGGCGGCCGAGGGGGCCACCTCCTCCGTCCCCTAGAGCCGAGGGCGGCCGCCGGGACGGGTCAGGCGGCCGCCGGGGGCGGGTCAGGCCGCCACCAGGACCGCCCCGGCCACGCAGAGCGCCGCCCCGGCCCAGGTGGCGGCCCGGGGGCGCTCGCGCGACGCCAGGATCCCGAGCAGGACCGCCACCTCCCGGAGGGTCGCCACCCTCCCCACCGCGGCCAGCCGGAACGCGAACAGCACGAGCAGGTAGGCGCCGGTCGTCCCGGCCGCGATCAGGGCCCCCGGGCGGAGGGCGGCGCGGAGCCTCCCCACGCGGAAGCGGGCCGCGGCCCAGGTGAGCACCCCCTGGACCCAGAACGAGACCGCGAGGTACCCGGGCGGGCTGGTCTCGCGGACCGCGCGGGCGTCGATCAGGGAGTACGCGGTGATCGTGACGCCGACCAGGAGCGCGAACCCCAGGGCGTCCAGGGACCCCGTCCGCCGCGCCTCGAGGCCCAGGAGGCAGAGGCCGGCCCCGAGCGCGAGGGCCCCCAGGAGCGCGAGGGGGGCGGGACGCTCGGAGAGCAGGAGCCACCCCCCGAGCGTCGTGAGGAGCGGTGCGGTGCCCCGCCCCACCGGGTAGGCGAGGGAGAGGGCCCCCCGCCCGTAGGCGGCGGAGAGCGCGAGCACGTAGGCGGTCTCGGCGATCCCCGACAGCACCGCGAGGTGGAGGACCTCGCCCGGGGGGTCGGCCAGGAGGAACGGCGTGAGCGCGAGCCCCCCGCCCATCCCGGCGATCGCCATCCCCGCGACCCGGTCGTCCGCCCCGTGGAGGGCCACGTTCCACCCGGCGTGGAGCACCGCGGCGCCGAGCACCAGGGCCAGGGCGGCGGCGTCCACCGGCCTACGGCCCGCCCGGGCCCGGCCGGAGGTGGGGGAAGAGGATCGCGTCCCGGATCCCGGGGAGGTCCGCGAGGATCATCACGAGCCGGTCGATCCCGAGCCCCAGGCCCCCCGCGGGCGGCATCCCGTGCTCGAGCGCGAGGAGGAAGTCCTCGTCCACGGGATGGGCCTCCTCGTCCCCCCAGGCCCGCTTCTGCTCCTGCTGGAGCTCGAAGCTCCGCCGCTGCTCGTCGGGGTCGGAGAGCTCGGAGTAGGCCGGCATGATCTCCATCCCGGCGACGATCAGGTCGACGTGCTCCACGAGCCCGGGCTCGGTGCGGTGCGGACGGGCCAGGGGCGACACCTCCCGGGGGAAGTCCCGGACGAACACCGGCCCCCAGAGCCCCGGCTCGACGAGCTTCTCGAACAGCTCGAGGACCACCTTGCCGGGCCCCCAGCGGGGGTGGGTGCCGACCCCGTGCCGCTCCGCGAGCTCGTGGAGGTCGGGCCGCTCGAGCCTCACCTCCTCCCCCACGACCCGCGAGACCTCCCCGAGGAGCGTCACCCGGGGCCACTCGCCCGAGAGGTCCAGCTCCCGACCCTGGTAGGCGAAGCGGAGCGTCCCCCGGACCTCGAGCGCCGCGGCGCGCACGAGGTCCTGGACGATCTCCTCCATCGTCGTGTAGTCGCCGTAGGCCTGGTAGAGCTCGAGCATCGTGAACTCGGGGTTGTGCTGGCGGTCGATGCCCTCGTTCCGGAACACCCGGCCGATCTCGTAGACCCGCTCCAGGCCCCCGACGAGCAGCCGCTTCAGGTACAGCTCGAGCGCGATCCGCAGGTACAGGTCGATGTCGAGCGCCCGGTGGTGGGTGACGAAGGGCCGCGCCAGCGCCCCGCCCGCCGTGGCCTGCAGGACCGGGGTCTCGACCTCGAGGAACCCCCGGGCGTCCAGCTCCCGGCGGATGGCGCGGAGGACCGCCGCGCGGGCCGTCGCGATCCGGCGGGCCTCGGGGTCGGCGATCAGGTGGAGGTACCGCCGCCGCTGCTGGAGGTCGGGGTCCCGCAGGCCGTGCCACTTCTCCGGCGGCGGCCGGAGCGTCTTGGTGAGCAGCACAAGCTCCTCGACGAAGACCGACAGCTCCCCCCGCTCGGTGGTCCCGACCTCGCCGGTCGCCCCCACGATGTCGCCGAGCTCGACCTCGGGGAGCACCTCCGCCGCCGCCGGCGAGAGGCCGTCGGCGAGGCACACGAGCTGCAGGTCCCCCTCGCGGTCCCGGACCACGAGGAACCTGAGCTTGCCCAGGTCGCGGTCCCGGACGATCCGCCCGGCCACCGAGAGCCGCACGCCGAAGCGCCGGCCCGGGGGCGGGCTCGGGAACCGGTCGCGCACCTCCCGGCTCGAGACCACGCCGCCCGGGGGGCGGAAGTCGTGGGCGAAGGGCTCGATCCCCTTGGCCCGCAGGCGCTCCAGGCGGGCCCGGCGGGCCCGGAGGACCTCGGCGCCCCGCCCGCGCGGGGGCTCCCCTCCGCGGCGCCCCCCCGTCGGCCCGGCCGCCCCCGGGGCCGCGGGGCCCCCGGGACCCCCGCCCTCAGCCATCCGCGGGGCCCACGTTCCGCTCGAAGACCAGCCGGAGGCCCTCGAGCGTGAGCCAGGGCTCGTGCTCGAGGGGGGTCCGGCAGTGGGGGACGACCAGCGGGGCGAGCCCGCCGGTCGCGATGCCCTTGGCCTCCGCCCCGAGCTCCTCCCGGATCCGCTCGATCATCCCGTCCACCTCGGCCGCCGCCCCGAAGATGAGCCCGGACTGGACGGCCTCGGTGGTGTTCCGCCCGATCGCCGCGCGGGGGGCGCGGAGCTCGACCGGGTGGAGGCGGGCCGCCGCCCGGTACAGGCCCTCGGCGGCGACCGCCAGGCCCGGGGCGATGGCCCCGCCCAGGTACTCCCCCCGGGCCGAGACCACGTCGAAGTTCGTGGCGGTGCCGAAGTCCACGACGATGCAGGGGCCGCCGTGGCGCGCGTAGGCGGCCACGGCGTTCGCGATCCGGTCCGCCCCCACCTCCCGCGGGTTGTCGATCAGGATCGCCATCCCGGTCCGGGTCCCGGGCTCGAGGACGACCGGGGGGAAGCCGAAGGACCGTTCGGTCATCTCCCGGAGGGCCTGCGTGGCCGCGGGCACGACCGAGGAGATCACGACCCCGGTGATCTCGGTGGAGAACGAGAGGCCCACCGACCCCAGGAACCCCGCGAAGAACAGCGCGAGCTCGTCCGGCGTCCGCTCGGCCTTCGTGGCCATCCGCCAGCGGTGGCGGAGCTCGGAGCCCCGGAACACCCCGAGCAGCGTCTCGGTGTTGCCGACGTCGACGGCGAGCAGCACGTGCACCTCCCCGCGGGCGCGTCCGCGCACAAGCTACCGCGAGGGAGGCTCCGGCAGCGGCAGGTTGTCGATCAGCCGGGTCGATCCCACCCAGGCGGCGACCAGGGCCCGGGCCGGGCCCCGCAGCTCGCGGACCTCCTCGAACGTGGCCTCGTCCACGACGGCGGCGTAGTCGAGCCGCACGCCCTCGGTCGCCCCCACCTCCCGCGCCATGGCGGCGACCAGCACGGCCGCGTCGCGCTCCCCCTTCCGCGCGAGCTCGGCCGCCTCGGAGAGCGCGAGGAACAGGCAGCCGGCGGCGTCGCGCTGCTCCGGCGAGAGGTAGCGGTTCCGCGAGGAGAGCGCGAGGCCGTCGGGCTCCCGGACCGTGGGGCAGCCCACGACCTCCACGGGGAACGAGAGGTCGCGCACCATGCGGCGCACGAGGAACAGCTGCTGCGCGTCCTTCTCGCCGAAGTAGGCGGCGCAGGGGCCGACGGCGTGGAAGAGCTTGGCCACCACCGTGGCCACCCCGCGGAAGTGGCCGGGGCGAGACGCCCCCTCGAGCCGGTCCCCGATGGGGCCGGGGTCGACCGTCACCACCGGCTCGCCCCCCGGGTACATCTCCTCGACCGGGGGGACGAAGACCAGGTCCACCCCGAGGCGGGCGCAGGTCGCGAGGTCCCCCTCCTCGTCCCGCGGGTAGCGCGCGTAGTCCTCCTGGGGCCCGAACTGGAGGGGGTTCACGAAGATCGAGACCACCACGGCGTCCCGCTCCTCCCGCGCCCGCCGGATGAGCGACGCGTGTCCCTCGTGCAGCGCGCCCATCGTCGGGACGAACCCCACGGCCCGACCCTCCCGGCGCGTCCGGTCGCACGCGTCGCGGATGCCGGCGACGGTCCGGATCACGTCCACCGCGCCAGCACCTCCTCCACCCTGGCGCAGCCGGCGGCGTCCAGCCGCCCCGCCCGGACCGCGAGGTCCAGGGCGGCCCGGGCCAGCGCCACGTAGGCGGGGACCGCCTCGGGGGCGCGCTCGGCGAGCGCCTCGAGGTTCCGGGCCACGGTCCCCGCGTCCCCCCGGACCGCCGGGCCGGTGAGGGCGCGCCCCGGCCCCATCGCCGCCACGTTGTCGAGGCTGGCCCGGGAGAGCGGGAGGAAGGCCTCGAGCGGCTCCGCGAGCCCCGCCCGCCGGAAGAGCTCCTCGGCCAGGGCCTGGGTGGCCACCAGGTAGTTCGAGGCGAACACCGCGGCCGCGTGGTACAGGGGCTTGTCCCGGTCGGCGAGCCGGACGGCCCGCGCCCCCAGGTCCCGCGCCAGGAGCTCCCCGAGCGCGAACCCGGTCTCGTCCTCGGCGGTCACGGCGACCGTGCACCCCGGGATCCGCCCCAGGGCCGCCTCCACGTCGGGGAACGTCTGGAGGGGGTGGACCGAGAGCACGCCGGCCCCCGCGCGGCGGGCCGGGGCGAGGACGTCCAGGCCCGTGGCCCCCGACACGTGCGCCACCCAGCGGCCATCGCCGACCGATCCCGCGAGCGCCGCGCAGGTCGGCGCGATCGCGTCGTCCGGCGTCGCGATCAGGACGAGGTCGGCGCCCCTGGCGGCCTCGGCGGGCTCGAGGACCGGCACGTCGGGCAGGTACGCGGCGGCCCGCTCCCGGGTGGCCTCCCGCCCGGAGACCGCCACGATCCGGTGGCCCGCGCGGGCCAGGAGGATCCCGAGGGCCGTTCCGACCCGCCCCGCGCCCACGACCGCGATATCCACGGTTCGAGTATGGCCGAAGGGCTTCGGCCCGCGGGCGGGGGTCCGCGCTCGGGAGCTCCGCTCACGGGAGCCAGGCGACCGGCCCGCTCGGGACCGGGGCCCCCTCCGGGAGCGGGACCTCCCGCAGCCCGCCCTCCCGGACCGCGTAGAGGCGCCCGCCCATCGCGAGGAGGGCGGTCCCGTCGCGGGCGAACGTCGCCCCCACCGCGCCGCGGAGCACCGAGACGAGGCGGGGGGCGCGGTCCGCCGCGTCGGCCGAGGTGTCCAGCGCGAAGACCCCGAGGACGTCGTGGAGGACCCCGACGACCAGGGCTCGGGAGGCGCTCGGCGACCACGCCAGCACCCGGCCCACCACCAGGCGGTCCGGCCCCACGGCCACCGGGGTCGGCCGCCCCACGCCGCTCCAGACGGCCGCCGGGCCGGCCACGGACGGGGGCGGGGGATCGCGGTCCGCCCGTGCTCCCCAGGGCCCGATCCCGCCCCGCACCGGGCGACGGTCCAGGGGGGCCACGAGCATCCGACCCGTCGGGGCCACCGACAGCACGGCGTGCCCCGCGAGCACCGGGTGCGGCCGCCGCTGGTAGCCGGGGATGAAGATCCCGCCCCCCGCCTCGGTGACCAGCGTGAAGTAGGTCGAGGCCTGGTCCCGCCCCACCGAGGCGACGTCCCCGCACAGGGCCGGGCGACGGAAGACGGCGGTCCGCGACCGCGGCTCGACCGTGAGGAACACGACGGCGACCTGCCGGTGGCAGGCGTCGGCCAGCGGGCCCCGCCGCACGACCACGAGGCTCGTGGCCTGGGGCCCCCAGGCCGCCAGGTCCCCGCTCCCCACGACCTCCGGCCGGGTGCCCGGGGCGAGGTCCCGGAGGACGAAGGCTCGGATCCCGCCGCCCGGGGGACGGGAGAGGAACGCGATCCAGGTCCCCCAGCCCCCGACGGAGGCGACCAGGTCGGTGGCCCGGGGGATCCGCGGCCCGGCCCGGAGCCTCCCGGTCCGCAGGTCCACCACCCAGAGCCGCTGGTGGCGACGGCCGACGTCCGCGGCGTACACGAGCCGGCCTCGGAGCGCGAGCGGCTCGGCGGCCGGCCCGGGGGACGCCGTCGGGGCCCACCCACGGACCCACATCGCCCCGAGGGCCAGGGCGAGCGCGAGCACGGTCGCCGCCGCGGGCCGCAGGGGCGCATGGGGTCGGCCGGCCGCCGTCCGCGCCGGCGCGCCGCGGCCAGGCCCCGGAGGCCGCGGG
>FWPU01010795.1_pt1 | contig 13274 bp, 11 predicted proteins | sample 2228361 | NCBI WGS metagenome assembly FWPU01 (sample SAMEA103939777, study PRJEB20133) | metagenome | reverse complement strand
TCCTTGAGCGAGGCCTGGAACAGGATGTCCCCCAGCTCGCTCTCCGGCATCGGGTCGGTCACGACCCAGAACTTGTCCTCCGGTCCGAACAGCATCGTCTTCACCTCCTTTCACCGCACGTCCACGTAGTCGAAGCAGAGCGCCAGGACCTCGTCATCCGACTTGGCCCGGAACGCCTTCTGCACGAACTCGCTCGCGCGGTCGTTCTGGCCGGCCTTCTTCAGGGCCCGCTGGACCCGCCCGATGACCGAGAAGACGCTTCCGTCGGTCCCGACCAGCCTGCAGGCGGGCTTGGGGTGCCCGGATCCGGCCTCGTCCGACCCCGCGGCCCCTTTCGCCTTTCCGTTCGGCTGCGTCATCGGCGCAACCTCCTTTCAGGACACATGAGGGCGTTGTGGGCGCGGGAAAGCAAGTCGGATCGCGGCCATCCGGGCCGAATACCACGAACGGCCCGTTTGGAACGAGGCTCGCCATATTTCGGGGGAAGCCGGCCGCGCGCGGGCCGGATTTTTCTAACGGATTTTCAGGGAAGGGTAGGCCGGTCCCTAGCGGACCCGGCCCCGGGGCGCCCCAGGCGCGAAAGGGCGCGCCAGGGCGCGAGTTACGCGATGTCCGCTAACACGGGCGCCCACGTCGGCCAGAAGGCGTGCCGTATGGCCCGCGGGCGCCTTCCTGGCCAATGGGCGGCCCCGGGCGCGCGTCGTCGCGCCACGCGCAGCCGTTGCGGCCAATGTCGGCGCACCGGACATTGGCCCGCCCGAACCCCGCCCAGAGCTCCGAATCGAGTTGACTTTCGCGCACCCCCAAGCCCTCATGGCCAATGCATGGAGCCGCCCATGACGTTGTGGGAAAACAGGTTACAGCTTGAAGTTTCGCCTTGGACCAGGACGGCGAGGCCGGCAGGACCGTCCCGGAGGGAGGCGCGCGGTGGCCGGTGATTCCAAACGCGCCGCGGGCTACATCCGTGTCTCCCAGGAACGGGCGGCGAGGAACGGCTACGGCCTCGGAGCCCCGGAGACCGACATCCAGCGGTTCGCCCACTTCAAGCAGTGGCAGCTCGCGGGGATCTACCGCGAAGAGGGCGTCTCCGGGTACCAGAAGGAACGCCCGGCCCTGAACAAGCTCCTGTCCGAGGTGAAGGACCTGGGGCTGGGCGCGGTCATTTTCCCCTCGATCGACCGGGCGGGGCGATCCGTGAAGGACGTGATCGACATCGACCGGGCCCTCCGCGCCGCCGGTGTCACCACGGTCTTCCTGCGCGAGAACATCGACACCTCCACGCCCACGGGCCAGCTCTTCCGAAACATCATGGCGTCCCTGGCCCAGTTCGAGGGCCGCGTCATCTGCGAGCGGCTGCACAAGTGCCTCAAGCGGAAGGCCTCCGAGGGAAAGTACCGGGGTGGCTGGATCGCCTATGGGTACCGCCTGGAGAAGGGTCGCCTCGTAGTCGCGCCCGACCAGGCCGAGGTCGTCCGGCGCATCTTCGAGTGGGCCGTGGAGGGCCGCACCCAGACCTGGATATTGGCTCGCCTCAACGAAGAGCGCGTCCCCACGCTCACGGGGAGCGCGTGGCGGTTCTCCACGCTCCAGCACATCCTCAAGAACCGCTTCTACACCGGGCGCGCGGCGTTCGAGGACGGCTGGACCAAGGGCGAGCATCCACCGATCGTGTCCAAGGAACTCTTCGAGGCCTGCCAGCCCGGGAAACGCCGCCAACGGCTACGGCCTCGGGGCCCAGGAGACGGACATCGGCCGCTACGCCGAGTACAAGCGGTGGGGCCGTGTCCGCCTCTACCGGGAGGAGGGCGTCTCCGGCTACCTCAAGGACCGGCCCGCCCTGGAGAAGCTCTTGGCCGACGCCAAGGCCGGGGCGTTCGACGACGTCGTCTTCCCCTCGATCGACCGCGCGGGCCGCTCCGTCCGGGACGTCATCGAGATCGACCAGGCGCTTCAGGCGGCGGGAATCACCACCCTCTTCTTGCGGGAAGGCATCGACACCTCGACGGCCACCGGGGAGTTCTTCCGAAACATCATGGCCTCCCTGGCCGAGTTCGAAGGCCAGCTCATCTACGAGAGGCTCTCCAAGGGGAAGCGCAAGAAGCGGTCGGAAGGCCGGTACACCGGCGGCTGGATCACCTACGGCCACCGCCGGGACGAGGAGGGCAACATCGTCGTCGTGCAGGAGGAGGCCGAGGTCAAGGCCATCGTGAGCGAGGAACTCTACCAAGCCGCCAACCGGCCGCGAATCCCCGCCGTGAAGCGATCCAGACCGACCTCCAAGTAGCCTCCGCTCCGCCAAGAAATGCGTGCATGCAACACTAGGGACGGAATGCGGCGCTTCTCTTGGGACGGTCGTAGCGGGATGCGTGTACGCATTCCGGGCGTGCCCCGGCAGTCCCCGCTGTTGCCGCGCAGGGGCCTTTCAAGAAGGGGAGGTGCGACGTGGACCAGAGACCCCGGAGGTTGAGGGACCTCTTCAATCCGCCGCCGGGCGCAGACGCCGCTCGGCCGCCCTCGCCGCGCGACACCGGCAACCCGATCGACGAAGTCGCCGTTGGCGAGGAGATCGACGTGGAAGGAATCGCCCGCCAGATCGCGCAAGGCGAACGGCGCCTCTGGCACTCCGTCGAGGCAGAGCTCAAGGATGGCCGCAACGGGTGAGGCGTCCCGCTGCCGGCGATGCGGGACGGCGTTCCATCCCAGCCGCCGCTGGCAGCGGTTCTGCTCGGCCGCCTGCCGGATCGCCTTCCATGCCGAAGCCCGGCATCGTGAATTCACCCGCGCCTCGCGCGTCCTCGCGGAAGCCGGCTACACGGAGGCGGCGGAGTTCCTTTCCTGCCAATCCGCGCCGATCACTGTCCCTCGACCCACCGAATCCGGCCGTCCGCGGTGAAGAGAAGCCCGCAGCGAACGCGCCGGCTTCCAACGACGCCGGCCGCCTCGAGCAGTCGCCCGTAAGCACGGACTTGGGCGGCGTACTCGGGATAAGTCCGATCCACCGGTTCCTCCGGGGACACATCGGTCTTGAAGTCGATGACATCGACGCGGCCGTCGGCAATCGCGACGAGGTCGATGTAGCCGCTCATGAGCAAGCCGTCTTCCCAAGCGCCCGCGATCGGGTATTCGATCTGAAGGTCTGCGCCAGGGGCCCGCGCGAGACCCTCCGCACGAAGGGTCTCCATCGCGCGCCTCACGTCGGCGGCAGCCTCGTCGAGGTGCTCCTTGAGTCCATGGCGCTCGGCCGCCCGCCGGACGGCCTCCTCTGCCGCGAGCGTACCGCTTCGCAGTACCAAGCCGATGGCGTGGTGGACAGCGCTTCCGAATATCCCGCCGAACCGGCCTTCGCGGGGTTTCGCAGAACCTTCCTCAACGAGGTCTTCCACGGTCGAAGCCGACAGTGCGTCACCCGACACGCTGGCGGGCCGGAAGCGTGGTCGGCCTGATTCGCGCGAGGCACTTGCCCACCGTTCGTCCACCCTCCGTTCGAGTTCCGCAGCGTCGCCCGCGGGCGGCCGGTCCCGGCGCGCCGCCTGATTCGCCCATGGGGGTTCGGCTCCTTCGACGTACGGATCGACGGCCTGGACGAGTTGAATGGGTGCGTCCGCCAGGAGATCTCCGCAGACGAACTTTCCGGGGGCAACCTCTCCGGCCCTCGGGATGACGAGCAGGTCCCGCGCACGCGTCGCGGCGACGTAGACGACGCGGCGCCGCTCGGCGTCGAGGTATGCCCGCTCCATCTCGCGAACGCCGGTGCCCGCCGGCTCTTCCCAGGTAAGACCCTCGAGGTTGAGCAGCCAACCGCGGCCATCACGCTCCACGCGCCATGGGCCCCCTTCCGGTCGGGTACCCCACTGGCCCTTGCCGTCCCACAGGATCACCACCGGAAACTCCAGCCCCTTGGCCTGGTGGACGGTCATGACCTGGACCACCTCCGCCCCCACCGGATGCGGCGGGTCGATCTGCGGCGGACGGTCCACCCATTCCCGCAGCCGCGCGGTGACAGAGTCGTAGTCCAGTCCGCCGGAAGCGGCGGTCTGGTCCAAGAGCAGGCACAGCTCCCGCAGGCGGGTCAACCGCCGGGCGCCGTTCGGGCCGAGGGCGACCACGCGGCCGAACGCCGTCCGTTCGAGGAGGTCCCGCGCCGTGACGCCAGGCGGCCGATCGAGGCGCCTCCGGCGAAGCTCCCCCACCAGCTCGCGGGCCTCGCCGGCACGAGCCGCGCCGTCGTCGACCGGCTTTTCGCCCGCGTGCCGCTCCCGGGGAAGGTCGGCCGGATCGACCGAGAAGAAGGGCGGCCGCAGAAGCGCCGCCTCCGCGATGCCGTCATCCCGGTCGGCCAGGGCCCTCAAGCCCAGGAGAAACTGCCGCTGGAAAGGATCGTCCAAGAACAGCGTCCCCCCGCGCGAGGCGTAGGGGATGCCCTCGGCGTCCAGACACGGGAAGAGCATCCCGAGTCTCCATGTCGATACGGCGAGTACGGCGACGTCCCCATACCGGACGTGCCGAAGGGCAGAATCCACACGGCGGGGGACAACGCGCCTTCCCGGCCGGCGTCGAGCGCTTGATGAAAAACCTTGCCGGAGGCCGGGTCGAACGACTCGCCGCCGGGAGACGACCCCAGGACGCGCGCGAAGCGGTCGTTGAACCAGCTAATGAGCGGCGGCAGGCTGCGGAAGTTCGCCGAGAGCGTGACTTCCAGGTGTTGGCGCGCTGCCACGACCCGGCGGACGCGGTCGTACATGGCGATGTCGGCGCGGCGGAACCGGTAGATCGACCGCTTCGGGTCCCCGACCAGCGTGAGCTTCCCGTCGGCGAGCACCACGTCTTCCCAGATGTCCGCGCGCGGCTCGCGCTCGCACAGGTAGAGGACGACCTCCGCCCGGAGCGGGTCCGTGTCCTGGAACTCGTCAACGAAGACGTGGTCGAACATCCGCTGGTACTCGCCCCGCGCCGTCTTGTCCCTGGCCAGGAGGTCTCGGAGCTTCACCAGGAGGTCGAGCTGTGGGCGGCGCGCTTTCACCTTCTCGTAGAGCGCCGCGACTAGCGGGAAGAGCCCCACGAGCCGGGTCGCCAGCCAGCGGTCCAGCGGCGCGCGGAGTTCATCTCGCAACGACCCGTCCCGCAACCGGCGCTTCCGGTCATCACCTTCCCAGGCCTTCCAGACGTCGAAAGCGCCGTCGTGGCTGCCAAACCCTCGCCCCTTGGTCGTGTCGGAAGGTTTCGAATCGGAGAACCCTATCAGCTCTCGCAGGATACGCGCGGGATCGCGCTCCTCCCGGAGCCCTTCGAGCGTGTCTCCGACCCGCTTGAGCCAACGAACCCCGGGGGCGTCCAGATCCGGAAGGGACCTGCATAGCCCCGCCATTTCGCCGGCCGCCATTGCGAAAGCTTCCGCGTCGAACGCCGCCGGTGGTCGGTCGGGGGGCGGGACGTCCCGCGCGCGGATGAAGCCTTCAACGAGCGCATCGAGTCCATACTTGTCCTTCCACTCCGTCTCCTGCGACTCCGTCTTCAGGCCGACCGCGATGGCATCGAGTATCGTGGCCACCGCCTCTTCGGCCCGTCCGACGGCCTGGGTGCCTTCGAGCTCCGCCGCGAGCGTGCCGCTCTTCACCGCCTGCATGAGGACGTCGAACGTCTCGCGGATCAGGGCCGCGTCGTCCTCCACGATCTCGTAGGACGGGCTGAGTTCGGCCTCCACGGGTCTCAACCGGAGGAGGCGATCCGCGAAGCTGTGGATCGTCCCGACGTGGGCGGTGTCGAGCCCGTTGAGGGCTTCCCGAAGCCGGCCGTCGCGCTCGCTGCCGGGCTGAACGCCGGCGAGTTCCCGGAGGAGCCGTTCGCGGATGCGCAAACGCAGCTCGCCCGCGGCCTTGCGCGTGAAGGTGATCGCCGCGACGCGCGAGATCGGAACGGCCCGGCCGTCACCTCGCGGCGCAAGCATCTCCACCAAGCGGTCGACCGGGAGGGTGGTCTTCCCCGTGCCCGCGCCGGCGTCGACGAGCACGTTCCGCTTGCGCTCCGCGATGGCCCGGTCGCGCTGATCTTGGTCAGGAGCCCGGCGCGGCATGTCAGGCATCCTCCCCGACGCCCTTGAGCGCGGCGAATTCCGCCAGCGCTCCGCCGGCCCGGGCAAGCAACGCCGAAGCACGCTCTTGCGCCCCGTCGCCGCACACGGGACGGAAGGGACAGTAGGCGCAGTCCTCCACGCGGGGCGTTCGCGGGAAGAGTCGCTCGGTAAGCAGGCGGACGGCGACTTGGAGCCACGTCCCGGCGGCGGGCTGGAGGACCCCGTGAAAGTCCCGCCGGAACGAACGCTCGGTCCCGGCGCCCCGGCCGAAGTAGGCGTAGGCCGCGGCGATTTGCTCCGGTATCTTCCACTCGCCGGTCATATGCGCCGCCACGAGACCGTAGTAGAGGGCGATCTGCACGTCCCGCACGGGGTCTGGATCGGCCTCCTTGCCGTAGCGCGGATGGGCCCGCCCGGTCTTGAGGTCACCGACGAGCGCCTTTCCGTCCTCGACGTCGATGCGGTCGATCCGGCCCCGCAGATGGAGTCGCCCGAGCGCTACCGGAACGGGCTGACCGAAGACCCTCTCGGCCGCTACGAACGTCGTGCCCTTGGCGGCCTTCCAGTCGTACTCGAGGAGTTCCCTCACGTCGCGCCGCAGGCGCTCGCGCTGCTGCGCACGGACGGCCGCGCCGACGAGCGGATACCCCTTGAGGAAATCCTCGAATGCGCGATCCGCGATACGCTCGACAAGGGCCTTCCACTCGGAAAGTCGGCCCTCGCGTTTGCAAAAGTGCGCGCCGTTGTGGACGTAAAACTCTGCGGCCACGGCGTGAAAGAGGAGGCCGTAGGCCGGCTGGCCGATCTCGCGCCGGGACGGAGGGGCGATCGGTTCCTGGAACCGCAGGACGTACCCCAGAAGGAAGGCATGCGGGCACTCCAGGAGCTTCTCGATCCCCGAGGGCGACGCCGGATGGTCTGGCGCGAGGCCGGGGATGGGCAGATCGGCAACGCGCGCGCCCAGAAGCCCATCAAGGGTATCCGGCTCTACCGCGAGCTTGTCGATCCGTTCGAGATCGAGCGCCTGGGCACCGAGCCATCGTCGCGGGATTCCGAAGGCCGACCTCGCGACGCCGTCGTGCCACGCGGACTCTGCCAGCGGCAGATCATACCGGAGCCGGGCGGCGTCTTCCCTCGCCGGAGCGAACGAGTCCCTTTGGAGCGCGGCGCGGTCGGGGATGACGGGGTTCGCTTCCGCCGTGGCGCGGTTGGGCCGCGCCAGCGCGGCGGCGGCCTCGAGGAGCACGGATGAGGGCTCGCGTTGCGAACGCTCCAGGTCGAGGCGCGGGACCGAGAAGGCAAGGCGTCGCTCGGCGTTCCTGGCGATCGCGTCCAGCGCGTGCAGGTCCTCGAGCGCGCGGTCCGCCGCGGTCGGAACGAGGGCCCCGCGCAAGCTCTCCCGGATCGCGTCGGGGATCACGGGATCTTCGCGCGGCGCCGAGGGGAGGTGCCCTTCCGCCAGGCCGATCACCCGGAAGGCGGTGAAGCTCAACCCTGCCGCGTCGCGCGCCGCACCTATGTAGACGGCGGGGTAGCCGAAGCGGCCGGCGGGAACGCGCCCGGCAAGGATCGCTTCTTCGATGATCCTGAGCGCATCGTCACCCGCGAGGGAGCCGCGGCCGCCGTCTGCCGCGATTCCGCCAAGCGGCCCGTCCAGAACATCCTGGACTCGGGGACCGTCGCCCGGCTGAAGCATCCATGCTTCGAAGAAGCCTCGCAGCGCCGGCCATAACACGGAGAGCGTTCCGCCATCGATCTCGGAGCGGCCGACCTCGACCAAGGCCTGAAGGGCGGGCCGGATGGCGCGGAGGTCGTCGATGAGTCGCTCGAGGTCGCGCGACCTTCTCCTTCGGTGAGGCGCAGCGCGGGCAGCACATCCGCCAGCGCGTCGGCGGCCAAGTGCGCGCGCAAAGCGCGGACCACGGCCAGGGCGCGCGCCCCGGCCGTGAAGCGCGTGAGGGGGAGTCCGCCGGCCACGTACACCGGAAGGACGCCATCGTGCCATGGCAGGCGGCCTCCGCGCTGAGCAGGGCTTTCATGCGTTCCAGGTACCGCCCGCGGAGGGGGCGGGCAGCCGGGACACCGATCGTTACCTGCGGGATCGCCCGGAGGAAGCGAGCCTGAGCGGCGGTAAGGCTGCTTCCCGCGAATGTGAGCGCCGCGCCGGGGAACGGCCATCGCTCCCAGCGTTGCTCAAGCGCTCTGGCGGCCTCGAGGTAGATGCGCTCGACGGTCCACGACCGCCCTGCGGATTCGTCCAGCGCCCGCCAGATCGAGGTGACGTCGCGTAGCCGTCCTGAGTCTCGGGCGGCATCGAGATCGTCCGGCCGAAGGCCCGCTCCCTCCAGGTCCGTTATGGTTCGGCTGAAGGCATCGTTCCACCCCGCCTTGGAGCGAAGAAGCTCCAGGGGGAAGTAGTGGAGCCGAAGGCCCCTCCGGAAGAGCGCGAGCAACCTGGCCGGGCGGCGGACCTCCTCGCCCGGTTCGAAATCCACGCCGGCCGCGCGCAGGACCCTGGCTGCGGCCAAGGGTGTCGGAAGGAAGTGAGTGCCTGCCAGCGCGTGTTCGCGTCCGGCTCGAAGGAGCTGGCGCCGGAGGACGTGCGCCACCCGCGCTCGGGGAACGAGCACCGTGCGAAGGGCAAGAGGTCCTTGGACGGGGAGAGCGTCGATCGCCAAGGCCCAATCGCGGCAATTCCAGAGTACCTTTGCGGCGTTCGTGGTCGAGCCCTCCCTGCTTCAAGTATACCCGCAGGTCACACGACCACGGTGCCGCTCGCCTGCTCGGGGAGCGGCTGGCCGATCACGCTCGCGGCCTCGCGTGCTTTCTTCTCGTCCGCGCCGAGGTCCACGATCATGGCCTGGTCTTCCTTCAGGTTCATCGCCTCTTCGAGGTCCGACTGGAGGCGCACCCGGTCGATCTCCTTGAGGACGCAGAAGAAGACCGAGAACTGCCAGGCCTCGCCGTATCCCTTGAGGATCTTGTGCACGCGCCGCAGCCGCTTCGGGTTGCGGATGTCGTAGCAGACCAGGTAGCAGCGCCGCATCGAGCCTCCTTCAGCGCGTGGTCAGGAACGAGAGCGTCGGCACCTCGCCCACGAGCCAGGCCGCGATCATGCGGGCGTGGAGCACGATCATCCGCCGGTAGCTCAGGCGGTACTCGAACGCGGGGTGGGTCACCTCCGTGTCCATCCGGCGGCCCCAGGCGTTGAAGAACGCCCGCCGGCCCGCGTCCGTGAGGGCGCAGCCCGAGGCGGCCCGCATGAAGTGCCCCTCGGTCAGCTCTCCGCGGTTGAACGCCGCGACGGCCACCGAGTCGGCGACGAGAGGCCGGAACGGCTCCATGAGATCGAGTGCAAACGCAGGTCTGCCCGGGCGAGAGGTGTGGAAGCCGCCGATCGAGGGCTCCAGCCTCGCGAGGCGGAGGGCCGAGACGCATTCGTGGGTAAGCATCGTGTACCCGAGCGACAGGCACGAGTTGATGGGGTCCGGGGGAGGGCGGCGCTGCCGGCCATTGGCGTCGAACTCGGCCGCGAGGGGTCCCTTGAACATCCCTGCGAAGTGCGCGAAGTAGAGGGCCGCCGCCTGGCCTTCGTGGCCCCTCACGGCATCGAGCGTCGTCGCGCGCAGGGCCTGGTCGGCCTCGCGGATCATCTCCCGGGGCACGCTCTCCGGCAGCGAGGGGTGGTTCCTCATGAGGAGCGTCCGCTGGTTGGCGATCTTCGCGGCGACGAGCGCACGGGAGAGCGCGAGGCAGACTTGCGGGTCGTCGAGCTTGCGGATCTGCGCGCGGCGGACCTCGGCGCTCACCGAGTCGAGCGGATCGACCATGGCGACAAGCCGGCCCGCCGAGGAGAGGAACGCGATCGGAATGCCCAGGTCCGCGAGTGTGTGGACAGCCTGCGTCGTGATTTGGATATGGCCCAGAAGCGACAGGCTTTCGACCCCGGCCAGGGGGATGTCCTTGACCGACTCGCCCTCCTTGTCCGTCACCTTCAATTCCTTCCCCCGGACGCTGATCCGGACGCCGTCCGTCTGGGCCACGACGTGGATGCCATCGTCGCGAGGCGGCCAGATTTTCCGGGGCGTGAGCTCGTCCGTCGGGGAGGAGGCCCGCTGATGGTTGACCTCGTCCGGAAGGCAGATGGGCTGGAGCGAGCAACGCGGGCAGCGAGGGTCGTTGACGAGAGGAAGAGGCCGGGGTCCCTTTGCGCATTCCTTCGCCGATTCCAGGATGGCCAGGGCCTCGGCTTTGAGCGCATCGTCGACCGGGACCTTGAGTCGGAGCTTTTCAGCGGCGTAGTAGATCACGGCTTCCGTCACGGTGTATCCGGCCTCCTGGAGCAGGATCGCCTGGAGCGCCATTTGGACGCGGTCGGTGGGCCAGGCCTCGGGCCGGGAGAGGGGAGGTTCTTCGGTCTCTCCGGGGTCGTCAGGGGGCGGGGCCATGACGATCCGCTTGGCCTTTCCCTTTCGGTACTCCACGGGAACCGCGTTCTGGCCGGTGATCTCGGCAAGGTCGAGCGTGGCCGTGAGCCGGAGTTTATGGCTCGTGAGCGCCAGGCTTCGGACGACCTTGGGCCGTTCCGGGTCCGAGGGCTCCTCGTCGGAGTCGCCCGGCTCGTCCGTCGAGGCTTTGGCGGGAGCGGTGCTTGGCTTGTCGACTCGGCGATGGACGGCGCGGCCCTTCTCCGTATCGCTGCTGGGGAGAAAGACTCCTTCCACCTGCATGTAGTAGAAGAGGCGCGGGCAGTAGGCGTACTCCGCCACGTTTCGGGCGGGCCAGAGCGATTCGTCGGTCAAAGTGAATCCTCCCTCCGGGTTTCCTGCCGCGCCTGGCGCAGGCAAGGAGTAGACCATCTCCCCCATTATGAATCGGCAATCCAGAGGCGCGGGTTAAGGCGCGCCGCCCAAGGTAGGTGATTTACCACGCCTTGCGGCGTTGCCGGGAAGCACGGGGCAGTGGCTTCAATGGGGCCGCGGCTCATGAGCCGCGGAGACAAGGGCCTCCGAATCCTGATTCCAGACCTTTTGACATATCCCCGGTAGCGCCTCATTAACCGCGTTCTGCGGCCACTTCCGGGCCCGGGGTGCGCACCAATACCTGTCCCCTTTTTTTGCCACACGACGTGCGGATAATCGCGTCGTGGCCGAGCCAGCCGAGCAGCCGTCGTTGCCGCTTGCGCCGGAGCCGCCGTCGCACACCATCGCGATCAACGGCGGATGCACACTCCGTACGCAGGAGGGCTGGAGGGTCCTCACCGTCGGCGGCATTACCACGCACCACTACCAGCCCCAGGACCGCGTGGCAGAGGCTTATGCGATGGTCTGCTTGGTTGAGGCGGGACTGGCCACCCAAGTAAAGGATGAACCTCCCTCCGCAAGGGCGGCTCCGCCTCCCGCGCCTTCTCCCTTGTCGGAGAAACCCTCCGGCACGCTCGACAGGGACCCCATGGACCGGTCCATGGACCGGCTGTTTGCGATGATGGGATTTCTGGAGGGCGCGGAGCCTCTGTTTCGATCGGGCGAGCGTATCCCGCGCGCCGGGGTGCTCCTGGCCGTGCCTCCCCTGGTGGCGTCCGGCATCTTAGAGGCGGCCAAGGAGGTTTACGGCGATCTGGCGCCGGCCTTCTACGGGCTGCGCACGACGGTGCTGGTCCTGCTGCTCATGGCGCTCTTGCGCCTGAAGCGCCCGGAGCACCTCAAGGAGCATTCGCCGCCGGACCTGGGAGGCATCCTCGGGCTGGATCGCGCGCCCGAGGTGAAGACCCTGAGGCGAAAGTTGGACCGCCTGGGGAGCGCCCACCAGGCCGAGCGTTTCGGGAAACTCCTGGCCCAGCGCCGCGTGGCCTCGCGGGGCCGGGTCCTGGGATTCCTCTACGTGGAGGGGCACGTGCGCGTCTATCACGGCAAACACCGCCTTCCGAAGGCCCACGTGGCCCGAATGCGCCTGTGCCTCCCGGCGACCACCGACTACTGGGTGAACGACCGCCGGGGGGATCCCCTCTTCGTGGTCACGGCCGAGGCCAACGCGGGGCTGGTCAAGATGCTGCCCAAGCTCGCGGCGGAGATCCGCGCGCTGGTGGGGCCTCGGCCAAGGGTCACGGTCGTTTTCGATCGCGGAGGGTGGAGCCCCAAGCTCTTCAAGCGACTGATCGCCGACGGATTCGACATCCTGACGTACCGGAAGAAGCCGATCCGCAGCGTTCCCCAGAAGGCGTTCGCTCTTTACCGCGGGCGGCTCGACGGACGACGGATCGAGTACGAGCTCGACGACCGGAACGTGCGGCTGATGAAGGGCCGGCTCGGCTTGAGACAGGCGACCCGGCGGAGTCCAGACGGCCGCCATCAGACGGCCATCCTCACCAGCCGCCGGGACCTTCGTACGCTTGCGGTGGCCTACCGCATGTTCGAGCGGTGGCGGCAGGAGAACTTCTTCAAGTACATGCGCGAGGAGTACCTGATCGACGCGTTGATCGACTACGCGGTCGAGCCCGCCGATCCCCATCGCCTCGCACCCAATCCCCAGCGCCGGAAGCTCCAGGACCGGCTGCGGGAGGCCCGGGAGAAGCTCTCGGAACTCCAAGAGAACTACGGGGCCGCGGCCCTCCAGAACCCCGAGGGACGGCGCCCGACGATGCGAGGGTTCAAGATCGCTCACGGCAAGATCGGCCGGGCGATGCGGACGCTCCAGAAGCGCATCGAAGATCTTCGCTTGCGGAAGCGCGCCCTACCCGCGCGCGTCCCGGTGAGCCAAGCGCGTCCAGACGAAGTCCTCAAGCTCTCCACGGAGCGCAAGCACCTGACGAACCTCATCAAGATGGTGGCGTATCAGGCGGAGAGCGACCTTTTGGCGCTCGTGCGCCCGCGCTATGCGCGCGCCGACCAGGAGGGACGCGCGTTGATCCAGAGCGCCTTGTCCAGTACGGCGGAGCTCCGCGTCGACGCGGGCGAACTGTGCGTCACCTTGGACCCGCTCAGCTCGCCTCACCGGAGTCGAGCGATCGAGGTGCTCTGCGACGCGCTCAACGCCACGGCCGTGTGCTTTCCGGGCACCGATCTCCGGCTTCGCTACGCGGTGCGCCCGCCCCTCTGACCGCCCAAAAAGCGGACAGATTGGGGTGGGGGTATGTCAGGAGGTCTGGATTCAGCGAGATGGCGTCACTTCAATGGGGCCGCGGCTCATGAGCCGCGGAAACCATCCT
>FWPU01010794.1_pt1 | contig 13275 bp, 11 predicted proteins | sample 2228361 | NCBI WGS metagenome assembly FWPU01 (sample SAMEA103939777, study PRJEB20133) | metagenome | reverse complement strand
TGAACAGTTACGCGCTAAAAACAAATTTCAGTACTTCACGATTGTTGCTCATTTGTGGAGTGAGCATCCTCAGATGCCAACCCAGACGGAACGGCCTCGCCGCGGAGGATGTTCAATCCGCCAATGGGCTCCTCCGCGTCTCGGCGGTGATGAATCCCCTTTTGCAGCAGAATCATCCCAGAACAGGCTCATTGTAAATCATTTCCCGGTGAAAGGGAAGTGGTATTTGCCGTATTGTGGCGCATGGGAACTTGCCGGGAGGGGTGGCCACAGGCCGTGGCCACCCTGGGGGCGGTTACTGCCGTTGGCGTCAGTCCGGGGCGGAGTCGGCATGGACGTCGAGCTGGGGCCGGATGGCCGTGGGCGGGGTGGCCGGTTCCCCTGTGTCCCGGCCCAGCGCGCGAGGGCGGAGGAGGGGGTGGGGCGCGGTGTCCAGGGTGAGCTGGAAGATGTCGGGGCGGGCGTAGTGGCCGGCCATGTCCAGGTGCCAGCGGGCCCGTTGGACTTGCTCGGCCTGGATCTCGCCGTACAGGATGCCCTGCTCGTTGTGGAGGGGGCCGGCGATGACCCGGCCAAAGGGATTGACGATGGCGCTGTCCCCGCCGTTGATCCATTCAGGCATTTCCTCCCCATAGTGGCGTTTGAAGGCGAGATCATCCGGGATGTCCTCCCGGCGCAGGGCAATGGAACAGCCGGCCACGTAGACGCCTCCCTCCCGGGCGATGTGGCGCAGGCTGGAGAGCCAGGGCTCCCCCCGGTCCCAGGTGGGGGCCAGGTAGAGCTGGACGCCCCAGGCGTAGAGGCAGTAGCGGGCCAGGGGCATGTAGTTTTCCCAGCAGATGAGGCCGCTGACCCGGGCGAAGGGCATGTCGTAGGCGGCCAGGGTACTGCCGTCCCCAGGCGTCCAGACCATGCGCTCCGGGCCGGTAGGGACCAGCTTGCGGTGCTTGCCCAGGATCTCCCCCTGGGCATCGATATAGAGCAGGGTGTTGTAGAGGCTGCTGTTGCTGGCCTCCTGGTTGCGCTCGTTGACGCCCATGGCCACGTAGACGCCGGCATGGCGGGCTGCCTGGCAGATCCGCCCCACTGCCGGTCCCGGGATGGTGACCGATTGGGCCAGGAGGCGGGCGTAGAGCTCGCCCAACAAACTCCCTTCGCCCGGCGGCACAGCCCAGACCCAGTCGGGGTAGGCAGGGATGAAGGCCTCCGGGAAGAGGATGACCTGGGCGCCCTGGCGGGCCGCTTCCGCGATCAGATCGCAGGCTTTGGCCACCGTGGCACTGCGATCCAAAAACACCGGGGCCGCCTGCACGACGGCCAGGGTAAAGGTGGACATGATGGACCTCCCTTTCGGTCAGGGTGCAATATTCTGGTTCAGACGGAACAGATTCTGGGGATCGTAGCGCCGTTTGACCTGGACCAGCCGTTCCCACACCGAGGGCGTGTAGGCATCCCGTACCCGGTTCGCCCCTTCGTCGCTCAGGAAGTTGACGTAGACCCCCCGGGCAAAGGGACGGGTGGCCCCGTGGAAGGCCTGCACCCACGCCAGACAGCGTTCGTCATCTTCCGGCCGTTGCCAGCGGGTGTGAATGTTCAGCACAAAGGGCGTGTGGCGATGGGCGTAGGCCGTGGCCTCCTCTGGCACCCGGGCCGGCGCACCTTCCATGTGGGGGATGAAGATCTCGCATTCGTCGCTGGGCAACTGGGCCCCATAGCGCAGGATTTCCCGAATGCAGGGGTCGGAGAGCTCGGCCAGATGGTGGGACTTCCAATAGTTGCGGGCGCCGTGGCCGACCAGGCCATCGAAGCCGGACTGCCAGTCCACCCAGCGGTTCATGCCCACGGCTTCGCCCAGGGAGGGGGTGGCCTGGCGCATGGGTTCGATCAGCCGGGCGCCTTCGGCTTCGGCTCCCAGCCAGACGAAGGGCACCACCAGCACCCGCTGGCCGTGGACCTCGGGCGGCAGGAAGGGCAGGGGCGGCGCATGGCGGATCACCATCCAGGCGGTCATCTCGTCCGGCAGGGTGCGCACATAGTCCCGGTGAAAGCGCATGTAGTCGCCGGCGTCCCCGAAGCGCTTCACCATCAGGCCTGAGTAGACTTCAGGGCCCAGGGGAACACAGCGGAAGGTGAAGCGGGTGACCACGCCGAAATTGCCGCCGCCGCCCCGCAGGGCCCAGAAGAGATCTGGGTGTTCGTCCGGGCTGGCGTGGCGGACCTGGCCGTCGGCCGTCACCACCTGGGCGGCCAGGAGGTTGTCCACGGCCAGCCCGTGCTTCCGGCTGATCCAGCCGAAGCCACCACCCAGGGCCAGGCCACCCACCCCTGTGTGGGAGATGATGCCGCCCCCGGAGACGGCCAGCCCATGGCGCTGGGTTTCCTGGTCCATGTGGGCCAGCAGCGCCCCGCCCTCCACCTGGGCCGTCCGGGCCTGGGGATCCACCTGGACCCGGTTCATGGGCGAGAGGTCGATCATGAGGCCGCCGTCGCAGGAGCCGTTGCCGGCGGAATTGTGGCCGCCGCCCTTGACGGCCAGCAGCACGCCATGTTCCCGGGCAAAGTTCACCCCGTGGATCACATCCTCGGTGGTGGTGCAGCGGGCGATCAGGCCGGGGTGTCGGTCGAAGATGCCGTTCCAGATCTGCCGGGCCTCCTCGTATCCGTCCATGCCCGGTCGCAAGAGTGGGCCGGACAGGTTGGCCGCCAGGGCATCCACCGCGGCGGCAGGTACCAGGCGGCTTTCGCCCGAGAGGCCAGTCAACGTTAGGGTACTCATGCCAATTCTCCTTTCCTTTGCATGGGCCGAACCAGAGGCTGATACCGATGGTCTTGCCAGGCGGCGCTCATGATTTCGTAGGTCCGGTTTCCATACCGGACAAGCGGTCACGTATGGAGCGGTCATGTATGGAAACGTGACCTGCGATGCATCTTGTTGAGGCTTGATCAGGCCATCGATATGGGCCGGTGACAGCGTGGGGTGGATCCGGACGATTCACCCGCCTGCCATCGACCGTCTGTCACCAGTATGGCCCATGGGGCCGCCGCTGTCGTCTAGCAAAGGTTTATGGAGGAGGTTTATGGTTCAAATGAGATGGCGTCTGCTTGCCTGCATCACCGCCTCGGTGCGGCTGCGGACGTCCAGCTTGCCGTAGATGTGGTGGGTGTGGGCCTTGACGGTGCCCAGCGAGATGCCCAGGCGGGCGGCGATTTCAGCGTTGGTACAGCCGCCGGCCATCAGCCGCAGGACTTCCAGCTCCCGGGGGGTGAGGGCTTCCAGGGAGACGGGCGCTGTGGGCGCCGGGGGGTGGGTCGCCGTGGCCAGATCGGCCAGCGCCGTGTGGACCAGCGAGGGCGGCGGCTTTCCTGCCACCGCTTCGGCCGGCGGAGGATCCTTGTCCACCAGCGCCGCCGCGGCCGCCCGGGTGGGCAAGGGGCTCTGGGGGTGGTGGGCTGCCCAGGCCATCAGGCGCCTGCCCCGGTGGGGCTGGCCGGTGTGGACCTGGAACTGGCCCACCACCAGCAGAACGGTCAGCATCAGGGGCGTAGACGCCAGGGCTGTGGCTTCCTGGAGGGCCTGGTGGAGCAGCCGAGCGGCAGCCAGATGATCGCCGGCCACCACGGACACCTGCCCCAGCCCGGCCAGCGCCGTGGCCAGCCCGCCCCGGTCGCCCAGGCCCTGGTACAGTTCCAGGCTCTGGCGATAGCAGCGCCGGGCCTCGGCCACGTCGCCGCTTTGGAGGGCCAGCTGGCCCAGGTGGGTGAGGGCCACGGCCATGCCTTCCGGGTCGTTGAACTGTTGGCGGAGGGTGTAGCCGGCCTGGAAGTGCTGACGGGCACCGGTCACATCGCCCGTAGCCTGGGCGATCTGGCCCAGGCCGTTGTGGCAGTAGGCCAGAAACCACAGGTTGCCCGCCCGGCTGGCGATGGCGAAGGCCTCCTGGGCGCAACTGCGGGCGGTGGCCAGGTCGCCTTGCCCCAGGGCGGCATTGCACAGCACGTACCAGGCAAACATCAGGTTCCCGGTATCCTGGCGGGCTGCGCTATCGGCGCGGGCCTGGAGGCCCAGGAGGCGGGCCTCGCCGTACTGGCCCTGGACCAGGGCCAGTACGCCCAGGGCCGGGAGAGGATCCGCCTGCCTGTTCCGGATGAGGTCCGCGTCCAGGTCCTCCAGCAGGGCCCGGCTGCGGGTGAGTGCGGCCTGGGCATCGGCCAGCCGGCCCAGGCGGATCAGGAGCCAGCCCTGGTGGGTCAGGAGCTCCGCCAACAGACGGGTCGCCTGGGGGGAAGGCGGCCCGTTGTCCAGGGCCCGGATCGCCTGGCCAAAGGCTTCAACCCCTTCCCGGTAGCGGCCCTGGAACTGGCAAAAGAGGGAGAGGGCCACCGCGGCCAGATCTAGGCAGTCCACGTCTCCCTGGGCAGCGGCCCATTGCCAGGCGTGGCCCACGTTCTCCCGTTCTGCCGCGATGGCCCGGGTGGCGCCGGGCTGATCGCCGCCCCGCATGGCCGGCGTGTGGTTGGCCAGGAGCTGGCAGTAGAAGCGCGCGTGGGCGGTCCGGGCTTCTTGCACGGCACGGGGCTGGGCAGCCAGTTTTTCGGCTGCATACTGTTGGATCAGCAGGTGGAGCTGGCAACGGCCATTGCCGTCAGCCGCCAGCAGGGACTTGTCCACCAGCGCGGCCAGTTGCTGCGGGGAGGCGTTGGCCACCTGTTGGGCCGCCTGGAAATCGAAGGAGGCTGGGAAGACCGAGAGGCGGGCGAGGACGGCCTGGAGGTGGGGAGAGAGGTGGCGCCAGCTCTGGTCGAACAGGGCCTGCATGCTTCGGTGCCGGGGTGGCAGATCCTGCCGGGTGGTGCTGAGGAAGTGGATGCTGCGTTGGGTTTCTGCCAGGATGGCACCACAGGGGAGCATGTGAGTCCAGCCGGCAGCCAGCTCCAGGGCCAGGGGGTTGCCCTCCAGCAGGCGACAGATGCGGACCACATCAGCCCCTTCCCGTGCCAGGGAGAAGTCCCAGCGCATACGCCGGGCCCGTTCTACGAAGAGTTGTACCGCGCTGAAGGTTTCCGGGCGGAGAACGTGGTCGTGGGGTGGGTAGTCCAGCCCGTGGACTGGGAACCGCCATTCTGCCTCGACCTGGAGCGGCTCCCGGGCCGTTACCAGGAGCCGGAGGCAGGGGGCATGGCGGAGGAGGTCCAGGAGCGTGAGGCCGCTCTCCGCCAGATGTTCCAGGCCGTCCAGCACCAGGAGCATTTGGCGGTGTTGCAGGTATTCCTGGAGTTGCTGCCAGGGGGTATCGTGGTGGCTGGCGGGCGGTAGGCCCAGGGCATCCACCAGGGCATGGCCCAGCGCCTGGGGCGTCTGGATGGACTGGCCTGCCACAAAGGCGAGCCCTTGGGCGAAGCGGGGCGCGACCCGCCGGGCGGTCTCCAGGGCCAGTCGGGTCTTGCCGATGCCACCGGGTCCGACCAGGGTGAGGAGACGGCAGTCTGGCGCGGCCAGCCGGGCCTCCAGCTCCTCCAATTCCTGGTGGCGACCGACCAGGGGTGTGGGTTGTCGGGGGCAGGTAGGTGGTAGCCTGTCCACGGCCGAGGGATCCTGGTGAAATGGTGGGTCGATACCGGGGAGCTTTTCTGGGGATACTATACCCCATCGGCCCGCCTGCCACAAATGTACCACAAATGTGGGTAGGCTCATCTCCCAAATGTGTGCGAACCTGTTCGGTTCCCTGCGAAACCGAGGTGGATAGCGCACATTTGTGGTAGATGAGCCTGTGGGTATTTGTCCTGGCTTCCTCAGAGAACCAGATAGGATCGTATTTGCCCATTGGACGCCGTGGGCCCCGTTTCCAGACGGGACCATCGTCCGTGCGGCATGGAAACCGCCCCTATGAGATGTGCCAGAATCTGGGAAGTCCCCTCCCGCGAGGGGATCCGTTCAAGATGGTCAGAATGCACCCATCGGACGCCGCCGTAGGGGCGCTGCTTGCAGCGCCCGTCACGGACAGGGCAAGCCACGGGCAGGGCAAGCCCTGTCCCTACACTCTGTACCAACGACGCAACGCAGCCAGGAATCTCTGACCGATGAAAGTGAAATATACCCAGGACCAAATCCAGCATTGACAATCCATCATAAAAACGCTATATTGGCAAAGTAATCCGTCAAATCGTCCTCGAAACCCTACACAATCCCGCAGAAAACGTTCGTCTTTCCTGTCTGATTCATTGATCTGGCCGCGGAGGGGCCGGAATTTCGCCACCGCTTCGGGCAGATTCGACAACGGTCTCACCCATTCCTCTGTAGCCCTAAAGGAGAAAGGCATATGCGACTTCGATTCTGGCTTTCCACCCTGGTGATCCTGAGCTGGCTGCTCGGTGCCTGTGCCGGCAGCGCCACGCCGGCAGCCCCGACCGGTGGCAGTGAAACGGCAGGCGCTGAAGCGCCAGGCGGCGATGCCGAGAAGATTACCCTGCGCTTCTGGTCCCACCAGAACCCGGCCTTCATCGCCGCCAACGAAACCCTGATCCAGCTCTTCGAGGAAGCCCACCCGGATGTGGACATCGTCTATGAACAATTCCCCTACGATGTCTTCATCCAGACCCTACAGACCTCCATGCCGGCCGGGACCGAGGCCGACGTCATCGAAATGTTCGGTACCTGGGTCTGTACCTACGCCAACGGAGGGCGCCTGGCCCAGCTCCCAGAGGACATCATCGCGGCCGCGGAACTGCGCGACCTGATGTACGAAGCACCCCTGGGCGGATACACCTGCAACGGCAACCTGTACGGCCTGCCCAACGAGTTCAACCTGGAAGTGGGCGGGGCCCTGGTCAACCCCAAGTTGTTCGAAGAAGCCGGGCTACCCTATCCGCCCCAATGGCAGACCATGGACGACCTGATCGCAGATGCCGTGGCGCTGACCAAGGTGGAGAACGACCAGATGACCCAGGCCGGCTTCCACTTCGTGACAGGTGATGGTATCCCCTTCCTCCTCTTTGAGGGGATCCTGGAGCAGGGTGGGCAGTATATCAACGGGCCAGAGACACCCGGCGACTACTTCAATCTGGACAGCCCGGAAGCGCTGGATACCGTCCGCTGGATGGTCAACGTGGTGCAGGACCGGGGGGTGATTGACCCGGTCCTGTTCAACGGGGAATCCAACTGGGTGGGGGATGCCTTTTTCAACGGCCAGGTAGCCATCGGCTTTGTGGGCTCCTGGGCCGCGGCGGAAGGGCTGATCAACTATCCAGACATGGAGTTCGACTATGTGCGGGTGCCGCCCCTCTTTGGGGACACCTATCATTTCGCCGCCGATTCGGGCTGGGGGAAGGTGGTCTCGGTCAACACCCAACACCCGGATCTGGCCTGGGAATTCGCCCGCTTCATGACCCTGGAGCGGGACAATGCGGAGACCTGGAACAAGATGACCGGCACCATCCCCGCCCTGAAGGCGCCGGTGGAGGAGCGGACCATCCTGGACAAGGTGCCCTGGATTGAGGCCGTGTTGCCCATCCTGGGGGGCGGCGAATTTTTGGGGCCGGTGCTGGATCGGGATCAGCTCTTTGGCGACATCATCTACCCCCACGTGCTCTCTGCCTTACAGGGCGTGGAGACGGCGGAGGAGGCGGTGCAGGCCATTGACGACGAAGCCGACGAGATGGCCGAGCAGCTCCTGAGTACGCAGCCGTAACGGCCGGAATCCCCTGGGGAGACGCTGTCATGGCGCAGCGCCTCCCCAGGGGCGAGGCCGGAAGAAGGGCCTGTCAGATACGGAGGAGATGTGGCATGGGTACGTGGTATCTGGGGCGAAGGGGTGGACGGGGGGCTGTGCGCCGGTACCAGAATCGTTTTGTGTCGGCCACCCTGACCCCCATCATGGTGTACATGATGTTGTTTACCCTCTTTCCCATGGCCTGGGGAATCGCTTTGAGTTTCTTCAACTACAGTGCCGCGCGGCAGGGCAGCGGCTTCCTGGACCTGGGCGGGGCCAATCCCTTTGTCGGGCTGGCCAATTTTCAGGCCATGTTCGCCGATGGCAAGCAGGCGACCCAATTTCGCACCAGTGTGCTCAATACCCTGACCTTTGCCTTTGTGGTGCTGCCGGTCAACCTGTCCATCACCCTGCCCCTGGCCGCCTTGATTGAATCAGTCCATCCACGGCTGAAAAGCCTCTTCCGGGGCATCTATTTCCTGCCCACGGTCACGGCTTCGGTGGCGGTGGCCCTCATGTGGGGCTTTCTCTACCATCCCACCCAGGGGCTTTTCAACTCGGTCCTCCGTGCCCTGGGCGGTACGCCCATCGCCTGGCTGACCGACCCACGCCTGACGGTGGTGGGCATCCCCATCGCCATGTGGGCCGTCATTTTCGCCTATGTCTGGCAGGACATGGGCTACAACCTCATCATCTTCATCGCCGCCCTGCAGGGTATCCCGGCTTCTCTGAAGGAGGCGGCGCGGGTGGACGGCGCCAATTCCCTCCAGGTCTTCTGGCACATTGTCCTGCCCCTCTTGCGGCCAACCCTGCTCTTTGTCTGTGTCATGACCATGATCTCCTCTTTCCAGGTCTTCGAGATCTTCCAGATCATGACCGGCGGAGGCCCCCGGGATCAGACGTTGACCATGGTGCTGAACATCTACGAAAACGCCTTCCGCTTTCAGCGCATGGGCTGGGCTTCGGCCATGTCCCTGGTCCTCTTCTTCCTGATCATGGCCGTGACCCTGATCCAGCTGCGCCTCCTGCGCACCCAGTGGGAGTACTGAGATGGCCAGCATCACCGTTCCCAAGCCCCAGGCCCAAAGCCGCACCCGCCCTGTGCACCTGCACTGGATGGGGAAAGCGTTGGTCCACCTGCTCCTGCTCGCGGGCTGCACGGCCACCCTGATCCCCTTCCTGTGGATGATTTTCAATTCCCTGAAAACTTCCTCGGAGATCATCCGGGTGCCGCCTACGTTTTTCCCCGAACATCCGACCCTGGAGAGCTTTCGCACCATCTTCTCCGACCCCAAGGTGCCGTTGGCCCGTTTCTATTTCAACAGCACCTTCGTGGCCGTGACCAATGTGGCCATCCAGCTTTTTACCAGCTCCCTGGCCGGCTACATCTTTGCCAAGTACCATTTTCGGGGCAAGAACCTCCTCTTCGGCTTCATCCTGGCCAGCATGATGATCCCCTTCCAGGTCACCATCATCCCCGCCTACCTCCTCATCGTCAAGCTAGGACTGGTGGACACCCTTTGGGGACTCATCGTGCCCAGTGCCGTCAATGCCTTCGGCATCTTCCTGATGAAGCAGTTCATCGAGGGGCTGCCCGGCGAGCTGCTGGATGCTGCTCGTATCGATGGTGCCGGCGAGTTCGGGATCTACTGGCGCATCGTGCTGCCCCAGGTGGGGCCAGCCCTGGCCACGTTGGGGGTGCTCAATTTCATGGGGGTGTGGAATTCGTACCTGTGGCCCCTGATCGTCATCACCACCCACGAGCGGCGTACCCTGCCCATCATGTTGACGTGGTACAACTCCCAGCACGGCACCCGTTATGACCTGACCATGGCCGCGTCCATTTTGGTGGTGTTGCCCATCATCGTCGTCTACCTCCTGGCCCAGCGATGGGTGGTGCAGGGGATTGCGTTGACGGGCATGAAGTGAGGGGCTACCCCCGTGGCGCTCCGCCCCGTCAGTCGGGCATTGCTCGTAGGGAAAGGGGCCCGGAGGCGTGCCCCTGGACGCCGCCCTGTCGTGGCGGGCGCAGCGAGCAGTGCCCCTACAGGGGCGCCTGGTGGACAAACCCCGACGAGCTTGAGCGGATATCCCTGGGATCGCCAAAATTGACAGGTGGGCCCGTCCATTTCATAATAGGCTATCGTTCCTGCCCAAACCATTCGAGGTCGGTTCAACCCATGGTTTCATCTACCAACAACGCCAAACCGCCCCTCTCCCTGGTGGAACGCCAGGACGCGCTGCGGCGCCTGATCAACCAGCAGAGCCGGATCACCGTCGCCCAGATCTGTGAGCTGTTCTCGGTGAGCGAGGCCACGGCCCGGCGGGATCTGGACGCCCTGGCCGAATTGGGCGAGATCCAGCGGGTCCACGGCGGCGCGGTGGCCGTGCGCAGGGCGCCGCCTGAGCCGCCCGTCCTGCAGCGCGCGGCGGAGCAGGCGGAGTTCAAGCAACGCATCGGGCGCCGGGCGGCGGAGCTGGTCGCGGATGGGGAGACCATCTTCCTGAGCAGCGGCACCACGGCCCACGAGGTGGCCCGGCACCTGCGGGGCCGGCAGCTCACCGTGATCACCAACTCCCTGCTGGTCATCAACGAACTGAGCAACGCCCGGGGCATTTCCCTCATTGCGCTGGGCGGCAGCTTCCGGCGCAGCGAACTATCCTTCATCGGCCACATCACCGAGCAGGCCCTGACCGAACTGCGGGCCGACAAGGTGATCATGGGTATGCGGGCGGTGGATCCCGACGAAGGGCTGACCAACGACTACCTGGCGGAGACCCAGACGGACCGGGCCATCCTGCGCATTGGCCGCCAGGTCATCATCGTGGCGGACCACACCAAGATCGGCCGGGTGGCCACAGCCTTCGTCGCGTCCCTGGATGCCGTCCACGTCCTGGTCACCAACCGGGAGGTTTCCCGGGAGATGGTGGAGACCTTCGAGGCGAAGGGGATTCAGGTGCTGCTGGCCTGATCCTGCCGACGGGCAGGGTCGCTCCCCGCGGCCCTATTGGCCGGCCCTAGCCGCAGATACTTCTCAAGCCAACCAAGGAGGTGTGCCATGACACGGATTGGACGCATGGTCGTTACCGTGGGCCAGGATTTTGTCGTCCGGGAGGAAGCGGTGCCGGACCCCGCGCCGGGGACGGTGCTCCTGCGCCAGGAGCTGGCCGGGATCTGCGGCACGGATTTGCATAACTGGCAGAAGGGGTTGTCCCGGCCGACGCTGTTGGGCCACGAGGCGGTGGGCATTTTGGAAGCCCTGGGCCGGGGCGTCACCACCGACTACCTGGGCAATCCCATCCGGGAGGGCGACCGGGTGATCTTTCACCCCCGCAACAGCGGCGTTGCCTACGGCTTCCGGGGACCGGAGGACCCCTTCACCGGCGGCTTCGCGGACTATATCTACCTGTCGGACCCCCAGAACTGTTTCATCAAGACCCAGGTGCCGCCGGAGGTGGCGGTGCTGGCCGAGCCCTTTGCCGTGGGCGTCCACGCGGCCATGCGGGCCCGGGTCCAGATCGGCGACACGGTGATCATCCAGGGGTCCGGCGCCATCGGCCTGGTGTGCCTGGTGGCGGCCAAGATCAGCGGTGCGGCCCGGCTCATCGTGGTGGGTGGGCCGGCCGGGCGCCTGGCCCTGGCCAAACGGCTGGGCGCGCACGTGACCATCGACATCGAGAAGGTGCCCGATGTGGCCGAGCGCAAGGCTCTGGTCTTGAGCCACACCCCGCACGGGGCCGGGGCCAACGTGGTCTTCGAGTGCGCCGGCTTCCTGCCGGCCTTTCCAGAGGGGCTGGAGTATGTGGCCGAGGACGGCACCTTTGTGGAGGTGGGCCACTTTGTGGATATGGGTACGGTGGCCGTGAACCCTAACCGCCATTTCCTGCGGCCCAACCTACGGCTGGAGGGCATCTGGGGGAGCCGTTACGAGCACTTTGTGCGGGGCGCGGCCATTTTGGAGAACCAGGAATTTCCCCTCGGTGAAATGGTGAGCCACGTCCTGCCCTTGGAGCGGATCCGGGATGGCTTCGCCGCGCTGGACGGCTCCTATCGTCTGGGCGATGAGACGGTGGTCAAGGTCGCGGTGCGTGGCGGGGAGGGTACAGCATGGTGAAACCGGTGGATGAGGAGCGGGCTGAGCTCACTCCTTGGATTGTGAGAACGTCAGGCGATTGCCGAATGGATCGGTGAGGGTCATGACCCGGCTTCCCCATTCCGTATCCTCGATGGCAGGCTTCAGGTACCGGTAGCCGCGCTCGCTCAGCTCCCTGTGGAAATCTTCGATCCCCGAGATGGCTATGATGACCCGGGAGCCCGGCGTGGTGTCCCCATGGTGCTCAGAGAGGTGGAGCACACAATCATCCCGGGAGACCTGCAGATATACCGGGAAGTTCTCACCGAATCGATGCTCCCAGTCGATGGTGAAACCCAGGAAATCGACGTAAAATTCCTTCGCCTTTGCCAGGTCGAAGATTCGCAAGATGGGTGTCGTATGGCCTAGCTTCATAATTGACTCCTGTGGTCTAACGCCCAGAATCTCCCGGAAACGATGCCGGGCTATCGGCCTGGCTGTTCGCCCAGTCCAGCAGAGCCTGGGCTTCGTCCCAGCCCGGCTGGCGGCGGAGGGAGCTCTTTTTCGTCTGGTAGCGGCCCTGCTCGCAGGTGTTGATGAGTCCCAGGTCCGAGATGCTGGCCATATCGATGCCAGCCATGCTTCTCGCGGGGTGTAGCCGGCTAATGATAAAGCTCGGCCGACCGCCGGAACGCCAGCGGCGACGTGTCGGCTGGAGCGGGTGTCAGGCGAGTGGTGGCAGTTTGAACAGGGGCTGATTGTACGAATATCAATGATATCAATGACAGCTTGCTATTTTCCAACTCCGCTGACGGGCCATGCCGTAGGTCCGGTCTCCGACCGGACAATCGGGCGCCCGGGTGCTGTGTGACTCTGTCACGCAGGGATGCGTGACCTACGGATGACGGGCTACACCGTAGGTCCGGTCTCCTGACCGGACAATCAGTGCAAAAATAGTGATTGTCGCAATATACGGACGAATTTCCGTATATTGCGACCCCGCCTAGCCCCCACACAGCACCGATGAAGCCGGCCAGCAGCGCATTCCAGAAACCGATCATCAGGAATTCACAATTCTCATGCGAAGACGCGAAAAACGCTGTTCTAACTTCGCGATGTTACGTGAGGCAAAGTAGCAGGCGCGCCACCTGCTTTACGATGCCCTGGCCAGCCCCACGTCTTCCAGGATGACACGGCGCATGACCTCTGGATCGCCGAAGCGTTTACTTGCGTCCAGGATTTCAATACCCGCCAGCCGACCTTCCGGATCGTAGTCCATGGCAATGCCCTCGGCCACATGCTCAGTGGTGACGGTAGTTTCTAGAAACTGGATGTATAGGGCATCCACTTCAGAGTCGTAGGTGATTTTCATGGCCAGCTGCTCCTAAAACTAAAAATAGTATGTGTATACAGTGACCACTACGAGCTCATCCGTTTCTTCCACGAAGATGGGGCGTACCTGTTTGGTATGATACATCTTCCCATTCCATTCTTTG